>Ga0255334_1001118_pt1 | contig 13892 bp, 12 predicted proteins | sample EtOH5_35cm_T3_12_FD_202080 | JGI IMG/M metagenome (GOLD analysis project Ga0255334, IMG submission 202080) | Sandy soil microbial communities from University of British Columbia, Vancouver, Canada - EtOH5_35cm_T3_129 | ecosystem: Engineered > Artificial ecosystem > Sand microcosm > Unclassified ...
TGAATCGTCCCTGGTTATGGGCTGAGTTCGGCATTGGCATCGATACCCTGTAACTGCGCCAAGTGCAGGTCGTCTTGTGTGTGAAATAGTGCGACAGGCACAGAACATGAAGAAACGATTGAACGCTGTCATTTAAGAATCAGACGCTTGGCCAGCCCGGTGTCAGGTTCCCACAGAGCGTTCAGCGACAATCCAGGTAACGGAACAGCTCCTCTTCCTGATCAAAGTGTAATCGCACGAGGGTGTCCAGCCGAATCAGTTGATGTTGAATCTCATCTGCTGAAACCGTTTCAGGGGCGACACTGAAGTCACTGCACATGCGCGCGAGCAGATGGATCAGGCGAAAAATCTCCCGGTGAGCGTTACTCATGGCCGACATGGGGTCCTCGCCGGGCATGCTTCGCGTCAGCTGCGGATAGAGCGTGTTTTCATCTTCACGTTCATGGTGCGCCAGTGATGTTTGCAGCTTGTTGACCAGTTCCAGCAAATCAGCCTGAGCTTGCGCCAGTGGACGTCGGGCAAAATCATTGGCCAGCTGGTGCAGATCGCTGAGTACTGAGGAGAGCTCCTTGTGTTCGTCTTGCAGACGATCAATCTGTTGCGTGGCAAGCTTCCGTTGGCTCGCCCCCCGCAGTGGCCCCAACGCACGCAAGGCGTTTACGATGATCGCCACATCGATGCCCTCTTGCACGATGGCGCCGATAAGCGGCGGCAGGTAACCGAGGGCCGCCACCACCATGGCCAGCAACGACATACCCATGCCGACCAGCACACCCTGGCGGGCGATGTGTCGGGTTCGTCGGGCAATGTCCAGTGCCTCCACCAGACGATCAAGACGATCCACCAGCAGCACAACGCCCGCGGCCTGAGCTGAAGCCGTGGCACCGCTGGCCCCCATGGCCACGCCGACGTTGGCCGCTGCCAACGCGGGAGCATCATTGATGCCATCACCAACCATCAAGGTACTCGCGCGCAAACACCCCTCCTGTACCGCTCTAACTTTATCCTCGGGGATCAACCCCGCACGCAGTTCGTCAATCCCGGCAGACAGCGCAACTATCTCGGCGGTTTCCAGGCGATCCCCGGTGAGCATGACGATCCTATCGATGCCCCTGTTACGCAGTCGGCGCAACGTTTGTGGTGTTTCACGACGCACGTTGTCCGAGAACACCAGCAGCCCGGCGAGTGTTCCATCCACGTCTATAAAGCTTCCACTGCACGCCAGGTAATCCATGCGGCGCAACATGGTTGCGGCCCAGTCGGACGCAGGTGCGTCTGCATGAGCAAAAGACAACGTGCCGAAACGCACCCGCCTGCCATCGACCACCCCACAAAGGCCAGAGCCCGGACTCTCTTCCACCTGCTGGGGGATGCTGAGAAGCAATTGACGCTGATGCGCCGCCTCGACAATGGCCTGGGAAATGGGGTGCGTCGAGGCCTGCGCCAGCGAAGCGGCCAGACCAAGCAAAAGCTGGGGATCGGCCAATCCATTGACCTCAATCGACTGCAAGCGGGCATGGCCGCTGGTTAGTGTTCCGGTCTTGTCGAGAAAAACCTGCTTGATGCCAGCCAACGCCTCCAGGGTCGCACCATCCTTGATCAGGATCCCGCGTCGCGCCGCCCTCGAAATACCTGACATGATGGAAATCGGTACCGCCAGAATCAACGGGCAAGGTGTGGCCACCACCAGAACCGCCAGCGCTCGCAAGGGATCGCCACTCAGTTGCCAGGCCGTTGCGGCAATCAGCAAAGTCAACGGGATGAAGAACAGCGCATAACGGTCGGCCAAACGCACGAAAGGCGCGCGTGAACGGCGTGCCTCCTCGGCCAGCCGAACGATACCAGCATAGGTGCTCTGCGCGGCCGTTCGGGTGGCGGTCAGCAGAATGGGCATACCGACATTGGAAACCCCACTGAGCAGAGGCTCACCTTCTCGACGTGTGACGGGCAACGATTCACCGCTGAGCGCCGATTCATCCAGAACAGCGGTAGGGCTCACCAAGCGCCCGTCGACCGGTACTACCTCCCCCAGGCGCACCAGCAATGTTTGATTTGGCTGGATCTGTTCTACGGGGATCTCGCGCAATCCATCGTTTTCCTGCAACCAGGCAAAACGTGGCGCCCGGTCGATGAGTGCACGAAGCTCTCGCTCGGCGCGTTGGCTAGTAAAAAACTCCAGGGTACGTCCGCTTGCGAGCATCAAGGCAATCACCGCGGCCACCAATGTCTGCGCAAAGGCCAGGGCGGCGGTGATCGACAGCAGCGCGATCATGTCTACACCGGCCTCGCGCCGGGCCAGGCGCCTGACGATCTCTATCAGCAGCACCACGGCCATCACCAGGCTTCCTGCGGCCCAGCACACCGATGCCCAGTCCGGTCTCTGCGAAATCTGCGCAACGCCCCCCGCCAGCAACGTCAGGGCGCTGAACAGTAGCAGCATGGGGTCTAGCCATTTACTGAGCATGAAGGTGAGCTCCTCACAGGGCCATTCACGTTCCTCGCAGTGAAAACACCCGCCGCCCATTGAGTTAAAGCTTAGGACTGGAATGTCTATCGTGTCCGTTTTGGTTGATACGTCCATGCCTTGGACAGCGCGGAGGTGATGACTGTAGGTGGACAAAAAGGTGTTTGTCCTCTTTCTGATCTAAATCAAGCGTCCTTTTCATGTTCGGGCAGAAATTAAAGCCAGCGTTCGCACCATCGCATTCGGTGAGTACAGAAACTCTCGTTTTGTGGAGGCTCCCATGGCTACGCAGCTGCAAGGCACCCATTCAAATGCCCCCTCCTCTGGTCAACCCATTACAGGCAGTCTGCAAAAGGTGGAATCCAAGCGCCTGTCCCTGAGCCTGCTGATTGCCCTCGTGGTCGGCTCGATGATTGGCAGCGGCATTTTCAGCCTGCCGCAGAACATGGCGGCCAGTGCGGGTGCCGGGGCGATTTTGATTGGCTGGTTGATCACGGGCGTCGGCATGCTGTCATTGGCGCTGGTTTACCAAACGTTATCCAACCGCCAACCGGCCCTGGACAATGGTGTGTTTGCCTATGCCCGCGCGTTAGGAGGGGAATACTTGAGTTTCAATTCTGCCTGGGGCTACTGGATCAGCGCCTGGATTGGCAACGTGAGTTACCTGGTGATTTTGTTTGCCGCGCTGAGTTACTTCTTCCCGCTGTTCGGTGAAGGCAACAACACAGCGGCGATTGCCGGGGCGTCCGTGGTGTTGTGGTCGTTGCACTGGATGATTCTCAGGGGGATGCGAACTGCAGCGCGGGCCAACGCGCTGACGACCATGGCCAAAATCGTGCCGTTGTTACTGTTTATAGGGTTGGTGGTCGTAGCCTTTCAGCGTGAAACCTTCAGTGTCGACTTCTGGGGCTCGCCTGCACTGGGCAGTCCCCTTGATCAAGTCAAAAGCACCATGCTGGTGACCGTCTGGGTTTTTATCGGGATCGAGGGCGCCAACGTGTTTTCCGCTCGTGCGGCAGAACGGGCAAATGTCGGGCGCGCCACGGTGATCGGTTTTGTCATCACCCTGTTGTTGCTGATTGCGGTTTCCCTGTTGTCACTGGGCATTCTCAATCAACCGGAGCTGGCCGCCCTGAAAAACCCGTCGATGGCGGGTGTGCTCGAGGCCGCGACCGGCCCCTGGGGAGCGGTTCTGATCAGCGTCGGCTTGATCATTTCGGTGGGTGGCGCCCTGCTCGCCTGGACGCTGCTGGCGGCCGAATCGGTATTCACGCCGGCCAAAGAAAAAGTCATGCCGGGCACGCTGGCCGTGGAAAACACACGCGGCGTGCCGAGCCATGCCCTGTGGATCACCAACGGCTGCATTCAGTTGTTTCTGTTGCTGACGCTGTATTCAAGCGCCAGCTACCTCGCGCTGATTTCCCTGGCCACCTCGATGATTCTACTGCCGTACCTGTTCAGTGGCCTCTATGCGCTGAAGCTCGCCTGGCAAGGCCAGACCTACGAAGGTCATCGCGCCCTGCAACTGCGCGACATGGCCATCGCTTCGGTCGCCACCCTGTATTGCCTGTGGTTGCTGTATGCCGCCGGGCCTAAATACATGCTGCTCAGCGCCTTGCTCTACGCCCCCGGCTCATTGATTTACCTGGCTAGCATGAAAGCTCGCCAGGGACAGCCGCTCAGCGGCCCCGAAACGGGACTGCTGATCATCATCTGGACGGCGGCCGCCCTCGCCGGCTGGATGCTGTGGTCCGGGACGCTGGCTTTGTAAGATCAGCGCCTGGTTGTTTTTTCAGAGTGGACTGGCGTACAGGATGTTTGCCGCCTGCCTTTTACCCAAGAGGAGTCATGAAAAATGAGCAATTCCGTGAAAAAAATGCCGATTCAGACCGAAGACAAAGCAAGCCAGCATCCAGTGGCCTCAGACCTTTGGCGGCCCCTGGAAAAACTGCGGCAACAGGTCGATCACCTGTTCGACGAGTTCAATCGCGGTTCAGGGCTATCGCCCTTCAGCCGTGGGCTGTTCGATGTCGAACCCTTCTGGCGGCGCGAATTGATCGGCCATGGCCTGCCTGCCGTGGACATCACCGAGAAAGACAAGAGCTTCGAAATCACCGCCGAACTCCCCGGCATGGATCAGAAAAACATCGAGCTCAAATTGTCCAATGGCAATTTAATCATCAAGGGGGAAAAGAAAGAGGACAAGGAAGAAAAAAGAAAGGGCTATTACCTTAGCGAGCGTCACTATGGTTCCTTCGAGCGGGTGTTCAACCTGCCCAAAGGGGTCGATGCCGAGAAGATCGAAGCGAGTTTCAGCAAAGGCGTGTTGAGCATCTCGTTACCGAAAAAGCCCGAAGCAATGAAGGCGGACAAGGTCGTGCCGATCAAGACCGATTGACCGCTGGCGTACTTGCCCCCTGCCGGGAAACCGGTCGGGGGGTTCTTATTTGATCTCTGGATCACGTCACTTGTACTCCAGTACATCAGACCCAGGACGCAATCATGAACGACTTAAACTTACGTAAAGCCATTTTGGAAGAGCTTGAATTTCAACCCGGCATTGACGCCGCCCACATCGGCGTGAGCGTTGAAAACGGCGTCGTTACACTCTCCGGCCATGTTAAAAATTACGCCCAGAAAGTCAGTGCCGAACGTGCGGTCAAAGCCATCAAAGGCGTACGCGCCGTGGCTGAAGAAATCCAGGTGAGACTGGAAAAGGGCGCGGGCACGGCGGACGACACCATCGCGAACCGCGCCTTGAACATCCTCTCTTGGAGTTCCGATACTCCAGAAGGTGACATCAAAATCGTCGTGCAGAAAGGATGGATCACCCTGGAAGGCCAAGTGGACTGGCAGTACCAGAAAGAAATCGCAGAGCGAGCTGTACGCAAACTGTCCGGCGTAGTCGGCGTAAACAATCACCTCACCATTCGCCCCCGGGTAGACGTAGTCGATATCCAGCAACGCATCGAAGAGGCCCTCAAACGCAATGCCGAGGTCGACGCCAAAGGGATACGTATCAAGGTCGAAGGCGGTGTTGTGAAGCTTGAAGGCAAAGTGCACTTTTGGCGCGAGCGTCAGATAGCGGAGCGTGCTGCCTGGTCGGTGCCGGGCGTGTCCAAGGTGGATGATCACTTGCTGATTGCCTGAGTTAATGTTCGGGGACGTCTCGACTGCTCGGATTGATTCTTGCGTTACCGACCCGACGCCATACTCATTTCCGGAGGCGGCCAGCGTCGTAGAAAGAACTGAGCCACGTGGTTGGTCAATGCACGCCAACGTTCTAGCCGGATGGAGGAACCCCTGATGCTCACTGTAAAGAAATCTGGTGATCGGGAAACCTGTTCCAACGTCGACGGGAAGTACTGGATCGATGCGCTCAGCAATGGTCGGCATGTGTTGATCCGGCAACCGACGGAAAAGGATCGTGAGCGCGAAAACACCTTCATCCACCGTTTGGCCCTGGCATCCCGGCACATGCGCTTTCTTGCGCAGATCTGCGAACCCGGCAAAGGCATAACCTACATTGCACTGGTTCACGAAAATGGCCAATTGGTCGAGATCGGCGTCAGTCGTTATGTTGCCGCGGGGGACTATAAATGCGAATGCGTGGTAGCCGTCGTCGATGACTGGAAACGTCTGGGTTTGGGGACGCTATTGATGGAGCACTTGATCGACGCTGCTTGCAAAAACAGCGTCCACCTTATGTATTCGGTCGGCCCCTCCAGTAATGCGCCCATGCGCGACCTGGCCAGATCCCTGGGTTTTCAAGCGCACGACGATCCCTTCGACCCCCACCAGGTTATTCACCGCCTGTACCTGTAAAAATGTTCGGTAAAAATCTTGCCTATGGCTGATATTTGCTCTGATCTTCTGCAGTTAATCGGCCATTGAGTAACAATGAGTTGAGTGCGGTCAGCGAGCGGGTATTGAGCACGTTATGACTTTCCAGCCAGGCTCGACGGGCCTGAGCAATCCCATAGCGCAAATAGGAAAAATCAGCGGTGCGATGGGCATCGGAATTGATGCTGATGAGCACGCCCTGATCCTTGGCGTATTGGCACTGGAGGTCGAACAGGTCCATGCGTTGTGGCTGTGCGTTGAGTTCCAGACAGCAACCACGCACAGAGGCGGCCTTGATGATGGCCGGAAGGTCGAGGTTCAGAGGGTCGCGTTCATTGATCAGCCGACACAGCGGATGGGCCAAAATAGTGAAGTAGCGGTGATCCATGGCCCTTAGCAGGCGTCGAGTTTGCTGACGCAGGGGCAGACCAAAATGGCTGTGGACCGCACCCACGACTAGATCCAGCCGAGCGAGGATATCGTCCGGCAGATCCAGGCTGCCGTCTTCAAGAATGTCCACCTCACTGCCTTTGAGCAAGGTTATGCCCCGCAAGCGGGCGTTGAGCGCATCGATCTGGTCGATTTGCTTCAGCAATCGGTCGCTGTCCAGACCATGGGCCACCCTGAGGGACCGGGAATGGTCGGTTATCGCCAGGTATTGCAACCCGACTGCCTGCGCTGCGAGCGCCATCTCTTCCAAGCTGTTGCCGCCATCCGAGTCACGAGTGTGAACATGCAAGTCACCTTTGAGATCGCTCAACTCAATCAGTCTGGGCAAACGACCTGCCTGCGCCGCTTCGACTTCACCGCGATCCTCGCGCAGCTCCGGCGTGATCCATGGCAGATCCAAGGCCCGATAGACGTCGACCTCGGTGTTGCAGGCCAAGCGTTTCTTGTCCTTGAATACCCCATATTCATTAAGTTTGAGCCCCTTCCTTTGGGCCCTTTGGCGAATCGCGATGTTGTGCGCCTTGCTGCCGGTAAAATACACCAATGCCGCGCCATAGACTGTCGGCTCAACGACACGCACATCCACCTGCATGCCTGATGCCAGGAGGACGCTGGTACGTGTAAGCCCTTGAAGCAGAACCGTGGATATATCCGTTTGCTTGATGAACTGCGTGGTGACATCCACGGAAGGCGCGGCGGCGACAAGAATATCGATATCACCGACGGTGTCGCGCATGCGTCGCAGGCTCCCGGCCACGGTCGCCTGTTCGACTCCCGGGATACGTTCAAGGTATTGAGCCAGGCAGTGTGCCACGGGCTCGACATACGCCAGCGGCAAACGGCGATCCTTGCCGATTCCCTTCTGCGCAGCACTCAACAGCCGGGCCTCCAACTTTTCACCAAAGCCGGGCAGATGGCGAATACATCCCTGTTGAGCGGCCTGACATAACTGCTGTACGGTTTCGATTCCCAGGTCGTGATAAAGGTGTTTGACACGTTTTGGTCCCAAACCGGCGATAGACAGCAAGTCGGCCAAACCGGGCGGCAAGGTAGAGTGCAACCGCTGGTGCAAGGCACAATCGCCCGTGGTGATGATTTCGTGGATCTTGCCGGCCAGGTCAACGCCAATACCAGAGAGCTTGGGCAGTGGTTCGCCACGCGCGATGATCTTCGCCAGCTCAAAGGTCAACGCCCTAAGCGTTCGCGCCGCATTACGATACGCGCGGATCCGGAAGGGGTTGGCGTCCTGGAGCTCCAGCAGGTCAGCGATATCGTCAAAAATCCCGGCGATGTCATCGTTGCCGGTCCCCTGCCCGGCTGATGAGGGCAGCATGGTTGGCAATGGTGTGTGCAGCGATCTCTTTTGGTGGGGCATAGCGCAATCCCGACGCAGAGGGGGTGATTGCAATAGCATTGCCGATCCCCTTCTTTTGTCCTTGATGCAGATCAGACGAGATTGAAGGATTGTCTCGGCGATCGGGTATCCGGTTCATCATGGATACCCTGGCTGGTGATCATTCCTTTGCCCCGAGTGTCGCCATATACCGTGCGACGGATTCGGCATCTGCCTGAGAAAGTGCATGATCCACCTGCTTCATCTGGGCACCGTTGGGGCGTTGTCCGCTCTGCTGAAGCACCATGATCTGGTGGGTCATATAGCTTGCATGCTGGCCCGCCACCCGTGGAATCTGCCCATTGCCCCCGCCGTCCGGACCATGGCAAGCGCTGCATGCAGCGACGCCCATCTCAGGCAAACCCTGGCGAAAGATCAACTCACCGCGCGCATCTGGCGTATCGGCTTCAGCCTTCATGGGACGCTGGCTTGAAAAATAGTCCGCCAGTTCGGTGACCTGAGTAGCGGTCAAATGGGTCAGCCCCCTCATGTATCGACTGCCGGTTGCATCGCTGCGCATATGTCTTTTGAAGTCGGTCAGCTGTATCTGTATGTACTCTTTTTGCTGGCCCGCCAATTTTGGAAGCATCGGCGAGACAGACTCTCCCGTCAGACCATGGCACAAAGAACAAACGCTGTCCGCCATGGCGATCCCGGACATGGCAGACGAGTCCTGGATCTCTTCTTCGCTCGTACCGGTACAGCCCAAGAGCGTGGCCAGGCAAAGGGCTAGCACATGAGGTGACCGATTGTCCGTACGCTGCATGCCCTTAACGTTCATGACCTGTACCCCTGAGTTGCGCCGATCACTATTTTCCCTTGAGGTATTGCGCCCTTTATTGACAAACCTCAAGCAATCCTCTGGAGCGCCGTGTAGGAATAATCAAGAAGAAGGACACAGAACATCCGAATCGTTAACGCTCTGTGTCGAGACCCTGAGCAATGATTCCGGGCGGTTGAGCCTGGCGCCATGCCGCCGTCAGCAACCCACTCCCTGGGAGATGACGTTCATGAACTCTGCCTCACAGAAACTGCTCGAAAAACTCTACGGCCAGCAACATCACGTTGACACGGCGCACATAGCCCCTGTTTTGCGTCAATACGCGGAACCACTGCCGGACCCGGACGCCACCGCTTTCGGCGACATGTTCGATCGTTACGCTGATGCGCGCATGGTGATGATCGGTGAGGCGAGCCATGGAACCAGCGACTTCTATCGAGCCCGGGCAGCGATCACCCAAAGGCTGATCGAGCAGCATGGGTTTAATATTGTGGCAGTGGAAGCAGACTGGCCGGACGCCGGCCATGTCGATCAATACGTCCGAGGGTTGGCGCATTCGGCGTGGAAGCGCCATATCTTCAGTCGATTTCCGACCTGGATGTGGCGCAATAGCGAGGTGAAGGCATTCGCCCACTGGCTGCATCAGTTCAACCACCAACAGGCACCTGAACGTCGCGTCGAGTTTCGCGGCCTGGACGTCTACAGCCTGCGTAATTCCATTCATGAAGTGCTGGGCTATCTGGATCGGGTCGACCCGCATCTGGCCCATGAAGCCCGGCGGCGTTATGGCTGTTTGACCCCGTGGCAGGATGATCCTGCCCTGTACGGCCACTTCGTCGAGCGTGGCGGTGTGATGCCCTGTGAACAACCAGTAGTCGAACAGCTCAATGTCATGCTGGCCGAACAACTGACCGGGCTCATCCGCAATGACGAAGCGTTCTTCAATGCGACGCAGAACGCCCGGGTGGTGATGGCGGCGGAGCAGTATTACCGCGCAATTTATCGAGGGTCGACAACCTCCTGGAACCTGCGTGACCGGCACATGTTCGATACGTTGCGCGCACTGCTCGAACACCGGGGGCCTCAAGCCAAGGCCGTGGTGTGGGCCCACAACTCCCATATTGGTAACGCGGGCGCGACGGAGATGGGCTGGAAGGGGCAGTTCAATATCGGACAATTGTGCCGTAACGCCTTTGGACGTGATGTCGTGCTGATCGGCATGGCCACTGATCGCGGCCAGGTGGCTGCCGCCGATGACTGGGACGGCGAGATGTTGATCAAGGACATCCGCCCTTCCCGGCCGGACAGCTGGGAACATCAGTTCCTCAAGGCCGGGGTGCCAGTGTCCCTGACCGACTGGCGCGACCCGCAGAGAAAAGAACTTCGCAGAGCCCTGTCAACGTCCTTGCTGGGGCGAGCAATCGGGGTGATTTACCGCCCCGAAAGCGAGCGGTTCAGTCATTACTTCGAATCGATGCTGGCTGAACAATTCGACGCCATGATCTGGATCGAGCAAACCACACCAGTCACCGCGCTGCCGCTGCCGAAAAACCAGCAACTGGAAGCGGAAGACGAAACCTATCCGTTTGGCGTGTGAGGATAAGTGCACGCCGCCTAAGGCGTGGGGGCATGCAAGTATTTTTCAAACCAGTCGCCAGCGAGTCTGGCGACTTCCTCCAGGGTACCGGGCTCTTCGAAAAGATGGGTGGCGCCTTCTACGACTTCCAGACGTTGCTCGCACCGCAGGGTCTGGCTGCTCTTGCGATTCAAGCCCAACACCACCGGGTCCTGTGATCCGACAATCTGCAAGGTCGGCGCTTTCACACGGGCCAACGCCGGGCCAGCCAGATCAGTTCGCCCACCCCGGCTGACCACTGCCCCTACCACTTGTGTGCGCTCGGCGGCCGCCACCAGTGCCGCGGCAGCGCCGGTACTGGCGCCGAACAGACCGATCTGCAGCGAGCATAACTCGCGCTCCAGGCCGGCCCAGTCAATCACATTGATCAACCGTCTGGCCAACAAAGGGATATCGAAACGCAGCTCCCCGGTCAGATTGTCCAGGCGTTGCTCCGGCTCCGTGAGCAGGTCGAACAACAATGACCCCAGGCTCCGACGGGCCAGGGCATCGGACACATATTGATTACGGGGGCTTGAGCGGCCACTGCCGCTGCCATGGACGAAGATGACCAAGGCGCGGGGGTTCGTCGGCAATCGCAATTCGGCGGATAACTCAACGCCCATCAGGTCCATGGATCGAGATTGAGGTTCAAACATCGGCAGGCTCCGGAGTGGAGCCGTGCGAGGATTCCCGCTGCCAGGCTCGCTGCATGAGTTCAATGACTTCTTCATCCGAGGTCTGGGAAAAATCCGTGTACCAGTAGCCTATCGAGATCATCCACTCGGGCATGAGCGGGCAAATCACCTCTTCCACTTCACCACGCAATGCCTCTACCGTTTCCAGGGGAGCAACCGGTACAGCGACAACGATGCGTGACGGCACCTGCGCGCGCACCGCATGGACCGCCGCCATCATCGAAGCGCCTGTCGCCAGACCGTCGTCGATGAGGATCACCACCTGATCCTTGAGTTGCAGCGGCGGCCGGGTTCCGCGATACAACCGCTCACGACGCGACAACTCCCGTGTTTCCCGAGCGACCACGGCCTCGAAGCTGGCTTGATCGATCGGATGCGCCTGCAGCGCGTCTTGATTGAGTACTTGTATGCCACCGCTGGCAATGGCTCCCATGGCGAACTCCGGGCGGGCGGGAACACCGAGTTTGCGGACCAGCAACAGGTCCAGACGAACGTCCAGGGCCTTGGCGACTTCATAGGCAACCGGAACACCACCACGGGGCAAGGCCAGGATGATGACGTCGGGCCTGTGGGCATATTTGAACAATGGCTCCACGAGACTTCGACCAGCCGCGGCCCGATTCTGCAAGGTGGTTTGTAATGAGGGACTCTGAATCACAGTAGAACCTCCTCAGGCGATTGCACCTGTCGTTTCGTAGTACATGGCCCTGTCCGCTCTAGACCGCCAGAATGCTGCAAGGCACCTGATACAGGATGTGTTCGGTCGTGCTGCCCAAAAGCTTGTCCAGACCATGAGACTGGACCCTGCCCATCACAATCAAATCCACATTGTGTGCATGGGCGAACTCACTCAGCACCGAAACAGGGTGCCCCTCAATGAAATGCCAACGGTCGGGGGGCACACCATATTGATCAGCCAGATTGAGGAACGATATTTCCAGTTCCTTGCGCAACTGACTGCCAAGGTCCGCAAGCGCCAAGCCACCGCCGCCCAAGTCGCCCAGATAGGCGGTTGACGTGTCGCAGGCGAACAGCAAGTGCAACTCGGCCTGACACTGCAAGGCGAGACCGGAAGCCTGCTTGATGATCCGCTCATTGAGCTCGCTGCCCTGAGGCTCGGTATTCGAAGCGTCAACCGCTGCCACGATCTTGCGCGGCAAGGCAAGTCCTCCTTCACCGACCAGATAAACAGGGATTGGGCAATGACGCAGCAAGCGCCAGTCCAGCGGAGTGAAGAACGCACGCTTGAGCGCTGGTTCATGCTGCACTTGTTTGATTAGCAAGTCCGGCTGCATTTCCGCCACGTGATCAAGAATGTCTTGCTGCATGTCATCGGCCCAAGCCACTTCCGTTGTCACGTCGATTCCCCTGCCATGCAGGTTTTTCGCCTGGTCCTTCAACCAATCGTGATGGTCCTGCAGGAAGCACTCTCGAGCCTTTTCCCGGTCACCCTCTTCGAGTAGCGACAACAGTTTCCACGACGGAATCAAGGCAGCAATATGCAGACTCGCCCCACTTGCCTTGGCCAGGGCCGCTGCGTGGTTTATGGCCTGTGAATGGCGCAGGGCCGGGTTGATGATCAGTAATAAGCGTTGATATTGGCTCATGATCTGACTCCAGATGGGGCTTTGCGCCTACAGTTACCCACTACGGGAATGTCCGCGTGAACAGACACCCGCGGTTCCAGTTCAGGGTCCTCCGTTGATGTCGCCCTGGCGTTGATTTATATCAAGTGACCGCGCAACACCGCTCATGCCCCTGCATCTCCCGGCCCCTGGAGCAAGTCCTGCACACGCGAACATGGGATTGGTGTTCCTTGGCTGAATACGTATTTCATTTCACAGCGGTTGATCAATATCAATCCGGCGAGGGCCAATGGGGCTACCTTGACCAAACCGCACTCGCACTAGGTGCAGTGCACAGGGCTCACAGGAGGTTGCCATGTCGAGCATGTTGGCGAGTCAGCGGTTGCGTTTGTACGACAGCGATGAACTCGATGACGTGCTACAGGCGATGGCACGACAGGCCGCGGCACTGCTGCCCCCCCGTCAAGCAGCCTTGATTGGCATCCAGCGCCGTGGCGAGCCGCTGGCTCAGCGCTTGCGCCAGCATCTTTCACATCAAACCGGTCAGCCGGAACTGCCCCTCTACCCCCTCAAGGTCAAGCGCTATGCCGATGATCTCCAGGTGCTGCACGCGCATACCCAATTAACCGAGAATCCGCTTTTGAGTGAATTGGACCTTGCCAATACCACCCTGCTGGTGATCGATGATGTGCTTTTCGAAGGCCATTCACTCCTGCGCACCTGCGCGTATCTGGCACAACTCGGGGCGCGTCGGGTCTACACTGCCGTATTGGTCGACCGCCATGTTTGCCAACAGCCGATTCATGCCGACATTGTCGGCGTGCATCTGCAAGTGGCGGCCGGTGACATCGTCGAATGCAACGTACCGCCCTACGAAACGGAGTTTTGCATTGATGTTGTTCGTCACGGCGCCGCGCGCTGATCGTTCGAGGGGTGTCCGTCGTTCAGACTCGACAGCGGCCATGCGCTATAGATGATGGATATGTGCCATTTCAGGTGAGGCGCAGTTGATATCCGGCCTCCAAGGAGCCCCTGCATGCGTGCCCTGCCCCCGCTTCTTTT
>Ga0255334_1001120_pt1 | contig 13859 bp, 12 predicted proteins | sample EtOH5_35cm_T3_12_FD_202080 | JGI IMG/M metagenome (GOLD analysis project Ga0255334, IMG submission 202080) | Sandy soil microbial communities from University of British Columbia, Vancouver, Canada - EtOH5_35cm_T3_129 | ecosystem: Engineered > Artificial ecosystem > Sand microcosm > Unclassified ...
GGGTCGTGTTTCTGCTGCTGCACGTCGGCGTCTCGTTCCTGCAGTCTTATATTTTTGTTCTGCTGACGACGGTGTACCTCTCGGGCGCCGTCGCCACCGAGCACTAGTCCGGCTTCATGAGTGTTGTGCCGCGAGTGTGAGGGCGCCTGCACGAGGATGGCGCCAACCACCAACTGGCGGCGATTCTTACAAGGAGAGAAAACATGAATCGAGCAAAGTATGTATTCCTGACGCTGGCGGGTCTGTTCCTGGCCGTGCCCGCGTTCGCGCAGGAGGCCGGCCGGAGCGGGCCGTCGGATGCGGCCTGGGTGGCCATCACCGCCGGATTCGCCATGGCCATCGCTTCTGCCGTCTGCGGTCTGGCACAGGCCAAGGCCACGGCCGCCGCGGCCGAAGGCCTGGCGCGCAATCCTGCCGCCCGTCCCGGGATTCAGCTGGCGCTGATTCTGGGCCTGGCGCTGATCGAGTCGCTCGCTCTCTACACCCTGGTCATCATCTTCGCCAAGGTAAAGATCTAGCGACGGCGCATTCCGGCCTCCGCTCCGCGTGTGCGGGGCGGGGGCCTACTTATTTCTGGCCCTGCCTTGCCCCAAACGTCTTAGAATGAGCATGATGGCGGCCGCGCTCCAGTTCGAAAGCCTGTCTCGCGAGTACCGCGGGGTCCTCAGCGGGCGCACGGTGCGGGCGCTCGACGGCCTCTCACTCGCGGTCGAAGCCGGGGAGATATTCGGCTTTTTGGGGCCGAACGGTGCCGGCAAGACCACCGCCCTGCACATCGCCATGGGACTGCTGCGCTCGACCTCAGGCGGCGGACACTTGCTGGGCAAGCCCTTCGGCGACGCGCCCACCCGCAGTCGGATCGGATTCCTGGCGGAGAACGTTGCGCTATATCACCGGCCCGCGAACAAGCTGGTGCGCTTTTATGGTGCGCTCAACGGGATGCGCGATCCGGAGCTCGCCGCACGGACGCGCGAGGTTCTGGAAGCGGTGGAGCTTTCCGGCGATGCCGAGCGCAACGTGGGCAAGTTTTCCCGCGGCATGCTGCAGCGCGTGGGGTTGGCGCAGGCATTGGTCAACGATCCGGAGCTGCTCCTCCTCGATGAGCCCACTTCGGCGCTCGACCCGCTGGGCCGCATCGCGGTCCGCGAGTTACTGCTGCGCGCCAAGGCGCAGGGCAAGACCATCTTCCTCAGTTCGCACCTCCTCTCGGAAGTCGAGTTGATCTGCGACCGCGTGGCCATCCTGCATCGCGGGAAGGTGGTGCGGCTCGGCAACACGACGGAGCTGCTGCAGTCTCCGGAGCAGGCGGAGATCATGGCGCGCGGCATCAATGCCGGAAAGTTTGGCGGGGAGGCGGCGAATGGCGTAGTCAAGCTGCGCGTGGGGACCTCAGCGCAGCGTGCCACCATCGAACGCGTGTGGGCGGCAGGCGGTGAGATCGTCAGCGTGAATCCGGCGCGGCGCTCGCTGGAGGAAATCTTTGTGGAACTGACGAAGCGGGAAACAAGCGACAAACGGTAAGGACATGCGTTCCGTCATCCTGATTGCCGGCAACTTCGTGCGCGAGCAGCGCTGGGTGGTGGCCGCCTGGGTGGCGATGGCCTTCGGGCTCGCGGGCCTGCTCGCCGGATTTGGAGACCAGCCGAACGCCGAGGACGTGGAGGTGTACGTCTCCCAGCAGGCGCTGTACGCGGTGGGGCTGGGCCTGTTTCTGGCGGTGAGCGCCATCCACAATGAGCGCAGATCGCGGCGCATCGTCGCTGTGCTTGCGAAGTCGGTCAGCCGCAGCCAGTACGTCGCCGGGCTTCTGCTCGGCGTCTTCGCCTGCTGCGCCGCGCATTGCCTGAGCTTGGCGCTGGCCCGGAGCTGGCTCGCGGCGCGCATGGAACTGCCGGCCGGAAACGTGTGGATCTCCACCGGACTGGTGCTGGCTGCGGCGTGGCTGGCGGCGACCGTCGCCATGTTCTGGTCCACGTTCTCCAATCCCCTCGGCGCCGCCATCGGCTCCGGCGCGCTGATCGGCGCGCCGGTGGTCGCGGCGCAGCGTCTGGGAGAGCAGTGGATGCAGTCCCTCCCCGTCTATTGGCTCGGGGCTTTGGCGCTCGCGCCTCACCGGCAGGCCGGCTGGGAGATCCCGTGGGCCGTCCTGGCCCTGGCGGTGGCGGAAGCGCTGGCCTTCTGGATGGCCGCTTCGTGGATCTTCTCGCGACGGGACGTGACCGCGGCCATCGAGTAGAAGGTCAGCGCAGCAGGTCGGCAGCAGCACGCGAAGCGTAGTCCAGCACCGGGCCGGGCAGGACGCCGAGCCAAAGTGTGACCAGGGCGCAGACGGCGAGCGCCGTGGTCATGGCGGCGGAGGCCGCAGGCAGGGGAGCCTCCTCGCGCGGCTCGCGCATGTACATCACCACCAGCACGCGCAGGTAGTAGTAGGCGGCGATGGCGCTGTTGATGACCGCCAGGATGGTCAGCCCCACGAGCTTCGACTGGAAGGCGGTGGTGAAGACGTAGAACTTGGCGAAGAAGCCGCCGGTGATGGGGATTCCGATCAGCGAGAGCAGGAAGATGGCGAGGACTGCGGCCAGCGCCGGGGAGCGGCGTCCGAGCCCGGCGTAGTCGTCCAGGGAGACGTAACGCTCGCCGGCGCGTGCGAAGTGCGCGATGACGGCGAACGCTCCCACGTTCATCGCGCCATAGGCCGCTAGGTAGAAGATGGCGGCGGAAATACCCGCTTGGCCCGCCGCCGCGAAGGCCACCAGCACGTAGCCAGCGTGGGCGATGGAAGAGTAGGCCAGCATGCGCTTGAGATTGGTCTGCACCAGCGCGCCCAGGTTGCCCAGCGTCATGGTGAGCGCGGCGGAAACCCACACCAGCCAGAACCATCCCGGAGCATGGGCGGCGAAGAGGACGCGCAGCAGCACGGCGAATGCCGCGGCCTTGGGCGCGGTGGACATCAGCGCCACCACCGGCGCCGGCGCTCCCTCGTAGACGTCGGGAGTCCAGACGTGGAAGGGTGCGGAGGCCACCTTGAATCCCAGGCCCACGAACAGGAACGCAAGCGCAACGTAGGCCAGCTGCGGCGCATGCGGCGGGAGCAAGGCCGCAGCCAGTGCGTAAATGCTCGTGGTTCCCGTGGCTCCGAACATCAGCGCGATGCCGTAGAGGAAGAAGGCGGTGGCAAAAGAACCCAAAAGGAAATACTTGAGCGAAGATTCGGCGCTGGCCGCCACACGCTTCCGGAATCCCGCCAGGACGTAGGTGGAGATGGAGGAAATCTCCAGCGCGATGAAGATGAGCACCAGCTCGACGGCGGAGGACATCAAGATCATGCCCACCGTGCCCAGCAGGACCAGCCCGTAGAACTCGCCGCCGCGGATCTCCTGCTGGTCCAGGTAGTCGAAGGAGGCCAGCAGCACCAGCGCGGCCAGCAGCGTGATGAGCACGTGGAAGAAGATGCTAAAGGTATCCACCCGCACCATCCCGTAGAAGGCCATGCCGGGGTAATAGACCTGGTAGGCGCTGGCGGCGGCGGCCAGCAGCGTCCCCGTGAAGGCCAGCCAGCCCAGCGGACGCCGGCTGGCGCCCTTGGCGAGAAACGGGTCCAGGACCATCACCGCCATGCCAAAGACGGTGAGGATGATCTCCGGCAGGAGGCGGATGTAGTCTTCGCTGCTGGGGATCATCGTAGGACCGCCTGGGTGACGGCTTGCGCCACCGGGAGCGCGGCGCGCACTGCCGGGTCGATGGCCCGCATCCACACGGGCGAGGCCACGCCCATCACCAGCGCGAGAACGGCGAGCGGCCACAAGGCCAGTCGCTCGCGCCCGTCGAGGTCGGCGAGCGCGGCGTTGGCCGGGTTCTTCATCACGCCGAAGAAGACGCGCTGGTACATCCACAACATGTAGCAGGCGCTCCAGATGACGCCGGTCGCCGCCAACACTCCGTAGAGCGGCCGCGCCTGGAAAGCCCCGGCGAGCACCAGGAACTCGCCCACAAATCCGTTGAGCAGCGGCAGCCCGATGGACGACAGCGTGATCACCAGGAAGAAGGTGGCGTAACCGGGCATGGGCGTGGCTAGCCCGCCGAAGTCCGAGATCTCGAAGGTGTGGCGGCGCTCGTAGATCATCCCCGCCAGCATGAACAGCGCTCCGGTGGAGACGCCGTGGCTCAGCATCTGGTACACGGCGCCGTCCGCGCCCATCTGGGTGAAGCTGAAGATGCCCAGCACCACGAAGCCCAGGTGGCTGACCGAGGAGTAGGCGATCAGTTTCTTCAGGTTGGGTTGCACCATGGCGACCAGCGCGCCGTAGATGATCCCGATGATGGCCAGTGCGATGATCCAGGGAGCGTGGTAGCGGGCCTGTTCGGGGAACAATGTCACGTTGAAGCGCAGCAGGCCGTAGGTCCCCATCTTCAGCAGGACGGCCGCCAGGAGTACCGAGCCGGCCGTCGGGGCCTCCACGTGCGCGTCGGGCAGCCAGGTGTGCAGCGGGAACAGCGGCACCTTGACGGCGAAGGCGATGAAGAATCCCAAAAAGAGCCAGCGCGCCGCATTCCAGGAAAGAGAGAGCTGGCCGCTGGCCAGTGCCGATTGGATGGTGACGAAGTCGAAGCTGCCCACCTGCGCGTAGATCCACAGGATGGCGGCCAGCATGAACACCGAGGCCACCACGGTGTAAAGGAAGAACTTCACCGCGGCATAGACGCGGCGCTCGTGGCCGTACATCCCAATCAGGAGCGCCATGGGGATGAGCGTGGCCTCCCAGAAGAAATAGAAGAGGAAGAGGTCCAGGGCCACGAAGACGCCGAGCATGGCCGTCTCCAGCACCAGCAGCAGGAGGAAGAACTCCTTCACCCGCTCGTGCACCGACTTCCAGGAGATCAGCACGCTCAGCGGGACCAGGAAGGCGGTCATCACCACCAGCCACAGCGAGATGCCGTCCACCCCCAGGTGGAAGTGGATGTTGGGGCTGGCGATCCAGGCGTGGTCCACCTCGAACTGGAAGCCCGAGCGAGCGGGAATGAATTGAGCCGGCAGCAGGACCGACAGAACGAAGGTCAGCGTTGAAACCCCCAGCGCGAACCAGCGGATGATGCCATCGCGGCGAGGGAAGAGAGCCAGAGCCAGCGCGCCCGCCAGCGGCAGGAAGACGACGACCGTGAGCAGGCTCATGGTCATCGCGCACCCACCCAGATGAGATAGGCCAGCGCCAGCGCCGCTCCCGCCGCCACCCAGCCAGCGTAGGAGCGCACGCTACCGGACTGCATGTGGCGCAGTGCGTCAGAGACTTTGCGGACATCCCCGGCCGCGTGGTTTACGGTGCCATCGATCACCCCGGCGTCCACGCCGCGCCACAAGAGGCGGGTCGAACCCTCGACTACCGGCTGCACCAGGACGGCGTTGTAGCCTTCGTCCACGTAGTACTTGTTGGCCACGGCGGTGTACATCCCACCCAGGGCCGTCGCGATCTTCTCCGGCAGGTCGCGGCGCTTGTGATAGAGGAGCCAGGCGAAAAACAGTCCCAGCGCTGCCGCGCCCACCGAGGCCGCGGTCAGCATGCGCTCCGTTCCCACTTCCGCTGCCGCCGCTGCGCCTTCGTGCTCCAGGGCTGCCGGCACGGCCATCACCGGCGCCAGGAAGCGTTCAAAGTGGTTCTCGCCGCCCAGCGCGTGCGGCACGCCTACGTAGCCTCCCACCACCGCCAGCACCGCCAGGATCACCAGCGGCGCCAGCATCACCCGCGGGCTCTCGTGGGGATGGCGGTCCTCGGGGCCGCGGGATTCCCCAAAGAAGGTCAGGAACCACAGCCGGAACATATAAAAGGATGTCAGCCCCGCCGTCCCTACGCCCACCGCCCAGAAGATCCAGCCCCCGTAGGGGCTCGACCAGGCTCGCCACAGGATTTCGTCCTTGCTGAAGAAGCCGCTGAGGAAAGGGAAGCCGGCGATGGCGAAGGTGGCAGCGGTCATGGTCCAGAAGGTCCAGGGGATGTGCTTGCGCAAGCCGCCCATGTTGCGCATGTCCTGCTCGCCGCCCAGGGCGTGGATCACGGAACCCGCAGCCAGGAAGAGCAGCGCCTTGAAGAAGGCGTGGGTCATCAGGTGGAAGATGGCCGCCGAATACGCCGCGACGCCACAGGCCAGGAACATGTAGCCGAGCTGGGAGATGGTGGAATAAGCGAGGACGCGCTTGATGTCGTTCTGCGCCATGCCGATGGTGGCGGCGAAGAGCGCGGTCAGGCAGCCGACCACAGCCACGACCGTGAGCGCTTCGGGCGACCGGCTGAAGATGGGATTGGAGCGCGCCACCATGTATACCCCTGCCGTCACCATGGTGGCGGCGTGAATCAGCGCGGAGACCGGCGTAGGGCCTTCCATGGCGTCCGGCAGCCAGACATAAAGAGGGAGCTGGGCGGATTTCCCGCAGGCGCCCAGCATCAGCAACAGCGCGATTGCGGTCAGCACTCCCGGCGCCGCTTCCACGCCCATCCGCGAGATAGCCGGAAAGACCTCCGCGAAGTTCAGCGAGCCGCAAGTCCGGATCAGCAGGAAGAGCGCGAGGAGGAAGCCGAAGTCGCCGATGCGGTTCACGATGAAAGCTTTCTTGCCGGCGGCGGCCGCCGAGTCCTTCTGGAACCAGAAGCCGATGAGCAGGTACGACGCCAGGCCCACGCCCTCCCAGCCCACGAACATCAGCAGGTAGTTGTCGGCCAACACCAGGGTGAGCATGAAGAACATGAACAGGTTCAGGTAGGCGAAGAAGCGGTAGTAGCCGCCCTCGTGCTCCATGTAGCCGATGGAGTAGATGTGGATGAGGAAGCCGACTCCGGTAACCACCAGCGCCATGACCAGCGAGAGTTGGTCGAGGTAGAAGCCGAAGTTGGCGACGAAGCCGCCGGCGGTGATCCAGGGCGCGTGCTCCTCGATGTGCGGGAGCTGGGTGAGATGGCTGAACTGCGAGGCTACCCAGAGCGTCCAGGCGAAAGCGGCGCCGACGAAGACCGTGCCCACCAGCGCCACGGCGCGCTTGGGCCAGCGGCGTCCGAAGAGGCCGTTCAGCGCCGCGCCCACCAGCGGCAGCACCGGGATGAGCCAGAGATGGAGGTTCGGGGTCATAGTTTGAGCAGGTTCACGCGGTCCACGTTCAGCGTCTGCCGGGTGCGGAAGACAGCGATGATGATGGCCAGTCCCACGGCCGCCTCCGCCGCCGCCACCACCATCACGAAGAAGACGTACACGTGGCCGCTCAGCGCTCCCCAGTGCGCGGCGAAAGCCACGAACGACAGGTTCACGGCATTCAGCATCAGCTCGATGGACATGAACAGGGTGATGATGTTGCGCTTTACCAGGAAGCCGGTGACGCCCAGCCCGAACAGGATGGCGCTCAGCACGAGATAGTAGGAGAGCGGGACCATCAGTCCTCCTTCCGGGCGAGCACGACCGCGCCCATGATGGCGATGAGTATGAGCACAGAGGTGACCTCAAAGGGCAGTAGGAAGCCGCGGAAGAGCAGATAGCCGATGCCCTCGGTCGAGCCTACGAACCCTCCCAGCTTCAGGCCGGCGGAGCCGCTGGAGCGGACCACGGACCAGGCCGCCAGCCCCACCAGCAACGCCACCGCGGGGTATCCCAGCACGGCGGCCACGCGGCTGCCACCCGCGTGCTCTTCCTCTCCCGCGTTGAGGAGCATGATGACGAAGATGAACAGCACCATGATGGCGCCGGCGTACACGATCACCTGGATGGCGGCCACGAACTCCGCCCCCAGCAGCAGGTAGAGCACCGCCAGCGATCCCATCACCACGATCAGCGAGAGCGCGCTGTTGATGGGATGGCGCTGGAACAGCAGGTTCAGCGCTCCCGCCACGCACACCGCCGCAAAGAAAAAGAAGAGGACCTGATGGAGCATTACGTTCCCACCGCCACCACAAAGCTGGTGATCAAGACGTTGGCGATGGCCAGCGGCAGCAGCACCTTCCAGCCGAAGGCCATCAGTTGGTCGTAGCGGAAGCGCGGCAGCGTCCCGCGCACCCAGATGTACAGGAACAGGAAGAACAGGACCTTGAGTAAAAACCAGAAGAGCGGCAGCACCGCCTGAAGCGGAGCGGGGCCGAAGACCGGCCCGTGCCATCCGCCCAGGAAGACCGTCGTGGCCACGCATGCCACGGTGACCATGTTGGTGTACTCGGCCATGAAGAACATGGCGAACTTCATGGAGCTGTATTCGGTGTGGTAGCCGGCCACCAGTTCGGTCTCGCCCTCGGGCAGGTCGAAGGGGATGCGGTTGGTCTCGGCGAAGGCGGCGGCCAGATAGATGAAGAACGCCACCGCCTGCCCGCCGGCGATGATGTTCCACTGCCACGGCCACTCGCCCTGATGGTTGACGATCGCGCGCAGGCTCAGGCTGCCGGTCAGGATGAGCACGCCCACCAGGGAAAGCCCGAGCGAAAGTTCGTAGCTCACCATCTGAGCGCAGGCTCGCAGCGCGCCCAGCAGCGAGTACTTGCTGTTCGACGACCATCCGGCCAGCGCGATGCCGTACACCCCGATGGAGGTCACGCCCAGCAGCACCAGCAGCGCGATGTTGACGTCCGCGATCTGCATCTGCACGGGCACCCCACGCACCGTAAACGACTCGCCGATGGGGATGACGGAAATGGAGGTGAGCGCCAGACCCAGCGCCAGGATGGGCGCAAGGATGTAGAGCGGCCGGTCTACTCCGCTCAAGCCGATGTCTTCCTTCAGCAATAGCTTGACGCCATCGGCCAGTGGCTGCAGCAGGCCGAAGGGGCCCACGCGCGTCGGTCCCCAGCGATTCTGGATGTGGCCCACCACTTTGCGCTCCAGCCACACCGTGTAGGCCACGATCCCCAGCAACACTCCGAGCAGGATCGCGCTCTTCGCGACCGTGATGGCGACGAAAGTGAACCAGGTGTCGGGCATCTCAGTCGGCCGCTGCGGGCTTCACCGCCGGAGCCTTTTCCTGGCGGCTCTCCAAGACCGAATTCAATGCGGGCGAGTACCGTCCCAGCGTGCCCGAGGTGAACAGCGTATCTCCGGCGGGGACGATGGAATCCGCGCCGCCGCTGCGCTCGGCCGCTTCCGGCAGGCCGATGTGCACGTCGTTCCCCGCGGCCAGGCTGGTGCGCGAGACGTCATAGCCGGGGACCAAACGCTGGATCTCGTCGAGCAGCGCCATAGGGTCGAAGGGGCTGACCTTGAGTTCCAGGTTGTGGGCTCGCAGCCATACGTCGTGGCGGTCGGCCTCGCCCGATTGCACCCCGCGCGATTGCCCCAGGTCCGCGCGCTCCGCCCCGCCAAAGGGAACCAGCCGCTTGGGCTCGAAGCCCATGCGGTCGGCGAGGCGCACGATCATCTCCAGGTCCGTCTTCACGCCGGGGAAGTCGCCGGCCTTGGTCAGCATCTGCAGGTCGCCGCAGGTATTGGTAAACGTTCCCGACTTCTCGTAGGCGCACGCCGCGGGCAGGACGACGTCAGCGTTGGCGGCGGTCTCCGTCAGGAAGAGGTCCTGAACGACGACGAAGGTTTTCGAGAGCGCAAAGGGATCCACGCCGAAGCGGCTGACGGGGTTGGAGCCCACAACGTACAGTCCCTTGAGCTTGCCTTCGGCGGCGGCGGCCATCATCTGGCGCAAGTCCATCCCCGGCTCGGAAGGCAACGTCGCGCGCCACTCAGCGGCGTAGTGCCCGCCATTCGCGACCGGCCAATAGCCGGGCAGCAGGTCGGGATAAAGGCCCATGTCGGCTGCGCCGCGCGAGTTAGCGTAGTCACCCAGGCAGATGAAGTTGGCGCCAGGAAGCGCAGAAGCAAAACGGACAAGGCTGGCCACGTCGTCGCCGCGCAGTTCGGAGCTGAAGATGATGACCAGGTCTTTTTCGCCGCGCAGCTTCTCACGCAGGGCTTTCAAGGCGTCGGCAGAGGGGCCAAGTGCGGGCCCAGCGCTTTCGTCTCCCGCGAGAAAGGCCGTGGCTATGCCCTCGGCGCCGGCGGGAATCTGCGCAAACATCGCGGCCTGCCGCCGCAGCTTGATCTCCTCGGCATTGACTACGTACAGCCGGGTGCGGCGCAGGCGCACGTTGGTGCGGATACTCCAGGCAAGCAGCGGATGCTGCTCCGTGGGGTCGCTGCCGATCAGCAGGATGGCCGGGGCCGTCGCCACATCACGCATGCTGGCGGTAGCGTTAGCCTTACCCGCCAGCGCATGTGCGAAGGCAGGGAAGTCGGCGGTGCGGTGGTGGTCGATGTTGTTGGTCTGGAGTACCACGCGCGCGAACTTCTGCAAGAGGTAGTTCTCCTCGTTGGTGGTTCGGGCAGAGCCCAGGACCCCCAGCGCTTTACCGCCGTCAGTCTCGCGGATGTCGCGGAAGCGTCTCCCAACCGCCTCCAGAGCCTCCTCCCAGGAAACAGGCGTCAGGCACCCGTGCTTGCGTACCAGCGGCTGCCGCAGGCGGTCTTCGTGATGGGCAAAGTCGAAGGCGTAGCGGCCCTTGACGCAGAGGAAATCGCCGTTGATGCCGCTCTTGTCGCGGTTGTCGCCGCGGACGATCTGCATGCCGCCTTCGGCGCGGCGCACGCCCAGCGTGGTCTTGCAGCCGTCGCCGCAGTGGGTGCAGATGGTGCCGGTGTGGTTCATCTCCCAGGGGCGCGTCTTGTAGCGATAGGCGCCGGAGGTGAGCGCGCCCACCGGGCAGATGTCGATGCACATGCCGCACTCTTCGCACTCCAGATGGTCCTGCTGGTTAGGTGCGATGACGGAACTGGCGCCGCGCCCCTGCACCCCCAGCGCCCACACGTCCATGCCCTCGCCGCAGACGCGCACGCAGCGGTAGCACAGGATGCAGCGCGGCCGGTCGAAGAACACCACCGGCGACCACTGCTGCTCCTCCTTGTGCAGCTTGCCCTCCATGTAGCGCGATTCCGCCGCGCCGTACTTGAAGGTCATGTCCTGCAGCTCGCACTCGCCGCCGGCATCACACACTGGGCAGTCCAGCGGATGGTTGCCCAGCAGCAGCTCGAGCATGGACTTGCGCGCCTGCTTCACCTTCTCGCTGGCGGTGGTAACCACCATGCCTTCGGCGATGGGGACGGTGCAGGCGGTGGCGAGCTTGGGCATCTTCTCGATGTCGACCAGGCACATGCGGCAGGCGGCCTGCAGCGAGAGCCCGGGGTAGTAGCAGAACGAGGGCACCTCGATGCCCACGTGCTTGCAGGCCTCGATGAGCAGCGTCCCCGCGGGCGCGGTCACCTTCTTGCCGTCAACGGTGATGGTTACGTCTGGCATGATTTGTGATTTGCAATTTGTAAATTGTGATTGACTCTCGCGCCTCACCTCTCGGCGCGGCAATCACAGATTACCAATTTCAAATTCATCGCAGAACCGGCAACTGCTCGATCGGCGCCTCCTCGAATGGGCATGGTCTTCCTTCCAAGTGGTCTTCGAACTCCTGGCGAAACTTCTTCACGATGGAGAGGATGGGCATAGCCGCGGCGTCGCCCAGCGGGCAGAAGGTCCGCCCCAACATGTTCTCGGCCAGGTACTGGATGTTGTCGATATCCTTCCTCAGCCCGCCGCCCGCGTGGAAGCGGATGAGAGTCTTCTTCAGCCAGTCGGTGCCTTCACGGCAGGGGATGCACCAGCCGCAGCTCTCGTGGGCGTAGAAGCGCATCACCCGCTGCGCGAACTTCACCATGCAGGTCTCCTCGTTGAGCACCACCACGCCCCCCGAGCCCAGGAAGGTCTGAATCTTCATCAGCGAGTCAAAGTCCATGGCCACGTCGATCTCATCCGCCTTCAGCAGCGGAGTGGAGGAGCCGCCGGGCACCACCGCCTTCAGCTTGCGGCCGTGGCGGATGCCGCCGGCCACCTCGTAGATCATCTTCTTCAGGTTGTAGCCCAGCGGCAGCTCGTAGACGCCCGGGCGGTTGACGTGTCCGCTCAGGCAGAACAGGCGCGTGCCGCCGTTCTTGGGCGTTCCCAGGCCGGCGTACCACTCCCCGCCGCCCAGGATGATGTGGGGCGCCGAGGCCAGCGTCTCGCAGTTGTTGATGACCGTGGGCCCGCCGTAGAGGCCGACCACCGCGGGAAAGGGAGGCCGAATGCGCGGGATGCCGCGCTTGCCCTCGAGCGACTCCATCAGCGCCGACTCCTCGCCCACCTCGTAAGCGCCGGCGCCGGTGTGTACCGCGCACTCGAAGTCGTAACCGCTGCCGCAGATGTTTTTCCCCAGGAAGCCCCTGGCGTAGGCTTCGGCGACGGCCTTCTCCATGATGTCCACCAGGTAGCGATACTCGCCGCGGATGTAGATGTATCCCTGGTGGGAGCCCACGGCGATGCCGGCGATGATCACGCCCTCGATCACCGAGTGCGGATCGTGCTCGAAGATGAGACGGTCCTTGCAGGTGCCGGGCTCACTCTCGTCGCCGTTGCACAGGATGTACTTGGGCTTGGGCGATTCCTTGGGCACGAACGACCACTTCATCCCCGCCGGAAAGCCGGCTCCGCCGCGCCCGCGCAGGTTGGACTTCTTCATCTCGTCGATGATCTTGTCCGCACCCATCTCCAGCGCCTTGCGCACGGCCTTGTAGCCGTCGAGCTCGAGGTAGCGCGAGAGGTCCGCCGCGCCCTGGCCAAAGCGGCGCGAGACGACCTTGACTTCATCGGGATGGGAGACCAGGTCTGCCATTACCGTCCTGCCTTGTTGGCGTAGCTCTCGAGGATCTCGTCCACGGTTTCGGGCTTCAGCTTCTCGTGATAGTCGTAGTTCACCTGCATGGCCGGCGCCCAGGAGCAGGCACCGATGCACTCCACTTCCTCCAGTGAGAACAGGCCGTCGGGCGTCGTGCCCTTGTGCCCGATGCCCAGCTTCTTCTGGCAGTGCTCGTAGACCTCTTCCGCGCCGCGCAGCATGCAGCTGATGTTGGTGCACACCTGCACGTTGAACTTGCCGCGTGGCTTGGTGGTCAGCATGGAGTAGTAGCTGATGACGTTGCGCACCTCCAGCTCGGGCAAGCCGACCTTGCCGGCAACGTAGGCGATAGCTTCGTCGGAGAGGTAGCCCAGCTCATCCTGCGTGTACAGCAGCATGGGGACGAGGAACGACCGCCGGGTGGGATAGTTCTTCATCTTCTGGTCGAAGAACTGGTCGAGTTTTTCGGAGACCACCATCAGCGATCGATCTCTCCCAGCACGATGTCGATGCTCCCGATGGCAGCTACCACGTCCGCGATCAGGCGGTTCTGGCACATCCTGGGCAGCGATTGCAGGTTGGCGAACGAGGCCGAGCGCATGTGGACGCGGTGGGGCTTGGCGGTGCCGTCCGAGACCACGTAGTAGCCCATCTCGCCGCGCGGCGACTCCACCGCCTGATAGACCTCGCCCGCGGGCACGGTGAAGCCCTCGGTGACGATCTTGAAGTGGTAGATGAGCGCCTCCATCTGCGTCTTCATCTTCTCGCGCTCCGGCAGGACGACCTTGGGCGCGTCCGCCTTCACCGGCCCTTCCGGCATGCCGGCCAGCGCCTGTTGCACCATGCCGATGGACTCGCGCATTTCCTGCACCCGCACCAGGTAGCGGGCATAGACGTCGCCCTCGTGGCGGACCGGGACGCGGAAGCGGAACTGGTCGTAACCGGAGTAGGGCATATCCCGGCGCAGATCGAAGTCCACGCCGCTGGCGCGCAGCGAGGGCCCGCTCAAGCCCATGGCGATGCCGTCCTCGGCGGAGATGTTGGCTACGCCGCGCGTGCGGTCCTTCCAGATGCGGTTCTCGGTGAGCAGGTTCTCGTACTCGTCCACGCACGAAGGGAAGCGGTCGGCGAACTTCTTCACCACCTCAAGAAGCC
>Ga0255334_1001121_pt1 | contig 13853 bp, 22 predicted proteins | sample EtOH5_35cm_T3_12_FD_202080 | JGI IMG/M metagenome (GOLD analysis project Ga0255334, IMG submission 202080) | Sandy soil microbial communities from University of British Columbia, Vancouver, Canada - EtOH5_35cm_T3_129 | ecosystem: Engineered > Artificial ecosystem > Sand microcosm > Unclassified ...
GCAAGCACAGGAAGAGATTAGCAGCGCACGGCAGGCTGAGACTGAGGCGGCTACCGCTTACGCACAGGCCGTGGCGTGGGGCGACGTCGACGGCGAAAAAGCAGCTAGCACCGACGCTCAGAAAGCCGCGAAAAACCTCACTACCGCGAGCGAACAACATCGCCGCCAGCTCCTGATCATCACCGCCTTGGAGCAAGAGTTGGCCATCGTAGACCGACACATCAGCGAGGCTCAGGTAGAACACCAAAAAATTGAGGAAACAGCCTTGCGGCTGGCCCACAACGCACTGGAGGAAGCATGGAATGAAGCCGCCCAAACGCTGCTGGATGTAGGAGGCAAGCTGTACGCCGCTGCTCGGCTGATAGGCCGCGATCCTGTTTCCCTAATGAAACTCGACATCCCCGAGCAGGGTGAAAACTTTGGCAGTTGGAGATGGGGCGAGCTGGCGGACCGTGGCCGCCAGCATCGCACGCGCGATCTGCTCTCGATGTAACTGCAGATTAGCCCGAAACAGCCTGCAATCGCGGGCTGTTTAAATCACTCCAAGGATAGAAGTTATGACCACAGCGATAGAAAACAGCTCATCCCAATCCGAAACGCTTCAAGCGAGAAAAGCCCACCTCACCGCCCTACTCAAGATCGTGGATACCAGATTCGGAAAAAGTACAGCGACCCAGAAGCTGACCATCGATGCAATCAAGGCAGAAATGGGGCTGATTGAGCAAAAGTTGAAAAAACGGTAATGGGGATAAGCGACAGCTTGCATTGCATTCAAATGCGGCAGGCAGTTTTCGGCTCAGAGTGTGTAAAGCGCAGGCACCATTTGGAGGTCTGCGCTACTACCTAAAATCTGTCAGCGCGTGGCTAGCCGGCAGACCCAAAATTTGCGTTAGGTACGCGATTTTCGTTCTGGTTCTGACCTTCATACTTGCTCTAAAACGTTTTTACACAACCTCAGCTAGAAGGGGCCGCTCGAAGATGTCTCGAATCTATAGTTGGTTCACCCTAATGATTGTCATCAAGCCTAAGAGTTCGGACGGGCAGCCGCGGCAGCTAAACAGGCCGTGTATCTCGCGCTTCAAACATGGTTTTGGTCATGAAATGGCGGGTAGCTGCCGTTACATTGGACAGAATCATTCAATGTTAAGGAAGTGGTATGAAGCTCGAGAACATTCCTACAATCGAGGCATCGAGACCTGAGCCATACAACTGGGTAGGCCGATGGGGTATCGCGGCTTTGGCCCTGTTCATTTTCTACGCGCTGCAGATTGCGATCGTCTTAACGGTAGGCCAAGAGAACTGGAATTCCCTTTGGATGGTGGGTGCGCATGGGATCACGGGCGCGGCATTACTGCTGCTGGCACTAATCCAGCTCCGCAATGGCGGTGGCATCAGAGCACTGCTTGGGCACAATACAGGGCGGGTACTACGCCTTGGTGTGCCTTTGATTGTGGTTGCTTACGTCGTGACGACATTCCTGGACGTGACACTCGGGTTCGGACGGGAACCGTTCATGGAAAATCTGTTGTCCAAGTTCTCGACAGCCCAGATCATTCTGTTCCTCTCGATGCTGGTTGTATTGCCACCTCTCAGTGAGGAGCTTTTGTATCGGCACTTCCTTATTCGACTCTTTCCGATCACCAGTCGACCCTGGCAGTGGTTCGCCGTCATTGCTATGGCTGCGCTTTTTACGCTGACCCACGGTCAGTACAAGAACTGGCCATCGTTTCTCCTGTTGGGGTGTTTGGGAGCAATTTTTGGTGCGGCTCGTATCGCTACCGGTGGCCTGACTGCGCCGGTTTTGCTGCATAGCTTTGCTGAGGTTGCAGGCATGACCTCAGATTTGGTCCTTGCCAGCTTTGAGTGAACGGTGCTTCAGAAAGCGAGATTTGTCTCGATGCATGCATGTAAATATCCCTATAAAGATCGCCCTCTTCGGGTCGGCTGCTGTCAGTAGTGGTCGACTGCAGTCGACCCAGGCAGGGTGAAAACGTTTTAGAGAAAATCTACAAATCAGAATCGGAGCGTAAATCACGTTCCTACGTAAAATTCAAATCTGGGAACCAACCAAACGCCGACAGATTTACGTAGCAACGCAGATTATAAAAAGGTGCATGCGTTTTCACACCGTCTGACCCAACGCAGACTGTCCATCCTGTCGGCTCCCCCTCCAATGTGGGTGGTTGGAAGCATCTAAAAATCCAGCGCGAATTAAGGCCCCAAAACCCAGAGCGATGTAGACTCCTAGCAAACCGTTTATGGCTGAGCTGCGCTCGGTTGAAAATGGATTCATGAAAGCATAGTTCGTGGCTAGGTTTTTTGGAAAGTAGGGGGACTTTTGAGAGTTGTTAAATCACCGGATCATATATGTCTTTATCGTGCCGAGCACGCCAATGAGACAATGGATTTCTTAACAAAAATTGATAATTTTCATTATGAGCGCAAAGAGTTTTGCATTGATTTTTCGTCTTGCTTGTCTGTTAGTGCTGCAGCAGCTGTGATGACGTTTGCAAAAATTACAAGATGCCAAATAATGGCTGACTCTGGATACGCCAATGTTAGTCATCAATCCATAAAAATATTATTCCCTAAAGATAAGTCTGCAAAAAAACTATTCGTCAGCTCAGGTTTTTTTGATGCCATTAAGCCAGGTGGTATAAAGAAGCTTGATAAAATTTGGTCAGATATCAAAAACCCTTTCAAGTCATCTAATTGTACTGAAAATGAAATTGCATCGGTTATTAAGCAGCTTAAATATAGACTCGGGGACGTTCCCGAGCGATTAGTATCAGCACTTAGCGAAGGCTATTTGAATATAAGGCATCATGCATATGAGAATGAAACATTTGGCGAGATAAGTGGACGCTGGTGGCAGTATGTCGCATCCAACAAAATCAAGAACACTATAACTGTGGTGTTATACGATATGGGTGTAGGGGTGCCTAGAACGATTAGAAATAAGTTTCTCTCAGATGGTGGGAGCCCTAATCATGCTGACAACAAAATAATTGAGTATGCAATGATTCGAGGCAAGACTCGACTTGGTAGCGATCAAGGTCGCGGTAACGGATTTACAAATATTAAGAAGCCTGTAGACATTAACGAAAAAGCTAAACACTTGTTGGTATGCAGTGGCAAGGGAGTAGTAAAGTACAGCAACCAAGAAATTATTTCTTCGGACAGCATTGCCAATAATAGCTTTGGTGGTACACTTATAGAATGGTGTTTTGATGGTGGTGACATATGAGCGACCTGAATGAAGTTGATGTAATAGTTGGTAAGTTCTCAACAGCACCGTACGGCAGATTCAAGAGCGACGGTGATTACAATGGAGCTAAGTTTAGAGACAAGGTTCTTCTTGAATATTTCCAAAATGACAAAATAGAAAAAATTAACGTTTACTTAGATACAGTTGAAGATGGCTATGAGTATGGGTCTTCTTTTTTTGAAGAGGCATTTGGCGGGCTTGTTAGAGTGTGCGGTGTACCGAAGTCGGTGGTGCTCGGCAAACTGAATATTATAACTGAGCACCGCGATTATATTTTAGAGATTGAAGATTATATATCTGGAGCCTGAAATTGGAACTGAGCAAAGGGTTTGTTGATTTTGCCACCGTGGCATCGCCTGTTATCACTGTATTGGTTACATTTATCGGCTGGCTTGTTGTTTTTAAGGACTCACGATCTAGCGCAAATCGAGCAGAAGTCTACGATCTTTTAAATAAAATCATCCATGTAACTATAGATTTAAATCAGCGGTCGGCTGGTTTTTTTTTAAACGGGGACAATTTACAGGGAAAGCATCAGGCATGGGTAGCGTCGGTTTCTGTGGACATCTCATCTTTACGTGCAATCGCAGCCATACTTAATGATTTATATAAAGTGAGTGTCCCTGACGATTTTTTTTATGCTGTTCGAAAAAACTATACGTTGGATGCTGAAAAATTTTCTGCTTATGATGAAAAGCAGGTATTGCAAAAAATATCCGATCAGAACTCCAGAATCTCTAAGTCTTTGAAGTTGATTTATCAAATGTACCCGTCAAAAAAAGGCTGGTTCGAGTGATTGTGAGAAGACTGATGTACCGTACCAGTGTGCGCTGTGAAGGAGACAGGGGTTAGCTACATGCCCCTGCTTGCACATACTCAGATATTGATGGGCATAAATATTTCGATACTCGCTTTAGCCATATGCTTTTTATCTCATACTTATGCTAATTAAAATCGATTACGGATCGCCTAGTCTTCCACCCACTTAAGTGTAAGCGCATGGTTATTAGCTTTTAAAACGAGTTTCGTCGCTGGGCTGATCTCAGCACAAAAGACCATCAAGTGTTGTCGTAGATACACCTATGATAATCAATTGTGACTAAGAATATACTCAAGCTGATAACTTATAGCTACTTGACTTATAGCCTAGTATTTTTTCTAGTTTTTTGGACTTGTACGAACTCTAGGGGCGTACGAGCCGGAAATTGGTTTTTTGGCAATATATCCTATGTGAAAATTTTCTGAAACTTAGAATCAGATTATTAATTTCTTGCCGCTGACCGAAAACTGACCCAGTAGAGGCTGTTGGGGGTGCGGCAAAAAACTTGGACTGGTTATGCCGCGAGGCCCAGGCTCTCACGATACTCAACAGGACTGAGAGCGCCGAGAGAAATCTTGATTCGTTTCTCGTTGTACCAGCGAATGTATGAATACAGGGCCTGAATGAACTGCTCGATGCTCGTTGACTGCCAGTTGCGAGGATAGAACAGTTCCGTTTTCAGTCGGCCGAAGAAGCCTTCACAAGCCGCGTTGTGAGGCGAGCATCCCTTGCGCGACATCGAACGAGTCAGCTTCGCTTTAGCGATGCGCGATAACCAGCCAGGCCAGCGGTAGTGAGCACCACGATCGGAGTGAATGACAGGCCGTATGCTGTTGCGGGCCACCGTTTCGACGGCGGCATCCAGCATCGTGTTCACAAGCCCGGCGTCCGGGCGTGTGCCGATCGACCAACGACGCGCGCGTGCAGTTCGGGGTGCAACTCGTGAACCCAGGCGCGCAACGAATCCCGTGCCGGGTAGGCCAAAGCCTTGATGGTAGAGGCGATGCAGCGCCCGTGGTCGAGGTAGTACCCGACAGCCTTTTCCCTTTGGGCCAGTGAGTACTTCGGCTTCGAGAGCGCGTAGCCACGCGACAGGCCGAGGCATCGCTCGTACTCTTCATGCCAGCTCTTCAGAAAGTTCTTCGTCGGGTAGCCCAACTGACGAATAGTTGCACCGGTGTGCTTCCCCTGTTTGATGTAGAGCTTGACCGCTCGGATGCGGTCTTCGTATGAATACATGAACTACCTCCAGGTAGTCCAAGATTTCTACCGCCCCCCCGGTGGGTCAGTTTTCAATCAGCGCCAACATACAGTTCACCCAACGCAGCTGTAACACCTATTTAGCTTGTCACACCCAACGGACGTGAAATTTTAACGCTGTGTAACACCAAAAATATTCAATAAATTCAATCAATTATAACTATTCGTAACACCTGCAACACATGTAACACGTCCTTTCGAGCCCCACACCCCATCATGGTAGCGCCGCCAGCGAAAGCAATCTGGCTTGGTATCGACTATGCAGAATTCGAACGCTGGGTCGCCGACCAGGACGCTTGGAGAGGTGTCGTCTACCAACAACGAACAAGGGCACCTGCATTGCTGGGGACCCTGGAGACGTTCGGTGGGTACGGGGTCGGAAACCCGCGGGACTTTGTTAGCGACAAGATGCACAGCTTAGTGAACAGGTGAACCGGGTGAACACACAGTTCACCAGTGCAAATGCACAAGGACTTGAGAGATTGCCGGGGACCCTGAACAAATCTGAAAGACACGGGGCATAAAACCCGCGGCATCTTGGTAGCGGCTGATTTTTTTACATTGGTTGACAGGTTGACTCGGTTGACGGCCCAAGGCGTGCGGAATCATCAACACAAAAGGCCATCGTTACCAATGCGGTAACGATGGCCTTTTTTCAACCATATCCTTTCGATTTCAGTGACTGAAATTTCAGTAAGCTGGTGGCCCTGCCACTACCAAGATGCCGCGGGTTTCCGACCCCGTGTCACTAGAAATCCGTCAGGGGCCCCCGCCCATTTTACCCGCCCGCCGTCCTTTTCTCCCACGCTCAAGACTTGAGCCTGGAAGAAGTGGAACCAACCGGCTTAGACCGCATTTTCGCGGAAGCTAGTGGCCAAGACCGGTATTTCACACTACTCCAGCTTGAGCGTCAGTAGGTTAAAAGTCCTGTCAGCAGCCCTCGATGAAAAGGAAGTTGCAGACAAGTCTCGAATTTATCTTGTTAATCACCCTCATCATTAAGTGCATCGAACAAGCCTTCTTGTAATGGAACAACTTTTGAGCTGAAGGCGTTTGGCGTCGAAACTTGGAGAATAGGATCAAGCAATTCGCCTAATGCTAGATGGCGTCGTTTCCTATTGCCTAAGTCTGATGAGGCGCGAATTGACTTCCCATAGTCGTTGACTTGCTCAGAGAAACGCTCCCCATCAAATCCCGAGCTAAGATAGCTGTTGATTGCGATTGCGAATGTATCTAACGCACTCCGAACCTCGGCGCGACTCTCCGTTGGCAACGGCAGGAGTTGTTCCTTTGAGGCCAAATACAAAAAAAGCGAATAAAAATCCGTCTTTTTCTTCCATCTTGTTGATTTAATATCTGGCAGAAGTTGTTCAAGCTCAAAAATCACAGCTTTGAAAGTTTCTATCAACTCATCTTTTTGCTCAAACTCAACTTCGTATTCTTGATAGTACTTATCTATGGACTCCTTTTTATTCTGATGGCCGTGTAGAATTGCGATAGCCAACTCAGAAACATACTCTGTATCCATCATCCTTCGAACGTTGACAGGAGTAAAAATACCAGTGGTATTCCAATAACTATAGTTGGACAATTCTTGCATTGCCTGAAGGAATGGCCCCCAATAAGTGGCCTGCCTAAGCTCTTGAGAGTTTAATGCAACAACATTCTTATTTAGCCTTTGAAATATACCTCGTATGTCGTTATCAGACATTTCAGGAAGCATCCTTACGATAAAGGTATATCCGAACACCTTCTTTTTATCGTCAGGCGAAAGATCATCGAACTTCATCCCTCCCCAAGTTGGGGACTCATCCTCTTTTATTGAGAATCCACCCTCAATAAACTCGAGACACGCTCTAGTTCGTTGTTGGCCGTCAATAATTATGTGTTGTTCATTACCGGCTTCGTCAACGAACTCCTGCATATATATCTCAGGCACAGGGTATCCATTCAATATGCTGTCTATCAAATAGCTCTTCTGAGGGTGTGTCCAAACTGGATTTCGTTGGAAAGGAGGCTTCATTTGGAGATCGCCACTATCATTGGCTTTTTTAAACCAAACAATTGTTCTATTTGTCGTGGTAAGAAATTTAGACATCTGCTATCCCCCTCTCAAGTTCTTGCGATCGCAAGTTTTTTAGGTTATTAACTTGATACGCTCTGAGACTATCAAAATCTTTATATATTCTGGCCTTAATAACGCGACCTTGGGTTGGTTCTACTTTGGACATTTCCTCTAACGCAGACATCCATTTTTTCCCAAATGGCATGTATGGCAAGATTTTATCTGTCGCTATAGTTCCCCAGTAAATATATTTCTCAACATGATCGCGGACCGACTGCTTTGCTGCGGGAGTCATTGAGTGCTTCGCTGCACCAAGATTTCTCAAATACCGCCATGAAGCATTAAAAAAATGCTCAGACACGATAGCTACGTCGATATCTGAGTCTTCATCAAAGGCGCGATAATTCTTATAAGGATTCAAACTAATCCCGAATGCACCGCTCCCTGTTATTAATATTTCAGATGAATCTACCTCTACCAGCCCAGATAACTTCTTCCTCCATGACTCATAACTCTTAGCATCCCCCTCGAAAGGATACGGCACGCGACTCAAAATCCAGAGTGATGCAATGATGTCAGGCGGTGAGCTTATAAGCTCTTTTAAAAATTCTGCTCTAATTTTTTCCATCAAGCATCCTGTCTTATCTCAATTTCAAGTAAAACTCTCGTTCCGTGTCAGCACATCTTATGCGCCCGAAAACCTTGCCTCTCCATACGAATCACTGCGGCTCGAGAGATGCGAGTCTATGCATGCCATTCTTTCTTGGCGGGCGACCAGGATGAATGGTGGCAACGATCGTTTGAGCGAAGCTACCGATCACACCGCCAATCGTGCATGTGACCAGTAATGCGAGGTCGTAGTCGGTGAAACCCCTAATTTTTAGGTCCATGCAGCTATGTCCGTCTCCTCTGACTTGGGTTCAGACTACTCGAAGGCCCGCACTCAATCATTATTTCTACTGATGAATATCCGAGCGGAACAGAATTAGCAGTCAGCAGCGTGTATGCCCACGTGTATGCCTAACCGAAACATCACCTGAAGAACCCATACAAACCGGGCGTTTCAGCCTCCAGTTCAAACGACGCCTGGGCACCATATTAGTAGAAACGAGAAAGCCTCAGGCCGTAGGGTCTGGGGCTTTTTTGTGGGTGTTGTAGTCAGTGAGTACTACTCCCCCCGATTCAGACAAATCCCGCAAAACTGTTTTTTGCCCGGCGCGCTCCACGCTCTCCAGAATGCCTCCCCGCGGACTGAACCGAAGGGAACGCCATGCGTTTGATAAGGAATGCCGACAAGGGCCTCGAACAGACCGAAAGCCCCGCCCATGCCGCCCGATTGGTGAAGGACGCGCTGGCGCGAGGTCGCCATAGCATTAGCGGACTCGCTAACTTCGGGAGCCATTCCCGCATCAGCAGCGACAGCGAAATTGTCGAGGCCGTCCGCAAGGGTGATTTGCTGTTGGTAAAGGAACGCTTTGCCAGCTCAGGAGGTGGCCTCATGGTTAGATCAGCGCCTGCGCCTGAACCAGTCTACATCCCGCCAAAAGATCCATGGCCACAGGCCAAGCCTCGCGACGATCAGGTCTTTGCCAAATCTTGTACCCCCGATAACTGGTGTCGCACCGACGCCGGCACCGCTCCGGAGCCCGCTTCGAACTTCGGCAAGGTGATGGTCGCGGGTGCCATGCTTTTTCCGTCTGCCAGCACCGCCGTAGCGGTGGCTCTCGGCGCCGATCTGGCACTAGGTCGAATGGCCGGTGGCGGCATCCTGCAGCAGCGTCTTAACTGGGCGATTCGCGGTGCCGGCGGGCCTGCCAGTGTTTTCATACTCGGCATGCTCCCAACTCAAATGGGCGACGGCACCCTCCATTCCGACAATCAGTTGCGCAGCATGACCCATGCTCCCACCCGTGTGCGTTTTCAGTTTCGTCGCGACACCGAGGGGGCAGTTCAGGTCTACGGCATCCACACCACCGCATCCGGCGACGATACGGTACGCACGGTGCAAGCCACGTGGAACGCCGACAAAACCGCCTTGGAAGCCAAGCTCAATGGCATCACTATCTTGTGGACGCCCCAGCGCGGGCCACTGGGACAAATGCCTCCCCTAATCTACCCCGACAGCAGCGGCGAACAGCTTGGCACCATCCTGGTCCACCCGATTCCGGACAACACAGACAGTCAGCTCGAAGGCCTCCCCGGTGAAGACATCACCACTTACGACTGTATTCTGGTGTTTCCAGCGGAGACTGGGCTGAAGTCGCTGTATGTGGTGTTCGCTCGGCCTATTGGGGGCGATCACAACTATCACCCAGCTCCCAAAGGACTAACGGCTTTTCCAGATGCGGTGCTCAGCCCTTCCAAGAGCTCAGTCAAAGGTGGCGGGCAGAAACGCAAACGCTGGAAGGATCGCAAGGGACGCATTTATGAGTGGGACTACGAGAATGGCCGGGTTGAGCTGTACGACAAACAGGGCAAGCATCTGGGAGAGTTCGACCCTGAAACGGGAGAGCGCAAAAAGGACGCCGAGCCAGGCCGAACCACGCCAAAGTAAGTTGAAAGGAGCCAAAAATGCAGCATGAAATTCTTGCGTTCGACAAGAAAACCGAGCAATTGGTTTTCAGCATTGAAATCCCTGCTGACCAGTTCGCGACATTGGCAGAGCTGATGGATTGGCGTGAACCAGAAGATGCCATTTATGAGTACGAGTTATCGCCAGAGCAGGTAAGCGGTCTTGAAAGCATGATTGGGAAGACCTTCAACAGTCCTGAGTTCATCTTTCAATTGTCCTGTTCCGCTTGATGTTTTTAGAGATTACAGGCTTTCTCGCAGGCGACAACGAAGACGATTCAATGATTTGAGCTCGACGTAAGTCCCGAATTTGAGCAAGCCGTTATGGACGTATTGGGCTGGGACAGCTTAGCAGCCGAGGCTAATGGCGAGCTTCCATTAACCGGTAGGCAGATCCAACAAATAGAAATCGCGATCCAACAGCCATTACCTAAAGAATTGGAGCTATTCATCGGTGTACGGGCATAGCAGAGATTAGAAGTGGAAGTCGATGAGGTACACCCTCGATCAAATCACCTTTAGATAGTCGGTCGTGGGACTAAATCCACTTTGAGCTTGCCTGGCCCCGGTGTCTGAACGAGGTAGTTGTCGACTTAGAGTTGACAACTTCGGCTGACGCCAGGAATGGCACCCACACGTTGGTGAACGAACAGTTTGTGAGATCGCGCGGCTCTGCCCGTGGGTTCAGCGGCTCGCGCAAGGTTGAAGTCTATGTATGTGGTTTTGCCCGGCCTATCTGTGGTGACCACAGCGCCTAGAAGGCTGACAGCTTTCCCAGATGGCAGTAAGGGACAAGTCCAAGAGCTCTGTAACGGGCGGGGCGGCCTGCGTAGACGCTGGAAAGATCGTAAAGGCCGTATTTATGAGTGGGACTCTGAAAATGGCAGGGTTGAGCTATACGACAAGCAAGGAAAGCATCTGGGAGAGTTCAACCCTGACACAGGAGAGCGGACCAAGGACGCCGAGCCTGGCAGAACAACTCCAAAGTAATTTAGGGGAAAATCATGCACCTATGCATCACTGGTTTTTTATCGGGCGACAGCGATGATACTTCGCTGAAATATGAACTAGACGTACCGTCGCAGTTTGAGCCAGCGGTACTGGAAGTGCTGGGGTGGCAAAGCCTTGCAGAAAGCCCGGACGGCGAATGGCTGCTTACAGGCGACCAATCTCTGCGGATTGCGACCGCGATTAATGAGCAGTTACCCAGCGACCTGGATCTATTCATTGGGCTAGAAGCCTAGCTAACCAGTTGGACCCCTAACAGCACGCCAGAACAGGTCTCCGCTGGAGACAGTCACGGCGCCTGATCTTGTGCGCGTGGATTACTTCGGTTTGAAATCGAAGAAATACGTTGTGGGGCTTCTGCGTTTCAAACCGAGGGGTCGTGCAAGACGGCGACCTTTGGACAACGCGGGCATTCAGACCGCCCGCGTCATCGTTAACGTCCATCGCGAGCAAGCTCGCTCCTACAGGTCGCTGCGGTTTTGCTGCCTGGCGAAAATCGCCGCCATCTCTGGCTCATCCAGATGATCCAGCGCTCGTTCCACCAACAAATGCACACCATCGGCCATGCGGCTGAGCGCCAGGGCTTTGGAGCGGCGCGAACCGTCCACACCGTCGGCTAGGTCAGCGGCGATGGCGCTGATCGACAGCAGGTCTTCCGAGGCATTGGCGAGCAGGGTTTCGGTGTTGATGTTGGGACTGACGGTGAAGAGCAAGCCTTTGCGTTCAGGTTGTTCTGGTTCAGATCCTGGTGGATCGGGGACTATTTTGGACATGTCTTAGCTCTCTTGGATGAGGCTGCGACTATTTCGCTACTAAACGAAAGGGAGGCAGCTGTGCGCAGGTTAGTAGACCGATGAGCTAAGAAATCGGCGCGCCCGAGGACGCCCTACGCACAGCCACCATCAAATACAGGACAGAGTCCAGACTGATGAGAGTCTTGTACGACTTAGCAACGACGGGCTACTAAACCCGATCACTGACAACCAGTGACACGAATCAAACTACCGACCCGCTCCCAAGCGCACAAGCCGGCGGATTCTGGCGTAGCCGTAGGTAATGGCGCAAGAATTTGTAGCTTGCAGGAAGTAAAACAAAGCTCTTTTAAACAAGCCCAAAATCACTGGGCTGTGGGGCTTTTCCTGTAGGAGCGAGCCGGCTCCGGGCGGCGTTCCGACGATGGGCGTTAATGATGACGCAAGCAGTCTGAATGCCCGCGTTGTCTGGAAGAACATCGCGAGCAAGCTCGCTCCTACAGGGAGATCATTTCACCTGAGAAGGTCACTCAGTCGTCCAGTCAAACTCGTCGTAATCATCGTCTTCGTCGTCCTCGAACTCTTCTTCATCAAGGACGTCCTCCTCCAGAACCTCTTCTGCCTGCTTGGCCAGAAGAAATTCCTTACGACTCTCGGTCACTGCTCGCCGCAGTTCCTCGCCCTTGACCGGGCAGTTGAGCATTTGGGCGATGCGGTCGATTTTTTTTGCCACGGCATCCTCCAACGCATCGGCTATAGGCTGATAGTGCGCGCTTTCGGGGGTGGATGCCAAATCGCAGAGCTTCTGATTCCTCAGTTTTTCTTCAATTCCTTAAGCCGGGCCGCAAGATCTTCCTTGGGAAAGCGTTTGTGCAATGTCGCCAACAATTCATCCGCCTCGCGTGCCTGACCGGCGTTCTGCAGGCGAACCACTTCGCGCAATTGCTCATCCAGGGTTTTCACCGGCGCGGCTACGCGTTTGCTGACTTTTGCTTCATCAGCCATTTCGACACTGATCGATTCGCTCTGCGCGGGGGCGGCAAAATCGGCCATCGGCGCGGCTGGGACAGCCAGAGAGCGCGCAACTGACGACGGTGCTTGCGCAGCCTCTTTTTTGGCCACCGGGGCAGATGCTTTGGGGGCGAAGTCGTAATTCGGTACTTGCTCCGGCGTGCGTTGCACCAGCGCCAGCATCAGCGCGATGCCGACAAGGCTGGCAAACGCCACTTGCCAACGAGGCTTCTGGCAAACCTGAACCCAGCGTTGCCACAGATTCGGTTTCGGCTCAGGCGCTTCACGCTGTGCGGTGGCGAGAATGAAGGCATCAAGACGGGCCGGTGGTTCGGCGGTCGAATGCTCGCGGAAATGCTGAAGCATTTCATCGTCTGGTGTTTTACGGGCGTCAGTCATGTCAGTACCTCCTCGGCCAGCAGCCGACGCAGTTTTTGCTGGGCGTAGCGCAAGCGGCTCTTGACGGTTTCCAGCGGTGTTTCGGTGAGGGTGGCGATCTGTGGCAGGTCGAGATCGCCGTGGGCGCGCAGCAGGAACACTTCGCGCTGGTCGGTGGGCAAGGTTTGCAGGGCGGATTCGAGGCGCTGGTTGTCGCGGCTCAGGCTCAGCAGTTGTTCGGGATCGGCGGCGTCATCGGCCAGGGCGTGGGTTTGTTCGTCATAGCTGTCGTGCAAGGGGTTGTGGATTCCGTGTTTGCGCCAGTGATCGATCAGGCGATTGCGGGCGATCTGGTAAAGCCAGGTACGAAAATTCGCCCGACCTTGTGGCTGACTGGTGCTGCGTATCAGGCTCAGCCAGGTTTCCTGGTAGACCTCTTCGGCGAGTTCGGATTTGCCGCTGAGGCCTAGCAGGAAGCGATAAAGACCTTGCCGGTGACGGGCGTACAGAATCTCGAACGCCGGCCCGTCGCCTTTGCGATAACGGGCCAGCAGTGATTCGTCGCTCGGTTCAAGAGCAGACATGTCAGTTGTAGCCTCCTTTAACCGGTTCGCTGTTGGATGCGGTGGTGGTTCGCAGGCTCTGCGCCAATTCCACCAATTGCACGAACTCAGAACGCAGACCGAATGGATCATCACCCCGCGCACCGCGAGCCAACGC
>Ga0255334_1001124_pt1 | contig 13831 bp, 10 predicted proteins | sample EtOH5_35cm_T3_12_FD_202080 | JGI IMG/M metagenome (GOLD analysis project Ga0255334, IMG submission 202080) | Sandy soil microbial communities from University of British Columbia, Vancouver, Canada - EtOH5_35cm_T3_129 | ecosystem: Engineered > Artificial ecosystem > Sand microcosm > Unclassified ...
GAGCATCGAACATACGGCGTTTACGGGCGCTGTCCATCGGTTCGATAAGTGCCTGATTGCCGTCGCGCAGATCGACACTGCACCACTGCGGCGCCTTGGTAATTTGTGCCGATGGCCACTGTCGATCAGGCAAAACCACGGGTTCGAATCGAGGATACTTGAAATGCGGTTGTTTGGTCATGACAAGGCTCCTGGGTTAGAGGGATCTCAAGGATGCGCCCAGGGGAAGCAGTGGATGGTCGACAGGCAGGCGCGCGCTAGGCCGGACGACCGCTTCGCAGTCGTAAAGAAAGCGCATTGGACCGCGTCACTTGGCGGGTTGCAAAGGTAATAGCAACAGGAGGGAAATGATAATTTTGAGAGAACCGCATCGCAAACTACCTCTAACTAACGATGACTGCAAAGATGAAACAGACAACACAAACCCCGGCGGGCCGGTGGTCACAGTCGATAGAGGACGAGTAATAAATATTGGCGGTTCATGAGACGACGTTAACCCGGTATTTACTGCACTGTCAACAGGAAGAATTCAGTACGCTCCGATTACCAAAATCCTTTTTAAGTAATGCGTGACTTCGCCGATACACAAAGGCGCAAGACGCAGTGTGCGGAGGTTTTAAAAGCAGAGGTTGTGATGAATGTCATCATTGGGGTTGTGGTTGTTTTTGGCTCAATTATTGGTGGATTCCTCCTGGAAAAAGGTCACCTGTTGACGCTGCTTCAACCGGTTGAATTGCTGATTATTGGTGGTTCTGCACTGGGCGCGTTTATTATTGCCAATCCTGGCACCGTCCTGAAGGGTGTACTTAAGAGCTTGCCAAAGCTACTTAAAAGTTCTCGATACAAAAAAACTTTATATATGGACACGCTGGCGCTGATATACGATTTGCTAACTAAAGCACGAAAAGAAGGCATGATGTCCTTAGAAGCGGATGCCGATGATCCTCACCAGAGCGCCATCTTTTCTAAATATCCAGCGATTCAGAAAGATCATCATGCTGTTGATTTTATTACTGACTATCTGCGTCTAATGGTGGGCGGCAGCATGAATTCTACCGAGCTGGAAAATCTCATGGACGTGGAGTTGGAAACTCACCACGACGAAGGCAGTCAGCCGTCGTCTGCGGTTAATCGCGTTGCCGATGGTCTGCCGGGCTTCGGTATCGTCGCCGCCGTGTTGGGCATTGTAATTACCATGGGGCATCTTGGCGCACCCCCCAAGGAGCTAGGTCACCATGTGGCTGTTGCGCTGGTGGGAACCTTTCTGGGTATTCTCTTGGCCTATGGGTTCATTGGGCCTATGGCAGTGCTGTTAGAGCACCACAGTCGAGACGAGTCGCAGTATTACAAATGTATCAAGATGACGATGCTGGCTGCGATACAAGGTTACGCTCCGCAAGTAGCGGTGGAGTTCGGGCGCAAAGTTATCTTTAGCAATGCGCGGCCCAGCTTTAAAGAATTAGAAGAACACGTCAAAAATAAAGAGCGTTAACGTGGCCAATCTAAAGCAGCCCATCATCGTTATCAAAAAAGTTCACAAAGGCGGTCATGCTCATCATGGAGGCTCATGGAAGGTAGCGTTTGCCGATTTCGTAACGGCAATGATGGCTTTTTTTATGTTGATGTGGCTGCTTGGCTCGACAACGCCGGAGGAACGATCCGGCATATCGGATTTTTTTAATAACCCAAGTGCGATTGCAGGGCCGGGTGGTGCCAGTACCAGCATGATAAAAAATGGCGGCGAAATGGATGTGTCGATGGGCGACGGCCCTAATAAACTTCAGCATAGCAAGCCTGGCGAGGTCAAGATGGACAGCGCAAGCTCCGTGGCGGCGGCGGTAAATTCCGATACAGAGCGGCTGGAAAAAGAAAAGCACAAAATGGAATCATTGCTTGGGGAATTAAAAGAAACGACGAGTGCGGGTCAAGCCCTGGCTCCTTTTAAAGATCATTTGTTGTTGGATATCACTAGTGAGGGGCTGCGCATCCAAGTTGTTGATAAGAAAAATCGATCCATGTTTGATAATGGCAGTGATCAGCTCAAAGGCTATACCAAGGTTATCCTCAGAGAAATTGCAACAGTGATCAACAAATCAGAAAATCGTATAAGCATCACTGGCCATACGGATGTCAGGCCCTATGCCAATAATGGGGGCCATAGTAACTGGGAGTTATCCACAGAGCGAGCCAATGCGGCGCGGCGTGAGCTGGTTAATGCGGGGTTGGCTGATAACAAGATTGCCCGGATTGTTGGGCTTGGCGCGTCGGTCCTATTCAATAAGGAGGATCCTTACGACCCCATTAACCGCCGCATCAGTATTGTAATGATGAATAAGGCTACCGATGACGGCTTGACAGGAAAGGTTGTCGCTCGGAATTCTGAGGTTCCTGTTGTTTCTCAATCTCAACTACTTTTGACCAGCGCACTTTTAAGCTCGAAGTCAGATAATTTAGGTGCCGACGGTTAAGCCCAAGCCCGCTCGTTTTGCGACATTGATTTCGTCGCGTAACTTGGCTGCCTCCTCAAATTCTAGATTGCTGGCATGTTTGTGCATCCGCTGCTCTAGTTGCTTGATTTTCTGCTGAAGTTTTTCTGGCGATTGACCAAAGTATTTAGCCGCCGTTTCGGCCACTTTATCTACCGCCTTCGCTTTGGCGGGGCCGGCGTAATCAGATTCCATGATATTCGCCACTGCTTTGTTGATGGTTTGCGGCGTGATGCCGTGCAGTATGTTGTAATTTCTTTGCTTTTGCCGCCGCCGATCCGTCTCGTCGATAGCTCGTTGCATCGAGTTGGTGATGCGGTCGGCGTAGAGAATGGCCTTACCATTGATGTTTCGCGCCGCTCGGCCGATGGTCTGGATCAGCGACCGCTCGGAGCGCAGATAACCCTCCTTATCCGCATCGAGAATGGCTACCAAAGAGACTTCGGGCATATCCAGGCCTTCACGCAGCAGGTTGATGCCCACCAGCACGTCAAATTCCCCGAAACGCAAACCACGAATAATCTCTACCCGTTCCACGGTGTCGATGTCCGAATGCAGGTAACGAACTCGAACGCCGTGGTCGGTCATGTATTCAGTTAAATCCTCAGCCATTCGCTTGGTCAGCGTGGTGACGAGTACTCGATCACCCACGGTTACTCGCTCGCGGATTTGCGACAACAAATCGTCCACCTGATGGAGTGCGGGGCGGATTTCTATTTCTGGATCCACCAGCCCTGTGGGGCGGACCACCTGTTCGGCGATATTTCCGGATTTAGCCAGTTCATACGGGCCGGGGGTGGCAGACACAAAAATCGTCTGCGGGGCTAATCGCTCGAATTCATCAAACCGCAGTGGCCGATTATCCAGTGCCGAAGGCAGGCGAAAGCCGTATTCCACCAGGGTTTCTTTGCGTGAACGATCACCTTTGTACATGGCGCCTAACTGGGGAACGGTTACGTGACTCTCGTCAATAATCAGCAAACCGTCGGGCGGCAAGTAATCAAACAACGTGGGTGGCGGCTCACCGGGCTGGCGGCCAGATAGATAGCGGGAATAGTTTTCGACGCCAGAGCAGTAACCCAGCTCTTGCATCATCTCGATATCAAATTGCGTGCGTTGTTCCAGCCGCTGAACTTCGACCAATTTATTGTCAGCACGTAATTGGATCAGGCGTTGACGTAACTCCACTTTGATCAAGTCGATTGCTTGCAGCAGGGTAGCGCGAGGGGTGACGTAGTGGGTGCCCGGATAAATAGTGACTCGCGGCACCTTTTTGGTAACTTCCGCTGTTAACGGATCAAAGTAGTGGATGGATTCGATCTCATCATCGAATAATTGAATGCGAATTGCATCCTTTTCAGAATCGGCGGGATAAAGATCGATGATATCGCCCTGCACCCGATACGTGCCGCGCCGCAACTCCAGTTCGTTGCGGGTGTATTGCAACTCTGCCAGACGACGTAACAACAGACGTTGATCTATGCGATCGCCCCGCACCAAATGAATCACCATCGACAGATAAGCAACCGGATCGCCTAAGCCATAAATAGCAGAGACGCTGGCCACAATGATGGCGTCGCGTCGCTCCAGCAAAGATCGCGTAGCGGACAGCCGCATCTGCTCAATGTGTTCATTAATGGCAGAGTCTTTGTCTATGTACGTGTCGGAAGAGGGGATATAGGCTTCCGGCTGATAGTAATCGTAGTAGGATACAAAATACTCAATCGGATTATGGGGAAAGTACACTTTCATCTCCCCATAAAGCTGCGCCGCCAGCGTCTTGTTGGGCGCTAAGATCACGGTCGGGCGCTGTTGTTGAGCGATGACATTGGCCATGGTGTAGGTCTTGCCCGAGCCAGTCACGCCCAACAGCGTCTGCGAGGCGAGGCCCCCCTCTATGCCCGCCACCAAGCTGGCAATCGCCGTGGGCTGATCGCCGGCCGGTTGATAGGGGCGAAACAATTTAAATTGCTCAGTCATGGAAAAATATTACCCCGTCCATTATTATGCTTTGCCGTTTTTCCATCTTGAATCCGTCGATTAGAGGGTACTGCTTTGACTATCCAACTGACCCAGCGTGTGCTCAGCATCAAGCCTTCGCCAACCCTGGCGGTGTCCAACCGCGCCACTGAGCTTAAAGCTGCCGGCAAGGACATTATTGGCCTGGGGGCAGGCGAGCCGGATTTTGATACCCCTGAGCATATCAAGGAAGCAGCCATCACGGCGATTCGCAAAGGATTCACCAAATACACCGCCGTGGACGGAACAGCGGGTCTTAAGAACGCCATTATCGCTAAATTTAAGCGCGACCAGGGGTTGGATTATTCAGCCAAGCAAATTTTGGTGTCATGTGGTGGCAAACAAAGTTTTTTCAATCTTGCCTTATCGTTTCTAGAAAAAGGTGACGAGGTCATCATCCCCGCGCCTTATTGGGTTTCTTACCCCGACATGGTGCTCATTGCCGATGCCACCCCCGTGTGCATTACCTGCCCACAATCGCAAAATTACAAAATTACCGCCGACCAGTTGGATCGGGCCATCACGCCTAAAACCAAGTTGCTGGTGCTGAATTCACCTTCCAACCCCACGGGCATGGTGTACACTCGCGCAGAACTGCTGGCTTTGGCGCAGGTGTTACGTAAACATCCGCAAGTTTTTGTTGCCACTGACGACATGTATGAGCACATCATCTGGACCAAAGAAAAATTCGACAATATCGTTACGGTTGCTCCAGATTTGTATGATCGAACCATCGTCCTCAACGGTGTATCCAAGGCCTACGCGATGACAGGTTGGCGGATTGGTTATGCCGCCGGCCCTGCCAAGCTGATCGAAGCCATGAAAAACATACAGAGCCAGTCTACATCCAATCCTGCGTCCATCTCTCAGGTGGCCGCAGAAGCGGCACTGAATGGCCCGCAGGATGTATTGCTGCCCATGGTCAAAGCCTTCAAGCAGCGGCACGATTACGTTGTCGGCGCGCTCAACAAAATCGAAGGCGTGTCTTGTTCGTCTGCAGATGGCGCTTTTTATGCCTTTGCCAATGTAGACGGCGCGATCCGTAAGCTGGGGCTCAAAAATGACCTGGAGTTTTCCGAGCTGCTGCTAGAAAAAGTCGGTGTGGCCGTTGTGCCTGGCTCGGCATTCGGATTAGATAATCACATGCGTATCTCTTACGCCACCGCCATGAGTGTACTGGAAGACGCCATGGGTCGAATTCGTCAAGTTATCGAGGGCTAACTGTTTAGTCGACAAGTGGCATGCAAGTGAGTTGACCCGCCCAAGTCACATCGGTAATATGGCGAGCCTTGTCAGCCGATTTATTCCCCGGTAGCTCAGTCGGTAGAGCAGGTGACTGTTAATCACCTTGTCGGCGGTTCGAGTCCGTCCCGGGGAGCCATTCAAGTTAAAACCCCCCGCCTAAAACGGGGGTTTTTTTATGCCTGATAGGTTTAACAAATCGTATACAAGAAAAGTTATTGATGTGCTTGGCGGGACAATATTTGCCGGACGTAGGCAGATAATTATCGATAGAGCGGGTATATTGCCGTTGAAAACCGCGAAATATTTATATTCTGACAATAAAGGTCAGTTACTTTAGAATAAACTGACGTAATTAGTCACATCCCATGATCTTTATTATTAATTAACTCGTAGGCATACAGATAAATGCTAGCCATATTATCTGGTTAGTGCTGCGTTGCGACGGTGGCATGTCCATTGCTACTTGTTAACGCAGTAGGAATGCAGTGTTCTTTATTCCTAGGTGTGCCTTAGTTTGTTGATTAAAAATAAAAATATTGGGGAGTTACTAATGAAAACCTTTAAGAAATTTGCCGCAATTGCCGCCATCGCAACACTGGCCCCACTAGCCGCTAATGCCGACTTGAGATCCATGAATGATCAGGATTTATCAGCGGTGTCTGGTCAAGGTTATGCGATTAATCTCACCGTTGAGCTTATACCTGGGTTTCCTATAACGACAACTGTCTATGAAGTACCTAATTTAGCCGATATGACTTTGGTGATCGGTGCGGGTACGGCTACGCCCATTGATGTAAGTGCTCTGATCGTCGATTTTGCCGCAGCCAATCCGGTTATAGTGGCGCAAGTTAACAATCTCCGCGCCCCTGCACTGGCTGCTGTAAATTCTTATCTTGCCAATACTGCAGTTTTCCCCGCAGGGATGTCCGCTGCAATAGTCCATACGCCGTAAGCAGGTGCGTATAACTAAGCTGATCCTGAACAGGCAGCACTAAAAAACGGCACGATGACGCCATCGTGCCGTTTTTCTTTGTCTGGTGTACTGCTCTTATTTCGGCTTGGATGTTTGCAGTGTTTTGATAGCTTCAATGATTTCTGTGCTGTGCTTGGACGTATCAACTTTGCGGTAGATCTGTGCCAGTTTCCCTTGTGGATCGATAATAAAGGTGTGGCGTTTGGCCAATTTGATGGGGCCAATCTTGGTTAAAGCCTGGTAGGCCGCAGCCGTTGTGCCTTCTTCATCGGCAAGCAGCGGAAAGGGTAAGCCGTGCTTTTTGGTAAATGCGGCATGACTACTTTGCGAATCCAGGCTGATACCCAGTACTTGTGTGCCCAACTTATTCAACTGTGCAATGTCATCGCGGAAGCGACAAGCCTGCTCGGTGCAGCCTGGGCTGTCGTCTTTGGGGTAGAAATACAGTACCACCCATTTTCCCTGGTATGTTGCCAGGGTGTGGGTTTTACCGTATTGATCCGGCAGATTAAACTCAGGTGCAGCTTGTCCAATCTTAAGTTCTTCCGCCGCGCAGCTTGCAGAAAATATCAGGCTGGTAAAGATGAGTAACCATCCTGCAATTAGGTTGGCTGGTGTTCGCATGGCTTTTCTCCTCAAGTCAGGGTGAGTTGCGCCAAAATATTCGCGTTTGAATATACAGTCATAATATCTATCCACACTGCCATCTAATACGAGTATCATTTCTTCCCAGTTTTTTCGAATGGGAAAATGCTGTTATCTGTGTAAGCCCGGTTTATGTTTTGGTCAATTTTGCGATAATCCGCGCGGTGGATTGAGCGAAAGTATCTGCTCGCGCCGGCAATTTGGAAAATTAGGAGAAGTGATCGATGGAAATTGAACTCACAAAAGAGGATCTGGCATTTCAAAAGGAAGTGCGGGAGTTCCTCTTGCAGCACGCCCCCAAGAATAGCAACGAACTTTGGTCCAAGCGCGATTCCTGGTTTAAAGCGCTAAAGGAAAAGGGTTGGGATTGCACTAAGTGGCCTGTGGAATTTGGCGGTTCAGGCTGGAAGCCCGTGCAGTATTTTATTTGGGAAAAGGAAACGGCGGACTACTCGCTTCCCCCAGAAATGCCTTTCGGCAAGGTCATGCTGGCGCCGATTTTAATGCGCTACGGTAACAAGGATCAGATTGATCGGTTTCTTCCTGACATCCGCAACAACAAAACCAACTGGTGCCAAGGTTATTCCGAGCCTGGTGCAGGGTCTGACCTGGCGGCATTAAAGACACGTGCAGAGCTGTCTGCTGATGGCACGACCTATACTGTTAATGGCACCAAGATTTGGACCACCATGGCTCACATGGCTCAGTGGATGTTCTGCCTGACCCGTACGGCCAATCTGGAAAAGCGTCAGGACGGTATAACCTTCCTGCTGATCAACATGAAGACACCTGGCATCACCGTTAAGCCAATTCATACCTTGGGTGGCAGCCATCACGTCAACCAGGTGTTCTTCGACAACGTGCAAGTGCCTGCGAACAATCGCATTGGTGAAGAAGGTAAGGGTTGGACTTACGCCAAGGGTCTGTTGCAACACGAGCGTAGCGGTCTTGCCGGCATCACTCGTACGCTGGTAACGCTGGACAAGCTTAAGAAGAACGCCACGACGGTGAAAGACGGTGATCGTACTTTGATTGATGATCGTACCTACAAGACCAAGATGGCTGAAGCTGAGATCGAGCTGCGTAGCCTGGAATTTGCCGAGCTGCGCAGTTTGGCTGAAGCTCAGCAAACCGGTGAACCTGGCACTGCCTCATCGATTCTCAAGCTCAAAGGCACCGAGATGCAGCAGCGGATTCAAGAGCTGACGATTGAAGCGGCGGGCGTTTTTGGTATAAGCCAAGGTTCTAAGGTTGCTGGTCCAAAATTTGCTCAAATGGGCATGATGATGTATCTGAATGGCCGCGCTGCTACCGTTTACGGTGGTTGCAGCGAGGTGCAGAAAGACGTTATCGCCAAACGAGTATTGGGTCTCGTCGATTGATTGTCGGCCTAAGGACAGGATTTAGAGGAAAATACAATGGATTTTAATTTTACCGATGAGCAGCAAATGCTGCGTGATAGCGTCGAGAAATTTGTGCGTGAACACTACGATGCATCTAAAGCGAGCGAACGCCGTAAGCTGTCGCGCAAAGCGCCAGGGTATAACAAGGAATATTGGCAGACCTTTGCTGACCTAGGTTGGTTGGGCGTGCCTTTCCCCGAAGAGTACGGCGGAATCGGCGGTACGCTGATGGACTCTATGGTCGTTATGGAAGAATTGGGCAAGGGTTTGGTACAAGAACCTTACTTCCCGACGGTTATTTTGTTCGGCAATTGCCTGTTGATAGCCGGTAGCGAAACTCAGAAGCAAACCTTGATTCCCCGCATTGTAGCTGGCGAAATCTTGGGCACTTTGGCTTATGCCGAAGAGCAGGCTCGCGGCAACATGGCTGATGTGGCTACGACAGCCAATAAGCAAGATGGCGGTTGGGTGCTTAATGGCGTCAAGTCCTTGGTGATGAATGCGGACAGTGCAGATTATTTTGTTGTCAGCGCCCGCACCTCGGGCAAGCGTAATGACAGCCGTGGTGTGACCTTGTTCTTGGTTAATGCCAAGGCGGCCGGCGTCACTCGGGTGGATTACCCGACGGTGGATTGCTTGCGTGCTTCCGAAGTCAACTTTGAAAATGTCAAAGTGGCGGCTGGCGATGTGCTGGGTGAAGTGGATGGTGGGCACGTACTGCTAGATCAAATCGTTGATCGCGCTGTGCTGGCTCTGAGTGCCGAGGCTTTGGGTATGATGGAGAATCTTTATAAAGATACCGCCAGCTATACCAGCCAACGCGTTCAGTTCGGGCACGCTCTCAGCCAATTTCAGACGGTTAAGCATCGGATTGTCGAGATGTTTGTAGAGTCCGAGTTGGTTCGTTCTTTGTTATATCGAGCCACTATGGAAGCTCAGGGTGAGCATGCCGACGCCAAGCGCGATATGCACGCCCTTAAGTTTAAGGTCGGCAAGGCGGGGCGTTTTGTCGGTCAAAGCGCTGTGCAGTTGCATGGTGGTATGGGTCAGACTGAAGAGTTGCGGATTGGCCACTACTTCATCCGTTTAGCCGCCATCGACGCTCATTTTGGTGACAAGGACTATCATTTGGCCCGCTACACGGACATGATGACTATTCCTACCGGTGAAGCTGACGCCAACATGATGCCGTTCTGATTGAGGTTTTTGCGTCTGCTGTAAATCGAATGCCCCCTTGATCGGGGGCATTCGCGTTTTTACGTCAAGCCGTTCTTGTAGCTGCGTTGGCTACTTGCTCACGAGCCGCAAGCGCCATCAACTCGGGTCGGCCACTACGTAGATTAGCCTCCATCGCCAGCTTGCGTTCTTCTGGGGAAGCCCATTTGGCATCCCATTCAATTAGCTTTGGCGACCACATACGATGCCAGAGAGGGGGAATGATAGCCATGCCCATGCAGGCGAGATAACCTGCAGGATAGCGAGGGGTGTCCAGAGCTTCCAGGTTCCAAAATTCGCGGGTGGGTGCCAGGTGATGCTGGGAATGCCGGCCGATACCGTCGACAAACCAGTTAGTTACCCGATTGTAACAATCCCAGGAGTGATGAACTTTGATTTCTGAGTTGGGTACTCTGACGATGCCGTAATGTTGGCCATAAACGCCCAGTTTATAACCAAAGTGGGTGTTAAACGCAGCCAACATAAACCAAAACAAGCCAAAAAATCCGCTAACGACAGTCACCAAAACGAGCAGGGCAATTTCTGCCGCCCATCCTTGCAGCAATCGGTTGCGAGGGTGCCACAGCGGCGTCCCTAATTTTGTTAAACGATCTTTTTCGATTTCCCAAGCGGTTTGATAGTCTTGCAGCGCGGTGCGGCGATAAAAGGTATAAACGCTTTCGCCGCGCAGCGCCGTGCTCGAATCCACCGGCGTCCCCACCGAGAGGTGGTGACCGTAAGGATGCTCAACTGCATAGTAAGTGAACAGGCTAACCAGTGAGCAGCCGCGGGCAGCGAATACGGAGAAGGGTTCCCAGGTGCGATGAGACAGCTCATGACCAATCGAAACAGCGCCGATGGAGCTGATCAGGGAAAAGATCAGGGTGGCTAATACATAGGTGCTGGTACTGTCATTGGCATGAGCGGCAATCATATCAAAGCCTGTAACGGCTTGAACGGCGCTGGCAATACCCCACATATCACCGCCATCGTTGCCGTGTGCCAGCAGCCAAAGATAGGCAACCAGTGCCACTATGGTCACAGGGAAGTAGGCCTGGATCATGTAGACGAAAATATTGGGATGTTTGTAGTGGTGGGTTTTTAAGTCGTCTCCCGAAACCCATTCAACAAGGGATAGGGTGCCAAAAACTATTGCCATTGCCATGCCTGCGACAGATGCCGAGGTAATCATCAAATAAGCCCCGCCAATAGCTAGCGCGAGGGGTAGAAAATAGCGGGCGTAAGACCACAGCCCTTTTAGGCTGTTGAGGATGCTATTCATATTTCTGTCTCCTTATATAGCTTGGGTGCTTCCCAGCCGATTATCATCATTTGTCACTGTGGTTATTTGATCAACCGGTGTCAAATGTCATCCATACAAGCGCAACTTGCCTCCCGTAGTTCACCCCATGAAATGATCGCCGTCAAGTAAAGAAATTTTGTCTGGGAGTCTTTGGATTTCCCAATAAAAAAACCCCTGTCTCCAGGGGCTGAGTTTTTTGAGTGTCCAGCGCAGAGTGGCCGGTTATTGTTGCTATCGGTCTGCGCCGACTTAGTTAGTTCACGCAATTATTATTATTTTTATTGGCGTGACCAGATTCAACTGGGGCTGTCAGGTTTGCACACGAGAACTTGCCTTGTTTTAGGTAGTTGCAATGGCCATGCCAAATAATACAAAAACGGCTGGCTATTTATAATTCGTTAATGCATAAGTTATTTTTTTTGGAGTCGCGATAGTATGTCGTCGATTTGGCGGATTATTGATGCTGTGATATGACCAAATAGGTCACGTTTATTCTGAATGTGACCTATTTAGTCATTTATTTGACACGACCACGGTCATAACCATCGTCGAGCAACCCAGCCAATCACTTCAGTTATTCGGTTTAACCAATGGCGATTTTCCCAGTGATGAGACTGAATTTGTTGTGATTTTTTAATGTCTTCATGAAAGTGCCCGGCCAGTTGTTGGCAAAATACCACATCCTGGCTAATCAAATTCAGCTCTTGATTGATAAATAAACTGCGATAGTCCAGGTTGGCCGTGCCGAGGCTACACCATGCTTCGTCGATGACCACGGTTTTGGCGTGCAACATGCGCGGTAAGTATTCGTATACCTTAACCCCGGCTGCAAGCAGACTGGAATAGGCGGCGTGGGCGGCCCATTCGGTAATCCGTACATCGCTCTTGTGGGGCACTAACAAGCGCACGTCGACACCGCGTTTTGCCGCGCGTATCAATGCCTGTTGAGTTTTTTGATCGGGCACAAAGTAAGGCGTGGTGACGAGAACCTGTCGTTGCGCCTGATTGATCCGACGCACAATCAAAGTGCGAATCAAAAACAGGCAGTGACGAGTTCGGCTAGGTACCAGCATGCTGCCTTCTGTGGGGGGAAGGGGTTCCCAGGTTCGCTGGCCATGCCAGAATCGATCAAAAATTGCAGCGATTTCCCGCGCTTGCCGGCCATGAATCCGCACATGCGTGTCGCGCCAACGTTGTTCTCCATAGTGCTGGCGAGAGTTTTCGCGATGAATATTGAACCCACCCAGGTAACATTCCTGTTTATCGACAACGAGCAATTTGCGGTGGTTGCGCTGGTTATAGCGCCAGGGTTGCTGCCAGCTCCAGCGGTGGAACCAGCGCAGCCGTACTCCGCCTTGGCGTAGAAATTTTTCTATGGCATGAGAGCTCATCAAAAAAGCGCCGGCAGCGTCTATATGTACCCTTACCTTTATGCCGGCCTCGGCCCGCTCGGTCAAGGCATTGGCGAATCGCCAGCCCACCTCGTCAGAGGCAAAAATGTAGCTTTCCAGGCAGATGCTTTCTTTGGCTTGAGCGATGGAGCTGAGCATGTCGGCGTAAAGATCATCGCCTTCCACGTAAAGCTTGGCGTTTAGCCGAGCGGAAGACGGATTAGAGTTGGCCGCCCGCAAATAGTGATCACACCCGGCCTGGCTGGTTTCTTTCCAGAAATGCAGTATTTTTTCAGTGAAGTAGCGGCGGGGTGAGCTCATGATTAGGCCCGCAAGCGACGGGTACGCCAAGTTTGCAGGCCACTAGACAAAATAACTGCAAAAAAAGCTTTGAGTACGTTTTCATCTGCCAAGGCCTCTTTTCCCTTAGCAAGGCGATGTAATTGACGAGCATACCAAGCCACTTCCATCAGCGCCATGCGATCCACAAAACCAATGCCGGTGCGCAATGGGCGCACGGTGTGGCGCGTCGGTTCGCCGCGCAGTAAGCGGCTTGGAGCGTCTGGTTCAATCGCCAGTAAACGTGCCAAGCCCACCAAGTCGGCGTGGCTTGCTTTTATTGCATCGGCCATGGCGTCAGGGCTGCGAAAACCTCCCGTCACCATTAGCGGAGTTTTGGTTACCTGTCGCGCCTGTTCAGCAAAAGCTAAAAAATAAGCCTCCCGATCTAAAGTGCTTTCCTTGCCCCCAACGCCTTTGGCCATCACTGGTGCTTCATAAGTGCCACCAGAAATCTCGATCAGATCGATATTTTCGGCAGACAGTGCGCGAATCACATTTAGCGACTCTTCCTCGGTCATCCCGCCAAGTTGGAAATCGGCAGAGTTTAGTTTGATGCCGACGGGGAAGCTTGCGCCCGTGGCTCGGCGAATGGCGCGATATATTTCCAACACAAAACGTTGGCGATTTTCCGCCGTACCGCCCCAAGCATCCTGGCGCTGATTGTGCCGTGGCGACAAGAACTGGCTGACCAGATAACCATGAGCGCCGTGAATTTGTACACCAGTGAAACCGGCTTCTTGAGCAATCGCTGCAGACCGAGCAAATCGCTCGATCAGTGTTAGAATTTCCTCTTCCTTTAGTGCTCTCGG
>Ga0255334_1001125_pt1 | contig 13792 bp, 18 predicted proteins | sample EtOH5_35cm_T3_12_FD_202080 | JGI IMG/M metagenome (GOLD analysis project Ga0255334, IMG submission 202080) | Sandy soil microbial communities from University of British Columbia, Vancouver, Canada - EtOH5_35cm_T3_129 | ecosystem: Engineered > Artificial ecosystem > Sand microcosm > Unclassified ...
TGCGTTCGTGCTCGACAGCGCCGGTGCCGGCCGCGCCCCCCGAATCTCCCGACGAATCGCAGCCGACCAGCGAGAGGCCAATGAGGGCGTAGATGAACAATTTGCGCATAGATGAAGCTCCAGTGATGTTTGTCGAATAAGCATGCCAGCGCGGGAGAAAATGCCAACTCAAGTAGGTGCATTTACTGCACCGCGCTATAGCCGTTGCCCGTCTGGGTAAAGCGGGTGTGGTGATTACAGGGGCTTTCTAGTGGCCTTGAGCAGCAGAACGCTGATAGATGTACCGTCGAATGCGTTATCAATCGCCTCGGAGAATTCGAGCTTGAAGCCCGGTAGCAGATCGGCAGCAAGCCGCCGGGCGCTTGTCGGCAGCACTGCCCCAAGTCGTCCGCCGGTTTCAATAAGTGTGCCGGCGTGACGGAGGTGTTCCTGCCAGCGGCCTTCGCTGTATGGCGGATTCATCGCGATCACGCTGAAGGAGGTACCAGGTTTCCAGGCGAGGAAATCCCCCTCGATGACGTTGTGTCCTTTCTCTCTCAGTATTTGGCAATGCAGCGGACTGACCTCGACGCAACGGGTGCGATCCTTGGGCAGCAGATCAGCAATGCCGCCCTGGCCAGCCTGAGGTTCGCATACAGTGTCGAGCAGGCTGATATCCAGCCAGTCCACTAGGCGCTGTGCGAGATTCGGAGGGGTCGGGTAGAACTGATAGCTCTTCTGGTCGGGAATGCTGCCACGTGCGGCAACCTCTGCAACAGCGTCACGCGGGTCATAGTCGAACTGCCAGTAGGTTAGGCGGCCATGCTTGGGGCAGGTGGTCAGAACCCCGCCCAGAGCCGCCATGACGCTGCCCACCTCATCAAGCAGGTGTTTGCTGTCCGCACGCTCGCGCACGGAGATACACAGCGTATTGGGTACGTTAATTCGGTCGTATTCGCGGCGGAAGTTGGTCGTCTTCTCCAGGTAGCAGTATGTCTCAGCGCTGCTGAGCAGCGATGTCACAGCGTTCGATAGGGGGCGCTCGTAAAGTGTCTTGCTGTTGAAGCCAGATGCCTTCGGCTTTGCTGGGCGCTTGCGGAAGCTCTCCGGGATGGCCATCGGGTGCAGGAACGCCAACACGCTATTGAGCCTGTATGCCATGTCCGGATGGACTTCGAGGTGAGCGGTACCCACCTATTCCATAAGTTGGATCCGTGGGTTGAATCGCTTAACAAGAAATAGATTGACTCTCCGACCTGGAATTTCAACACGTAACACCTACTATTGACTCATGCCGAATGAGGTTGAGTCATGGCCTACTTTAATCTGCGCCACAAAGGTCGTCTGCTACTCATCCCGCAGGTGAGGAATGCTTTCGCCGGCTTGCATGTCTATGAAGGGCCTCCTGGTGCCGTAGGCTTGGTGCTTGAAGGTGCCGACTCCGAGGTTGTTTATCAGGTCGATGAAATCGGTGCAGGGAATGATCGTGATCTATTTAACTTCCCGTTTCTACTACGCGCCAATGGTGATCCCTGGCAGGAAGCAAACGCTTACTTACTATGGTCCATGTGTGACAAGGCACCGACAAATCGGCGCACCGATGATATTCGGCGTCGTGCTAGTAAGCTGCTCGATTATCTGTTGTTCTGTGAAGATAATAATTTGGATTGGCTCGACTTCTCCGGTGCTCGTCCTCCACTTCGCCCGACCTACAAATATTTCTATCATCTGATCAGCGACGGCAGTCGCAGTAGCGCGGTAATCAATCAATATACCGCTGCTGTCTACCTCTTTTATAAATACGTTTCCGAGCATTGGTATAACTTCGACATGAGGCGCGTCGATACGACCAAGCAGGTGCGTTTTATTTCGCAGACGTCAAGAGGTGCAATACTTGTAAACGCGGAGAAGCGCAGCCAGACGAGGCGCACGCCTGCTAGTAGTGCGGTGCAGATCGGGTTTGTGCGAGAGGATGGAGAGGATCTTCGGCCACTTTCAAACCTTGAACTCGGTGCGTTTCTGGACACCATCAAGAACGAAAAAGAATGGTCCGCGATTGAGCGATTGATTCTGCTTACGTCGCTGATGACTGGCGCGCGCAAGCAAACTGTCTTGACCATTCGCTTAAGGCATTTGAAGGCTTTTCAAGCGGATAGGCTGCTGGGGGACGGCTCATATAAATTACATGCCGGGCCTGGCACTGGCATTGATACGAAGAATGACAAAGCGCAAACCCTATATTTCCCCAGGCAGCTCGCGGAAGAGATGATCACGCTCGCCAACAGCCCGATGATGAAGAGGCGACGGGCAAAGCTGTGTGCGCAGTTAGATAAAAAATATTCCGATTTACCGATGAGTGAAGAGGATATTTATCTGTTTCTCTCCGACCAAGGAAACAGCTATTACATGGCAAAAAATGATCCACGCTATTCGGTTGTTAGGTCGCCTCAGTCAGGGCAAGTAACAGATACGATCAAGCGCAAGTTGCTGCAAAAAGCTTCTGGCGAATTTCCGAAGGACTTTTCCTATCACTGGTTGCGAGCGACCTACGCGTATAAACTTTACCAGCGACTGCAAGGATTGGTTGAAGAGGGACATATGCAACTGGGGGAGGACATAGGCTTTATTCAGAAGCGCATGCATCATGAATCCAGAGAAACAACTGAAAGCTATCTGAAGCTGTTCAGCATGACTCACGAAAAAGTGATCGCCCAAGAGGTATGGGAAAGCAAGCTGTTCAACGGTAGCTACGACGTGCTGAAGGTGGGGGCGCAAAATGAGTAGCCAAGAGCAGTTCGTTCATCGTGACGGCACGAAAATAATCAAATTGAGCGAAGTCACAAAAGTTTTCTCTGAACCTGAGCCTGAGCGCTTACGCTTACAACTGTCCAAGAAGGTGAAAAAGAAACCGCTGGATATAGGCAGTTTTGCATATTGTGTGCGCGGTAAAAATGAAAAAAACTATGATGATCGCGGCACGCCGGTCGTCATTTCGTCGTTTATTGAAGGCCGCCGTGAACTGATTGTGAGGCTGCTGGAATTCTTTGCCGGTATGCGTGAGCAGTCAGTTTTGACGTGGTTCATTCGTGCTGAACACTTCGTTAATTGGCTCGACGCTAAGGGCTACAGGGAGGTGTTTGCCACTGAAGTTAAAGCCCAAGAGGCATATCGAGATTTTACTGCACTTCTGATTCATCGCATACATATGCAGGAGATCAAGCCTCTTACCGCTAGTAACTATCAAGATGGCGCCATAAAAGTGATCGAGTTGCTGTATCCAGAAAGCTGCCACTATATTCTCTCTGGTGCGGTCAAGATAATCTTTATAAAAAGCTCGCCAGCGCCTAGCGATGCTGACGTTCAGTTGTACAAGGATGTTTTTCTTGCAATTGCTCAGCAATGCAGCGAGTTTGTGTTGAACAACAAGCCTTATCCCTGTGTCGTGAGTACCAACGGTTATGAAGTTGTGCTGTTTCCATCTAATCATGGTGTGATTGGACCGTTTAAGAAGGGCCCGCCTGTCTATAACGCTGCCGAGCGTCGGATCGCAACCGCTGAAGAATACATGGAGACTGCCGCGAGACTCGGCCGGCAAGGCGTAATAAAAGGAAATGCAGTTCGGACGGTACGCGACGCAGCAGCGAACCTAGCGGCGGCTAACGAAGATTCCCGCAATTGGCATAGGCTTGCCGTGGCGGCTCTTGCGGCGAAAGCCTATGCCGGGCTTTTATTGCTCATTACAGGTGCGTCACCGACTGAATTTGCTCAGTTTAATTATAAGGACGCGCTAGAAGTTGAAAAGTCGCCGCTCAAGAAAGAACTGTCGGCTGTCAAGTTTCGCGCGGGCGGAATAGCAACCCTCTACAATATTGGTCGAGGCAATGGCTTGTCGCTACTCAAGGAATACCTAAAGCTCCGCGAATGGATTCTAAATGGCGAGAGTGTTGACAGGCTCTTCTTTTCGATGCCCGAAGCTAAAGCTCGCAATAATATGAAGGGCCTTGACGATTTTCGAGCAACGAGCGCCATGAAAAAATTTTATGGCTATATCGCCGGCGTCTTTATTGATTCGAAGGTGCCAAATCTTTCGGTACGCAAAATGCGCAAACATAAGAGTAACGTGCAGCACTCGGCACGCCTGTCTCCGCGCACGGTTGCTGCATCGATGAATCACACCCAGGCCGTGAATTTATCGACCTATGCAGAAGCGACGCACGAACAGCAGGAGGCAGAGTACAGCCGGTTCTGGGCGTCCGTGCGCCATGCCGCAGCCATGGTTCGTGAGCGCAGCGAGAAGGCGTCAGGCGAGGAGATCTCGACGGCGGCTGGCCATTGTGACGGGTTCAATCTACCGACGCCTTTAAGAGATTCCGGCAAGTCTGTGATTGAGCCGAACTGTCGTACGCAGTATGGCTGTCTTTACTGCGTGAACTATATCTGTCATTCCGACGAAGAGGATTTGCACAAGCTCCTGAGCTTGCAATACGTGATCAACGCCGTGCGCAAAGCATCCCCGGATGCAGTTCATGCTGAAGCTCTATACAGGGAGTTGTCTATCAGAGTCGAGTTGATCATTGAGGCACTTAGCGATCGTTCCGAGTTGGTGAGGCATATGGTCGAGACAGTCAAAAGCAATGTGTTTAAGTACGGTATCCTGACCCCTTTTTGGGAAAATCGCTTGAGTCGTTATGAAAAGTTGGGGGTGGTGTTTTGAGCGCCTCTCTTAAGTCGATAGGCAGCCTGTTTGGAAGTGGGCAGTTTTCTGCTGAAAGTGAGCCGGATAATGCGCCACAATTCTATGCTAAGCCCGCGCCGAACTTCGTGCTATGCCGCGATGTGAACGGTAATGCAACGGCTGTTTACAGTCTGGATGTATGGGACTTTAATCCTTACAGGCTTTCAGCCAAAAGAATTAATAAAATAAGCTTTAATAATATATTCGACACTGAAGGTAAGGAGCAGCAGGCGCTGATCGAGGAGGCAAAGTATCTGTTGTATTGTCTCATTTACTTCGGTGAGGGCGGGCGGCTCGGCACGCTCAGCGTTTCCACGCTTAATACGTATTGGATGGTGCTGCGCAGAGCGATGATATTTTGCTACACGCAGAAGCAAAAGCCCATGGTTGGCGTGTTGTCCTTGGAGCAGTTATTAACGGTGCCGGTCTATCTGGCGGCTTTCCTTCGCGAGAGATTTGTGGGTAATGACAAAGGTTATTTATCGGGAATGCTGAGCCAGTTGGTGCGTGTTGGTCAAGAACGCCTCGGTTATTCGGTATTGAATCCAAGTATTTTTGATATGAAGAAGCCGGGCTCCTATCAGCACCCTGTGATCCCAACGCGAATTTATCTTAGCTTGATAAATATCACTGGCGATCTACTTGAGCAAATTTACCAAGGTGTCGGCGCTTATGAGTCCTTTATCGCTTCCTTTGAGGACGAACATTACGGAGTCAATCTTCATACTCAGAAATGTCGCGGGCTCGGCGGAAAATTATTTTACCGCCCCGACATGCCGCAAGCGCTCAAAGATCATGGTCTGAGTGCGGTTTTTGTAAATCAGTTCGCCTGCCCATTCAAGCAGAATCTTCAGAATGTCTTGCTTAAAATACAGTATCTGGCGAAGACGATCATTCACCTTTATACCGGGATGCGCGATCAAGAAGTTTTGCGAATGACTTATAGCTGTTTGAGTCAGGCAGCTGTCAGATCGATAATCAAAGATGATCAGGATGTTGTGCGTGATCAGTCGCAAACAGTGAGCGTGCTCTCGGTAAACGTGTTCTCGACGACGACAAAATTCACAGGCTACAGAAAAGAGGCTTCATGGTTCGCGCCAGGGGAGGTAGTCAAGGCGGTCGAAGTTGCCCAAGCGATTTGTCGTGGCCTTGCAAGGCTTTACAACATAGTACTGGATGATAAATGTTCGCTTTTTCTTAATCCGTCTATCGTGGGTTATTGCAAGAAAAGTACTGAAGTTACCGTTTCCAGATTTGATTCGGGTAGGTCGCAACTCAGTGCGCTGCAAGCGTTGAAGATTCAGTCAGAGGATTTGGTAGAGCTGGCGCAGAGCGATCCTGCTCGTGACTTCTACAATGAGCCGAAGTTTGCAATCGGCCAACCCTGGCCGCTAAGCAGTCATCAGTTCAGGCGCTCGCTTGCATTCTACGGGAGCAGTAGTGGTTTTGTTTCGCTCCCGTCGCTCAGGGCGCAATACAAGCACATGACTATCCAGATGTCGCGCTATTACGCCAATGGCTTCGATAGCCTGAGCACCATTTTTGGCTACTACGACGACAAGAAGAAGGACTTCGTTCTGCCGAGAAACCACTTTGCCTTCGAGTTCCAAACGGCCATGCCGATTTCGGTGGCCAATCAGTTGATTGCCGATCTGATGTTCAATGAAGAGCCTTTGTTTGGCGGCACCGGCTCGTACATGGAGAAGCAGAAAGAGCGCGTCAAAGCTGGTGTGATACAGATTGAAGACGTTCGTGCCGACACAGAACAGCGGGTGAGAAACGGTGCAATTAGCTACCGGCCAACGCTACTCGGCGGTTGTACCAAGGTGGGTCGCTGCGATTCCTTCCTGCTCGGTGACTACACGGAATGTTTGTCTTGCGAGGGCGCGATCATCAAACCCGCCAAGCTAAATGCGGCCATTGAGGACGCGACAAGCGAGTTGTCAAACTACGCAGAGGACACGGGCGAATATAAAATTGTGAAGGGTGATATTGAGCGCTTAATGGCCTTCAAGACTCGCCTAATCGACACGGGGCTTTAGCGATGAAGTCTCGTGAAAGTGAAGGTGCAGGTAGGGGGCTGGGCGCCTGCGTGGAAGCCTTGCAGCGCCTCCTGGATGGCAAGCCTGTTGTTCCTGAGCATGTGGGCTTAGACCTGTCCAAGCTCACCGCGAGCATTGTGAGCCTGGAAGCTGGATTTGACCGTGGTTACCTGAAGAAGTCTCGCAAAGCGCACTTACCTATACTCGCAAAGATCGAGGCTTGTCGCGCTGAGGCTAACAAGGGTTCCGGTTCGTCAAATGGTAAAAACATTAAACGCTTGGAAGACAAACTTGTGCTTTTAGAAAAAGAACTCGCAATGGTCAGTGCGCAGCGTGACCGAGTGCTTACGCAGAATCTCCAGCTATGGGGGCGTGTAAGGGAGCTGGAGATCGCAGAGCGGCAGAATAAGTTTCTCAAGGTTCGGCTGCATCATTGATGGAATTTCGTCTTGTCGGCTGCCTCAGTAAGGTCAGTCATAGACATGGAGAATACGGACGCTGGTAGCATCTAGCTTAAGTGTACAACCACTCGGTTGAGCAGTTAATGCGCGGCCTGTTCCCAAAGCGCGAACTGGTCTCCATGACCGACCACGAAAAAATGTCGCCGGAAGTGCTGGATAATGAGACCAAGAGCCGGGCGTTTGCGTTGGTGATTTTGAAGATGCTGGCGCAAGGTAAGATCGGTACGGCCGTCTGACAGTATTACTTGCTCGGGTTAGATTTCAAACAGCTTTGGCAGAAGGCTTGAAGGATCGCAGGCGAGCTCGCCTGCAATGCGGTAGAGCTTCTCGACGGTGATGTTGACCTCGCCCCGCTCGATGCGACCTACATAGCTGCGGTCAATGCTGCATGCCAGCGCCAATGCATCCTGGGATATCCGGCAGGCCTTCCTCTGCACCCGGATGCGTTCCCCTAACGCTTTCGCCAACTTATCCATGACCGTCTCAATTCAACTTGAGGCGGCACTATCGTGCGTTTGCGGATGTACAGGCCACGGATTATAATCCGCATTTCTTTGCGTTAATTCTTCTGGTGCCTCAATGAAATCGGCCTCGTTTATCTTCGACAGGCGTCTGTATGAGCTGCTTCAGGAGCCAGGTCGTGCAACCTTTACGACCCGTGAACTGCGCGATGCCTATGCCGCTCGCCTGAAAGGCACACAGTTCCGTATCGCCGATGTACGCCGCTATGTGTATGAGCAGATTCGCCGATTAGCTCGTGCGGGCTGGGTTGTGAAGGATGAGGATCGTCGTGTCCGAGGACAGGTCTACCATCTGCAGGCGATTCAGTGGGCGCTCGGGGACGCAGGTTCAAACTCAGTTTGATTGCATTCGGGATTAGTGGGCCGAATGTGGGGTGTCAAACATTTTTTCCTGTACGACCTGAATCGCTCTGGTGCACCTGTCAAACCTTCTCTTGATTGGCGTCAGTTTGTGTCAATCAATGGGGTTGAGTTTGACTGTCAATGGGTAGTCGCCTAAATAGCAGCATAGATAGGGATTACGGGCGATTTGGCAGTGTCAATCGAAGGAACGTAATTTGATACGAAGCTTGTATGCCCTAATGCGAACGCTGCCGCCATCTATCTCTACCCACTCGCCTCGACTTGCCCGTGCCAGGTGCAGGATGCGAGTGGTAGAAGCACGGCACGGATCATCGCGACCCATAAACTTGGCCACCACCATGCGTAGATCGTGGATATAGCCCTCACGGTCATGATCGGTCGATCCCCAGTCGTTATAGACGTGGCTCATGATTGCGCGCTTGTAAAAGCCTTCTGGCTGATTGGTCACATGGGTACGCGACAGGGCTCGGAAGATGCCATCAACACGCTCGGCTAAGAATTCAACACGGCGGGAGAGGAGGCTTTGAATCGTTGCACGTAGGTTGTCGAGATTGAACTCTGGCATATCCAGCTCAGGGTTCTCGCCGCGTTTGTATTTGTGGTCGCGCCAGGCGTTCAGGGTTTTGTGCCATTGGCTACGGCGGGCCTGCGGCATGTGCTCCATAAGGTCAGTTTGATTGAGCGCACGCTGCCAATAGGCTGCGGTCAACTCGTTCAGCGCGCCCTCAAGCTGGAATATTTCGCCGAAGGCGCTGGTATGGCGAATGCTTGCGCTACGACCGTACTGGTCATTGCCATTACCATCGAAGAAATAACCCAGCACACCAGAAACCTTTTCCTGGGTGATGATCCCATGTACCTCAATGACACGGGCTTTCTCGCGCTCGTAATCGCCGGCTAGCAACGTCAGCGCGTCAAACTGAACGGGGGCAAAAAATTGGTCGATGACATCGCCATGAATGACTGCACTGGAATGACGGTCGTTCTCGAAAAGCTGCATAAGTGAAAACCTCCTTGGTTTCCACCAACTTCTCATTGTCCCGAAGAATCCCAAGCTGTCAGTCGATCACGACTTCTCTCGCTGAATCCCAGTCGCTGGGGGCAGCATCTCCAGTGGCAAAGGCAAATCTCATACCCACGGTCGGCCTGCCTTTCTTCATGAGGTATGCCGCAGCGCCTGCGCACATCGACTCGTGCCCCGAGGGTTCATAGTTCCCCTCATCGTCCCAGTTGCCACCCCGTTTTGAATGCACGGTCTTGTGACACTGGAAAGTCGAGTGATCATCCTCGATCAGGGTAGAAATAATCCCCTCCAAGCGCCCGCGGCTTAGCGGAATGGCTCCCTCCTTCAGGAACGGGCAATTCGCACATGGTTTTTTCAGTCGGTAGTGCTGCTTGATCGGATTCACTGAACCGTTTCCTTAGCGCGAAACATCAATGGCGAAAACCTCGACTGGATCTGCCCCAAAGTGCGGATGAACGATCGTCGTCAAGCGATAGCCCTTCCAGGGCAACACAAGTCTTCGTGCGTCATCTCCGCGCTTCGGATAGCCACGTGTCAGCTCTATCTGGTCGAAGCTCTGCCCCTCCAAACGCCGACGCCAATAGGGTGTGGCAGCCCGAAATTCTTCCGGCTTGACGCCAGCCTTGATCGCGTCGAAATACTCGCCTTTGAGTGGCAGCGTCAGGGTTCGCATGGAGCGGGTTCCTTTCAGTTCGTTACGGTCACGGGGTCAGGCGCTGGGTAGGTCACGTTAGTAACCGGCGCAGCGCTGTCGCGCAGCTTCCGCACCGGGCGGCCGTGCGCGGCGTCGGCATAACCCAGGCGGGCGATACGCTGCGCGCGGTAGACCAGGCCGAGCGGGTTGGGCCAGGGCCTGCCGGCTTCGTAGCGCTTGCGGCCGGCCATATAGGGCACGTCAATATGCAGCGAATCGAGGCCCGCCGACTCAGCGCACAGGCGGGCAATGTAGCGGTCTAGCAGGTCGGCACGCATGGGGCGAGTTCCCTCAGTAGCGGGCTGGATTGCCTTTGTACTGCCAGCGCTCGATCAGCGCCGCAGTCCATTCAGGCCCCAGGCGGGCCAGTGCTTCGGCGATAGTGTCATTGCTCTGGTTCAGCAGCTCGGCGCTGTTCGCGGCCAGTGCGACATAGAGGTATTCGCCACGACTCAGGGCACCAACACAGTCAAGGTCGCCCTTGGCCACGCGCAGCGCCAATGCGTCGAGGTAATCCAGTTGATCGGCCATTTGGTCATTCTCCTTCTGTGGTTGGGTGTCGCTATCGGTTGGGTTTGGGGTGTCTATTCAGAGCGTTCGCGTTCAATCCAAAGCTGATCCTGACTGAACACGATGTAACTGTCCCGAGCCTCGGGCACTACCTTTCTAAACTGCGCATCTGTCATGTCGTCGAGCCGACTGAGGTCGCCACTAGCGCTTAGCCGCTCAATCACCTCAGTGGTGAGCCCTTCGTAGCGATTGAGATAGACGATTGCATCCATCCCCGCACGTTTGGCGCTCGCGATAATGGATTTCCAGTTACCGCCGCGATCTTTGCTTCGGCGAATATTCTTCGCCTTCAGATAGGCTCGGATGACACGGGAACCCTTGCCTGCACGCATAGAGGCCTGTGCTGAGGTACCAAAATGAAGCCCACCGTCGACCGTTTTGCACGGATCAAGGGTGTCGAACTCCTCATTGGTTCGATGTTCCAGCAGCAAAGGAGAACCCGAGGAGTCAACCACCACGGAAGGGCTGAGCCATTTTTTGAAGTCATCCTCAGCCGAATCTAGCCCGCTGCGCATAGGTTTTCCTGTTGGAGAGCTACTAAGATGTATGGATTATCCCACTTGCCAGGCACAACCCAAGCACCTGGCCTGAAGCAGGATTGAACGCACTGGCTGCCCGGACAAGCGAAGAGTGAAAATGGGAAAAGATAAAATTCACTGGAGAATCAGCGCGGAGGATGTCCTGGCCGTTCTGGAGTATTACAACGCCGCTAGCCTGAAAGCCCAACAAACGGCGCTTTCTGGCACGGCGACCCAGCTTGAGAAATTGTTGGGAGGCCCACTGCATAAACTCCTCGAGCCGGAAGAGGCTGACGCGATCCGAAAGGCCGGAGAGATCGTCCGCTCGCTCAATATTCGAGTTGAGCACGCCAAAGAGATCAAACGCCGGGAGGAGAAGCAGAGGGAGGCCCGGATTAAGGCTCGCAAGGCCCTGATTGACGCCGAGGTTAGAGCTGCATTCCCGAGGCCACAGGCAACGGCGGAGGACGCAATACGGATTACAACGCTGGCGATGGCGCTTCACCACGAGAAATTCATCCTGGATTTCTATGATGTCCCAACCATGACAAGTCAGTATCAGGAGCGACTTCAGCGAGCGCTCAAGGAAAAGGCACTGGGTGGCTACGTCGATTACGCTCATACAGACATCGTGCGCGGATTATCTGAAACCCTCGACTATCGGCAGAGTGGGAGTCCAAAGGCGGACATTGCGGCCGCACTTAGCTTGTGTGAAAGCTGGAAGCCAAAACACCGGACGGCGAAGGAATTCCTAGAGTTTGTCCATCGTCAAATAGCGATTGAGCTCTCGGCCAACGTAGAGAGATTGCCGGTCAAGAAGAAGCCGGCCGGCAGGTAGCCACAGCAAACCTTCTCACAGCAATTCAGGCTGAGCCTGAAGGCGTGCCATGATTCGGCTGTTCAAGGCCTGCCGGTCTTCGGCCATCCTGGCGTCTCTGGCGGCACGTATGCCGTTGAACTGGTTGACGACATAGATCAGGTACAGCGGGTCGCTCGGGCCTACCCAGGCGTTCCAGGCTGCACGGCATTTGGCTCGGGTCTCTGCATTCAAGGCAAAATACGCAGCTCGTGCTTTACGCCACACGGCGGCATGGTTCTGACGCATACGGTCGGTGACCTTGCCCTCGTAAAGGGCACGCAGGCGCTTTTCTTCTTCCCAGCTGTGCTGGATCTCGCGAATCTGATCGCCGAAAAGTGGCAGTGATTCAGCCTCCCGCGCCTGTTTGCGCTCAAAGGCCTTCTTCATTCGCTCTGTGACAGTGCGTTTTTCCTGACGAAGCAGGTACTTCTTGAATCTCATGACCGACACTCCAGCGCCCGGCGGGTAAGAGCGGCCAGCAGTAACCCCAGGGCGCACCAGGTGGCCAACATGAGTAAGCCGAGGAGTGCGATGCCAGCGGTGCCGAAAAGCCCGCCAAAAAGCAGCAGGAAGGCCTGAGGCGCGGCTGCGAACACCCCAGACCAGATCAGCGTGGCATTGGCCACCCCGGCTAGGAACATGAGCCATGCAAGGTATTCCGGCAAATAGCTCGACTTGAATGAAGGGGACTGCATGAGGCAACTCCTTGTTGTCAGAGGGGGAGATGCCTTCAGGCTATTTCCATTCCGGAATATCCCAAGCCAACAAAAAGCCCGGCGAACCGGGCTGAGATTGCTCTAGGTGCTAGTCCTCAAAATGCAAGCTCTTGCTGGCGGTCTGCGTAGCCGCACCAACGGGCGAAGCAGTCGGGATTTCCTACCTCCATCTCTATGTTTCCGGCATAGCCGTTGGTGCGCGCGTCACGGATCAGCTCTGCGATAACTTCGGGACTGTCTCCCATCTCGAAGCAGATATCAAAAGTACGCTCGCCCAGCCCTTCAAACCCACGATCCCACAACTGGTAGCTGGTGATCTCATGCACGAGATTGTGGCGGTAGGCCAGCTGAACAAAGCGCACACGAGCTTTGAAGCCCGAAGCGGTTGTAAGGCCTACCTTGTCGCGTAGACCAAACAGTTCGGTGATGGTGGCGGTGGTGTAAGACATATGGCGATCCGAGTTATCCAGGAGATGCCATCAGGCTACGGCATGAGCTGGGAATCCCAACCAGACTCAACGAGCTACGGGAGGGCCGACCCCAAGCGGCGGCATGATCAGGATTTCGTAGACAGAAGGGGGCAGGGGATCAATTTGCACCCTGATGCCGGTGTATTGGGCTGAAGGCCTCCCATCCAGAGGAAAAACGCCGTGGGGAATTTCAGGATCGGTGCCGAGCCACATCCGGGCGCGGTAGTCGACCCGGTAAATCCCAACCTCGATCCAGTAGTGGGGAGAAACGGCCCGGCCAGCAACGAGCAGTTGGCCAAGCATGCCTTGGTAGGGAATTCCTGCCTGAGCCAACCGGGTAGCAACCAGCCTGCACATCCCATCGCACTCGACAGGTGCGCTATCCAAGGATTCTAAGAGCCTATCCAGGACTGCGGCGGTGATCGGGCGGTCAGTCATAGTCCTTTGCCTTGAGGAATGTTGATCGTTCGCGAAGATGGCCAGAGTACGGTGGCTAGAGGGAAACCCAATTGCTGGTTGAGCGACAGTGCGCTGCTCAAAGAAAAGCCCGCCTAGGGCAAGCCTGGCGGGCTTCGGAAATAAAATGGGCAGCTTCAGCGACACCACAGACGAGACAGGTGAGGGGAGGAGTGTCTTGGGAGCGTAGCTTCTACCATGAAGCTGCCCAGGGCCTAATTTACCATGACTCGCTGCGGTCTTCTGCTCTCTCAGGAGAACAGCGATTTGATTGCCGAGAGAAGGCTTCGCTTTGGCGCTTCTGGTTCCGCTGGAGTGCTTGCCGCACGGTAGGCCGCCATCAGGTGAACATCCTTGGCCAACATCCGGTAGACACACTGGTTT
>Ga0255334_1001126_pt1 | contig 13787 bp, 9 predicted proteins | sample EtOH5_35cm_T3_12_FD_202080 | JGI IMG/M metagenome (GOLD analysis project Ga0255334, IMG submission 202080) | Sandy soil microbial communities from University of British Columbia, Vancouver, Canada - EtOH5_35cm_T3_129 | ecosystem: Engineered > Artificial ecosystem > Sand microcosm > Unclassified ...
CGGAGCCTTGGGGTTGACGCTGTTCTGTGGCTCCCACGTTGCAGAGATTGTGCGCGGCGCGCTGCAAGCATTGCCGAGCGGTCAGATGGAAGCGAGCAAGGCGATTGGCCTGACGTTTTATCAAGCCCTCGGTTATGTACTGTTGCCTCAGGCGCTGCGGCAGATCCTGCCGACCTGGGTCAATTCGTCCACCGAGATCGTCAAGGCCTCGACGCTGCTGTCGGTGATCGGCGTGGCCGAGTTGCTGCTCAGCACCCAGCAGATCATCGCCCGGACCTTCATGACGCTGGAGTTTTACCTGTTCGCCGGATTTCTGTTTTTCGTCATCAACTACGCCATCGAATTACTCGGCCGGCACATTGAAAAGCGGGTGGCCTTGCCATGACTCAACCTCAAGTTTCGAACGTTCAAAATGAGCAGCCCCTGCTGGACATTCGCGGGCTGCACAAAAAATATGGCCAGCTCGAAGTGCTCAAGGGCGTCGACCTGACCATGCAGCGCGGCAACGTAGTCACGCTGATCGGCTCCAGCGGCTCGGGCAAGACCACGCTGCTGCGTTGCGTGAACATGCTCGAAGAATTCCAGGGCGGACAGATCATGCTCGATGGCGAATCCATCGGCTATGACGAGGTCAATGGCAAGCGCATACGTCACCCGGAAAAAGTCATCGCCCGCCATCGGGCCATGACCGGCATGGCGTTCCAGCAGTTCAACCTGTTCCCGCACCTGACCGCGTTGCAGAACGTCACCTTGGGTTTGCTCAAGGTCAAAAAACTGCACAAGGACGAGGCTGTCGCGCTCGCCGAAAAGTGGCTCGAACGGGTCGGGTTGCTGGAGCGCCGCGATCACTATCCGGGGCAGTTGTCGGGCGGTCAGCAACAGCGCGTGGCGATTGCCCGGGCGATTGCAATGAACCCGAGCCTGATGCTGTTCGACGAAGTCACCTCGGCCCTCGACCCGGAACTGGTGGGCGAAGTGCTGAGCGTGATCAAGGGCCTGGCCGAGGATGGCATGACCATGCTGTTGGTGACCCACGAAATGCGCTTCGCTTTCGAGGTCTCGGACAAGATCGTTTTCATGAATCAGGGGCGTATCGAAGAGCAGGGGCCTCCCAAGGAGCTGTTTGAACGCCCGCAATCACCGCGTCTGACTGAGTTCCTCAAAAACACGCGGTTTTAACTTTTAGCTTTTCAATCAGGAGAAACACTCATGAGCATTACTCGTTACGGCACCGGCAGCAGCGCCGCTGGCGGTACGCCTCGTCCTTTCGCCCGCGCCGTTGAAGCCGACGGCTGGCTGCACGTTTCTGGCCAGGTGCCGGCGTTGGATGGCGAGATCATTGTTGGCGGCATCGTCGAGCAGACCCACCAGACCATCAAGAACCTGATCGCGATTCTCGAAGAGGCCGGTTATGGCCTCGAAGACGTGGTGCGCGCCGGGGTGTGGCTGGAAGATCCGCGGGATTTCACCAGTTTCAACAAGGTCTTCTCCGAGTACTTCAAACCCGAACACGCACCGGCCCGGGCCTGCGTGCAGGCGAACATGATGGTTGATTGCAAGGTTGAGATCGACTGCATCGCGTACAAGAAAAAGGCCTGAGATTTGCCCGCGAAGGCGGCCTAACGGTCGACACGGCACTCTGGGTAAACTCCCGGCACTTTGATTGGGAAACACTGACATGACCGAAGACACCATCAAGCGCCGGGCTCGCGGTCTGGACCGGGCGTTCGATATCCTCGATTTCCTCAAGGAAATCGGCCAGCCCCTGCGTCCGAATGAAATTGCCAGTGGCATCGGCAGCCCGAAATCCACGGTCTACGAACTGGTGGCGTCCTTGCTCGAACGGCGGATTCTGGAGCCCGTGGGCAAGGACGGTCACGTCTACCTCGGCCGTCAGCTGTACTTCCTCGGGCAGGCGCATTTGCGTCATTTCGACCTGACCCGCGAGGCCGACCACGCCCTGCAGGAGATCGTCAGCCAGACCCATGAAACCGCGCAGATGTGCCTGCTCAACGGGCGCAAATACACCGTGGCATTGATGAAAGAGGGTGAGCGGCATTTCCGCATTTCCTCGGACATCGGCGAGAACGCGCCGATCCCCTGGACCGCGTCCGGGCGCCTGTTGCTGGCGCACCTGAGCGACCAGGAAATCATCGACCTGATCGATCACGACGACTTCATCCTGCCTAACGGTGAACGCCTGCCGCTGGAGCAGTTTCTCGGTGAAATCCGTCAGGCCGGCATCGACGGTTTTTTCTCCTTCGACAGTGTCGCCGACACCTTTACCCATTGCTTCGCCGCCCCGGTCAAAGACCCGAACGGCGTGGCCATTGCGACCCTGTGCATCGTCGCCCCACGGGCCGATGCCAAGACGCATTACAACGACTATCGCCGGGTGTTGATCGACAACGCCAACCGCCTGGCCCGTCGCATTAACGAATAACAGCGGCTGTTCGCGGCCGTGAAAATGTGAGGAGTTCGACCATGTCTTCTGCCCAAAATACTGCTGCCGTGGAAAAGGGTTTTGCCCAGGCCGGTGCCCATCTGGTGCGCGACGTCAGCCTGCCGGCGCTGGTGCTGCACCGCGAGGCGCTGGAACACAACATTCGCTGGATGCAGGCGTTCGTCAGCAACAGCGGCGCCGAACTCGCGCCTCACGGCAAAACCAGCATGACCCCGGCCTTGTTTCGCCGCCAACTGGACGCCGGCGCCTGGGGCATCACCCTGGCCAGCGCCACGCAAACCCGCGCGGCGTACGCGCATGGTGTGCGTCGGGTGCTGATGGCCAACCAACTGGTGGGGACGCCGAACATGGCGCTGATCGCCGATTTGTTGGCGGACCCGACGTTCGATTTCCATTGTATGGTCGATCACCCGGACAACGTCGCTGACCTCGGCGCGTATTTCGCCTCGCGCGGTGTGCGCCTGAACGTGATGATCGAATACGGTGTGGTGGGTGGGCGTTGTGGTTGCCGGACCGAAGAGGAAGTGATCGCCCTGGCCAAGGCCATCAACGCACAACCCGCGTTGGCACTGACTGGTATCGAAGGTTATGAAGGCGTGATTCACGGTGACCATGCGGTCACCGGCATTCGAGCATTCGCCGCGTCGCTGGTGCGTCTGGCGGTGCAGTTGCAGGACAGCGGCGCGTTCGCCATTGCCAAGCCGATCATCACTGCGTCGGGTTCGGCCTGGTACGACCTGATCGCCGAGTCCTTCGAAGCGCAGAACGCTGGCGGGCGTTTCCTCAGCGTATTGCGCCCTGGCAGCTACGTGGCCCACGACCATGGCATCTATAAAGAAGCGCAATGCTGCGTGCTCGACCGTCGTAGCGATCTGCACGAAGGCCTGCGCCCGGCGCTGGAAGTCTGGGCCCATGTGCAATCGTTGCCGGAGCCGGGTTTTGCGGTGATCGCCCTGGGCAAACGCGATGTGGCCTACGACGCCGGGCTGCCGGTGCCGTTGTTGCGTTACAAGGCCGGTGTGGTGCCGGCAAAGGGTGACGATGTCAGTGCCTGCAAGGTAACGGCGGTGATGGATCAACACGCGTTCATGACGGTGGCGCCGGGGGTTGAGCTGCGGGTGGGCGACATCATTTCGTTCGGCACTTCGCACCCGTGCCTGACGTTCGACAAGTGGCGCACGGGGTGTCTGGTGGATGAGCAGTTGAATGTCATCGAAACCATGGAAACCTGTTTCTAGGGTTCCAGACCGAGGCTTGCCCGCGAAGGCGCTCGACCAGACACCACTGAACCACCAGAGACACCACAACAATGAACACCATCAACACACTCGGCCCCAACATCCCGCGCATCGCCCTGATCGGCGAATGCATGATCGAGTTGCAACACCGCGCCGACGGCAGTCTGCAACAGAGCTTCGGCGGCGATACCTTGAACACGGCGGTCTATCTGTCCCGGGAACTGGGCGAAGGCGGCAGCGTTGATTACGTCACCGCCCTGGGCGATGACAGTTTCAGCGATGCCATGTGCCAAAGCTGGGCCGCCGAAAACATCGGCCTGGACATGGTCCAGCGCCTGCCCGGTCGCTTGCCCGGTTTGTACTGCATCCAGACCGACGCTGCCGGCGAACGTCGCTTTTTGTACTGGCGTAACGAAGCCGCCGTCCGCGATTGCTTTACCACGCCAGCCGCCGCGCCGATCCTCGCGGCGCTGCCGGATTACGACGTGTTGTATTTCAGCGGCATCACCCTGGCGGTGCTCGGTGTGCAAGGTCGGGAGAAGTTGCTGGAAACCCTGATCGAAGCACGGCAGCGGGATGCGCGGATTGTGTTCGACAACAACTACCGGCCACGTTTGTGGGCGTCGATCGAGGACGCTCGGGCGGCGTATCGCAGCGTGTTGCCGTATGTCGATCTGGCGTTGCTGACTGTCGACGACGAACAGGCGTTGTTTCATTTTTCCGATTGCGAGGCGGTGTTCGCCGCTTACGAGCAGGTGGGTACGCCGGAAGTGGTGCTCAAGCGTGGTGCCGAAGCGTGCCTGATTCGCTGTGAGGGCGAGTCGTTCGAGGTGCCGGCGCAGAAGGTCGAACGCGTGGTGGACACGACGGCGGCGGGAGATTCGTTCAGTGCGGCGTACCTGGCCAGTCGGCTCAAAGGGGGGAGCCCGGTCGAAGCGGCAGAGGCGGGGCATCGGTTGGCGAGTCGGGTGATTCAGGTGCCGGGTGCGTTGATTGCGCGGTAAGTGGTGAATGGCCGGCTGCTGCGCAGTCGGATCGCGAGCAGGCTCGCTCCCACAATGGATCTGTGTACGCCGCAAATCCAATGTGGGAGTGAGCCGGCTCCGGGCGGCGTTCCGACGATGAGGCCCTCAAGCCAACCCATCAATCCCGATAAAACACCTGCACCAGGTGATAGCCAAACTTGCTCTTGATCGGCCCATGCACCACCCGCAACGGCTTTTTGAAAATCACCGCATCAATCACACCGACCATCTGCCCAGGCCGTACTTCACCGAGATCACCGCCGCGCTTGCCGGACGGGCAGGTGGAATACTTCTTGGCCAGCACATCGAAGGCTTCGCCCTTGGCGATGCGTTGTTTGAGCTGCTCGGCTTCTTCCGAGGTTTTCACCAGAATATGGCGGGCTTGAGCTTTCATGGGGCGAGTACCTTGCAACGGTAGTGGCTATGTGGGTGGATCGGGGCGCGCGATTATGCCTCAACTCACTCGGGTTGGCCGATCATCGTGCGAATCTTGTTGGCCAGCAGGTCAACCGAAAACGGTTTGGCCACCATGTCCATGCCTTCCTCAAGGAAGCTTTGACGCTCGGCGGCCATTTCCGCGTAACCGGTCATGAACAGCACTTTTAGCTCCGGACGGTGCTGACGGGCGATTTCTGCCAATTGCCGACCGTTCATGCCCGGCAGCCCGACATCGGTCACCAGCAGATCGACCCGCAGACCCGATTCGAGCAGGGGTAGGGCGGTCTTCGCATCTTCGGCCTCGTGGGCGCTATACCCCAGCTCCTTGAGCAGATCGAACACCAGCATGCGCACCGCCGGATCATCTTCCACCAACACCACGGTTTCCCCGGCGATCGCCGAGGGGGCCTCGCCGATGACCGGCGTCAGCACATCTTGCGGTTCCATCTCGTGCAAGCGCGGCAAGAACAGGCGCACGCTGGTGCCCTGGCCCGGCAGGCTGAACAGGCTCACGTGGCCGCCTGACTGCTGGGCAAAACCGTAGATCATCGACAAACCCAGCCCCGTGCCCTGGCCGATAGGTTTGGTGGTGAAGAATGGATCGAACGCCTTGGCCAACACTTTCGGGGTCATGCCGGTGCCGTTGTCACTGACGGCGATCATCAGGTAATCCCCGGCCTTGACGGGTTCCAGAATGTTGATGTCACTGCTGTCCAGATAGACGTTGGCGGTTTCGATACGCAACTCGCCACCATCGGGCATGGCATCCCGCGCATTGATCACCAGGTTGAGCAGGGCGTTTTCCAGTTGGCTGACGTCGGTGCTGACCGGCCAGGCTTCATCGGCCAGTTGCAGTTTCAGCTCGATGTGGTCGCCCTTGGTGCGGCTGAGCAAATCTTCCAGAGAATGAATCAGTTCGTTGGCGTTCAGCGGCTTGCGATCCAGCGACTGGCGTCGGGAGAAGGCGAGCAGGCGGTGGGTCAGGGCGGCTGCGCGGTTGGCTGACGACACCGCCGCTTCGGTGAAACGGCTTATCTCGGCGGTACGCCCATCGGCGATGTAGCGCTGCATCAGGTCGAGGCTGCCGATGATCCCTGTGAGCATGTTGTTGAAGTCATGGGCGATACCGCCGGTGAGCTGGCCGACCGCTTCCATTTTTTGTGCATGGCGCAAGGCATCTTCGGCACGCTCGCGCTCGAACATTTCGTTTTGCAGGCGCTGGTTCGCTTCGGCCAATTGCTGGGTACGGGCGGCGACACGTTCCTCAAGGGTTTCGTTGAGATTCCGCAAGGCCTCTTCGGTCTGTTTGCGCTCGGTTTCGTCGATCACAAAAATATAGAAACCGTTCACCGCGCCATCCGGCCCGTGGCGGGGCAGGTAATTCATCAAGGCTTGTCGGGTGCTGCCATCACGATGCGGCGTGCTGATGCTGAAACAGCAGGTCCTGCCCGCCAGTGCTTCGGCGATGTATTCGGCGCGCAAGGCGTAGGCTTCTTCACCCAGGACCTCGCGAATGGTCCGACCGTAAAGCTCCTGGGGCGTCAGGCCGTACCAGTCAAGGTACGCCGCGTTGTTCAGGCGAAAGCGTTCCTCGCTGTCGACGTAGCTGATCAGGATCGGCATGGCGTTGATGATCAGTTGCAGCTCGGTCTGACTCTGGCGCAAGGCCTGTTCGGTGTGTTTTCGTTCGGTCAGGTCCAGCGCAGCGCCGAGGAAACGGATCGGCCGGCCATGGTGGTCCTTGTAACAACGGCCCCTTGCAAACACCCAGCGCAACTGGCCGTCGGGTTGCAGCAGGCGATATTCCTCGGCGTATTCACTGCCCTGGGTGATGCACTGCTTGATGCCGCGGGTGACCATCGAGCGGTCTTCCGGATGCACGGCTTCGAGATAGTCGCTGATGGGCAACTGACTGGCGAGTAGCGGGTCGATGCCGTGCAATTGGGCGAAGTGCGCGTCGGCAATGAAGCGGTCTTCGCCGATGTCCCAGTCCCAGGTGCCGACGGCGTCAGTGGCGGCCAGCGCCAGTTGCAGGCGTTCCTCGGTCTCGCGCTGTGCCTTCAGACTGGCGGCCGAGCGCTGCTCCAGTTCGAGGGCAATGCGTCGGCGTTCGTTGGTTTCGATGGCTGTGACCAGAATCCCGGCGACGTCGGCGTGTTCATCGCGGATCGGGCTGTAGGTCAAATCCAGCCAGAAGTCGGAATCATTCCCGTCGCGTTGCAGGGTGAAGCGCTGTTCGCTGTAAGTCCGCACCTGGCCTTGTAGGACGGCGCTGTAAATCGGGTCGGTAAAGTCTTTGAGTTCTGGCCAGATCTGGTGCGTCGGTTGTCCGAAAGCGTGCGGATGCTTGCTGCCGGCCAGCAGCGCGAAGCCGTCGTTATAGATCTGCGTAAGCTGCGGCCCCCACAGCAACAGCATCGGCATCGGTGAGTGAATCACGATGTCCACCGCTGTGCGCAGGCTCTGCGGCCAGTCACTGGCGGCGCCGAGCGGGGTGCACGTCCAGTCCAGTCTGGCAATCAAGGCCTGGGCATCGCTGCCGGTGGGTACTGCGTTCATCAAGGTGTCCTGCACGTCGGTCGGGGTGACGGCGTCTACTATCCTAGGGCGGTAGACGCTGAATGACCGATTTTTCGGGTCATTTCTGTTCATTGAATGCTTCGCAGGTGTTTTTTGCCATGGAAATCGATGCGCTGTTAAAGACCCTGTCCAGCCAGGAGGGTTCCGATTTGTACCTGTCCACCGGTGCGCCACCCTGCGCCCGGTTTGACGGTGTACTCAAACCCTTGGCCGACCAGCTGTTCAAACCGGGGGAAATCGCCGCGATTGCCGCGTCCATCATGGACGCCGAACAGCGACTGGAGTTCGATCGGGAACTGGAGATGAACCTGGCGATCTCGTTGGCGGGTGTCGGGCGCTTTCGGGTCAATATTTTCAAGCAACGCAACGATGTATCGATCGTGGTGCGCAACATCAAGCTCGACATTCCGCGTTTCGAAGACCTCAAGTTGCCACCCGTGCTGCTGGAAACGGTGATGCTCAAACAAGGGCTGATGTTGTTCGTCGGCGCCACCGACTCAGGCAAGTCGACCTCGCTGGCGGCGCTGATCGATTACCGCAACCGCCATAGCAGCGGGCATATCGTCACCATCGAAGACCCTATCGAGTACATCCACCGGCACAAAAAATCGATCATCAATCAGCGCGAGGTCGGCGTCGATACCCGCAGTTTTCATACCGCATTGAAAAACACCCTGCGCCAGGCACCCGATGTGGTACTGATCGGTGAGATACGCGACCGCGAGACCATGGAGCATGCGCTGGCGTTTGCCGACACCGGGCATTTGGTGATTTCCACCCTGCATGCTCACAACGCCCATCAGGCGCTGGATCGCATTATCAATTTCTTCCCGCAAGAACGGCGGATGCAACTGCTGCATGACCTGGGCAACAACCTTAAAGCGTTCGTTTCCCAGCGTCTGGTGCGCACTCGTGACGGTCAACGCAGGGCGGCGGTAGAAGTGATGCTGGGCACGCCGACCGTAGGCGACCTGATACGGCGCAATGAGCTGGACGAGCTTAAAAACATCATGGAAAAGTCCGCCGAGCTGGGGATGCAGACTTTCGATGGCGCCCTGTATGCACTGGTGCTGGAAGGTGTGATCAGCGAGGATGAAGCGTTAAAAAATGCGGATTCGCTGAACAATTTAAAGTTGCACCTTAAGTTGCACAGGGACGGAACTTCGATATTAAGCTCGTCCAGTGATGAGTGGGGCTTGGCCGATTGAGTATAGGCGTTGCTTGAGCTTTGTTGATTCTAGTGCTTGAAATGTTTTCTTTTGTTTTTTTGCTGTTTAGTTGCTCATGAATAAGTAAGGATTTGGTTGTTTTTAACCAGTCGAATAATAAAATTCATGAGGTTGTTTTATGTGTGAAAAGTTTAAATATAAAGACTATCAAGTTGTCGGTCCAGTTTTCGAAGTGCAGCATCAGTGGTTAAAGGCCGATGCTATCGAGCGACAATCCGTACTAAACCTGCTGCCAACTATTATCGAAGAGCAAGAGGGCGACGGGGATTACAGTTGGCAAGGTTATGAGTTGGAATTGGTAGAAGGCTCCTCGCTTCATGAAGCCCATATGCCGGGTCGAGTGGCGTGGAATCATCTGGCCAACTACACAGTCGTGATGGATGAACTCCGTCGTCACCGCCCCGAGAACATGGCGGCAACCCGAATCAATGAAGCCGGTGGCTTGGAGATATTTCGAAAAGACAGTGCAGTGTGGGAAGTCGTCGACGTGGATATCGTCCACGAGTCCCACTACTACCAGAAACTGCTGGTGGTCGGGGATATTGCCAGGCAAGCCGGTGGTTACATTTATACCGAAGATTTTGTGGATGTGGAGCAATGGCTGAAGTTTCATGGCCTGGCAGTTCCTCGAAATGCGAGCGAAGTAAAAAACCTGATTGCACTTTTCGAGTTTGATCCCGATGTTGACGAGTTGGGTAACTATTGGGGCCAGCTCGTTACGGATGACCCGACGTTATCCGTCTTGTCGGCTGAGCAACGCGATGCCATTCGGCAGGCCACCCCACTTGTCGCCAACAACACCAAATTGCTGGATAAGTTGTACCGCGAAACGGGGCGCGGATTGGCAACGCACGATAACGCCGCTGAACGGATGGTTCAGTTGGTCAAGCATCCTGTGGCCCAGGCCAGCGCCAGGACACTGCTGGAGGCGTTGGACTGGTTCGGTGCGCAATCCGGGCAAGATGTCTCTTCGCAAGATCTTGAGCAACTGCTGATAACCAGCCTGTTGCTGGACCTTTACCCGACTCTCGGCAGCACTCCGGACCGCAAGAGCATCGGTGGTTTCGCTTTATATACGCCGACCAATGTTGAGCGCTCGCCAGCCATGGTGCGCGAAGAGTTGCAGGCTTTTCTCCATACCAAAGGCTGGGTTGATCCTGCCGCGGCACCGCTGGCGTGTCACCTGCTGCTGGCGGAGATCGCACCGGAATTTCTGGTCAGGGGCGTTCCATCGGCGCTGACGATGGGCTCGGTTGCCTGGGTGACCTTTTGCCATGGCGTTGCCCTGGCGGAAGCGGTCAGGAAAGGCGCATCACGTGTGCTGACTTATGCGCAAATCATGGCGTATGTCGAATTGGAGCCTGTGAGTGAACCACTGTCCCGACTGCGGGATCTGGCAATGATCGATCCGATCGTTGACTGGGCACTGATGAATGGAGTTATCAGCGCAAGCGAACTCACTCAAGCGGCGAAGGAAACCACGGAGCAGGCAATCACGGCGTTCCAGGAGTTCGCAGAGAACTTCACCCATCTGGCACGCGTCTATTCCAGCCCCATGCCCAACCGTGAAACGATCGCGCGCGAAGCGTTGCAAGGAGCGGCGCCGGAGTGTGATTTCCTCGACGAAAAAGTGCTCTATCAACACCCCGGCCTCTATGCATCCCCCAACCCCATGTCGATGGTCGGCTTGCACATGTCGGCAGATCTGACGGGTGGCCAGTGGGATTTTCCTGCAGTCTTTCCCGACCGAGTTATTTCCAAAACAGATGATTTGCACGCCGCTCAGACCAATCTAAAAAGGCCAACCTATTACGATGCTTCCGTCACCAGCCTTTATAGTCGCTTTCCAGGGTTGTTGAGACTGCCGTCCAACAATGTCAAATACCATCGCCAATTGCGGGATTATCACGGCAATTTGAATAAAGCGCTGATGACCAATGTGAAGTTGGCCCTTTCACACATGCTTCCCCATGATCTGGAAATCTTTCTGAAAGGCAAGATCAGCTTTTTTACCGTCCGTTTTCCGGCGACGGGGACGATGTCGGGTTCCAATCTATTTACGCCGGTGTCTTACTCAATTGACTATGAAACGCAACGCGGTAACGATGCGGCCAGGGGGCGCTTTGGTATCGTCATGTTCGCTACGCTCGGAAACTCGGCTGCGTGTTATGAGTTGTTTACCTTGCGGGGTGAATTGCGGAAAAACAACACGCTCGCCACGCTGATCATCTCAACAGGTAAATTGCGGGCCGCCGCCAGAATGGATTTTAGCGGGAATCTGAATGCGCATCTGAGACCCAAACCTCCTGAGTTATTGCCGCTCTCTATTATTGAATACACGGACGGGGTGGTCGCTGAGAATGACGGAATGAGCTCCATGGCGATTATTGAAAAGCTCGGTGAACTCCCCGCGCCAGTGTCTGTGGTGGCGCGGCAGCAGAGTACCTACCGGAACTTCGGTAATCCGCAGTTGGTGCGAATTTCCGAATTCGTCGTGAACAATTATCCGTTTCGTACGTTTGATGAAATTGAATCAATAGCCACTGTGCCGACAACACTTGAAAGCGAACGAACAAAGGGCGAAGAGACTGCAGATTTCCTCGTGAATCTGGCGGTTCCCTTTAAAAAATGCATCGAGGACTTATCTTCCGGGGAATACAACAAAATGGTCGATGGGGTCTATGGTTGTGTCATGGACGCTATTGCTGTGGGAGGCGCCTTAGTGGGGGCGGGCTCCGCAGCGCTGAGCATCTCGTCGAAGGCAATCTCCATGTCATCCAAAGCCGCCCGCCTGACCAAGCTGGCCCTCATGACATCCGTTTCCCTGTTCAACCCCGTGGATGATGTGCCAACGGTGTTTTATGGCGCCGGGAAGCTCATCCACAAGGGCGCCTTACGTTTCAGCAGGCAGACGCAAGAGCTTCTCGGGCTGGCGAAGTCCCAGTTGGGCAGACTCCATGGCAGCCATAAATCCTATGACCTGGTCCGCGCAGCCAACAACCTCCATACCGGACAAGGTGCCTGGCGCCCCCGTGGTGCAATCGGCGAGACGCTCACGGTGGTGGCGGCGCGCAACAATTTTCAATGGTATGCCCTCGACCGTCTGGGCAAAGCCTGGGGACCAAAACTGAACAACTTTGCCTATGTGGCCCCCGTTCGCTTGCCGCGCTCTACCAAGACATTGCCCGTCAGTTATACCCGACAGTTCATTGAGCAAAGCCTGCCACGGGCCCGGACCAAAATCGAAAACGCGATCAATGCCTTGACCCGTTCTGACTTCGAGGCGCAACGCAAACTGGTCGCCAGGCTGCTGCTGGGGAGCGACTCGAACGAGACCATCAGTCGGTTGGTGAACTATCTGAGAGCGATCAGGGCGGACTTTGCGGGTGTGTCCCTCAGTAACTTTCTCCTCGATCCGCTCAAGGAAACCCACCACATTGCCGCTTTCGACACGAGCGCTTACCAGCAATGGAAAAGTGCAGCCGGGCAAACCGATACGACGTTTATTGAAATCTATACCGCCAATCTCAACAGGCACTTCATCGGTCTGGGGTTCAACCATGATGTGGTCGCAGACGACTTGATCCATGAGTTGTTTCACGGACCTGCGCAGATCGGTGATGTCGCCTATGCCCGCGACGCCGGCAATGTCGGCGGAGGGCAGTCGCTGGATGTGTCGGCGCTGCTGAACCTTGCCTCCGGGCAGCTTGCGGTGACCGATGAAGGCAATGACCTCCACGCCAGTTCCAAAGCCTTTGAAAACGCCGACTCGCTGGCGGTGGCCACTTCACTGTTGAGCCAGTTGCACACGGACAAGGGAGGGTATGAACGCAACATGGCCCTGCTGCAAGATGCACTTGAAGCAAATCCCGATAGCGCAATCGGCGATCCGGTGCTGATCACGCTGAACAAGCCTGATGTGACGGCGCAAGGGCCTGCGTCAGGCAGGCCCGGCGCGTCCGTTGGATAATTTAGAAGTGCAGGCCGTTTAAAAAGCCAGTTCCGGCCGATTCCGAAATTGCTCCAGCGCTTCGGGATTGGCCAGCGCATCGGTGTTTTTCACCGGCTGGCCATGCACCACGTTCCTCACCGCCAACTCGACCACTTTGCCGCTGATAGTGCGCGGAATGTCCGTCACCGCAACAATCTTCGCCGGTACGTGCCGTGGCGTGGTGTTGGCGCGGATGACCTGGCGAATCTGCTGTTGCAGCGCCTCGTCCAGTTCGACGCCCTCGACCAGCCGCACGAACAGCACCACCCGCACGTCGTCTTGCCATTGCTGACCGATGGCCACGCTGTCGGTGACTTGCGGGACTTTCTCCACCTGACGGTAAATCTCCGCCGTGCCGATGCGCACGCCGCCGGGGTTGAGTACTGCATCCGAGCGCCCGTGAATCATCATCGCGCCGTGAGCCAATTGTTCGGCGTAATCGCCTTGGGCCCAGACGCCGGGGAACAGGCTGAAATAAGACGCGCGCAGCTTTTCCCCGGTCGGGTCGTTCCACAGGCCGACGGGCATGGCCGGAAAGTGTCGGGTGCAGACCAGTTCACCTTTTTCGCCAATGACCGCGCGGCCGGCATCGTTCCAGACTTCGACCGCCATCCCCAGGCTCTTGCCCTGGATTTCGCCGCGACGCACCGCCAGCAATGGATTGCCGTTCACGAAGCACGAAACGATGTCGGTGCCCCCGGACATCGACGCCAGGCACACGTCGGCCTTGAGGTCGCGGTAGACGTAGTCGTAGCTTTGCGGCGATAGCGCCGAGCCGGTGCACAACAGGGTTTTCAGCGTGCCGAGATCATGGCTTTGCCG
>Ga0255334_1001127_pt1 | contig 13786 bp, 10 predicted proteins | sample EtOH5_35cm_T3_12_FD_202080 | JGI IMG/M metagenome (GOLD analysis project Ga0255334, IMG submission 202080) | Sandy soil microbial communities from University of British Columbia, Vancouver, Canada - EtOH5_35cm_T3_129 | ecosystem: Engineered > Artificial ecosystem > Sand microcosm > Unclassified ...
ATCGACCATCAGCAGATAGGCACGCTGGTCAGCCGGCCCCTGCGCCAGCAGCGCATCGAGCTGTGCCCGGGCCCGGCCGGTCAGCCCCGCTTCCAGCGCGCTGCGGGCCAGGAGCAGCCGCGCCTCGGTCCCCGCCGCATCGGTATGCGTCAGCTGTTCGGTGGCCTTCACACGTTCCAGCGGATCCGTGACGTCCTCCAGATACAGCGCGGCGATATCCGGGTGCGGGGTCTTTTGCCAGGCGCGCTCCAGCATCGCCCGCGCCCGCCGAGATTCTCCCGCCGCGCGCAATCGCCGGCCTTGCGCCAAGGCGGCCGGGACGAAGCCGGGATCGGCCTGCAGGGCCTCGGCCTCCAGCGCCGCGGCGCGAGCCGGGTCCGGCTCGGCCATGGCCGCGGCCATGGCCAGCGAGGCACGCGACGTCTCCGGCGGCGCCAGGGCCAGCGCCTCGGCCCAATCCTTGGTCCGCAGCGCCAGATCGGCGCGTTCGGCGCGCAGCCAGGCCGCGCCGGGCATGGCCTGCTCAGCCTCCCGCGCAAGGCGCTGCGCCTCCGGCCAGTCGCCGCGCGCCATGGCCTGACGCAGCAGGCCGCGCAGCCCGAGGAAACGAGCATCGCCGCGCTCGGCCAGGGCACGCAAGGCCAGGGTGGCCTCGCCATCCTGGCCGTCCAGCCGTGCGGCCTCGGCCACCAGCAGCAGGGTCTGCGGTGTGTCGCCCAGGGCGAGGCGCGCACGTCGCGCTTCCGCCCGCGCCACATCGCCGGTCCCGGCGGCGAGCGCCAGCAAGGTACGGGTCACCGCCGTGTCGCCACGCTCGCGCGCGGCCAGCGCCAGCCGCGCCCGGCGTCGGGCCGGCCAGGCCCGCAAGGCCGAGACCAGGCGCAGCACACCGTGCAGGACCAGGAAGAGCACGACCAGCGCCACCAGCAGGACCGGAAGGCCAACGCCGATCCAGACATCGCCGACGCGGATCTCAACGTTTCCCCCAAGCCGCGCCAGACCCCAGGCAATGCCCAGCGCAACGGCCAGAACCAGCAGCAGGCCAAGAGCACGACGCATCGCGGTCAGCCCTCGGCCAAGGTGGCGATGGCCTCACGGGCAGCCCGCAGCGCCTCGGCCTCGGCGACCCATGGCGCCATGGCGGCCTGCGCCGCCGGCGGCAGTGCCGCGACCCGCGACAGGGCCTCGGTCAGATCGCCGGCGGCCAGTGCCACGCGGGCGCGTTCCAGGGCGGCGGCGCTGTCGTCGCCCCAGACCACCTGCTCGCCGCGCCGGATGGTGATCAGCCCGGCAAGGCGGCTGGTCGCCGCCTCCAGCGGGCTGCCATGGCCGCCGGTTTCCACCGCGGCGCGGGCGGCGCGGGCGGCGTCTTCGAAGCGCAGACGCAGCGCCGCCTCGGTCGGCGGCGCCTCGGTCGCATAGCGCTGCAGCGCGGCCGGCGGCTGTGCGATCCCGGCCAAGGCCGGCTGCAACGGTCGCCCCTCGGCCAGCGCCCGACGCAGCCCCTCGGCCCCGGCCAAACGCGCCAAGCGTGCCTCCAGCCGCGTCGTCGCTGCCTGGGCCTCGGCCAGCCTGGCGGTCAGCATCGACTCCAGCCCCGCGACACGCTGCTGCGCGGCCTGCTCCGATGCGGCGATCCGAGCGGTCAGGCTGGACTCGAGCGCCGAGGCGCGGCTGCCGATCATCGTCTCGACCGCCCCGATCCGGGCCGGCAGCGCGGTTTCGACCGCGGTCAGGCGCTGATCCAGCGTCGCGATTCGGGCCAGCGCCCGCTCCGCCTCGGTGACACGGTCGGTGATCTGTCCGAGCCGGGTATTGGCGGCGCCATCGGCAGCCTCCAGCCCCTGCAGACGGTTGGTGACGGCGGTCAGCCGCTCGCCGATCGCCGCAAGCGCGGCGGGGTCGCCCGGCAGGCGGGCGGCGGTGCTGCGGGCCAGGGTTTCGGCCGCGGACAAGCGGGTGTTCAGCGCCGCGACCGCCTCGGCGGCGGCATCGGGGCGGGCCGCAGCCTGCTGTGCTGCGGCCTCGGCCGCCGCGACGCGATCGCCGAGGGCGGCCAGCGCGTCTTGATCCATGGCCAGGCGCTGTTCCAGCGCCTCGATCCGTGCGGCCGTCTGCCCGGCGCCAGGCTTTGCCGGCTCCGGCCGCGGCGAAAACAGCAGCCAGCCGATCGCCGCCGCCAGCACCACGGCGGCGGCCACGATCGGCAGGATGGCCGGGTCCCAGCGCCGCTGCACCGCCGGCGCGGCTGCCTCCGCCGGTGTCGCGCCAGTGGCGGGCGGGACAGGCTCGGCCATCGGAAGGTTTCCGTCTTTCCCGTCTGTTGTGGTCACCTGGATGTCCTCAATTGCCGGCTGGGCGCCGGGCGGGGGGGCCCAGGGCGCTGAGCAGGGATGTCTCGGTGGGAAGGGTTGCCACACGCAAGCCCCGCCAAGCTACCCCAGACAGGGTTTTGGCGACGCGAGGGCTGATCGCGATGGCCTCGATGCCGGCCAATGCGAAGCCGCCCTGCCGCAGCAGGCTGACGATCACCTCCGCGCCACGGGGGGAGGTGAACAGGGCTGCCCCCACCTCGCCGGCCTGCAGGGCCTGTCGGGCGGCTTCGGGCAGGCTCCGGGCCGCAACCGCAGCATAGACGGCGCGACGATGCACGGCAAACCCGGCGGCGCGTAGCCCGGCCGCCAGATCCCGCCCGTAGCCGCGCCCGACCGCGAGCCACAGCGACCCATCGGCCGGCGCCAGCCGCTGCCGGACGAGGTCGGCCAGGGCGGTCGCATCGCCCTCCCCCGCCGCGACCTTGGCGAAGCCCGCGGCACGGGCGGCGGCGGCGGTGGCCTCGCCGACCGCGAAGACCGGCAGGTCGCGCGGCGCGTCGGGCCCAAGCGCGCGCAGGGCCGCGGCCGAGGTTACCAGCAGCGCCTGCGCCCGCCGCGGCGGGGGCGACAGCAGGAGCGAGGCCAGCATGAGCCCGGGCGCCGCGATCGCGCGCCAGCCGAGCGCCGCCAGCGCCTGGGCGGAGGCGGCAGCCCCAGGCGCCGGGCGGGTCACCAGCACGGCGGGGGTTGCGGCCATGCCATGATGTGCCCGCGACCATCGCCTTCCGTCAATCGCCCGCCTGGGCGGGCCAGGGCTCGGCCACCGGGGGGGCCGGCAATCGCCGGGCAATGTCACGCCTGCATGGACAGCATGGCGCAACTGGTCCTAGGACGAAGGGATGACCGAATTCACTGCGATCACCGAGGGCGTTCGGGTGACCGTCCGTGCCTTCTATCTCGAAGACCGATCCGAGCCCGATGAGGGTCAATGGGTCTGGGCCTATCAGGTTGCCATCGAAAACCTGTCGGCACGGACCGTCCAGTTGCGGCGACGAACCTGGATCATCACCGATGGCCGTGGCCGGACGCAGAAGGTCGCTGGGGAAGGCGTGGTCGGGGAACAGCCGGTGCTGCCGCCGGGCGGGCGCTTCGAATATACCTCCGGCACGCCGCTGCCGACACCCTCCGGCTTCATGCGCGGCACCTATCACATGCGTGATGTCGAGACCGGGCTCGCCTTCGACGCAGAGGTGCCGGCCTTCAGCCTCGACAGCCCCTCGGCCAACGACCGGGTGCACTGAACCACCAAGCTCCCGGCGCTACGGTTCCCTGTTACGGTTCCTTGTAGCGATAGCCGATGCCGTAGAGCGTCTCGATCTGCGCGAAATCATCGGCGACCGCGCGGAATTTCTTGCGCACTCGTTTCACATGGCTGTCGATGGTGCGGTCATCGACGTAGATGTTCTCGCCATAGGCGGCATCGATCAGCTGGTCGCGGTTCTTGACCATGCCCGGGCGCATCGCCAGCGCTTTGACCAGCAGGAACTCGGTGACCGTCAGCTGCACTTGCGCGCCCTTCCAGGTGCAGGTGTGCTTGGTCTCGTCCAGCACCAAATCGCCACGCACCAGCACGCCGCCCGCGGGCGCGCCATTGGCCTCGGCACGGCCGGCATCGTTGCGGCGCAGCAGGGCACGGATGCGCTCCAGCAGCAGCCTTTGGCTGAAGGGCTTGGTAATGTAGTCGTCGGCGCCGAGCCTGAGGCCCATCAGCTCGTCGAGCTCGTCATCCTTGCTGGTCAGGAAGATCACCGGCAGTGCGCTGCGCTGGCGCAGCCGCTGCAGCACCTCCATCCCATCCATGCGCGGCATCTTGATGTCCAGCACCGCAAGGTCGGCGGGTCGGGCCAAAAGCCCCTGCAGCGCGCTTTCGCCATCCGTGTAGGTGCGCACGATGAACCCCTCCTGCTCCAGGGTCATGGAGACGCTGGTCAGGATGTTGCGGTCATCGTCAACGAGGGCAATCGTATGGGGCACTCTGGCTCTCCCCGGCCGGAATCGGGCCGTACTGCTCATATGGGGTCGGATTGTGGCGTAACAGCGGAAGATCGGCGGCGGTAGCGTTTCGCCGCAACGAAAGAAGGAAGCGGCCGCCCATGTCGAACCGGATGCCGTCGAACCGGATGCCGTCCCAGCCCGATCCGGCCGTCGCCGGGTTCGAGGCGCGCTGCCTGCTGCGCGCCGCCGCCTCGGCGACGCTGGCCACGCAATCCGATGGCCAGCCTTTCGCAAGCCTGGTCACCCCGGCGATGGCGCCCGACCTCTGCGCGCTGCTGCTGCTCTCGACCCTGTCGGAACATACCCGCCACCTGCTGCGCGATCCGCGTTGCGCGCTGCTGGTGGTGGGGGCGGCAAAAACCGCCAATCCGCAAACGGCGCCACGGGTCACCGTGACGGCCCTGGCCGAGCAAGTGCCGGCGGCGGAGGTGCCCATGCTCAAGACGCGCTGGCTGGCGCGCCATCCCTATGCCGCGTTTTACGCTGATTTCGGCGATTTCGCGCTGTGGCGGCTGCGCCCGGGCGGGGCGCTGCTGGTGGGCGGCTTTGCCCGCGCCACGCGGCTGCCGCTGGCGGCGTTGCTGCCCGCGCCCGAGGCGATCGCCGTGATCGCCGCGGCCGAGGCGGATATCCTCGCGCATATGAACACCGAGCATCGGGACGCGCTGGCGCTGATCGCGACGCGGCTGCTGGGCGGGGCGAATGGCGACTGGCGGATGACCGGTGTCGATGCCGATGGCACCGATCTGGCCGGGCCGGAGGGCAGTGTCAGGCGGCTGGATTTCCCCCGCCCGGTCGCGGATGCGCTGGGCGTCCGAGCGGCGCTGGTCGCGTCCACGCGGACAGCACGGCAACCCAAGTAAACGGGCAGGCCGGCAGGCGGCACCAACCGGTCGGCTGCCATGGCGGGCCTGGACCCCCGGCGCCTTCAGCCCCGGCACCTTCACACCCGCCCGCGGGGCATCGCCCCAGCTCACGCGCCCGTGCGCGGCGCCCGGATGGACAAGTCTGGCTTAGCCGACCTAATCTCGCGGGACGGGACAATCGCGCCACGGCCCATTTCCCGCCCGACCACCCGCTGCCCACGGGGCGCTTTTAACCTCGGCCGGCCGGCCGATTTCCTGCGCCGGAGCCACCGGCCACCACGGCCGGACCTGTCCTGATCTTCCGGAGACCGCCCAGCACCATGGCCAAGACCGACACCCTGCTCTCCGGTACCGGCGTTCACGCGACCGGCCGGGTGCATTCCAACCTGACGGCCGCACCGCTGACCGCCCTGGCCATGCAGCGCGGAGAGGGTCGGCTTTCCGCCGATGGGGCGTTCATCGGTGTCACCGGAATTCACACCGGCCGCAGCGTCGCCGACAAATTCGTCGTCGAAGACCCCGAGGTCATGGGCGAGATCGCCTGGGGCAAGATCAACCAGCCGATGCCCCGCCACCACTTCGAGACCTTCGCCGCCCGCGTGCGCGGCTATCTCGCGGGGCGGGAGATGCTGTTCACCCAGGATCTGTATGCCGGCGCCGATCCCGCGCATCGCATCCGGGTGCGGCTGGTCACCACCAATGCCTGGCACGCGCTGTTCGCGCGCAACATGTTCATCCGCCCGCCGGAAGCCGAACTGGCGGGCTTTGCGCCCGACTACGTCATCCTGCATGCGCCGGAACTGGATGCGGTGCCGGAGGAGGACGGCTGCAGATCCACCACCTGCATCGCGCTGTCTTTCGCGGACAAGGTGATCGCCATCGCCGGCACCTCCTATGCCGGCGAGATCAAGAAAAGCATCTTCACCGTCATGAACTGGCTGCTGCCGGCCAGCGGCGTGCTGCCCATGCATTGCTCGGCCAATGTCGGCCCGGCGGGGGATACCGCGCTGTTCTTCGGACTCTCGGGCACCGGCAAGACGACGCTTTCCTCCGACCCCGGCCGGCAGCTGATCGGCGACGACGAACATGGCTGGTCCGATACCGGCGTCTTCAACTTCGAAGGCGGCTGCTATGCCAAGGTCATCAACCTCTCCAAGGAAGCCGAGCCGCAGATCTGGAACGCCTCGCATCGCTTTGGCGCGGTGCTGGAAAATGTGGGCGCCGATGCGCATGGCAACCTCGACCTCGAGGATGGGGCGCTGACCCAGAACACGCGATCCTGCTACCCGATCGAGTTCATCCCCAATACCGTCGCCGATGGCCAGGGCGGGCTGCCGAAGAATGTGGTGATGCTGACCGCCGATGCTTTCGGCGTGCTGCCGCCGATCGCCCGGCTGACGCCGGCGCAGGCGATGTACCATTTCCTGTCGGGCTACACGGCGCGCGTCGCCGGCACCGAGAAAGGGCTGGGCGCCGAGCCGCAGGCCACCTTCTCCACCTGTTTTGGCGCGCCCTTCCTGCCGCGCCCGCCACAGATCTATGGCCAGATGCTGTCGGATCTGATCGCCAAACACGGCACCGACTGCTGGCTGGTGAACACCGGCTGGTCGGGCGGCGCCTATGGTATCGGCAAGCGGATGAGCATCCAGATCACCCGCGCGCTGCTGCGCGCGGCGCTGGACGGCAGCCTGGCGGATGTGCCCTTCGCCCGCGATCCCCATTTCGGGCTGATGATCCCGACCGCGGTGCCGGGCATCCCCGCCGAGGTGCTGAACCCGCGCGAGGCCTGGGCCGACAAGGCGGGCTACGACCGCACCGCGGCCCATCTTGTCGGGCTGTTCCAGAAGAATTTCGCCGCTTTCGAAACCGGCGTGGGCGAGGATGTGCTGGCCGTGGCGATCAGGGCTGCGGCCTGAACCGCGCAGGAGTCGGCTTTTGTGTCGGGACAGCCGCGCCGGCGATCACGTAGGCGTGAACTCGAAGCTGTGGCGGATCGGCCACGCCCGTGTGTCTGCTCGGTTGTCGCCATGGCGCAGCGCGGCGCGGGCCGATAATCTCCGAAAAATGCCGAACCTGCCTCCTCCGCGCCGCCTCACCCTCGTTGCCCTCGCCCTTCTGGCCGGTTGCGCCGCCAGCGGTCCGCAGGACGGCGCCGCCTTCGCCGCGGCGCCGCCGCTGCCGGCCGGCGCCTTCGGTCCCTATCTGGCCGGCCGCTTCGCCGCGACCGAAACCGATACCAAGGCCGCCGCCGACCAGCTGCTGCAGGCGCTGGAGGCCGAGCCCGCCCAAGGCGCGATCCTGACCAACGCCTTCCTGGCCACGGTGATGGACGGGCGCGCCGAGGCCTCGCGCCTGGCACGGCGCCTGCCGGACAACCAGATCGCCGAGTTGCTGCTGATCGGCGCCGATGCCCAGGCCGGGCGCTGGGAACGGGTGGAGACCCGCCTGCGCCATCTGCCACGCCAAGGCGTCGCGGGGCTGCTGCACCCCGTGCTGACCGCCTGGGCGCAGCAGGGCCGCGGCGCCACCGACCAGGCGCTGGCGACGCTGCGGCCGCTGATCGAAGGCGGGCGGCTGCGTGGCACCCATGCGCTGCACGCCGCGATCATCGCCGACATCGCCGGCCGCCCGCGCGACGCCGATCGCTTCATCCACACGGCCCTCGCGGAAACACCGGATCCCAATCTGCGGCTCATCACCATCGCCGCCGGCATCCTGGCCCGCACCGGACACGAGGCGGAGGGCGAGCGGCTGCTGAACGCCGCCTCGGCCGGCAGCGACGAACTGGCGCTCGCCTTCAACTCTGCCGCGCGGCGGCAGATCCTGTCCGGCCGCGCGGTCGCAACGGCGGTCGAGGGCATCGCCGAGGCGCAGCTGGCCCTTGCGGCCGCGCTGCGTGGCCAGGGAGCCGGCGAATTCGGGCTGGTGCTGGCCCGGCTGTCGCTGCGGCTGCGCCCGGATTTCGCGCCGGCGCTGGTGCTGACCGCCGATGTGCTGGCCGAGGAGCATCATCCCGAGACCGCGCTGGCGGCGTTGGATGGCGTTGCCGCCTCCGACCCGCTGGCGCCAGTCGCGGCACTGCGTCGCGCGGCCCTGCTCGACCGGCTGGACCGGACCGCGGAGGCCGAGCAGGTCCTGACCGCCTTGGCCGCCGCCCAGCCGGCCAGCCCGCAGCCGCTGGCCCGGCTGGGCGATATCCTGCGTGCCCGCAGCCGCTTTGCCGAGGCCGCCGCCGCCTATGATGGCGCGCTGGCCCGCATCCCCAACCCCGGCCCCGCGGAATGGCCGCTGTTTTACGCCCGCGGCATTTCGCTGGAGCGCGCCGGGCACTGGGTTCGCGCCGAGGCCGACTTCAACCGCGCCCTGGAGCTTGCCCCTGAGCAGCCGAATGTCCTGAACTACCTCGGCTATACCTGGGTCGAGCGCGGCACCAACCTGGCGGCGGCGCGGCGGATGCTGGAACGCGCGGCCGAGCTTCGCCCGCAGGACGGCAATATCGCCGACAGCCTGGGCTGGGCGCTGTTCAAGCTCAACCAGACGGTCGATGCCGTGCGCTGGCTGGAGAAGGCCGCCGAACTCGAGCCGCGCAGCAGCGTCATCAACGACCATCTGGGCGATGCGCTCTGGGCCTCGGGGCGGCGGGCCGAGGCGCGGTTCCAATGGCGCCGTGCCCTGAACACCGATCCCGAGCCCGGCGATGTGACGCGTATCGACGCCAAGCTGCGCGACGGCCCCACCACCCCCGGCGCCCCGACCGCCGAACGCGAGGTGCCGCGGCCTGCCGTGCCGTGACCGCATCTCGGTGACCGCCCGACCATGACCGCGGCCTTGACCGAGGCCGCCCCGGCCAAGGTCAACCTCTTCCTGCATGTGACCGGGCGGCGGGCGGATGGGCTGCATCTGCTCGACAGCTTGGTGGTGTTTGCCGAGATCGGCGACAGCCTCGCGCTGACTCCGGCGCCGGCGCTGCGGCTTGCGGTCGAGGGGCCGGAAGCGAGGGCGCTTGCCGCCGAGCCCGACAATCTGGTGCTGCGCGCGGCGCGCGCCCTGGCCGAGGCGAGCGCCCGCCCGGCGGCCGTCGCGCTGACCCTGACCAAACGATTGCCGGTCGCCTCCGGCATCGGTGGCGGTTCGGCCGATGCCGCCGCTACCCTGCGGCTGCTGGCGCGGCATTGGGGGATCGTCGTGCCGCCGGAGTTGGCGCCGCGACTCGGTGCCGATGTCACCGCCTGCCTCCTGAGCCGGGCCTTGCGGTTCGGCGGCATCGGGGAGGTGATCAGCCCTGCCCCGTCCCTGCCCCGCCTGGGGCTGGTGCTGTGCAATCCACGCCTGCCACTGGCCACCGCCGCGGTTTTTTCGGCAAGCCGGCCGCGGGCTTCGACCCCCGCCGTGCTGCCGCCGGCCTGGGCGAGCGCGGCCGCCATGGCGGGCGATCTCGCCCAGGCCACGCGCAACGATCTGGAGGCGGCGGCGATCGGGCTCTGTCCGCCGATCGCCGAGGTGCTGACGGCGCTGACCACCCTGCCCGGCTGCCTGCTGGCGCGGATGTCCGGCTCTGGTGCCACCTGTTTCGGCCTGTTCGAAAGCCCAGCCGAGGCCGCCGCCGCCGCGGCGCGGCTGCGACCGGGATGGTGGGCCTGGGGGGGCGGGCTTCACCCCGACGTGCCGGCAGGCTAGAGAGCCTCACGGCTGGGGCGTCGCCAAGCGGTAAGGCAGCGGCTTTTGATGCCGCCATTCCCAGGTTCGAATCCTGGCGCCCCAACCAGCACATCCGTCAGCTGGCGGCACATCCTGGCCAGCACCCTTTTTTTTCTCTATGGGATGACGTTGGGCCGGGCCGACCTGCCGGAGCTTACCCCGGCCTGCATGCGATGCTGTACCGGAGCCATCAGCCCCGCCTGCGCGGCTTCTGGCACGGCGGCCTGCTCCGGCTGGTGGACCGCTCTGTTCGCGCATCCATCCGCCCAAACGCGTCGACCGAGGTGTCGGCGGAACTGGAGCCCCGCCGCCGGGGCTGAACTCGCGATGGGGATACAGCACGACAATGCGAGAGGTTGATCACCTTCTGCTCGGCGGAGGCGGCGCCTCCGCCGCCGCCGCCACGACGCTCCGGCTCGAGGGTGCGACCGGCCCGGTCATGATGCTGTCGTCCGACAGCATCCCCCCCTACCATCGGCCGTTCCTCTCGAAGCAGTTCCTGCTCGGAACCACCGACGAGGAGCGGATGCTGCTGCGTCCCGAAAGCTTCTATCGCGACCAGGCCGTCGAGCTTGTGCTGAACACCGCGGCCGCCGCAGTCGATCCCGCACGGCAGATCGTCACCACCGCGGCGGGCGAGGCGATCCACTACGGACAGCTGCTGATCGCGACCGGCGCCCGGCCGAAGCGCCTGCGGGTGCCGGGCGAGAACCTGCCCGGCGTGCACTACCTGCGCAGCAAGACCGACTGCGAGGCGCTGCGGGGGTGGATCGCCGCGGGCGCGAGGCGCGCCGTGGTGCTGGGCGCGAGCTTCCTCGGCCTGGAGATCGCCCTGTCGCTGGTCGCGCTCGGCCTGGACGTCACCGTCGTCGAATGCGAAGGCGTCGTGCTCCGGCATGTCGAGGCGCCGGAGGTATCCTCCTATTTCCGGCGCCATGCCGAGGAGCAGGGCGCCCGCTTCCTGATGGGCGAGACCGTCACGGCGATCCACGGCGAAGGCCGCGTCCAGGAGCTGGAGACGGCCTCCGGCGGCCGGCTGGCCTGCGACCTCCTCGTCGTCAGCATCGGGGTCGCCCCTGCCACGGACTTCCTTGCGGGCAGCGGCATTGCGCTCGACGGCGGCCTCATCCGGGTGGACGAGCAGCTCAAGACCAGCGCCGCAAACATCTTCGCCGCAGGCGACGCCACCAGCTTCTTCGATCCCGTCTTCGCCCGCCGCCGCCACATCGAGCATTGGGACAATGCGGAGAGGCAGGGCCGCCTCGCGGCCCGGAACATGCTCGGGCAGCGGCGGCGCTTCGACGAGGTGTCCTACTTCTTCTGCGATGTCGGGGATGTCAGCTTCAGCATGCTGGGCATGCCGGAGGACGCCGATGAGCGGATCGGCCGCGGCTCGCTCGATGCGAAATCCTTCGCCCTGTTCTACCTGAAGGACAACGTCCCGCGCGCGCTGTTCACGATCGGCCGGCCGGTCGCGGAGACCAGCGTCGCCAAGGGGCTGATCCGCTATCGCGCCAACCTGCGCGAGGTGAAGGACAGGCTCCACGACCCCGCCTTCACCCTCGACCATGTCCCCACCCAGACCGTCCTGGTCCTGCAGGGCGGCGGCGCGCTCGGGGCCTTCGAATGCGGCGTGGTGAAGGCGCTGGAGGAAGAGCGGATCTTCCCCGATGTCGTCGCCGGCATTTCCATCGGGGCGCTGAACGGCGCGATCGTCGCGGGCAATCCCCGCCACGCGACCGAGGCGCTGGAGGCCTTCTGGTCGGAAATCACCGTGCGGACCCCCTTGATCCCGTGCCCGGAGGCGGCGACGGCGGTGGCATCCCTCGGCATCCTGATGTTCGGCGTGCCGAACTTCTTCCGGCCGCGGTGGCTCCCCTCGCTCTCCACGCCGATGACGCTGCCGACCAGCTGGACCAGCTTCTACGACATCGCCCCGATGAAGGCGCTGATCGCGAAATACGTGGATTTCCCCTCGCTCAAGCGCAGCCCCGTCCGGCTGCTGGTGGGCGCGGTGAACGTCACCACCGCCGAGCTCGAAATCTTCGACAGCTATGTCGATGATCTGACGCCGGACCATATCCTGGCCAGCGGCAGCCTGCCGCCGGGCTTCCCCTGGACCGAGATCGACGGCACCGCCTATTGGGACGGCGGCGTCATCAGCAACTCGCCGCTCGACATCGTCATCGACCGCTGCGGCCCGGACGGCAAGCGGGTCTTCATCGTGGACCTCTTCGCCGGGCAGAGCCCGCTTCCGACCAACATGATGGAGGTAATGGCCCGCCGCGACGAGATCGTCTATTCCGAGCGCGTGCGCAGCGACCTGCGCCTTCGCGAACTGGTCAGCGCCTATCGCGGGATGGTCAATGGCATCCTCGGCCTCGTCGATCCGGCCATGCAGGCGAAGATCAGGCAGCGGCCGCTGTTCCTGGAGCTGATGGGCGACGGGGCGGCGATGAGCATCACGCGCTTCATCCGTGCCGGACGGCCGGGCGAGCCCTCCTCGCGCGACTACGATTTCACCGAGGCCTTCGTCCGCGCCAACCAGGCGGAGGGCTACGCCCTGGTCAAGAAGACCCTGGCCGAGGCCGGCGGCGGGCAGGAGGGCAATGCCGGCCCGCCCAGGAGCCGCCACGCGGTGTCGCAGAGCCGGTCGCTGCCGAAATTCGACGACAGCGACCCGCTCTCGGGCGAACCGAAACCGCCGGACGCGGCGGCGACTCCCCAGCGCCGCAAGCCGGCCAAGGGACGGCCACGCTGCGCCGAGTGAGGTGGCACCAAATGAGCTGACCGCGGCGGCCTGCTCCGGTTCAGGCGTCGAGCTCGATCCAGACCGGCCAATGATCGGAGCCGGTCGCATCCGAATCCACACGCAGGCCGCGCAGGCGTGGCAGCAGCCCGGCCGAGAGGAAGACATGGTCGATGCGGCCGCCGGCCGGATGCGTTGCGCCGGCGGCCTCGGCATGGCCGGCGGCGACATGCGCATCCACCAGCCCGTCGAGCGACCATACCCGCCCCTCGCCGCGGCGCGGGCCGGCCACAAGGTCGTATTCGTCGCTGTCCGGCCGGAAGTTGAGGTCCCCCATCAGCAGGGCGTCGCGCGGCATCGGCGGCGGGCCGCCCTCGGTCCAGCCGGCCTCCGGGTCGGGATGGCCGCCGGACCAGGCGCCGCCCTCGGCGGGCGCACGCGCCAGCACCTCCAACACGAAGCGCAGCTGCGGCAGCCGGGTGGCGGCGCCGAGGTGGCAGAGATGCGTGGTGTAGAGGCGCATCGCCCGCCCCTCCGGCGCGACCACCGCCTCGAGCAGCCCACGCTGGATGGCATGGTCGCGTAGGGTGCCGAATTTCGGCAGCGGGAAGTTGCGCGTGGAGATGATCGGCCAGCGCGACAGGATCATGTTGCCGAACTGGCGTCGGCGATGCTGCGGCCGCCCATCCGGCCCGGGCAGGCTTGCGTCCACGTCGAGATTCGCCCCGAACACCCAATGCATGTCGGGCAGCAGCCGCGCCAGCTCCGCGACCTGATCGACCGTACCGGAGCGCTGCCATAGCCGCTCGACCTCCTGCAAGGCGATGATGTCGGCGCCGGCAAGCTCCCCGGCGATGCGCGAAAGGTCGGTGCGGCCATCGGCGCCAAGGCCGTATTGGATGTTGTAGGTCACAATGTTCATGGCGGCGTTCCGTCTGCCTGGATTTCGAGCGTCAGCAGTTCATGGTCGGAGATAGCGCTGCCGGTCGCGTCCACCGCCGGCCAGACGCACGGTGCCGTCGCGGCAAGACCCCGCACCAGCATCCAGTCGATCCGGGCGAAGGGGGGACGCGGCATGCCATCTGGCCGCGTCCGGCAGGTGG
>Ga0255334_1001128_pt1 | contig 13768 bp, 10 predicted proteins | sample EtOH5_35cm_T3_12_FD_202080 | JGI IMG/M metagenome (GOLD analysis project Ga0255334, IMG submission 202080) | Sandy soil microbial communities from University of British Columbia, Vancouver, Canada - EtOH5_35cm_T3_129 | ecosystem: Engineered > Artificial ecosystem > Sand microcosm > Unclassified ...
CGCGCCAGCACGCGTGCTTCCAGGCCCGGACGCGGCTCGGCCTGGGCGTAGTGTGCGAGCGCGGAATCGAGCAGCTCATCCACGAAACGCTCGTCACGCTTTTCGTACTTGTCAGGCATCTCGGTCATGTCTTGCCTCCAACAAAGCCGCCAGCTTTCCTTTCAGGATCTGGCGCGCGCGGAAGACGCGGGTGCGCACCGTGGCTTCGGGGATCTCGAGGATGGCCGCCGCTTCCACCGCCGGCATCTCCTCGACCGCGGAGAGCGTGATGGCCTGGCGCAGCTCCGCAGGCAGCGCGGCGATCAGGCCGTCGAGCAGCGCCATCATCTGGCGCCCGGCGGCGATCTGGTCGCTCGGGGCGCCCGCGTCGTGCAGGCCGCGCACGGCCTCGGCGGCGTCTTCGAGCGAAGTCTCCGGCCGCCGGCGCCGGCGGTCGAGAGCCACGCGCCAGGCCACCCGCGCCAGCCAGCGCCGCCCGTCCTCCACTTGGCGCAGCCGCTTGCGATAGCGCAGCGCGCGCAGGAAGGTTTCCTGGGCGGCGTCCTCGGCGTCCTGCGGATTGCGCAACACCGAGTAGGCGATGCGAAAGACCAGCGCCGAATGCTCCCGCACCAGGACTTCCAGGTCGTCGGCGGGTTCTTCGACCATCGGGATGGCTCGGCTCCAGGTCAATTGCGCCGCCACTGCCATGCTCGGGCCCTCACCCAGTAAAGACCGGCGGGAGGACGGGCGCGTTCGATTTTATTTGCCGCCGCCAGCTTTAGCTTGACATTCGCCTTTCCTTCGCTCATACTGCGGGCATGGCGCTCACTCGGCGGCAACGGCAGCTTTACGACTTCATCGCAAACTTTGTGCAGGAGCACGGCTACTCTCCTTCCTTCGAGGAGATTCGCCAGGGGCTGGGGCTGAACTCGCTGGCCACGGTGCACAAGCACGTCACCAATCTGGAGAAAAAGGGTCTGCTGCACCGCGACGCCAACCGCAGCCGTTCCATCGACCTGCTGGCGCCGCGCGGCAAGATGAAGCAGGCGATGGCGGCCGCGGCCTCCGCCGCCAATTCCCTGCCCATGGTGGGACGCATCGCCGCCGGGCGTCCGGTGGAGACCTTCGAGACGCCGGAGACCATTTCCTTCTCCGACTTCACCCGCTCCAAGGACGTCTTCGTGCTGCAGGTGACGGGCGAATCCATGCAGGACGAGCACATCGTGGACGGCGACTACATCCTGGTGGAGAAGACGCAGGTGGCGCGTGACGGCGAGATCGTGGTGGCCCTGGTGGAAGGCGCCGAGACTACGTTGAAGCGCATCTACAAGGAGGGCGACCGGGTGCGGCTGCAGCCCTCGAACGCCACCATGTCGCCTATCCTGGTGCCGGCCTCGGCGGTCGACATCCAGGGACGCGTGATCGGGGTACTGCGCAAATACTAGGCCCGAGGCCCGAGCGAGGAGTCGCGAGGGAAAAACAGAAGCCCGGCGGATGCCGGGCTTTTTGTTTGCTCACCGCTCGCGACTCGGAGACTCGGGCCTCTTACGAGAGGTGCTTCTGGAGCACTTCTTCGATGGCGCTGCGGTCTTTGTAGCCCACGATCTGCTCGCGCACCTGCCCGCCCTTGAAGATCAGGAGCGTGGGGATGCTGCGCACGTTGTAGCGTTGGGGCGTGGCCATGTTGCTGTCCACGTCCATCTTGGCCACCTTGACCCGGCCCTGATAGGCGGTGGCCACTTCGTCCACCACCGGGGCCAGCGCCTTGCAGGGGCCGCACCACGCGGCCCAGAAGTCCACCATCACCGGCTGCTCCGATTTGAGGACATCCTGGTCGAAGTTCGCGTCCGTTACTTCAAGGATCCCGCTTGCTGACATTGTTCCTCCACAGAATAAGTGCTGAGACTCGGCAATCATCCTACCACTAGGATTGGATGCTACCCCTGCGGAAAAGTCGCAGCCGCACCTCGACCTGCCACTCCAAGCGCAGCGGAACCAGCCTGAAGGTGCAAACTAAAAAGCGTCCCGCACCCGAAGGCGCGGGACGCCTGGGCAGCCCTCCCCCAAGGTACTGCCACACGAACACGCTCACACTAGCTCCGAGCCGGAAGGCTGTAAACGTCACCAAAGTAACCGTGCGCATGACCGGAGGGGCGGCCGGTCAGATTCCACAACCCAGGGCGGGCGCCGCCCCGCGCGACGCCCGCCACGCGCCTGCCGGCTCAGACCAGGAAGAACTCCCGGCCGAGTTCGAGCCACTTGACATCCGGCAGGCTGCTGCCCAGATCTTCGATGGCAAACCCACCGTCCTGGGCGAGCATCCCCGCGGTCGCGGGCATGTGGCGCTGCAGGCGGGAGGCCGACTCCTCGGTCCACCAGCGGGCCAGCGGGCCCCCGACCAGGTTGCGGAAACCGACCTTGGCGTCCGGAGCGTTGACCAGCATCAGCCAGCCTTCACCGTAGGGATCGCGCCGGGCCAGGCCGGGATCGCGCAGCACGGCTTCGTTGATCTCGACCACCGTGCCCTCGATGGGTGAGGTCATCTGCAGCTTGGCCCCGTCGCGCGTCAGCGAGACCGCGCCCTGCCCCTGGCGCACCCAGCGCCCGCGCTCGGGCAGGTCGATGTGATCCAGCTTGCCGGCCAGCCGCGCGGCAAAGTCGTCCATGCCTACGCGCACCGTCTCCGCGCCTTCCTTCAGCGCCCAGGTGTGTCCGGGGTGATAGGCGAGATGCGCCGGCACGCGGAACCCGGCCACCACCATAGGGAACTCGCGCTGCGGCGCCGGGACCCCGGGCCGCGCCTCAGCCGCCAATTGCATCGCCGGCTGCTTGGTGCGGTAGTAATCGATGAGGATGAAGATTGCGAATGTCGCCAGAACCAGTAGGACGGTCATAAACCACCTCCGCCTGAGCAGTCACCCCGGTTGCTGGTGTGACCCTTCGGCGCCTATCTAGAGTGCAATCGGGGTGCCATCGGCGAGGCGCCACTTCACTGGCGCATAACGCCAGTGTTATCTACCCCTTCGACGCAGGAGCGGGGATTCTCATCAGCGAAGGCCACATCACCGGGAGCGGAGAAATGCAACAGTGAAATCGTCCGCGGAGGTAGAGCCCCTTTGGAATGTTCGGGATGGAAGGTGCTGAGATTCGCAGCGGCGGGTGATGCAGGATTCAGCGGAGGGGTGCGCGAAGGCTGTTTGCACCCAAAACTTTTGCCCGGCAAATCGAACAAAGGGCCGGTCCCTTGAGGTCGATGGCTTCGACCGAGCTGGAAGAAGACATGGCGCATTGCCAGAGATCGCAGTGGCGGAGGGCAAAGGTATGGCCCAGCTCGTGCACCGCTTCGCGCAGCAGGCGGGCGCGGAGCAACTCGGGGTCCGGAGGAAGGCCGTAGAACTCCTGGCGCAGGCGGTGGATGGAGACCAGGGCGGTCTGGCCGTCGAGGCGAGCCTCCCCGAAGACAAAGGTCAGGATGGGGATGTAGAGGTCGGCGGCGGTCACGGCCAGCAGGCGCCAGGTGGCCGAGGTGAGCTGGCTCTCCATCCAGGCCAGGATCTCCGAGGAGTGGTACTGCTGGCGCTCGGGGTGGAAGGCGAACTCCGGGTCGGCGACGCGAGGGAGCACTTCGCACGGGACCTGGAACTCCGCCTCCAGTTGCCCTGCCAGTTCCCGCGCCAGGGCGGGCTCGAAGGAACCCACGCGGAGGAGTTGCAGGGCGCTCATTTTTCTCCGGAGGGTTTCGTCCAGCCGTAGCGCTTGAGCTTGTTGTGCAGGGTGACGCGGTCGATATCGAGCGCGTCGGCGGCGCGCGTCTGATTGCCGTTGCATTGCTCGACCACCTGCAGGATGTGGGCGCGCTCCACGTCCTCGAGGGTGCGCGAGCCGGCACCGCCCGCCCGCGGGTGGAGCAGGAAGTCGCCCGCGCGCAGCTCGGGCTCCTGGGCCACCACCATGGCGCGCTCCACCGCGTTCTCCAGTTCGCGAACGTTGCCCGGCCAGTCGTACTGCTGCAGGGCCAACATGGCCTCGGGGGCGACGCGCTGGATGCGCTTGCTCATGGCCAGCGAGAACTTGGTGACGAAATGCTCAGCCAGCAGCGGGATGTCCTCCCGCCGCTCGCGCAGCGGCGGCAGCTCGATGCTGAAGACGTTGAGGCGGTAGAAGAGGTCGGGGCGGAAATGGCCCTCGTCGATGAGGATCTCCAGGTTCTTGTTGGTGGCGGCCACGCAACGGAAGTCCACGGGAAGGGGCTGGTTGCCGCCCACGCGCGTGACCTCGCGCTCCTGCAACACGCGCAGCAGGTCGGTCTGGGTCTTGAGGCTGATGTCGGCGATCTCATCCAGGAAGACGGTGCCGCCTTCGGCCACCTCGAACTTGCCCTTCTTGCGGTACTGCGCGCCGGTGAAGGCGCCCTTCTCGTGGCCGAAGAGCTCGCTTTCCAGCAGCGTCTCGGTCAAAGCCCCGCAGTGGATGACCACCAGCGGGTGATATTTCCGGGGGCTGGCGGCGTGGAGGGCGCGGGCCACCAGTTCCTTGCCCGTCCCGCTTTCCCCGGTGACCAGGACCGTGGTGTCAGTGGGGCCGACGGTTTCGATGGCTTCGAAGACGCGGCGCATGGCGGCGCTCTGCCCCACCAGTCCCACCGGGGGCTGCGTGGCCGCCACCACTTCCCGCAGGCGTACGTTCTCCTTGCACAAGTGGCGGTGCGACAGGGCGTTGCGCAGCAGGTTGCCGATGTCGTCGGGGTCGAGCGGCTTGGTGACGTAGTCGTAGGCGCCGAGCTTGAGGGCGGCGACCGCGGTCTCGACCGAGGCGTAACCGGTCATGATGATGACGGTGAGGTCGGGGTCGGCTTCCTTGAGCTTGCGCTGGAGTTCGATGCCGTCGGTACCCGGCATCTTGATGTCCACCAGGGCGATGTCCCATTTGCGCTCGGCCAGGCGGGTGAGAGCCTCGGCGGCGCTTTGGGCCGCGCCCACCTCGTAGCCCTCATCGGCGAACCACCGGCTCAGCGAGTCGCGCACGCTGCGCTCGTCGTCCACGATCAGCAGACTGCTTTTGTTTCCCACTGGGTCTCTCCTTGTATCTGCGCGCCGGCCGGGTCCTGCGGGCCGCCCAGCGGCAGGGTGATGACGAACTTGGCTCCATGCCCCGGCTCCGAGGCGACGGCGATGCGCCCCTGGTGCCGCTCCACGATCTGGCGCGCCACTGCCAGTCCCAATCCCACGCCGCCGGATTCCTTGGTGGTCTGGAAGGGCTCGAACATGCGCGGCAACATCTCGGACGGGATGCCGACGCCGTCATCCTGCACCTCAAGTTCGAGCTCACGGCTCGGGGGCAGGAAGCGGCTGCGCAGCCACAGGTTGCCGCCGCGAGGCATGGCTTCGATGGCGTTGATCACCAGCGCGAGCAGGAGCTGCTCCAGTTGCGCGGCATCGCACCACAGCGGCGGCATCTCCGGTTCCAGTTCCAGGCGGAGCTGGATGTTGGCCAGCTCGAGCTTGTGCCGGACCAGACGCAGGCAGCGGTCCAGGATCGCGTTCGCGTCGTTCCATCCCAGGTTCATCGGCGTGGCACGCGCGAAGGTGAGCATGTTGTGGACGATGGCGCTGCAGCGCCGGATCTCCGATTCCATCACCTGCAGGCTCTCGCGCATCTCGGGCTGGCGGCCGGCGTCGGCGCCGCGCTCGATCCACTTCTGCAGCAGCTTGGCGTACACCAGGATGCCGGAGAGCGGGTTGTTGATCTCGTGGGCCACCACCGCCGCCAGCTTGCCGATGGAGGTCAGGCGCTCGGCCTGCAGCATCTGCTGGTGGGCCACCGTGAGCTCCCGCGTCTTCTGCTGCACGCGGGTCTCCAGGGTGGCGCGGGCGTCGGCCAGCTCGCCGCTCATGGCGTTGAAGGAGGAGGCCAGGTCGCCGAACTCGTCCTGCGACTGGAGAGGGATCTGGTAGCCCAGATCGCCCGAGGCCAGGCGCTCGGTGCCGCGCTGCAGCATCTGCAGCGGGACCCCGGCCAGCCGCCACACCAGCACTCCGGTCAGCAGCGAGATGAGCACGGCGCCCAGCAGGGTGTAGCTCAGCATGGCCTGGTTGCTCTCCGCCAGGCTGGCTTCGGTCTGCGCCAGCGAGAGGTTGGTGTCGAGCACGCCCAGGATCTTCTGCTCGGGCGGATGGGCATGGCAGGCGGCGTTGGAGCAGGATGCCTGGTTCTCGATGGGGTTGATCACTCCCATCACCGCCGTGCCGTTGGCGCGGTAGATGCGGAAGCGGTCGGGGCGGTCGAGGCGCGCCAAGGGCCGCCCGGCGGCGTGACAGCCGTAGCACGCTTCGGCGTCCTTGGCCACGTAGTGCTCAATCTCCCCAGGATCGGTGGAGTAGGTGATCTTCCCTTCCTGATTGAAGATGCGGATGCGGACCACGCCGGGCTCGGAGGCGATGGTGGCCATCATCTGGTGGAGACCCTCGCGATCGTTGCGCAGCATGTACTGCGAGGTGCTGCGCTTCACTAGGTCGGAGACGCGCTCGGCACTGAGCTGCGTAGCCGATTCCAGGTGGTGACGGTGCATGCGGATGGTGAGATAGCCCACCAGGGCAAAGGTGATGAAGATGGCGGCCAGCATCCAGCCGATGAGCCGGACGCTCAGGCGGTGGCGCCAGTGCAATAGAGCGTGGGTGCGCGGCTCGGGCTGGGATTCAGTCGGCGGCATGAGCCTGCGCCGCCAGGGGCGGACGCACCGCCTCCGGCGGCTCCTCCTGGAAGATCCGCAGATGGCGGGTGGCCAGGGCGAACGCCCAGACTCCGGCGGCGACGATGCTGAGCGTGATCGCAACCTCCGTCCACTTGGGGATGTAGCGCACGCCGGCGGAGGCTTCCATTCCCGTGACGGCGACGTTGAGGCGGTTGGTCATGAAGCCGGCCACCACCAGCACCGAGACCAAATACAGGCCGTTGGCGCTCTGGCGGACCCGCGGCAGGAACAACAGCAGGAGCGGCAGGGCCAGGCCCATCCCCATCTCCAGCCAGAAGAGCGCGGACTCGTAGCCCCAGCGCAGGGCCAGGGGCCAGGCGCCGCGGTGGTAGAGGTCCTGCACCCGCAGCACGGCGTAGACAGCGAGAAAGACGGTCAGGATGCGGCCCAGGTCGCGAAGCAGCGGCAGCTCGAGGTGATGGCCGAGGTGGCGCGCGCTCATGGAGGACTCGAAGATAGTCATGGCCATGCCCACGGCCAGCGCCGAAATAAAGAAGAACACGGGCAAGAACGGCGAATACCACAGGGGGTGCAGCTTGTCCGGGACGATGAGGTAGAGGCTGCCCAGCGAGGACTGGTGCAAGGTGGAGAGGATCACGCCCAGGATCACCAGGGGCAACGAGACCATGTGCAGCCAGCGCTGCGGCCGCTCCAGTCGCAGGCGCTCGAAGACTACGGGGGCGAACTCCAGCGCCAGCACGGTAGTGTAGAGCGTGACGCACCACCCCACCTCGAACATCACCGAGCGCGGGTTCCACATGATGAGCGGGTGCCAGATGCGGTCGGGGCGCCCCAAGTCGAAGAGGAGCGCGAACACCACCAGCAGGTAGCCGAGGAAGGCGGTGAGCAGCGCCGGGCGGACGATGGGACGGAAGCGCTTGGCGTTGAAGATGTGCACCGCCGCCATCAGGGTGAAGCCGCCGGCGGCCAGCATGACGCCGCACAGAACGTCGAAGCCGATCCACAGGCCCCAGGGGAACTGGTCGCTCAAGTTGGTGGAAGCGCCCAACCCGCCGGAGAAGCGCAGGACGGTGGCGTAGAGCCCGGCGGCGAAGATGGCCGCCGTCAGCACGTGACCGGGGCGAAGCCGGCGCCAATCAATGGTCATGGGAGGTGCCTCCCTCTTTTTCTTTCTTCTCCACGGACGGGGTGGGGCCCTCGAGGGCCGCTACCTCCACGCGCCGCTGCGTGATCCACCAGATGCCGCCCAGCAGCACGCTGCCCAGCACCACCACGTCGGGGACGCGGGCCAGCACGCGGTAGGTGAGCAGCGGCAGCGCCTGGTCGTGGTAGTCGGGATAGTTGAAGGTCGCAAAAGGAACGGCCGAAAGCAGCAGCACGGAGGTGCCACCCACTTCCTCGAGACCGTAGATGTGGTTCACGTACTTGCCCGGCTCCTGCTCGATGCGCTGGCGGGCCTCGCGGATGAGGGCGTCGCGCTCCCCGAACTTGGTGGCGCCGGTGGGACAGATCTCGGTGCAGGCCGTGGACTTTCCGGCCGCCACGCGCTTGGAGCACATGTCGCACTTGCGCACCCGCGGCAGCAGCTTGTTCCACTCGTACTTGGGGACGCCAAAGGGACAGGCCACCATGCAGTATCGGCAGCCCATGCATTTGTCCGCGTCGTAGGTAACGGGGCCCAGCGCCGTCTTTTCCAGCGCGCCTACCGGGCAGACGGAGGCGCAGGTGGGGTCCTCGCAGTTCATGCACAGCTTGCGCATGAAGGTGTCGGAGTGGGTGAGGACGGCGGTGTACTTGGTAGAGGATGTCTGCTCCAGCTTGGCGACCGCCGGGTCGTAGGGCAGGCCGTTCTCCGTCGCACAAGCCTCTTCGCAGGCTTTGCAGCCGATGCACAACGTGGCGTCATACAGCAGAGCTTGGCTCATGGGTTCCTCCGCTCCAGGCCCCGCCGGCAACATGAATCGAATGAGTGCAACAGACTTCTGCGCCTGTCGGGATAAAAAGATGGCCGAGGTGATCTGGAAGGGTTCGGGGTTGAAATTGGCCGGGTCATTGGCGGCAGGTGCCCGCTCTTAAGTCCCTGCTTTTTCAATCTAGGGGTCAGATTCTCATCTGGCAGTGACCACGGTCACGCTCCGGGGTGATGCGGAATTCATCGCTGCGGGTGCGGGACTACAGAAATGCTGCGTGGAATGACTAGGTTAGAGGCGCAGCAGGCAAATCAGCAGGCGAGCAGAGCTTTTGTCGTGGTCGGGGACACGCTTACTTCGATTCGAGCGGATTAGGTGGGAGGGGCAGGTTTCAACTGGCAACTGGCAACTGACAACTGACGACTGGCAACTGACTGGTGCCGGGAGGGGGAGTTGAACCCCCAAGGGCCGAAGCCCGGCGGATTTTGAGTCCGCTGCGTCTGCCAGTTCCGCCATCCCGGCGCGTCTTCCATCAGTCTATTACTCCGTGCGCAGGGCGTCCACGGGGGCGGCGTCTTCCACTTGTACGGCTAAGCGCCGGGCGGAGCGAGGGCGCGCTGGGCCTCGACGGCGAGCGGGTCGTTGGGCGAACTGGAGACGAAGGCTGCCAGCAGCTTCTGGCTATGCGCGCTCTTAGCGCGGACCAGGGCCTGCAGCGCCAGCTTGCGAGCCGTAGCTTCGAAGGCGGTTTCGGCCAGCACGCGGGAGAGCACCTCGAGCGCCGCGTCGCCGGGGACATAGCTCACAGTCTGCACGGCTTTCTCCAGCACCTTGGTCTTGCTTTTGCGGCCATCGGAGACGAAGCGGTCGAGGGCGGGCAGCGTCGCCGGGTCCTTCAGGAACATGAGTTCGTCGAGGGCGCGCTCCAGGTTGTTGGCCCGGAGAAGGGGCAGGGCCTCGGCGAAGACCAGGGCGCGGGCGGGGAGACGGCTCTTGATCAGGGCGTCCGCAGCCGCCTTTTGCACGCGATCGTCTTCGTGTCCCAGGACCGGCGCGAGTTGCTGCAGCAGGTCGGGGTCCTTGAGCTCGCCGAGCACCTGGCATGCGTTGCGCACCACGTACCAGCGCTCGTCGGTCAGGCGCTTGCGGGCGACTTCCAGGCCCGCGTGGCCGGTCTGCGAGATGAAGCGCATGAGCATCATGCGGGTGGCGGCGGTCTTTTCGTCCTGCAGCCGGAGGAAGAGCTTCTCCATGCCGGCGGGGCCGCTCCAGCGGAAGAGCGAGGCCGCGGTCTTCATCCAGGCAGAGTCGTCCTTCCTCTGGAAAAGCAGCTCCACCAGGCGATCCAAGGGCGTGGGCGGCAGCAACTTGCCCAGAGACCGGCCGCAACAGTGGGCGTGCTGAGAAGGGTCCGCCGACAGGGCGCGCTCGAAGGCGGCGCCCAGTGTCTGGATGACGCCGTAGTCCTCGAAGGCGGCGACGGCGTTGGCCAGCGCCACCATGGCATTGGCCACCTGCATATGGTGGGTGGGGCTGAAGTCGCGCCGGGCATGGGCCGCGGCCAGCCGCTCGGCGGTGTTCTGGCCGAAATCCGTCCGCACTCCGCCCATGGCCCGCATCAGCTCCGGCAGACGGCTGAGTTCCTCGGGACGGACCTTGGCGATGGGCAGTTCGAGGATCTTGAGGTAATGAAGGGCCAGCTCGGTGGCTTCCTCGAGCTTGGCCTTCTCCAGCCGCTCCTTGATGACCTCCATGAGCCGGCGGAATTCGGTGGGACCGAAGAGCTTAAGCTGCAGCAGGGTGGCTACCTGGTCCTTGGGGGAGAGTGAGGACCACTTCATCTCCTGCTTGATGCGCTCGAGAACGGCGGGAGGAAGGGCGTAGTCGCGGACGTAGCGGGCGAGCTTGGCCAGCAGGCGCTCGGCGGTCTGGGTGGCGCGCAGGCTGCGGCCGATGACGCGCAGCACGTCCTCCTCGATGACCAGGCCCTCCTCGTCCGAGGGTGCGGACTTCAGCCGCTTGGCCACGAACTCCGCCGCCCGCTCCTCGATGTATTCAGAGGCCACCTGGTTGGGAGCCATGTGGCGCAACTCGTCGTGCCGCTCCGTGGGGAAGGCGGGGAGAACCAGGTCGGGGCGCATGTTGTTCAGGATGGTGGCCAGGGCGAGAGTGGACTTCTGGATGTCGCCGCGCTGGTCGAGCAGGGCGGCGTCCACGGTGGGGCCCACCAGGCGCATGATGTCCGCCGGGCCGCCGGCGAAATCCGGCGGCTTCTCCAGGCCGGCGGTCTTGAGCAGCACCTCCAGCCCATCCAGGGCGAAGTTCTGTGCGCCCGATTCGGCCAGCTCCTTGGAGGCCATGTAGGACTCGACGTCGCTCTCCAGGATGGTGTCGCCGCTCTCGGTGCGCGCCTGGTTTTTGCCGGCGGGCAGGATGCGCGCGTTCTCCACCGGACACTGATCCAGGAAGGCCCGTGTCCCGCCCGCATCCTCGATGGTCTTGGGCGAGGTGCAGAGGACGGCAACCACCTGCTTGTACGCCGCCAGGGTCAGTCCGGCTTTGAACTTGACCGCGCCGATGCCCCGCTTGAGGAACTCGTTCTCCAGGGTATGCAGGCCGGGCTCGCCGGTGAGGATGTTGTTCAGCACCACGCGGTTGTCCACGAATCCGAAGGAGAACTCCCGCGCCTGCTTCAACAGTGCATTGAGGGTGTCAAAACTGTTCTGGGCGGGAGCGAGGGCGCTGGGATGGTCCACGGAGAATACGGAGCAGATGCGCACCAGCATCTGCAGGCTGCGCCCGTAGCGGAGTCCCTGCACCTTCAGGTGTTTCGGGTCCAACATGGGTCCATCCCTGCCGATTCTAGCCTGTATCGAGGCCCGGGAAGCGGGCGGGCATCCAGTGCTTCCCGTGGTTCACGCGCAGTCCGCGGTGGGTCCTTGCCGCCAAGCGGGTGCTACGAGCCTGCCGCACCCAGGGCGCGCTGGGCCTCGGCTGCCAGGGCGTCCTTGGGGTAGCGGGCCACAAAGCTGGCCAGCAACTGCCGGCTGACCTCGCCGCGACTGCGGACCAGGGCGTGCAGAGCCAGCTTACGCACCGGAGCCTCCAAGGTGGCGTCGGTCAGGACGCGGGAGAGCACTTCGAGCGGGGCGTCCCCGGGGATGGCGGTCACGGCTTGCACAGCTTTCTCCAGGATCTTGGTCTTGGCCCGATTGTCGTGGAAGATGAACTGCTCCAGCGCGTAGAGTGTGGCCGGGTCCTTCAGGAAGAACAGCTCGTCCAGGGCCGCCTCCAGGGTATGGGCGCGCAGATGGGGCAAGGCCTCCGCGAAGTTCCCGGCGCGGGCCGGGTCGCGCCCCTTGATGATGACGTCGGCGGCCGCCTTCTGCACTCGGTCGTCGGAGTGTTGCAGGACGGCGGCGAGGTCCTGCAATAGCTCGGGATCCTTGAGTTCCCCCAATACCTGGCAGGCGTTGCGCACCACGTACCAGCGCTCGTCCTTCAGGCGCCGGCGGGCCACCTCCAAACCCACGGGCCCCGTCTGGGCGATGAAGCGCATGAGCGCCATGCGAGCCCCTGCGGCCTTCTCCTCTTCCAGGCGCTGGAAGAGTTTTTCAATCCCCTCGTTCCCGGCCCAGCGGAAGAGCACCGCCGCCATCTTCATCCAGGCGGCGTCTTCCTTCTTCTGCCCCATCATCTCGACCAGGCGTTCCAGGGAGGAGGCCGGCAGCAACTTCTGCAGCGCGCCGCCGCAGCACTCCGCGTGCTGGACCTTGTCCCGGGCCAGGGAGCGCTCAAAAGTCCCCCCCAGGCCCTGGATGATGCCGTAGTCCTCGTAGGCAGCGATGGCGTTGGCCAGCGTGATGAGCGCGTTCCGGATCAGTTGATGAAGCAGCGGGGTAAAGTCGTCGCGCAGCAGGGCTGTTCCCAGCTTCTCGGCCGCGGTCGGAGCGAATTCCGTACGCACGCCGGCCATGGCCCGCAGCAGGCCGGGTATGCGGCTGAAGGTCTCGGGCTGAAGATCGGCGACGGGATACTCGGTCGCCCCCAGGTAATGCAGCGCCAGGGTGGTGGCCTCCGCCGGGTAGGAGCGGTTGAGGTATTCCTTGATGAGATCCATCAAGTGGCGGAAATCGGCCGGGGCAAAGAGCCGCATCTCCAGCAGCCGCTCCATCTGTTGCTTGGGGGGGAGCGAGTTCCACTGCACCTCGGCCCGGATGCGCTCCATGATGGAGGGTGGCAGAGCATAGCGCTCGACGTACTTGGCCAGCTTGTCCAGCATGCGCTCGGCGCCCTGAGTGGCCTTGAGGCCGCGCGCCAGCACCCGCAGGACATCCTCCTCTACCGTCAAGTTCGAATCGCCCGGCGGGGCGGAGCGCAGCCGGTTGGCCGCCCATTCCACGGCGCGGTCCTCGATCAGTTCGCTGGCAATCTGATCGGAGGGCATGTTGCGCAGGGCGTCGTGGCGCTCGGCGGGAAAGGCGGAGAGAACGAGGTCGGGCTGAAGGTTCTCCAGCACGGTGGCCAGGGCCTGATGTGATTTCTGCGGGTCGCCCTGGGCGTCGGTCAGGGCCGCGTCCACGGTGGGGCCGACCATGCGCATGATGTCCGTGGGCCCCCCGGAGAAGGACTCCGGCTTGTCCACGCCGGCGGATTCCAGCAGCGACTCCAGGCCCTGCAGGGCAAAGGTATGGCCGCCCGTCCCGCCCAACTGCTTGGCCGCCATATAGGACTCGGAATCAGTCTCCAGGATGGTGTCGCCGGTGGCTGTCCGCGCCTGGTTCTTCCCCGCCGCCATGATGCGCGCATACTCCAGGGGGTTGCGGTCCAGCAAGACCCGGGTCCCGCCCATTTCTTCGATGGTCTTGAGCGGAGTGCAGAGCAGAGCGATTGCCTTTTTGTAGCCGGAGAGGCTGAGGCCGGCTTCGAACTTGACGGCGCCGAAGCCCCGTTTGAGGAACTCGTTCTCCAGCATCTGCAGATTGGGATCGTCGGTCAGGACGTTGTTCAGCATCACCCGCTGATCCACGAAGCCGAAGGTGAAGGAGCGCGTCTGCTTGACCAGAGAATTCAGCATCTCGAAGCTCTGCTGCGTCGGCCCAACGGCGTTGGGGTGGTCCAGGGAGAACACCGAGACGATGCGCACCAGAGTCTGCAAGCTGCG
>Ga0255334_1001130_pt1 | contig 13760 bp, 9 predicted proteins | sample EtOH5_35cm_T3_12_FD_202080 | JGI IMG/M metagenome (GOLD analysis project Ga0255334, IMG submission 202080) | Sandy soil microbial communities from University of British Columbia, Vancouver, Canada - EtOH5_35cm_T3_129 | ecosystem: Engineered > Artificial ecosystem > Sand microcosm > Unclassified ...
TCCTCATTTTTGATAGCGTCAAAGAACTCGCATCTGTCAGAGGCCAATGTCTATGTTCACATTCGCATCCGCGCGACCGATATAAATTGGGCACACATGCGCTGGTCGCGGGAATGCAAACGTCAGCACCCGCGTTCAGTGGAGGCGAGTTTTCCGGCTCTATTAAAACCGAGAACATTTTGTGCTCGATTGAAGCATGATTTCTGTTGTCGTCCGTGGGTTCGAGTGCGGTCGAGAACTTGGTTTGAGCCTGTTCAGGCCGGCTTTGCACTGATTGGTCGTTGGCCAGCATTAGGTGTGATCGCGTGGGTCCAAAGAATACAGGTCATCGCACGCGAGAACCCAAACGTGTTCTGCGCATCGCAGAGAGATCCAAGTGCGCCGTGCAAAGAGAAAAGGCGCTCCCGTGCGCTCTCGATCACTACATGCGCATCGCAAGAAGGAAGAAAAGACTGTACTCGGTGGACCTTTTCCCATCAAAACGGGCGCAACAAAGGCATTGAATCGAAAAAAAAAGACTTTCTTTCTAAAAAGAGAGTGAGAGAGGCGGTCCCGCGCCGCTCCGTCTGCACGTCAGACACTAGACGGGCACGAAATAAAAGGCCTCCCAGGCACTCACGGTGTCTCGGTTGCACTGCACGTGGCCGCTGTTGGCTGTTTCAGGCTGCGCCGAGCACCAGCCGTCGCCCGGCACGTTCCACTGGACCTGGGTGACGCCACCGTGGAGGAGACCGTCGGCGGCGGGCACATAGTTGCTAAACGCAAACTGGTACTTGGGCTCGATGTAGCCACAGAGGAGGGTGCGCGCATCGTCGGGAGGGTGCGGCAGCAGCCAGAACCAGTTGTTGCCATCGTTGGGGGAGAGCGCAAAGGCGGTTGTGGCATTGAGTGACGCTACGACGGGACCGCAGCCACCCGCGATGTAAAACTGGCTGGCTTGCGCCTGATCCGTGATGTTGACGTTGCAACTCAAGAAGGCCTGGTACGATATACAGTACGAATTCCACTGGGCCGCGTAGACGTAAAAGGGCTCGTTGTAGCTGATTATGGGACTTCCGCTAAAGGGGAGGGCTTGCGCTGCCCTCATGGTATCGGTCGCCGAGAGCGCGGCCAGCAGGGCGAGCAGCGCCATCGCAATCGCGCGTCCAGTGCGCTTTGTTGGCGTTGCCATGCCTGCCGCTTTGTTGGGTTGTCTGTCTGCTCTATGTTTAGAGTCGATGTGGTTTGGTCTATATGTGCCGGGCCTCGGCACACTGCCAGAAACGGACCGACGGAAAGAAAAGAGGCGTTCCGCGTTTCGACAGGCGAGCGACGAAAAGGCCGCCATCATGCCGCGTCCTTTTTTTTTTGTTGTCGCCCTTTCTGCCAGGTTCTTTTTGGCATTTGGGGCACAGCAAGCCTGGTCGCTCGTTGGCCATGTGTCACGTTTTGATGAGATTACCCAGTCACATACCATAGAGAGCCTCCTTCTTTTGATTTTTTCCCGGCAAATGCGTTGAGGGTGCGGTTTGCAAACGACAAGCGGATGATCCTTTTTTCCCTGTTTGACTGGAACTGACATTGTGTTTGGCACAGAGGGTGTCGTGTTTAGACGGGTTCTCGCGTAGAGTCTCCCAATCTGCTCTATTCACACCCCTCGGCGATGATACCAGTGTGGTGGGTGTAAGGCTGGGCAACGGCTCGCTAAACGGTTCCAAATCCGAGTTTTATCCCGTCATAGTGGTAAGCACAACAGTGGATCCCAACGCAGATCCAGAGGTTGGAGTCATTGCCCGGCGTTGGGTGGGTGCTGATGTGGGCCTAAAGGCCGAGCCATTGTCAACCAAAGGGGCAGGGCGGCCGAATTTTTCTCGGCAAAATCCTTTCTCGCTATCTCTCTTTTTTTTCTCCCCATCAAGGATTGCGATCGAGTTTTTTTAGTAGATAGTTGGTGCTGTTAAATGTATGAAAAGGAACTTTGGTTTATGCATGCACAATGTATTACGACAATGATATGAGCAAAAAAAAGATTATGGTCCATTTCGGCAAGTGCATATGCACATACAGCAGGGACGTGATTCTCTCTCTTTTCTAAAAAAAACAAAAACCTGCGCGTCCCATGGTCTCTCCACGTCAACAAGTAGGAGCGGCGAGCACAAAGGATCAAAGGGTGGGGAGGGGACAGCGTCCTCTGGCTCATGAGTCCATTCTGGCGGGCACGAAATAAAAGGCCTCCCACGCGCTTATGGTAGGGCGATTACACTGCACGCGGCCGACGTTGATGGTGGCGGGCTGCGCCGAGCACCAGCCGTCGCCCGGCACGATCCACTGGACCTGGCTGACGCCACCGTGAAGGTAGCCGTCGGCGACGGGCACATAGTTGCTAAACGCAAACTGGTTATTGGCAATGTTGAAGCCTCCAAAGATAGTGCGCGTGCTGTCGAGGAGCGCCGGCTCGAGAGAGAACCAGTCGCTGCCGCCGCTGTTGGGGTAGAGCGCCAGGGCATTGGCGGCGGTATTGGATGCCGTTATGTAACCGCAGCCGCCCTTGATGTAGAACCGGCTGGCCAGAGTCTTATTGGTGATGCCCAGGTCGCACTCGATGCCCCCCTGCGGGATGTAATTGCAGTACGAATTCCACTGGGACGAGTATATGTTAAAGGGCCACCCGTAGGAAAGCAGCGGGCTGTCGGTAAAGGGGAGAGTGCCCTCTGACGTCTGAACCGCCGAGAGCAGAGCAATCAGCGCCACCGCCACGGCGCATCCCGTGTGCTTTGCTGTTGTCTTTGGCGTCATCGTCTGTGGTACCCTGTCCGTTGGGGTGTCTGACGTCGGTGCGATTCTGGTCTATTTTCGCTCGGTGGCGTTCTCTTTATACGTGCGTGCTCCCGTGCGCGCGCGTGGTGCCCCATTCAAGGGGGGCGCGCATTGTGGGGGAGAAAAAAGGATAACCCGCGTTTTGACCCGCGAATGCACAAAAAGGGCCATAAAATCTTTTTGTTGTCGTTGTTGTGTTTTCTCTTTTCATCTGCCAGGACTTGGGTCTGTAACGGCGAAAACGGTGTTGACAGACCCAAGTCCAACGTCAGAGAACTAGCCTCTGACAGAGGCGAATGTCGACGTTCGCGTTCGCATTCGCGCGACCGATATAAATGGGCTCAATTTGAGGGCGATTTGTGAATAATTTTTATAGAGTTTGTCGCCCTAAAAGAATGGATTCTGACCGGCTGAAGCCGGGGGGCTAAGCCAGCTGGCTTGAAAACGTCGGCTCGTGGGCTAGCCGCCAAGCCCTCAGCCAGCATTATCGGCGGATCAAAACGAAAACCTTTGGAAGGTGCAGGTTGCCCGCTGTATTGGGTCAAGGTTGCCAGTCGGGCTGCTTCTCCACCCAAGTAATAAAGGAAGCATCGGCACCACGCCGCCGGGCCTCGGCGAGACACACGTCACGCCATAGCGGATAGCCTTTTGAGTAGACCCAACGTGCCATATCGTATCGCTTGCGGCGAACAAGAGAGAGGATCACGTCGCGGTGGCCAGGGCAGCCGTTTTCGACGACCCACGTGAGCACGGCGTCGTGCTCTAAATGGGCGGCCGCGCGCGAGGTCTTGTCGTCCCAAGGGAACCCGTTGGCGCGGCACCATACGAGCACGTCGAGGCGATCGTACATGGCCGCCATCTGACACACGTACTCGGTGACCGCCGCCCGGTCATCGAGGGCCAACCAACGAATGACGTCAAACTTGCCCACCTGCGCGGCACGGTCGCACATAATGCGGCGGTCGTGCGGACATCCGTTGGTAACGAGCCACTGGACGGTCTCTAGACTGCCGCCCGCAGCCGCGCTGTTGCACGTTTCCTTGCACCATGGGCACCCATTGGCACGCATCCAACGCACGAGATCGAGGTGACCCCCAGAGGCCGCGCTGCCCATCACGTTGTGACTCCACTTGTAACCGCGATCGCGCATCCAGACGATGACCTCTTTCTTGTCGCCAAGTGCGGCGGCCTCGGCAACACGCCACCATCCACCATAGACATAAGGTTTGCCCCATACAATAGGCACGGCCCATTCGATGAGGTCAAAGTCGAGCGAGGCCACCGATCGCGTGAGCCAGCCGTCCGCCCATCCATGTTTGATGACCCACTTTATGACATTTCTGTTGCCGCTGCGAAAGGCGGGATCGCCCAGCCACGGGTACCATGGGCAGCGCCGCCGGTGCAACATTTCGAGCACTGCGAGATGGCCGCCCCTCGCGGCCGCACGCGGAGAGCGTCGTCCCCATGGGCACCCATTGTCACGTGCCCACTCAAGTACATCGATATGGCCGCCGCGTGCCGCAGCCTCACAGGTCGTTGCGTCCCACGGACAGCCACGCGCTCGTATCGCCATCAGGCGCTGTAGGTCGCCATGGCGCGCCACGGCAGCCGTAGTTCGGTGGTCCCACGGGCACCCGCTGTTGACGGCCCAGTCAAGTAGGTCCCAGTGCGCACCCTTGGCGGCGTGCGAGCATGTGAGCGCGTCCCACGGGCATCCGTGCGCACGCAGCCAGGAAAGGACAGCCTGGTGCCCTCCGAGGGCTGCCTGGCGGCACGCATTGCGATCCCATGGCCAGTCTCTGTCGCGCAGCGTCATGACCAGGTCAAGTCTACCGAGTCTGGCCGCTGCGGAATATGCCCTAGGACCTGCCATCGCCGGCACGGTCAATGCCCAACGAATGACGATGGTCTGGTCCTTGTAGATGGCGGCAGCCATGGTGCGATCATCGAGGGGGCACCCATGCTCGTGCGCCCACGCGAGAAGGCCGACGAGTCCCTCGCGGGCCAAGTAGGTCGTATAGTCGATACCACGGACGACCTTGTGGGGGCGACGCCGGGCTTGAACAAAAGAGTCGCTCCCGACAATGTCTCTCCATAGGCGACACACGAAAGCGACATGAGGACGGTGTCCCACATGGAAGAGAATGGCGTGCACGATCTCTACGGGGAGGACGTCGTTCATGGTTTGGCGCCGTTCTCTTTCTTTCCCTTTTCTCTCTCTCTCTCTCTCTCTCTCCTCTTGTTTCTGTATATGTATGCACAATGCTGCGGCAGGCCCTCGATGCTGGGTGACGGCAGCCGTGCTAATCTGATTGGAACCAGACTATGCACACTTTTAATTCAATAAAATCGAGGTAGATTTCGTGCCCTAACGACGGCAAGACGATCGATCCGTCGGTCCTTGGCCTGTTGAACCGTGGGTGCCTTTAGTCTTTCCAGTGGGATCAGCAGAAAGAGAAAAGGACGGAGAAAAGGCAAAGGCAAGTATGCCTCAAATCCTTGACGAAACAGAGTCTTGTTGTGGAGAGGACCGAGTCACAGTTTGCCTGATGCATCCAACCAAGGCACTGCTCTACTGCTCGTCCACCAGGAATGCCCCATTGTGCACAAACTCGACATTGGGCATTGTGCCCATCACAGAGCCCGCCTTTTCAAACCATTCTTGAATGTGCTCCCTTGCACTGTCTTTCATTTCCTGAACGGTGGCTCCTTGAGCGTAGACGCTAAACTGCTTGGTGTGGCCGCCGTCAGGGAACGTTTCGTTGAGTTGGATCGGGCGACAACAATGCCAGACCATACCTGGGTCCAGCAGAACACGACGGTTGCCGGAAGAGCGTCGGTCACTGCCTCTATTCCACCAGTCGCCCATAGTTGCCTATCATAGAGGTCATCAATGTCGGTTTCTTGCGTGCCCGCCTGGCTCCTATCGTTGGCGTGAGACATACTCACGCTGTCGGTTTCTCCTTTGGTGGTCCCCTCGTTACATTACGGCGTTTCCGGGTCCATGTGTCGGGCTTTCCTGCCCAAGTGCGTAGGGATTCAATGCATGTCCTCATAAAAGAAAACGCATGCGCAGTACCGAAGGGCTACTGACCAATGGAATAGTGTTTTCGTCTTTGGCAGGTACGTTTCGCCAAGAGACTCTCCCTGACCTCTTGGGGGGGGGGCAATGCGTGCCAAACGACATGCGAGCGTTTGGTTCCCGCAAGGTTACCACGGGACTGGCACATGGATCCGATACCATTGTACGCGAATATATACAAATCCAACCAATGACAATCACGTTTTCGCGTGTCCAAACAGGGCCACAAGTCACCTTGGAAACGGACGATTCTCGTGAGCCGCGTCGGCCGCGCACATGGCGATGCACAAGAGCGTTCCCGCAAACATGACTGCCGCGGCGCTCATGCAGTCGCCCTGTGGGCGTTCCAGCAGGATCGCGCCTACGACATAAATACTCGCTGCCGGCACGCACAGGGTCGCCAGCACCATCGACACATAGGGGAGCATCTCGTTTTCTACAAGGAGAGATGGAATCGTTTTCGCCTTTATTCGTTTCATTCATCAAGAGACGGTGTTTTGATAAGAGAGGGTCGTATCGCGGGATCTAAGGCACACCCCTACGACCGTGATGAGGGCGAGCATTGCCGCGAGCGTGACAACACCTGCAACGGCGTTCTCGCGTAACAAGAGGATCAAGAGGGCAAACGCACCCGCCGCAGCGGCCACCACCAGGGCGACGCACACGATGATGAGGAGGCGTCGCCCGATCCGGTAACACGCAGGTCCGTCCCGACCATCGGCGGCGGCCGCTGCAGGATCCTCACGGTCGATCATATCGTCCCAGATGTCGTGCGATGGCATAGTGGCCGACGTTGCTTCCATATGGTGGACGGCATAATCGTCTGCCATCCCAACCGTTTGGTTTCTGTCGTTGGTGTTTATCGAGCGAGCGTGCAAGAGAACCCTCACTTTAGGGTTTTTGCCCCCCGCATTTCCCTTTTTCGCTGCATCGTGCGTTTTTCTCTTTGTTTTTTCCCAATCTTTTCCCAACGTGTGGCGTTGCCAGGGTCGTTGGTCGTTTTGGCATTGGGCCCTTTGGGGAAAGCGCAATGCGTTTGGTCAAGAGCAGGGGAGGGGGCGACGCGACCACCGTATCGTCGCCCTCTGGGAGAGATCACATCGTACATACCCGGCCTACGCGATGGACGCCACTGTCCATGAGGTATCACCCTGTCCTCGACCGTCGCCGCCGTCTTTCGAGGCCTGCAAAGCGACACTTGCCGCGATGCGCACCTATCACCGCCACAGGGTGCGGTCAACCATGGAGCCTCTGCAAACGCCGATACGCCGGCAACGGCGCAGGGCGCCACCAGGGCCGTCTCACCGCGCACGCAAACCCAACAGTCACGGTTCGGCTCGAGGTGATGTGCACGTTGAGCATGGGGTACGCCGTCACTCGCTGGATGTGTCCCCCCGTGCACGCTCATTTGCCACGCCGAGGTACAACGGCGACGAAACAGTGCAGCAAAACGACATTACGCAAGACGAGAACGAGCACAGGTGGCGCCTGCGCATTATGGTCGAGTACCTAGCATTTCTAGTGTCGACGTGGTCGATCGAATACGCCGTCTTGGGTGAATTCGACGACAAGGGCCATCGCTCGCTCTCTGGGACGCGCCTGGCGTTCCACGCCTTTGACGGTATGGCCACGGAGTGGTCTCTGGTGGGGCCCCGGGACCAGATGCGCGCGCTGCAAAAGCATGTACCCTACGACACGCGGGACGATATGGTCGACATGAGCGGCGGCATGGCGTGTTTGGCGAGCAACAAAGTCGGGTGGAGCATCGCTGAATTGCCCTCGCTCCCCGACCGTCTGTGGTCATGGTGGCGTCCCACCATCATCGAACCGACCCTTGTGTCTGACGTTGGCACATTGGCTGCCAACGCTGATCTCGCACCGCACAAGAGGCGCAATTCCCTACCGGCGAATACAATGGTGATCACCGTTCCGAGGCGCACCATGAGGATGCCCTGGCAAGAGTTGCGACCTTGGGTCAGGGACACTGTACGACCAATGATAACCAACACCGTCCACACACTGGACGATAACGGCGGGCGTTCCATGGGAGAAAGGGACAAGCGGACGGGAATCGACCCAGACGCATCCGGACAGTTGTGCCTGTGCGTCTCACCCGTAAACAGGCAACTCGGCGCGCACGACCGCATTCGAGGCACGCGTGTGGATGCCCCATTGCGGCATATCATGGGACTCGGTGCATGTGACTGGCCCTCGACATCACGCACTATCAGGTTAGATCGGGTGTGGCAGAGGTGGACGCCTTTCGTTGCGCGACGCGCCCTCTTGGCTATGACCGAAGCGCGCCTCTGTGCCGACCCACTGCTGTCATGACATTTCCCACAAACACCGCCCACATTTGCGCATCATTGTCGCGCTTTGAAAGGACCCTTTCCCCTTGCCAAGCGCCCTTTGCCTGATTTGCCGTCGATTCGCTTTTTTCGATAGGAAGGTGATGCGCGCGTGTCGACACGCTTACGCGCTCGAGTCACGCCAAGTCGAAACAGTTGTATTCGGCGTGTCCGACAGCGAGCGCCAGACCATGGACGCGGACAGCGACAGGGTGCCCGTCTACTTTGAGTGGAAGGCCTACGGGGACGATCTGGACCAGTACCAGAAACGGCTCCGTGACTGCGAAGAGGCCGATGCACGCGGCTCGGGCTTTATCGCGCACGAAATCAAGCCGCCCTCCAAACTCGACTATCTGGTGACGTCCGACGGCAGGCGACTGTTTGGCGGGAGCGACAATCTGCCTCTCCCCAATGATGCAAAGGAACGTGACGGCGATGACGACGAGTTTGCGCCACCTCCATTGTCTCGCGCAGGCCCTTCTCCAACGGCGCGCCCACGCGGTCGCTCTTTTCTGTGGTCCACACGTACGGGGCGTACGCTCTAGACGCAGTGGCACTCCCACCATCTTGCCCACATGTCCTTGCTGCCTGTTGACCATAAAGATACGCTTGTTGCAGAAACGACAATCATATCTCCACTATGCATATGAAACGGTCTGCCTCTATCTGTGGCGCGCAACCACAACGCCTGTGTGCGTGTGGTGTGTGCCAACGAGTGATTATCGATTGGCACGCAGAGGTCACCCTTTACAATGGCGCCCGACATCGTTCACCGGCCCGTACAGCGTATATAAGAACGTGAGCAAAAAGGGGTTACATGTTTTGCAGGGGAATGAGCGTGCATATGTGCTCCTTTAGAGCGTGCCGAGATCGCCGATGCGATGCTTGGCAGCCTGCATCGTGATCGGCGCGCCCTCTGCCCTGCAGTCGTACATGCCACAAGAGACGAGAAGGGCCTCGGCAAAGACGGTGTCGTGAAAGGTGCACCCGATAAATACGCACCTGGTGAGACGCGCACCGGCAAACGTCGCTCCGTCAAAGGACTGACCCATAAAGAACACATCGGTCAGGCTGGCGCCCACAAGGGAGGCCTCGCCCAAATCGGCATATATAACGCCGTGCGAATCCCGATACTGCAGCGCCGTTGGAGGAGGAGGGGGAAGAGTCGGAAGCGAAACGCAGTCAGTGTCTGCATCATACCTGGCATCTGGCATGGTTATGGCCATTCGGTGGGCCAGAGTTCCCCATTCGTGGTCGCCCAACGTTTCGTCGTGAAAGAACCACTTGCGCTGCTGTTCGAGGGTTGGCTTTCCGAGACACCATGGACCCCTAGGGTCCCACTCGGGGTGGCGAAACTCGGCACACGATGATCGTAGGCGATCGAGGTCGCGCACAAGGGTCGCCACCGGATCGCGGGCGCCCGAGAGACGTTTGCCCTGCGACTCCATGCCCAACGCGCGCTCCAGAATGGTTCCTGCATCGCTCAAGGGATCATCGCAGCCAGGAGAGGCCATGGCCAGATGGCGTACAATGTCCTCCAACACGTGCACATCGACATGCGTTTGCGTGGAAAGGGGATCGATCGCCGTCGATGGGACGGCGGATCCCGCGGATCGCTCGCGCATCTGAATGCGATCGCATGTTCTCCTTATGCCCTCGCCGACGGCCCAAACCACCACATGTGATGGCACGGTCGCCATCCAGCTGCGCCACGGCAAGGCGAGCCCAGGAATGGGCAGAGGATCGCCCGTTTCGGGATCGTGCATGGCATGGGGCGCGTCCATCGTGTGCCACATCTCCAAGAGGGTGCGCGTATAGAGGCGGCCGCTGCTGGCAAAGTAGCACCTATCGATGGGCACGAGGCGGCCTGCGAGGAGGCAGCGCACGTAACGCCCTGCAATCGGACGACCAAACGGATGGCCGCGCCCGATGGTCTCGGGCAGCGCGCGATCCAACACATCGGGCACGGCCGGCAGTAAGAGGTCCCCTGATGCTTTGCTCTGGCCATTTGCGCAGGCATGTGCGCCCCTATCTACGTCGTCTACTCGAGCGCGCTTTGCGTGGGGACCCCGTCGTTTGATATCGCTACCACCATCACCTTCATTACCCTGGAGCGATTGGGCCACGCACACGTCCTGCACCGAGTGGATGACATTAGGTGCGGCACATTCCGTAGCTGTGAGAGACGCGGGGGATGGATCGCAATCAGAATGCGCGCGTTCAACGGCATCTTGGCACATGCCGGTCAGGGCTACGAGCCGTTCGATCTGCTTGGATGTGCGCGACCTCTGGTCATGTTTGGGCCACAGGGATTTCAGGTGGGCATCGCGATCGGAAGTGATGGTGCGCAAATAGGGCGCTTCCAAGGCGCACCGACGCAAGACAGCGAGCGACGCGTCGCGGTCGACCTCATCGACGATGGCATCGCGCCAATCGATGGGGTAAAACCGAGAGACAAAGCGCGTCACATTGCGCTGGGCAACGGCACTGTCGCATTCGTCATCGATACCGCGCTGCCCCATCTCGGGCGAGTACAGGACCGGCGGCGCATAGAGGACGCGTCCCGCTATGCGCACGCAAGCGAGCGCATCGGCCCAACGAAACAGGATGGGCGCGTCGGGTGTGCCCACCGAGCATGCACCGTAGGTGGTGTGCGATGCCAATGCATTGTCCCAAAGCACCGGCGCACGCAACGACGACACGCACATCTCGGGCAGCATCCGGGAACACACTAGGCGCATGTGCGGCGACTTGCCATAGTAAAGGAATGCAGTGTGGCCCGACTCTGTGACCACACTCACCATAGTTGCTGTCGCAATCGAAAAGTAGACGGTGCGCGGGAGCGCGCAAGGATCGCCGCCGCTCCCACAGTCGGTGGGATGACCGCGACGCGTGATCGTCCATTGGGAGGCGTTTTTCTTGGGGCTCCACGACGACTCGATCAAGCGCCCCTCCGAGGTCCGCTTGACTCCATAGCCACGCCGCACGCTATTTACATATTGGCCTGAACCGGGGCTGGGCGCGTTCTCCATGCATCGGCCGTGGCGTTTGCCCTCGTTCCACTCGCATGCGGTATAATCTTGCTCCTCCCACGTATAGCGGCCATAGCCAGAGCGCTGGCCCGTCCTGTGTTGGCCATAGTAGTCTTGCCCCGAGGCGATAAAGAGTGAGCGGCCCGTGGCGTTCATAATCGACAGAACTGGGGGGCCGCTCTGCGGATTCCATGGATCAAACGATTCGCAGGTGCCGAGGACGTCCGACTCGATCATCACACGGCCGCGCCCTTGAAAGATACCCATTACCCAGTTTCCCTCGACAAACGCGTGCGGCGCAACATCGGACCCCATGGACGTATATGCCCAATGTGGTGGCGGCAGCGATGGTGGCGGTTCAGTTTTAGGTGGGGGCATGCACACAAGAGCACCGTAGCCGTCGGGTACCAGCTTGAGCGTGCCCGCTTGGTCATCAGACTGTACAGCAAACTCGCCCGCGTGATACGAAAGACCGTCTGGAGCGGTGTGCCAGCAGAGGGCCCTTTGTGACGCGCTTGTGAGGGCACGCCGCATGGAGCGCAGACGGTGGGCGGCAGCCCCGTGCGTGTCGTGGTGCGCTTTGGCAGCCGCAACGGCGTAAAGCCATCGCATGTCTCGGCCAAAGGCGTAGAGGTCGGCGTGCTCGAGAGGCAACGGATCGGGTGGCCCAAAGTCGCGCCCATAGAGAGCACGCCACACGCGTTCTCCTCGCGCCGTCTGGGCAAATGACGTGCACGTCATGCCAAGCGCGACGACCGCGGATGCACGGGCGTACGCCATAATGGTTTCGATCAGTTCGGGTGGGAGGGTGCCCATTCTTTGTTCGATCCTCTCAGAACGGCCCCCTGTTTCCATGCAGCGGTGCAAGCGGGGGACCCCTTTGTGTTTGCGTGCGCGCGCGTATTACCTCTGTTGGCCCGCAGACAGCCAGCGAGGTGCTACCGCAAAAGGGCGCCTCCCTACCGAACCTCTGGTTCACAAACGGTTTGTAAACGATGCGGTTTTCATTGGTTGCACCAAACCCTATTTACCCTGTAATGAGCGAAATGGTGAAACCCCGCCGTTGGTTCCTGTCTATTCGTAGATAATATGCCTCTGGCACAAACGCGTTGTGCATGTATCTGTGCAAGACCCAAACCCTCATGTCCGATGGATGGCTGCGCTTTGCCGTTTATACGCCGAGTTCCCATTTGGATGTGGCCATTCCGCAGTATTGAATGTCAATGTATCATTTGCGACAGTTCAGGGCAAACGTTGTGTGCGCAACAAACGAGGTTGTTCTAATTTGTGGCTGTCGAGTTTGTCTGCAAGAGCCAAGCCAATTGCCCCGACGGATCATTTTGTGCTCTCTGTACCGCACAAGCCGAGTACGGCTCGATCGTGTTTGTCGTTAGGATGGACTGTACGTGCCTGCTCGATCGCAACTGCTGGAAGCGCTTCATCGAGTGTCACTCTTGTGCGAGTTTGCGAGTATGTACGAGTGCCCCTCATGCGGGACCGCGCCACTGGCCAAATCCAACGGTCACTTTGCATACACCATATGAGCGATAGAGAGCGTCAAGGCAGAGATCACAGGGTTTCTCATGCTCTGCTTGGAATCCCCTGTGCCGCGAGATGGTAGGACATTGTCAGGATCGGTGAATAGGTTTTCGTCTAAAGGAGCAACAATTCCACAAACACAATGAAACGCCATTTATAGAGTTGATGGATCGCCGAGGGTGCTCTGGCCGATGCCCAACGCACGCCAAGGGGCAAAAGGGGCGGCGTCGGCTGCGTCATCTCCTTTGCTCGTTGGCGGCTGGCTAAAGAGCACGCACAGTTGTCGTAGTCCGTTGCGGCGTCGCCCGTAGCCAAACCGTTTGACCACGAGATGGGGCGCGGGGTCGTCAAAGCGCGGTGGCGGCGCCATGTCGACCAGGCGCGGTCTTCCATAACGTTCGGGCCGAGCAAACTGGCGCGTGAGGCGCCGCTCAGAGGGCCGCATGTCGCCCTCGCCGACCCATCTGTGGGTGAACCACGACACAAAGCGGCGCTCCGAAGCGGCATCGTTGCGCTCTCGCCTTCTTCCTCGCCCGAGGTCATTGTTGTACTCTTCATCATCGCTGTCATTCGTGTTGCCGTTCTCGTCGTCGTCGACACTATCGTCGTCTAGGTCAATCACCATGGTCGTCGCCGGCATAGCACCCGTCTCTTGGTTTCGGTTCACCAAAGTGCGCCCCTCGTAGTCGCCATTGCCATAGTCGCCTGCGTTGTTGGCTTCTAGGGCTGCGGCGGTTTCTGGATCATCTCGCCAGTGGCTTTGTGCCGGCCCGTCATCGTCATTGTCATCATCACGGTCGGCCATTCGGTGGGCGCCATCTCGATCGTCGTACCCGTCGTCGTGGTCATCATTGTCGGCATAGTGATCGTCGACTGACGGCGGCGGTGGCTGCCACGCCTGGTAGTAGTAGCGCTCATAGGTGCGCCACACGCTGCGCGCATGTGCGCGTATCTGATCCATTT
>Ga0255334_1001132_pt1 | contig 13728 bp, 11 predicted proteins | sample EtOH5_35cm_T3_12_FD_202080 | JGI IMG/M metagenome (GOLD analysis project Ga0255334, IMG submission 202080) | Sandy soil microbial communities from University of British Columbia, Vancouver, Canada - EtOH5_35cm_T3_129 | ecosystem: Engineered > Artificial ecosystem > Sand microcosm > Unclassified ...
CGACATTGTCGGTCGCGGGATTGACCCCGATCACGGCATCCCCCGCACCCAGCAGCAACCCGTCCAGGATCTGCGCCGCCACGCCGCGGGGATCATCGACCGGATCATTCGGCTGCAACCGGATCGACAAGGTGCCCGGCAGCCCCAGCGTGTTGCGGAACCGCGTGACGACCGAGGCCTTGGCAGCAACCGAAACCAGATCCTGCAGCCGCATGATCTTGCTGACGGCGGCAACCATCTCGGGCGTCAGCCCCGGCGCCAGCGCGGTCAGCACCGCCGCATCCGTGGTCTCCGCCAGCAGCCAGTCGCGAAACCCGCCGACGGTCAGCGACGCCACCTTCGCGAAGGCCTGTGCGTCATGCCCGTCGATGATCAGCCGCGTGATGTCGTCGGCCTCATACGGTACCACCGCCTCATGCAGGAAATGCCGCAGCGGCAGATCGGCCAGGGCATATTGCGCGGCGACTCTTTCGCTCGCGCTGGTGGCCGCGATCCCGGCCAGCGCATCGCCGCTGCGAAACGGCGTGGCGCAGGCCATCAGGCTCCGCAGATTGGGAAAGGCATAGCGCGTGCCGCCGATGTCATGCGCGAAACCCATGTCTGCTCCTCTGGCCATCGCCATCCTGCCCCGGCCGGGGACGCCTTCCAAGCAGGGACACATGCCCTGTGCGGAGGCCTGAGCGTGCGAAGGGCAACGCGACGATCGCTGCGTGAACCCTGAAGTGCCGGGGCAGGAAAATGCCTAAGTGCCTTTCCACATCGCGGGGCGCCGCGCCAGGAAGGCGTCGACGCCTTCGGCAAAATCGGCGCTGGTGAAGCACATCGTCACCAGATCGTCGCCCTCCACCCCCTGTGCCGCCGCGGCGCGCAACCGGCGCAGCGCTTCCTTGGTGGCGCGCAGCGTCAAGGGCGCATGGCCGGCGATGGTTTTGGCTAGCGCCATGGCGCGTTCGGCGAGATCCTCGGGCGTCGGCACAACCTCGGTCAACAGCCCGGCCGCCAAGGCCTCGGGCGCCTCCATCAGCCGTGCGGTGAACACGAGCTCAGCCAGCCGCGCCGGCCCGATCAAAGCGGCGAAGCGCGCGTAATTGGCCATCGATAGGCAATTGCCGAGCGTGCGCGCGATTGGCAACCCGATCCGCGCATTCGCGGCCGCGAGGCGCAGGTCGCAGACTCCCGCGATCGCCGCGCCGCCGCCGGTGCAGGCGCCGGCGATGGCCGCGATCACGGGCTTCGGGCAGCGTTCGATCGCCGTCAGCACACGATCGATGCGGGCTTCGTAGTCCAATGCATCCTGCGGCGTCCTGAACGCGCGGAACTGGTTGATGTCGGTGCCCGCGGCAAAGGCCTTGCCGCCGGCGCCGGTGATCACCCAGACCTTGATCACCGGATCTTCCGCCACACGCGCGGCCATCGCCGCCAGCCCCTCATACATCGGGAAGGTCATTGCATTGCGCGCCTGGGGCCGGTTCAGCGTGCTGAGGGCTATGCCATTTACCACCTGTTCCAGGAGTTCGTCGTCCACAGCGTTTTCCTCCCCGCCAACCGCAGCTAGGCTGCGCCCAAGACGGCATCGGGAAAAGACATGCGGATCGTGGATGTGAAACAGGGGGTCGCCCCGATCCGCAGCGACATCGCCAATGCCTATATCGATTTCTCCGCGATGACCGCCAGCATCGTTGCTGTCACCGTCGAAGGCGACGCCGGCCGCGCCACCGGCTTCGGCTTCAACAGCAATGGCCGCTATGCCCAGCCCGGCCTGCTCGCCGAACGGTTCGTGCCGCGGCTGCTCGCCGCTGATCCCGCCGCGCTGACCCTGCCCGATGGCATGCTGAACCCGGCCGGCGGCTGGGCCGCGATGATGAAGAACGAAAAGCCCGGCGGCCATGGCGAACGCAGCGTCGCCGTTGGCGTGCTGGACATGGCGCTGTGGGATGCGGCGGCGAAGCTGGAGGGCAAGCCGCTGTGGCGCCTGCTCGCCGACCGCTACCACGGCGGCACCGCGGATGAGGCCGCCTGGGTCTATGCCGCCGGCGGCTATTACTACCCCGGCAAGGGCGTCGATGGGCTGCTGGAGGAGATGAAGCGCTACCTCGGCCTTGGCTATTCGACCGTGAAGATGAAGATCGGCGGCGCGCCCGGAACCCCGCTGAAGGCAGCTCTTTCCGAAGACATGGCGCGCATCGAGGCGGTGCTGAAGCTGCTCGGTGGCGACGGCTCGCGGCTGGCCGTGGATGTGAACGGGCGTTTTGGGCTGCATGCGGCGCTGGCCTATGCGGCGGCGCTCGAGCCCTTCGGGCTGCGCTGGTACGAGGAACCGCTGGACCCGCTGGATTACGCGACCCATGCGACCCTGGCCGAACACTACTGGCCGCCGATCGCGACCGGCGAGAACCTGTTCAGCATGGTCGATTGCCGCAACCTGATCCGCCACGGCGGGCTGCGGCCGGACCGCGACATCCTGCAGTTCGATCCCACACTCTCCTACGGGCTGGTCGAATATCTGCGCACCCTGACGATGCTGGAGGCCCATGGCTGGTCTCCCCGCCGCTGCGTGCCGCATGGCGGGCACCAGTTCGCACTGAACATCGCGGTCGGGCTCGGGCTTGGGGGGAATGAATCCTACCCCGAGGTCTTCGCCCCCTTCGGCGGCTTCGGCGACAGCGTGCCGGTGGTCGATGGCCGCGTCCGCATGCCCGATGTGCCGGGCATCGGCTTCGAGGCGAAATCGGCCCTCTACGCCGTCTTCAAGGATCTGGCTGGCTGAGCCAGACGCGCCCCGCCGCATCCGCGCCGGAGGGCAGGCCCGCCCCCGGCTGCGCGATCCAGGCGAGGATGTCGGCGACCACCTTCTCCCGGATGCTGTCGCGCAGCAGCAGGTGATAGCCTTCCTCGTAGCGCCCGACGGTCAGCCGGGCGCCGCGCAGCGCCCGCCGGACCGGGGTCTGCGGCACGATCTGGTCATGCGCGCCGACCAGCACCAGCGTCGGCGTCGCGCAGCACTGGGGCAGGGCCGCGACCGCCGCATCCATCAGGTTGGTGACGCCCCAGAGCACCTCCACCCGCGTCGAATGCAGCACCAGCGGATCGCGGCCCAGGCGCCGCAGTGCCGCATCATTGTCGCTGGCGCGAAAGCCGGGGGCGCTGTTCTCCAGCCCCAGCTTGGGCAGGGTATGCGCCGCCAGCCACAGCAATCCGGAGAGGACGGAGCCCATGGCGTCCCGGCTCCACAGCGCCGGGGCGACCAGGACCACCCGGTCCGCGACCCCCTCCCCAGCCAGCAGCGCGATGGCTCCGCCCATGCTTTCGCCCAGCAGGACCAACGGCAGCCCGGGATGCCGGGCGCGAAGCACGGCGATGGTGTCGCGGGCATCAGCGACCAGCGTCTCCGCCCCCGGCCACAGCCCGCGGTCCGGAGCCGCCCCAAAGCCGCGCTGGTCATAGGCGTAGAGCACGACGCCGCCCGCGGTCAGCAGCGGCGCCGCATCCTCCAGGAACTGGCCGGAGTAATCGTTCAGCCCATGCAGGGCCAGGATCACGGCATGGGGCTGCCCCTTGGCGGCCCAAGTGCGCAGCGGCAGCCGGGCGCCGTCCGGGGCCATCACCGCATGCGAGGCAAGCTCGGTGTCGCCGGTCACCGGGCCGGCCGGCCATTCGCGCGGGGCGCAGCCTGCCAGCAGCAGACACAGAGCGAGACGCCACCAGGGGCCGCGCCTGCGCCCTCCCGCCAGGGCCAAAACCCTATGCGCCGATTCAGCCCCCCCCATCCGACCTTCCCTGGCAAATCCGCATCCTATGCCGCGGCGCGGAAACATCCTGGTCGAAAAGCGGGTCATGGCCTGCGATATGGGCGCCCACGCCCGGACGGCAAAGGCACCGGCGCGGGTTGGGAGGTGCCATGCCAGATCATGCCGCGCCGGAGGCGCTCCGCATCAGACCCGCTGTTGTGGGCGATCGCGATGGTCTGATCGCGCTCTACCGCCAGTTCCGCAGCCGCCCGGTCGAGGATGTGGCTCAAGCCGACGCCATCTGGGCGCGGATGCTGGCCATGGAGGCGCTGACGGTGCTGGTCGCTGAACGCCATGGCACCCTGGTCGGCACCTGCCTGCTGGTGGTGGTGCCCAATCTGACCTCCGAAGGGCGCTCCTGGGCGATCATCGAGAATGTGGTGACCGATGCCGCCCATCGCCGTCAGGGCATCGGCCGCGCCGTGCTGGCCGCCGCGGTGGCCCGCGCGTGGGAGCTTGGCTGCTACAAGGTGGCCCTGATGACCGGCTCGCGGCAGGACAGCACGCTGCGCTTCTACGAAGGCGCGGGTTTCCGCCGCGGGACCAAGACCAGCTTCGAGATCCGCGCCCCATAGGCAGCGGGCGCCTGTCCCAGGGCGGGGCCATCGCCTATGTTCCGACCACGACCGACCACGCCCGACGAAAGGACCGCCCCGATGCGCGACGCGAACATGACCGGCTATGCCCCGCAGCCCATCGCGGGGATCACCCCCTCCGACCAGATCACCGTCACCTCCCGCACCGTCACCTGCGATGGCGGCGGCGGCGCGCTGGGCCATCCCGCGGTGGCGCTGCGGATCGAGGCGCATTCGGTCACCTGCCCCTATTGCTCGCGCACCTTCGTCCTGGCCGAGGGCGCTGACGACACCAGCGGTCACTGACATGAGCGAAGCCGCGAGCATCCTCGAACCCATTACGGGACCGGTGGACCGGCACCTGATCCTGGTGGATGGCTCGGGCTATATCTTTCGCGCCTTCCATGCGCTGCCGCCGATGACCAACCCGGCGGGCGTGCCGGTGAACGCGGTCTTCGGCTTCTGCAACATGCTGGGCCAGTTCCTGCAGAAACACGCGGCGAGCCATATCGCGGTGGTCTTCGACACCGCCCGGGTGACCTTCCGCAACGCGATCTACGACCTCTACAAGGCCAATCGCACGGACCCGCCGCCGGAGCTGGTGCCGCAATTCTCGCTGATCCGGGATGCGACCGATGCCTTTGGCGTCGCCCGGCTGGAACTGGACGGGTTCGAGGCCGATGACATCATCGCCACCTATGCCCGGCTTTTCGTCGAGGAGGGCGGGCGGGTCACCATCGTCTCCTCCGACAAGGATCTGATGCAGCTGGTGCGCGATGGCGTGCAGATGCTGGACCCGATCAAGCAAAAGCCGATCGGGGTCGCCGAGGATGGAGAAATTCGGCGTCGGCCCGGACAAGGTCGCCGAGGTCCAGGCGCTGGCGGGCGACCCCACCGACAACGTCCCCGGGGTGCCCGGCATCGGCGTGAAGACCGCGGCCCAGCTGCTGACGGAATACGGCGGGCTGGAGGCGCTGCTCGCCGCCGCCCATACCATCAAGCAGCCGAAGCGCCGCGAAGTGCTGATGACCCATGCCGAGGCGGCGCGGATTTCGCTGCGCCTGGTCACGCTGGATGCGCAGGTGCCGCCGCCGGCGGAGTTGGAAACCCTGCTCGCGCGGCCTCCAGAACCGGCGCGGCTGGCCGGCTTCCTGCGTCACCACGGGTTTCGCACCACGCTGCATCGCTTCGGGCTGGACGATCCCTCGGCGCCGCGGGCGGCGATGCCGGTGTTGGCCGAGACGCCGTCCGAAGGCGGCGACGGCTTCGGCCCCTATCTGACCATCACCAGCGCCGAGGCGCTGCACCAGGTCGTGGCGGAGGCCAGCGCCGCCGGCATCCTTGCGGTGGATACCGAGACGGACAGCCTGGATGCGTTGGCCGCCAATCTGGTCGGCATCTCGCTGGCCACTGCGCCCGGGCGCGCCTGCTATCTGCCGCTGCGCCATACCGGGCTGGACCCGCTGTCGCCCAAGCCCGACCAGATGGATATCGCCGAGGCCATCGCAATCCTGCGGCCGCTGCTGCGCGACCCCTCGGTGCTGAAGATCCTGCACAATGCCAAATACGATTTGACCGTGTTGGGCCGGGCGGAGAATGGCGCCGTCGAGGTCACGCCGATCGGCGATACCATGATGGTGTCCTACAGCCTGGACGCCGGGCGGCACGGGCATGGGATGGACGAGCTGTCGATCCGGCATTTGTCGCATCGCCCGGTCCCCTATGACGAGGCGACCGGCACCGGCCGCGCCCGCATCCCCTTCAGCGCCGTGGCGCTGGACAAGGCCACCGCCTATGCCGCCGAGGATGCGGATGTGACCTTGCGGCTCTGGCACGCGCTGGTGCCGCGGCTGCGGCCGGAAGCTGCGCTGGCGACCTATGAGCTGATCGAACGCCGCATGGTCGGCGTGCTGAAATCCATGGAAGCCGCCGGCATCAAGGTCGATGGCGTCGAGCTTTCCCGCATCGGCAATGACTTCGGCGTGGAGATGGCGTCGCTGGAGACGCAGATCCATGCGCTCGCCGGGCGGCCGTTCAACCTCGGCAGTCCCAAGCAGTTGGGTGAAATCCTGTTCGACGAGCAGGGGCTGCGCGGCGGCAAGCGGACCAAGACCGGGGCCTGGAGCACCGATGCCTCGGCATTGGAGGAACTGGCCGGGCAGGGCCATGCGCTGCCCGTAAAAATTCTGGAATGGCGGCAGTATGCGAAGCTGAAATCGACTTATGTCGATGCTCTCGCGGCGCAGATCGCCGGCGATGGCCGGGTGCATACCGATTTCTCGATGGCGATCACCTCGACCGGGCGGCTGTCCTCGACCGAGCCGAATTTGCAGAACATCCCGATCCGCACCGAGGCGGGGGTGCGCATCCGTCGCGCCTTCGTCGCCGAGCCTGGCCATGTGTTGGTCGCCGCGGATTATTCGCAGATCGAGCTGCGGCTGCTGGCGCATCTGGCCGATGTGCCGACGCTGCGCGAGGCCTTCGCCAATAACGAGGACATCCACAGCCGCACCGCCGCCGACATCTTTGGCGGGCCGGTGGATCGGGAGGCGCGGCGGCGCGCCAAGATGATCAATTTCGGGATCATCTACGGCATGGGCGCCTTTGGCCTCGGCGCGCGGCTGGGGATTTCGGCCGGCGAGGCGCGGAGCATCATCGACGCTTATTTCGCCCGCTATCCCGGCATCCGCGACGAGATGGAACGGTTGAAAAAGGAAGCCAAGGAGCATGGCTTCGTCCGTACCCCCTTCGGCCGACGCATCTGGATCGAGGGCATCGACAGCAAGATCCAGGGCATTCGCGGCAATGCGGAACGCGCCGCGATCAATGCACCCTTCCAAGGCGGGGCAGCGGAAATCATCAAGCGTGCCATGGTCCGCATGCCGCGTGCTTTGGCTGATGCCGGCCTGTCGTCTCGCATGCTGCTGCAGGTGCATGACGAGTTGCTGTTCGAAGCCTCCGCCGAGGAAGCCGAGCCGACCGCTGCCCTGGCTCGCCGCGTGATGGAGGGTGTTGCTACCCTGCGCGTCCCCTTGAAGGTGGAAGTCGGCACCGGCGCGAACTGGGCCGAAGCCCACTGACGGGGTCTGGGGCCGCAGGCCCCAGCGGGGTCCCGGGGGCGGCGCCCCTGGCGACCGCCCCCGAGCACGCCGGCTCTTCGCAACGCAGCACCATCTTGCGCCCAGAAGGCAGGGTGGTGACGATGGCCAGGATGGCGCGGCGTGCGGCAGCCTCAAGATTTCCCTGTCCTGGCACCAGGCCGCCTCCATCCGCCCTTGTCGCCCCCCCCGCGGTCGGCCTAGTTACATCGTCATGACGATCAAGGCGGCAGTCATCGGGCTGGTGGGCGTGGCATCGGCGGGCGTCGCGGCCTGGTGGCTGTTCGGCGCGCCCCCCGCACCGACGCCGGCAACCCCTTTGGCCCAGGTTTCGGCCCCGACGGCCGAGGCGTCGCTCCCCAGCCCGCAGCGCCCGGTGCAGCCACCCGCCGCCCATGCCGATCCAACCGGGAGGGCACCTGCCGCCGCAGCCCCCGCAGTGGTGGCCCCGGCCCCGGCCATGACGACGCGGTCCGACGCCAGTCAGGCGCTCGCACCGCATCCGGAACCCACCCAGACCGCTCCGAGCCAAGCGCCGCCGGCCCAAGTGGGCCCCGCGCAAGTGGCCCCCGCTCATGTGGCCCATGCCCAGGCCGCTGCCGCTCCGTCTACCTCTTCTCAGCCTGGCCCGATCGAGGCCACGCGGACGTCGCCCGCGCCGACCCGGGCCGAAGCCTATCGCGAGCCAGCGGCGGAGCAGCCCGCTGCCACGCCGTCGGACCCCGCCGCACCAAGCTTCGACGTCGCCCGCGTCGGGGCGCGGGGCACCACCGTGGTCGCCGGCCGCGCCACGCCAGGGGCCGAAGTCCGGTTGCTCGACGGCGGGCGGGAACTGGGTTCGGCACGCGCGGACGCCCGGGGTGAATGGGTGATCCTGCCGGCCGATCCGCTGGCGGCAGGGGCTCGCGAACTGACACTGCGGGCACGACTGGCGGACGGGCGAGAAGTGAACGGCACGGATACGGTGCTGGTCGTGATCCCCGAACGGGCGCCCGCGGTGGATGCAGCGCCCGCGGCACAGACACCCCTGGTCGCCCTGCTGCCGCCCAGCGCGGCGGCCGCCGCCCCGCGCCTGCTGCAGGGCGCCGCCGAACCGGGATCCGCAGGCGGCACGCCTGCCCCGCTGCGGCTCAGCCTCGACATCGTCGACTACGACAGTGTTGGTGCGATCCGCTTCGCCGGCACGGCCCCGCCCGGCTCCTCCGTGCGCGTTTACGTCGATGAGCAGCACGCCGGCGATGCCGTCTCCAGCCAGGAAGGACGCTGGGCGCTGACCCCTTCGGACCCACCAGCGGTCGGGCAGCATATGCTGCGTCTGGATCAGCTGACTGCTGCCGGGCGCGTTGTCGCCTCCCGCATCGAGGTGCCCTTTGTCCGCGAGAGCCTGCCCGACGGCGGCTTGGCCAACGGCAGGGTGGTCGTGCAGCCCGGCAGCAACCTATGGCGTATCGCCCGCCATGCCTATGGCCGCGGCATACGTTATACCGTTATCTATCAGGCCAACCGCGGTCAGATCCGCGATCCGGCGCTGATCTTCCCTGGGCAGATTTTTTCCGTGCCGGGGTTCTGACCCGAAGGGCTCAGACGCCCGGCTAGCCGCAGCGCGTCGGCTTCAGCCGCCCCGCGCGAAGGTCGAGAGGATGCCCTCGCGGTTCTTCGCGTCCCAACTCACTGGCCAAAAAACCGCTGGATGCGCAGCAGGATGTCCCGCAGGTTAAGCCCGGCGGCCTCCGGCGCCGGCACCGCGCCTTCCGGCGTCCGCGCGCGCAGCGCGGCAACGGCGGCGCGTGTGTCGGACAGGTGCAACTCGGCGGGATTCTGGCCGCTGCCGCCGATGCCAAGCACCCGGACGAGCACCAGTTCGGCGCTGGGCAGTTCCTCGGCAGCGCGGGCTTCATCGGCGGCCCCGGGGGCGCAGACCACGGTTCGGCCCTCCAGCCCGCAGGGCAGTTCGAACAGCGGATTTGGCGGGAACCGCAACTGCGCGGTGCCGGTCAGCGCCAGTATCCCGCGGGAGGCGCCATCCACCCCCAGGTCGCGCGCCACGACCACCGGCACGGCGCGTCCGCCCCGGATCATGACTTCCAGCGCCAGCCCAGGGCGTCCTTCACTGGGGGGATCGGCCCAGTCGCGCAGCGTGAGGCGGCAATCGGCGCGGTCGGTCATGCGGTCCTGCGCGCAGCTGAGGCGCCAGGGTCCGAAGGACTGCTCCTCCGCCCGCGCCGGGGCGGCGAGGCAGAGAAGCAGTGGCAGGAGGGTTGCGATGCGCATCATGTCGGCCGAAGCATAGTCGAAGCATGGAGGCGATGTCATGGCAGGTGCGAAAGCTGTGGTCTGGGCGGATGGGACGGAAACGCCAAACCTCGGTCAGGGCACCTGGAAGATGGGCGAGCGCGGCGCCGACCGGGCGGCGGAGGCGGCGGCGCTGCAGCTTGGCCTCGACCTCGGCATGACGCTGATCGACACCGCCGAGATGTATGCCGAAGGCGGCGCCGAGGAGGTGGTCGGCGCGGCCATCGCCGGGCGGCGGGACGAGGTGTTTCTCGTCTCCAAGGCCTATCCGCAGAATGCCGGCCGACGCTCCTTGGGGGCGGCCTGTGCCCGCAGCCTCAGGCGGCTCGGCACCGACCGGCTGGACCTGTACCTGCTGCATTGGCGCGGAGGCATCCCGCTGGCCGAAACGGTCGAGGCGATGCAGGCGCTGGTGCGTGCCGGCAGCATTCTGCGTTGGGGCGTCTCCAACCTCGATGTCGATGATCTGGAGGAGCTGGGCCAGGGCCTCGCCTCCTGCGCCACCGACCAGGTGCTGTGGAACCTGACCGCAAGGGGGGTGGAGTTCGACCTGCTGCCCTTCTGCGCGCGGCGCAACATGCCGGTCATGGCCTATTCTCCGATCGGCCAGGGTGGCGCGCTGCTGCGCAACCCCGCGCTCGGCCGGATCGCCGCGCGGCATGGCGCGACCCCGGCGCAGGTGGCGCTGGCCTTCGTGCTGGCCCGGCCGGGGGTGGTGGCGATCCCCAAGGCGAGCAGCGCCGAACATGTCCGCGAAAACGCCGCCGCACGCGAGCTGACGCTGGCGTCCGCGGATCTCGCCGAGCTGGACGCCGCCTTCCCGCCGCCGAAGCGCAAGCGCGCGCTGGAGATGCTGTAAGGTCCTGCGGCCGATTGACGCCCCGGCCCCCTGGGTTATCCCTGGCCCGATCCCTGATCGAGGCCCCGCATGTTCCCCCAAAAATCTGAACTGACCATCTGCTTCGCCCATGCCGCCTATGCCATGCAGGAGCGTTTCGCCGCCCGCGGCACCGGCATCCGCGCCATCCAGGTGCGCGACCGCGCCAGCCTGGAGCAGCGCCTGGGCGAGGCGGATGTGCTCGTCATTTCCGGGCTGTGGAAGAACGACCTGATCCCCTTGGCCACGAAGCTGCGCTTCGTGCAGTCGGTCAGCGCCGGTGTCGACCAGTATGGGCAGGACGCCTTCCGCGCCGCCGGCATTCGCCTCGCCAGCGCCCAGGGCGCCAATGTCCGCGCGGTGTCCGAGCATGCGATGTCGCTGATCCTCGCCCTCGCCCGCCGCCTGCCAGAGGCCCGCGACAACCAGGCCCGCAAGGTCTGGCGCGGCATGGTCGGCGACCTGCCGCTGCGCGAGGATGAGTTGGGCGGCAAGACCTTGCTGATCGTCGGCATCGGCGGCATCGGCGGCCGGCTGGCGAAGCTCGCCAAGGCCTTCGACATGAACGTCATCGGCATCCGCCGTGACCCGGCCGGTGGGGCGAACGGCGCCGACGAGGTGTTCGCGCTGAGCGCTTTGAAGGAGCAGATCCCCCGCGCCGACTATGTCGCGCTGACCTGCCCGCTGACGCCCGAGACCACCGGCATCATCAATGCCGAGACCCTGGCGCTGATGAAGCCGTCGTCCTTCCTCATCAACGTCGCGCGCGGCAAGGTTTGCGTGGAGGCGGATGTCGCCGATGTCATGGCGCGCGGTGCCATCGCCGGCGCCGGGCTGGACACCTTCGAGGGCGAGCCGCTCTCGCCCGACAGCCCGCTCTGGGCGATGCCGAATGTGATTGTCACCCCGCATAGCGCGGGCGAGACCCGCCGCTACGAGGACAATGTCATCGCGCTGCTGCTGGAGAACCTCGACCGGCTGGGGCGCGGCGAGACGGTGCTGAAGAACCAGATCGTGTGAGGATGGACTATGCCGGCCTCGACGTGGTGCGGGTGATCTTCCGCCGAGGCGTACAGCGTCACCGTCACCACATCGCTTGGCTGCTGGCCTTGAGCATCCGTTGCAGCTCCCTGAACTCAGCCATTGCCGCGCATGATCGCGCAGCCTGCCCCATCTCGTGGTGCTGACGCGCGCATAGCCGATGGGGCGATTTTGAGGACGAGATTTCGGGCACATCTTCTGCAAAGCGCAACTTGTTGGCGGCGCTCACAGCTTGGGCATTTGCAATAGTCTTGATATCTGCAATGTCCGAGTTTGTGGTTTGCAGACCTAGCGCATGTCATGGCCAAACAGGTACGCCATCCAGTCCCGCAGTTTCTGGCAGGCCGCAGATCAGGTTCGCATTCTGCACCGCTTGGCCGGCTGCTCCCTTGCCGAGATTGTCGACCACGCCCATTGCGATCACCAAGTTGCGCTCTGGATCGGCCGCATAGCTGACGAAGGCGAGATTCGAGCCGGTGGCCCATTTGGTCTGCGGCGGCTTGTCGGTCACGCGGACGAAGGCCCGCCCGGCGTAGAAGCGCCGGGCCGCGTCCAGGCACTGGCCCGTGGTGGCGCGGCCGCGGCAGTAGATGGTCGCGAGCACGCCGCGGGTCATCGGCACCAGGTGCGGCGTGAACACCAGCCCGGCCGCGCTACCGCCGCTCAGCCGCTCGATCATCTTGGCCATCTCGGGCATGTGGACGTGCTGGAGCAGACCGTAGGGCACCAGGTTCTCGTTGCTCTCGGCGTAGCCGAACTTGCCGTCGGCGCCGCCCCGGCCGGCACCGGAGATGCCGGTCTTGGCGTCGATCACGATGTTGCCAGGCTCGATCAGCGTGTTGGCCAGCAGCGGCGCCAGCGCGATCAGCGTCGCCGCGGGGAAGCAGCCGGGGTTGGCAACGCGGGTCTGACCTTCGATCTGGGCTGGCCAGACATCGGCCAGGCCGTACTCCCAACCCTCGACGTAGCGGTGGTCGCCGCCGATATCGACGATCTTCACGTCCTTGGGGACGCGCGCCAGCGCCTCGGTCGAGGTGCCCGTGGGCAGCGAGGCGAACAGCACGTCGAGCTTCGGCAGGGTCACAGGGTCCCACCTCTCGATCACCAGCTCGGCCAGCTTGGCCGGCACACCGGGGAAGCGGTCCCCCAACCGGCTGCCGGCGCTGCCCTCGCCTGCGGCGTAGATGAGTTCGAAAGACGGGTGGCTCGCGACCAGGCGCATCACTTCGCCCCCGCCAAAACCGCTGATCCCGACAATGCCGACGCGAATGCTCATGGTGGTGTCCTGCTGCTGGAATGAAGGCAAAGAAAAACCCCCGGAGCCGGGGGCTGCGGGGGTTCGGAGGGTGCGGGCTGATGCCGCCTCGGGAGTGGGCCGCCAGGAAGTGGACCTCACCGGGGAGGGGTCTGTCGGCACGCAACCACGAAAGCCGCCGCTGAGAAGCAGCGACGGCGTCGGTTCGCAGTGCGAAGGCGAAGGTCATCCATGAGACAGACGGTAGTGGTCCGCCTGAACATCTGTCAACGGAGGTTTGTAGCTGTGCTCCCACCTCGCGAAGGCTGCTTAGGGTCGATGGCGGTCATCCCGCATGGTGCGACATTCTTGATTCATGAACGGTACGAGTTGGGGGGCAGCGGATCTACCAGTGATCCGCATACGCCCGTCCGAGTAGCGCCGTCAGAATTCGGCGTATATTTCGATGATGTTGTCCTCGGGGTCACGGAAGAACAGCGCGCGGTGCCGCCACTTCGGCAGGTCTGTGGGCGCCCTCAGGATCGGCACGCCTTTGGTGACCAGTTCGTCGTGGCATTGATCGACCGCAGCCAGTGGCACCTGGAAGGCGAGCTGCATTGCTGCTGAGCCCGGCGGTAAGGGGCCGTCATCGCACACGCTCCACGGACCACGAGGCCGCAGCGTCAGGAGAGTAGTGCCGACGCGGAAGCTGACCCAATTCTCCAGATCTGTTTCAACGGGGAACCCCATGATGTCGCGGTAGAAGGCTCGGGTCTCTGCAAGCCTGGTGCACAGGATCACAGTGTAATCCAAGCTCTCAATA
>Ga0255334_1001133_pt1 | contig 13725 bp, 22 predicted proteins | sample EtOH5_35cm_T3_12_FD_202080 | JGI IMG/M metagenome (GOLD analysis project Ga0255334, IMG submission 202080) | Sandy soil microbial communities from University of British Columbia, Vancouver, Canada - EtOH5_35cm_T3_129 | ecosystem: Engineered > Artificial ecosystem > Sand microcosm > Unclassified ...
GTTGCTACTCCCAATCCGGTCAGACATTTAGACCCCATACGCCTGTATGTGATGTTTTTGGCGCTCGCGGTTTGCGGGATGCTTAATCCACGCGTCCATCACGACGCCTTGCGCGCGGGCTGGGGGTTCATGCCGCGCGTTCCTGATCGGTCCCGAACCGCACGAAGTCGCGGCCGACCTCACTGTCGCGCGAGGATCGATACTGATACGTCTGCTGGTTGAACCACAGCCCGCATTTGCCTTCCCAGTCGCCGTTGCGCTGTTTGGCGATGTTCAGAATCACGGGCGGCAGCTCGCGCTTTTCCTTGAGCGCTCCCAGCGCGATTTGATCGCCATCCTTCTCGACCTTCTCGGTGAGCGCCCTGATCTCGTCCTCCAGCTCGCGGTTGCGCCACACGCTAATGATGTTGAAGGCGTTGGCGCCGATCTCCTGCGCTCCCTTCACGTCGTCGATGCCCGGGGCGCCGCGGAACTTGCCATCGCCCTTGCGCGCGTGCGCCACCAGATGCACATGCACGTCTCTGGCGATCGCCCACTCGACGATCTGATAGACGGCTTTCTCCTGGCCCTCGTAGTCCTCCGAGCCGATGCCCAGGCGCATGAGACTGTCGACTACGAACACATCGCACCCGTAGCGGCAGCGGGCGTACTCAAATACCTCCAGCATCTTCTCGACACTAGATTTTCCGACGACGTCGAACAGCCACGTCGACGCATCGAGCCAGCCCATGATCGCGCGGATGAACGGCTCGCTCGGCCGATCGGTGTTGCCGGCCTGCTTGACCATCCGGCGCAATTGCTGTCTGGCCTGCATCTCGTAGGAGGCGATGCAGAGCTTGGCGCCCTGGTCGGCGAAGCCGACGCATGCGTAGGACAGGATCTGCGATTTTCCCGCTCCTGAGGGGCCGCTCCAGATCGTCATTTCACCCGGACGAATTACCAAGCGATCCCTGATCTTCTCGAACGGCAAGCGGTAGCCGGGCTCGCGGTCACCTTTAGGCCAGAATAGGTTGATCACGTCTGCGGTGAACTCGCCCGCCCGGCGAAGTTCCGCAGGGTCCATGGGCTTGGCGTCCTCGAAGCACTGCCGGATTTCCTTGGCTGAAATCCCGTCCTGTGCGCACTGGTTCATGTCCTTGCGCGGCAGCTTCACCCGGCGGCAGCGATGCCGGCCGAGACGGGGCACGATTTCCGCCACTGCAGCATCGCCTTCCGCATCGTCATCCAGCGCGAGATAGATCACCTCGAACCGTTGCAGCCGGTCGAACTCGGATTCGATCCAGCGCTGCTTCTCGCCCTTGCCACCACCGAACGGAACCGACAAGGCCGGGTAGCTGTAGTCGTAGCTCGTGCAGGCGTCGATCTCGCCTTCGGTGATGGTGATATCCCGCGCGTTCGGATCGATCGCCTGCCAGCCGAACAGCACGGGCTCGCAGTTCGCCTCCACGCGGGTGATTTTCTTACCCTCGGGTGTGCGGTCGATTGAGAGGTATTTAACGAACGTTAAAGCGCCTTCGACGAACGACGGAAAGATCATCTCGCGGCCGTTCTCGCCGATGCGGTACTTCGCGATCGCTTCGGCGGAAATCTTGCGCTGGGTGAGATACGCCCGCACGGGACCGATCGGCTTGGCGCCCTTCGGCGCCGGCGGTTTGCGGTACTGTCGCTCCGGTTTCTCGAACCGCGGCCGCTCCATGCCAAGCCAGGCGCGGATATCGTCCAGCGCGCGCGACAGGTCCTGCCCCTTCACGGCGCACCACAGATCGATCACATCGCCGCCTTCGCCGCCCTCTGCAAAGTCGGTCCACACGCCTGCTTTTGGGCCGCGCAGCCGGACCTTGAGCGACTCCCCGGCCTCACCACGGATCGAGCCGACGCACCACTCGCCGTTGTGGTCGCGACCGGCCGGCAGCAGCATCGAGGCCACGTCATAAATCCGGCCGGTGAGCGCGAGCTTGATGGTGGTGATGTCGCTCAAATCTCCACCCCGCGGTAGGCGTCGTGTGTTGTTTTGCCGGTAGTGGGCGCCGGGTCGAAGCCGCCCTCGACCAGCTTCGTGAACGACTTTTGCTGGATGACGAAATCGAAGTCCGCGCGCCAACCGCTCGGGCCGCCGCCGCACAGGAAGCTGTTGCCGGGAATCTTCGCGAGCGCGGCGTTCCATCCAGCAATGCCGCCGCACTCCGAAAGCCGCGCTCGCAGCTTCTTCCGGCGCGTGTCGTTCAGTGATCTGGCGGTTGCCAGCCCAGCACGCTCCGCCATCGCGTTCCAACTTCGCAGTGCCTCGCCTTCCGGCGAGCGATCGAGGAACGCCGGCAAATCCAGTTCGTCGGAATCCCCCTCGCTCACACTCGCGCCGTCAGGCGCGACGGTGAGTGAATCAGGTTCCGGTTCTGGTAGAGGTAAGGGAGAAGGAGAAGGAGAAGGCTTGACTATGCCATACCCATTCGCATGGGTATCGGATGGGGCATCAACAGGGGTTCGCATGGGCCATCCCGGCGCGGCCTTGAGGGCTTTCGATTGGGCCTCCAATTGAGGGTTAAGTCTCTGATACAGAGCGGAATAGATCGGAGAGCCGATGGGCACCGATAGCGCCAGCTTGGCGGCGTGGATCGCCTGCTTCTCGCCCTTGATCGGGTCGAGTTCGAGCGCCTTGTCGATCAGGGTCCAACCGGTCTTCGGGTCGCGCAAAATAAAGCCGGTTTTGACCATCTCGGATAGGGCATCCAATACCCCTTCGATACCCCATTTCTGGAACCGCTCGTTGTCGGTCAAGGCGCCGATCCCGAGCTTGAAGCAGCCGATCGCATTTCGATGCGGCCCGGTGATCAGAAATAGCCCGAGGAGCGCCGCGCGATCGCTCAACGGGACCACCTTGTCACCCTCCCAGAAGACGTCGTGGACCTTGCCGTAGCTCACTCGTTCACTCCCAACGCTAGAGATTTTCCCTCGATCACCCGGATGGCGTTCCGGGCATCGCCGATCAGCTCGCACGCCAGATCCTTGGCGCAGGTCGGATGCAGGGCGATCGGGCCCATGCCGCCGATCCACACCACCGCGATGTCGGCGATCTGCTCGCCGCAGTGGAAGCATTCGACCCACTCGAGACCTTGCGCGCACAGCCGGTGCAGATCGGAGCCGGGGGTGAGGTTTTCGACCGACATCAGTGCGCCATGAAGTTGATCGGTTGCGGGGTCGTCCAGCACAGCGCGCAAGTCGCGCAGCTTTTCGATTTCCCGGTCTGCGCCGGGCAGGTGATGCCGTCGGGCCCGGTGCGGAGCACATGAGGCGGACCATCGGAGTGGCGCACCCACCAGCGCGCCGGGTACGCACGCCGCAAGGTGAGCAGGGCATCGCCGATCGGCGTGCCGGGCTGGTGCGCGGTGTAGCCGAACACATGCAGCTGCTGATGCTTGCCCAGCCAGCGATGCCACGCCTCCACATACGGGATGGAGTAGAAATCGCCGAGCACATGCAGCCGCACGACAAATCCCGCTGCGTGCTTTTCTGCAAGCGCGGCGAGTTCGCGCGCGAGCGTGTCGACGAGTTCCTGGCCGTGCGGCTGGCGCGCCGCCCAGCGCATGTGGTTGCCGTAGCAGTCGTGCCAATGGGTACAACTCCGCGGGCAAGTGCGGCGCTCCTCCAAGGTGAGCGAGAACAGCCGCATGCCGCGCCAGCGGCCCTTGGCCACGATGTTGCCGAGCTTGGGCGAGTGAAGGCCGGGCTTCAGCAGTGGCAGGCGTAGCTCCGGCACGCTGCGGAACAGCGAGCGGCCTTGCACGACCGCCGGGTGATCTTCGCTGAGCACGAGCGGCCTGCCGCCCTGGGCGTGCAGGTTCAGGCGCATGCGCGCGCCTTCCAGCTGACCCGTGGTGAGGTTGAGGCTGCGGCGAATTTCCTTCTTGCTCAGCCCCGCGTTCCACAGGGTGGTCACCGCTTCGACCATTTGGGGCGTCCACCTCATGCCGAGCCCTCGACGCTCTCGATCAGTTCGATCTTGCCGCTCTCCATGTCGTCCGCGCAGATGTGGAGCGCGCCGGGAATCATCGAGCGTTCGCCCGATCGCCGGATTTGCAGATCGAGGCCGACCAGAACGGACAGCATGCCGTTGACCGCCTGCGAGAAGGTGAGGTCGGGGCACTCGTGCATGAGCTCCTCGATCGCATCGGTGAACTCGACCTGGGCGCGCTGGTCCGGCGTGAGCGGTCCCGATTGGCGAAAATACGTTGTCGTCATGCGACGACCCCCAGCCCGGCCGGGACGATGCCGGGCGCCATGTACATGATCGGCTTGGCGGCGGCGCGGAAGATTGCAATCTCGGCGCGGACGCCGGCGCTCTCCGTCCAGCCTTCGGCCATCAATACGATCAGCCCGCGCGCGGCGTTCATGAACGGCTGATCGGCCGGAATCCAGATCGAATGATCGCGCGGATCGATGCCGCCATGGATTGCGACGGAGTGGGAATGCGCGATCGGCGAGAACGTCGGCACGCCGGCGCGGATCAGAACCGCCGTCTGCCGGCACGCCAGCGCGAAGGCAGCATCGATGCCGCCCGGATATCTGGAATAAACGGACGCGAGGTACCAGAAGCCGGTCATGCGGCGCTGAACAGTCCCGGCGCATCGGCCGGTTTGTGGGCTACACGCAAATTCTTGACCGCTTGCCGGTAGTAGCTCGGCTTCAATTCGATCCCGACGCCGAGGCGACCGGCGCTGACCGCGCCAAAGACCTCCGAACCCACGCCCATGAACGGCGTAAGCACCGTCTCGCCGGGGTTCGACCACAGCGCCATCACGCGGTCGATCACGTCGAGCTGCAGCGGATGAACGTGCTTCTCGTCCTCTTCGTCGCGAGACTTCTGGAACGGCAGCACCCGGCCAATGCGGATGTCATCCCAGAACGCGCTTGCGTACTGCCGCCAGATCCAATGCGAATAGCGGTTCTCGATCTGATTGCCGCTCCAGCCGCGGTATTTGAGGATGTCCGTTGGCGGAACGCGCTCGCCGGCATAATCCAGAAGCCCCACGGGATGCGCGATGGGCACGGGGTTTTGACCGTGGCGGCGGAACACCAAAAGCCAATCCGCCGAGGCGACCGAACAGCGCGAGGAATCATCGACGATGGTCTTGTGCGCGAGGTTCTTTGCCATGGTTCGATTGCGCACCGCGAGCGGTTCTTTCCAGATCGCGTAGCGCGCGATGTAATGCCAGCCTTCCCGTTCGTGCAGCCGGATGATGTCGCCGGGGAAGTCGATCAAATGATCCGTGCCGCTGTTGCCGCTCGGCACCTCCATGCAGTGAACCGCCGTCATGCGGCCCGGCATCGTGAGCCGCGCCAGCTCGCGGACGACAAAGGCGTAGTGCAAAAAGAATTCGTCGTAGTCGCGCGCGTTCGACAGGTCGCGCTCGCTCGACGAATAGTGATACAGCCCGCCGAACGGCGGGGAATAGATCGACAGATGCACCGCCTGGTCCGGCAGGCTCTGCATGACCTCGCAGCAATCGCCGTTATACAGCGCGTAGGCGTTGGTGATTTCCTGGGCGATTACAGCCATGTCGGGACTTGCTCCTGTTCGTTGAAATCCGCGGCCGACCGCAGCCGCGTTGAATGGTTCATCTGCTCGACCAGCCGGGAAAACATCTTGTCGGCGGCCTGCGCTTTCCGCTGCAGATTGGCGAGCACCATCTTCTCGCCTTCGGTCGTCACAACATCCACTTGAACGGGACGCTTCTGCCCAAACCGCCAGCAGCGCCGGATGCCCTGGTAGTATTGTTCGAACGAATGCGACGGGAAAAACGTGACGTGCGCGCAGTGCTGGAAGTTCAATCCCCAGGCGCCGATCTTCGGCTTTGTGAGCAACACGCGATGCTCGCCGCGCGCAAAACCGAACAGCCTGTCCTCTTTGGCTTCGTCGCTATCCTTGCCCGAGACTTGGACGCAACCGGGAATGAGTTTTTCGAGGAGATCGCCTTCCTCGTTCAAATGGCACCACACCAGCGCTGGCTTTCCGGTGTCCGCGACGAGGGAAGCCACCTTTTCGCAACGCTCGCGGATAGTGCGCCGCCGTTCCTCGCGCTGTTCGTCGAGGCCGACCGCGGGCAGGGCGAACAATTTTCCCTCTGGGTTCGACTTCGCATCAACCAGATGGCTGCGCTCGACCAGCGGCGGGAGAATGAAATCATCGTCGGCGAAGCCCAGATCGGACGGCTTGCGACAAGCCCGCGCCCAGGAGCATACCCACTGCCAGAACGGCGTCTCGGCGTGGCCCTTGAAGCGCCACTTCGCGCCCTCGTCGATCCGGCCGCGATGTCCATACGAGGCCGGGCTGACCGTGTTCTGGTCGTTTTTGAAATACCGGGTCAGCATGTCGGTGTAGCCGAGACTGCCGAGCGCCTCCGATGAGGTTCCCAGCTCGGTGTAGTCGTTCGGCGCCGCCGTTGCCGTGCAGAGCAGGCGGTACTTCACGCGACGCATGAACTCGGTGATCTGAGATTTGTATGCGCCGTCGAAGTTCTTGAGGATCGAGCTTTCGTCGCAGACGACGCCGGCAAAATCGTCCGGGCTGAACTTGTCCAACCGCTCGTAATTCGCCGTCACGATTTCCGCGCCGAGTTTTCCGTCTGCGGATCGGCGGCAGTCGAAGTCGAACTTCTCGGCCTCGTCCACGGTTTGCAGCGATACGGATAGCGGCGACAGGATCAGCACCGGCTTGGCCGTATGCCGCACCACGTTGTGCGCCCAGGTGAGCTGCATCAGGGTCTTGCCCAACCCGCAGTCGGCGAAGATCGCCGCGCGCCCCTGCCGCAACGCCCATTCCACGAGATGGTTCTGGAAGTCGTACGCCGCCGGGTGAACAAAATGCGGCGCGAAGCCGAACTCGCCCTCCAGCTGCGCCTTGCTCTCCAGGAATGCGCGATAGTCGCTCATGCCGCCCGCCTGCTCAACCAAGTGGCATACCGCGCCGCATCCAGCTCGGCGCGCATCCGCCCGGCCCGGACTTCCCATTCTGCGATCAGCAGCTCGAACCTGTCCGCCGCGGCCTCATCGCGGACGGCGCGGAGGTCGCGGACGATCTGCCGGTAGCGCTGCGCGATGGCCTCAAGGTTTGTCACGGCGATTTCAGCCCTGAGCCACGGATCGGGGTCGAATTTGTTGTACGGGAGGGTCATGCGGCGGCCGTGACTGAGCGTTTCCGCAATTTGCGCTCAACCACGCCAGCGGCTCGACGTCTGGCGCGCTCGGTCAAGCGGACACAGGCGCGACAGCAGCGCCATCCGCCGGGCCTTGTAATCAAATTGGGGCCAGCCAGCAGATGGCCGCGCTTACAATGGGTTTTGTGGGCGTTAAAAACTGTCGGCGATGTCCCCCGCCGCCAGTTCTCAAGCTGCGTGACGGCTTCAAGATGCCGCGGATTGACGCAGCAGCGCACGCGGCAAAGGTGGTCGATCTCAAGGCCGTGAGGAATTGGTCCCTTGAACAATTCATAAGCAACGCGATGGGCGGAGACAGGCTTCTCGCCGCTCCAAATGCGCCCGTATCCCTTTGCGTGGTACTGGCCGATCCAGAGCCAACAACCGCTGTTCGGCTCGGGCATCCAAAAGTCGTTGAACCTGTCGATGAGCGGGCGGAAAGCCGGCATGCTAGGCAACTTTCCTCGCCGCGTCCGCGACCGATGCCAGCGCGCCAGTCGATGCGCGCAACGGCACGCCGCAGGCGGCCAGCTTGCGGGTCAGATCCTCAAGTGATCGGGCTATGAACCACTTGCCGCCGGCCTTCTCGATGGCGAGGCCGACCTGGATTTGCTCGAGCGTCGGCTTGCCGGTCGCGCTTTTCAGCTCGATGCCGATGAACATGCCGCGCGACAAAATCTGCACATCGGGCCAGCCGACGCGGACGCCCTTGCGCCGGTTCTGGGCGCCGCGGATTTCGCCCGCGCCTTCGGGTGCGATCGTCGTCCAGATGGCGTCCTTGGGCAGGACGACGGCGAGGAAGTCCGCAACCGAGCGGTGAAAATCGCGCTCACGCACCGTCATGCTCCTTGCTGGTGTTGCTCGCGTCGTGCCTCGATGTGCCGCTTGCGCGCCATCGCCTGCTCTGGAAAATTCAGAAAGGCGAATGCGCCATGGAGTTCGATGGCGAGTTGATCGCGCGCTTTCGCAGCGGCAATTTCGCTATCGTGATAGCCAATGGAAACGCGGCGTCCTCCCGGCGCAGTGATTTGCCCGGTCCACTGACCCGTCGCCCGATACCAATAAATTCCCTTGAACTTCGTCCCCGAGCTGTAGCCGCGCTTGTTCATCCCATTCTGGGCTGGGGTGCAGATGCGGATATTGCAGCTGCGCCGATTGTCGAGGCCGTCACCGTTCGCGTGATCGACCAGTTCGCCGGGGCGCGCATTGAGAAGTAGCCGATGCATTTTCCGGCCGCCCGATGCGATCGCGTACCAGTTGCCGTGTTCGAAGTGCGCATTCCATTTGATCCGAGCTACACGCCAGAAATCCTCTGGATCAATGAGCGCGAATTTCCCGCGCGTGAGCGGTATGCGATCTGGGGTGCGCGCCATCCCCTCAAGGCGAAGACGCTCGGCCTCTTTCCGGGCCGCCCTCTTGGCCGCCTGCTTACGCACCGCACTTGGCGAACGGTAGCCCCGCGCTCTCGCTACGTAGGTGCCGAGATGATGCCGCGGCACGCCGATGGCGCGGGCGATGTCGCCGCGATCCGCGCCCTGTTCGAGCATGCGCTTGACGATCTCGTGTTTAGGCGCGCAGTTCATGCCGCCGCCTCACCGGCGCGGCGGTAGGCGCGCTGCGTGTGCTTCTGGCAATAGGGCATCGGACCCGAGCGCTTCTTTCCGCAATACCGGCCATCCGGCTTGTCGTCCCAAAGCGGCCACTGGCAATTCCATGACGCCGGAATCGCGACCGCCTTGGGCAGTGATGCGTTGATCTGGCGGATGCGGTCTATGTCGGGCGCGCTGATCGTGCTGACGTTGTAATTCTGGTATCGGCCGTTCGATGAGTGCGGCGCCAGCTTTCGGCCGACGACGCTCCCCAGGCTGCCGCGCATCTGTGACGAAAGAGGCGGCGGAGCCGATACAACCGGCTCCGCCGCAGGTGCACAGGGAGGAAGCCTATCAAGGATGACAGGGTCGATCGCGGACACCACTCCCGGCCCGCCCGCGCTTTCGTTGGACTGCCCGTCCGACGGAAGATCTGAATTCTTGTGCTCGGGCGCGGCGGTTTTCCTGCCGCTCGAAACGATCTCGACGACCAGATAGCGGAGCCCGAACGCGGTGTATTGGGAGGCCGTGCGGATCAGCCCCGCCTTGCGCAGCGCGTAGAACGCATTGCCGACGCTGAACTGCGTGAGGCTGACACGGGCGGCGAGCGCCCGCATTTGCGGGCACGGCAGATCGCGGTCGGCGAGCCCGCACAGGAAGCGGTACACCGCGTCGTATTTCGGGTTCTTGTGCGCGGGATGCATGCTCATGCGGCCAACACAGCGCCGGCATGACGCGCCGCGAATTGCTCGCCTGGAGCAGTCAGCGCGACCGCCCGCGCCCGATGCGGCGCGCGCGTGATGTAGCCGCGCTGATCCAGGGCTTCGATCAAGCGATGGATGCCGGACTTGCCCTTGAGCCCGAGCGCGTCTTTCATCTCGCTGAACGATGGCGGGATGCCGTCGCGCGCGATGTAGGCGGCGATGATCAAGAGCAGCGCGGCCTGCTGTCTGGTGAGTCCGACGGCCGCGCGGATCGGTTGCATGCACGTCGGACAGAATTCCGCACGATGTTCCATCGCTGCCTCACTCCCATATCGCCGCCCGGTTATCCGGTTGCGGCGGGTCTGTCCCATCTCAGAAGCGTCGTTCGCCGCGTTCAATCGCGCCGTATCGGCCCAGGCTGTACTCCGACACGGCCGCCGACTTGTCTGCGAGCCAGCGTGTCGCGTGTCCGAGCAGCAGCCAGAAAATCTTCATGCACTACCTGCGCTGGCGGGCTCATGTGTCCCGTCCTTTGATTTCGTCCCAATTCCGCATCAGGCGTTCGATGCGCGCTTTCGTCTGCTGGAGGTCGGCGTCGAGCTTCATCGCGAGCGCCTGCTCGTCGTAGCCGGCAAGCGCGACCATATCGGCCGCGAACTGCCGGGACTCCCGCATCATCTGGATGACGTGCTTGGCCGACGGCGTGACCCGGCGGCGCTTCCAGTTGCGCGCGGTCGGCTCATTGGTGCCGGCGGCGCGCGCAGCATGCTTGGCGGTCGGAAACGCCCGATCGATGGCGTCCGCAAGCGCCTCGGTGGTTTCCAGTGTGCTGGCGAAGGGGGTCAAATTTTGCCCCCGTTCCGTGTGAACTTTTTGCCCGGTTGGTCGAACAGACATTGCGTACTCCCATCGCTTTTATTATCAGCGTGGAGAGCGCATTCATTCATGAAACGCCGCGTATTGCCGAGGAGCGCGCCAACGCTGGCCTCGGCTGCTTTGTTGTCGAGACGGCGACGGTATTGTTCCCGGTAGTGTCGGTTACGGCAAATGCGGCATTGCCGGACCACAACGCCAGCGTTCCGGCGATAAACCAAGTTTTCGCCGGAGAGCGGGTGGCCATGCACGCAATGCGTTTTCCGCGCGTGCATGGCAGACGGAGCATCGCCGCGCAGGACATTCTCGCGATGCGTCACCGCTTCAAGGTGGCTCGGATTTACGCATGCGCGGTTGCGGCAGAGATGATCAAGTTCCAAACCATCGGGAATCGGGCCGACGCAAATACTCCGGGCCACCCGGTGCGCCAGCACGCGCCGCTGGTCAATGTTGAAGAAGCCATATCCCTTCGCGCCGATTTCGGCGAGCCACAGCCAGCAGCCACTATTAGGCTCAGGGCTAACCTTGCTCCAAAAGCGGTCAGTCCAATCGATGCATGCCGTGTGGTTCATGCCGCGCCCCGCTCAAAAGGCCGGGGTTTCGATGTCTCGGAATCATCGCACGGGATGTGGTGGAGGCTTACCGCAGCCAAATGGGCGCTGCGGGGACTAGTAGAAACGCTTAGACCCCTGGGTATGCGAATTCGCGCGTTTCTGCTGTGCATGACGCGGGGCTAGGAGGTTGGGGTTTGGAGGGTGTCGATCAGCAGCCGCAACGTCATGGCGATCTGCTGCAAGTCTATGTCGCGTTCGGCGATCACGTCGCGAATTTCATCGAGAAACTCGGCATCCTCAATGACGGCCGCCAGGATGTTCAAGTCAGCCATGTCCCGCTCGGCGTCCGCGATGAGGTGTGCCCACGGCGGCGCGCTAATGGCGCTCTCGCCGCTCCCGCTTTCAGAAGGCTGCGTATTCGGTGTTTCCGGCGCGTCAGTGCCGTGGCCTTGGGGCGAGGCTCGGTCCTTCATCCCCTCATCAATGATCTCGCTCCAATGGGGGACGGGAGTCATGCGGCGGACTCCCGCACGAACTGTTCCGGCAGATTGACCTTTGCCTTGGCGGCGGCCTCAAGGATTTCCTTGCGCCGCCATGACGGTATGCGGCGGGTCATGCGGCGGCGTCCTTGACGAACGCCTCCGGTAGCGGAATGCCAGCACGCTTCGCCGCAACGATAATTTCAGGCTTGCGCCACGGCGGGATTCGCCCCGAGCGGCGCCAGCCATCCACGGTGGTCACGTGCTTGTGGCCCAACGCCTTCGCGGCTTTGGTCAAGCCGCCAAAGGCCTGAATGACTTCCTCTGCAACCGAACAACCCTGCTCCATAGTTCACCTTCTACGATAATCGGAAAATCAATACAAGATAATTCTCCGAATTGCGTAGAGGAAGCCCGCCGTGGCACTCACGCATAATTACCAAATGCGTAAACAGTACCGGCCGCAGCCGTGGCTACCGCTCCGCTTGAAGGAGATTGAGAAGACCCAGACGGCCATCGCCGATGCGATGTTTGGCGGGCGAACTGCGACGTTGACTGAAATCATCGATGGCGCGCGTAAGATCGCGCTCGACGAATTACCAATCCTAGCTGATTTGGTGGACCTGCCGGAGCCCGTTGTTTACGAACTGGTCACCGGTCGGCGAATGCCCATCGCACCGCCGGCAAAAATCGCGATAGCCGGGTATATCGGGGCTGGCGACCAAGTGTTCCCCGTCGATGATTATATGAAAGGGGCGGGTTTGGCCGAAGTGGTATGCCCAGAGGGGGTCGATCCACAAAACGCGGTTGCCGCCATCGTGCGCGGCGACTCGATGTTTCCGCTTGAAGACGGGTCGGTCGTCGTTTGGGGTGCCCATGGCGGGCCTGCGGACGCCGTAGGGCGCGTTTGCGCGGTCCAGGTAGCCCATGACGGCCCCCTCTTGGTCAAGGGCCTCAGGCTTGCCCCGCAGCCAGGCCGCTACAATTTGATCTCGCGAAACGCGCCGCTGCTCGAAAACGTCGAATTGGAATGGGTCGCGCCCATTTTGGCATTCCTGCCCCCGAGCGCAGTTAGAACATCTTCTGACAGCTAGAGAACCTGACGGTTGGTGAGGTGCTGGAGAGGGCGTAGGACGACCTCCCCGGCAATCGCGCCGAGTCGGTCCCTACCCCCTCCCCTTCTGACGGCCGGAGCCGGCGCCGGAGCCACGGGCAGCAACGCTGGAAACAGCTAGCTCTCCGCGTCGCCTCGGTGCGCTACTTCTCGGCGGGGAGTTTCCCGCCGCCAGGCCTTGGGCTCCGCACCTTTCGGACCGCCCTATGGGTATATGCCCGGTTCCCCACAGTACCCCGCCAACACGCCTGCCGCTGTTGGTTTGCCCGATCAGCAGACGTTCATGCTTCGTGCTGATACGATAAACGAATCACTACGGAAATTGGAACTACGAATATCGGAAAATAGTTCTTGACCTTTTTCCGATTTTCGTAGAAGCTCCCAATCGCCGCTGGATGGCCGGCGGGAGAGGGAGAGACAGATGTTGATGACCGAGACTCGCAGAGAATCTGCGGCGCCTTCTGGCCACCGCGCAACGAGTTCGTTGCCTTCCGCAAAGACCGCTCGGCAGGAACCGCGCGTGACTGGCCCCGCGAGCGAGCTTGGCGAATCCGAGCGCTACTGCACCTGCTGCCGGCGTCCACTCAAGACGAAGGTGGCGTGGCTCGAATTGGACCAGCGCACCGACACGTATCACGACCGCGGCGGCGTCCCGGCCGACAAGTCGCAGGGCTGGTTTCCGTTCGGCCTCACATGCGCCCGCGCCGCCCTCTCCCGCGGAGATGCGACGTGAGCGCCAAGATCATCACCACGTACATCTATCCGCCGATCCCCATCCGTCAATTCGACTGGTGCGCGGTGACCGACGACTACGACGGCGCGGAGGACTCGCATTGTCCCATCGGCTACGGCAGAACCGAGGCCGAAGCAATCGCAGACCTCATGGAACAACTCGAGGAACGGTCATGACCACCCACCCCGCAGGCCACGGCGGCAAAGCCCCGGATACGGAACGGCGCGTCGCACCAGCTACTTGGCCGCTTAGCGCGCGCCATTATGGCGGCGTGAGGTGGGAGGTTGTTGACCGTGACGGCATTGTGTGGGCGCTGACGTGGAGCGAGGGGGATGCGCGCACCATCGCGACTGCTGTCAATGAATTTCGCGGCACGAACGCGCCAGCGGCCGCCGAACTCGACCGGCTCAAGGCCATCAACGGAGAGCTGCTGGCGGCGCTGCGCGAGATCGCTCAGGACGAAGATGTTCAATACGGGTTCTTTCCGGG
>Ga0255334_1001134_pt1 | contig 13719 bp, 12 predicted proteins | sample EtOH5_35cm_T3_12_FD_202080 | JGI IMG/M metagenome (GOLD analysis project Ga0255334, IMG submission 202080) | Sandy soil microbial communities from University of British Columbia, Vancouver, Canada - EtOH5_35cm_T3_129 | ecosystem: Engineered > Artificial ecosystem > Sand microcosm > Unclassified ...
AGTAGGCGATCCTGCGCTTCGCGCTCGGGTAGCCAACGACCTCAACGCGCTGGGTTTAAAATGTACGCCGGATCAGGTGTTGATTCTGTCCGGTTCGCAGCAAGGCATCGATCTCGTCGCCAAGCTTTTTATTGATGCCGGCACGTCGGTGGCCGTCGAGTCGCCTACTTATCTGGCCGCCTTGCAGGTATTTCGTTACTTTGGCGCTCGCTTTACCGCGCTGGATCCTCGCCAGCCCGATGCGGGTCTGGCGGATCAGCGTAAACCAGCGTTTGCCTACGCCATTCCGACGTTTCAAAACCCGACCGGGCATTGTTATAGCCTGGCGGCGCGACAAACGTTGGCGCACGCCTGCGATGATCTGAGTTTGCCGTTGTTTGAGGACGACCCTTATCGCGATCTGGTTTACGATGCTTGCGACCGCACACCGATATGCACGCTGATCAAACGGGCCCCGTGGATTTATCAAAGTTCGTTTTCGAAGAGTCTGGCGCCAGGTTTACGCCTGGGGTATCTGGTGGCTTCGGAAGAGTTGATGCCGTACTTGATACGCCTTAAGCAGGCTGCGGATCTGCACAGTAACCAGGTCAGTCAGTGGTTGGTTTTAAAGCAGTTAGAAGATACTGACCGGCCGCAGCGGATAGCGCATATCGTCGATATTTACCGACGTAAACGGGATATTTTTGAGCAGGAGTTGGAGCAAAACTTTAAAGGTTTGGCCACCTGGCACCAACCCGCCGGTGGACTGTTCTTTTGGTTGACATTGAATCGGATGATAAACACTCGATCCCTGTTGCCCGAAGCGATTAAACGCAAGGTCGCGTTTATGCCGGGCGAGCCGTTCTTTGCTGATAATCCACAGGCTTGTGGTGCTATCCGGCTTAATTTTAGCCATGCAACCGAAGCACAAATCAGCCAAGGTCTGGCTATCCTTGCAGAAATATTGAGCTAAACTTGCAGCCCTTAACTCTATTGGCTAATAGAGGGCGGCTAGGCTATTTTTAGCAGGTTATTGCTCAAGGAATTTACGATGAATACAACGGTTCGATCCATGTTGATCACGGGGGCCAGCTCGGGTATTGGTGCGGCGGTGGCTAGGGAATTGGCCAGTCATGGTTGGAATGTGGCCTTGTCGGCTCGTCGTGGAGAAGCTTTGGAAGTTTTGGCTGCGGAGTTGCGTCAACAGCATCCTAATCTGAGTATCAGCGTCCATGTGCATGATGTGACTGATTACGAAGCCAGCGATAGCTTGATTCAGAATGCAGTTCAGGCACTGGGCGGATTGGGTGCGGTGTTTATCAACGCCGGGATCGGGCTGGGTGGGCGCATTGGGGGCAAGTCGTTTGATAAAGCTCGGCGCACCATTGAAACTAACTTGCTTGGGGCAATGGCCGTTACCGATGCGGCGGTGCGCTATTTTCGCACGCAGGGTGGCGGACACGTGGTGGGTACCTGCTCAGTAGCTGCCTTTGCTAGTTTTCCTGGCAATGTGGCGTATTCGGCGTCTAAGGCTGGATTATCGACCTATCTGGACGGCTTGCGGGCTGAGGGCTGGCGCGAAGGTATTCGAGTGACCGCGCTCTACCCTGGCTTCGTGCGTACGCCTATTGTCGATGGAGTGGCGCATACACCGTTTGCCATCGAAGCCAATCAGGCGGCCCGACTGATTGTACGGGCGATTGAGCGTCAGGCTCCTCGTGCTATCATCCCGCGTTTTCCGTGGGCCTTGGCGCGTTGGTTGATGCCGTTGATTCCTGCTCGATTGATGGCTCGGCTGGGTATTTAAATAGGCGGTAAGGGGAGCTTCGCGCTACAATTCGCGGGTCTGCCTGTTGCTGCCATTTTGGAGATACTGTTTGAATTCGTTTTTTGCCGTCGCCGCCCCGGGACTCGAAGCACTCACCGCCGGCGAGCTGCGCCGGCTGAATTTGATTCCAGCTACATTGCCCGCCGTATCCACCGCTGCAAAACCAGCCACAGCCGATGCGGGTGGCGTTGCTTTTGAAGGCGACATGGACGCCTTATACCGTGCCAATTTGCACCTGCGCACAGCAAGCCGGGTGTTGGTTCGCCTAGGTAGTTTCCACGCCAAGGCGTTTTCTGAGTTGCGCAAGAAAGGTAGCCGCCTGGACTGGGCGCGGTACCTGGCCCCGGGGCAGCCGGTGGCCATTCGGGCCACCTGCCATCAATCCAAGCTATACCATTCCGGTGCGGTTGTTGAACGTATTGCCGGTGCGATTGCAGACAGTTTGGGCGGTGCTATTTCCGAGCAGAAACCGGGCGAAGAGGAGGGGGCTAATCCTCCACAATTGGTGGTGGTGCGGCTGGTTAATGACGAATGCACCGTGAGCATAGATTCATCGGGCGAATTATTGCACCGACGCGGTTATCGCCAGGCTCTCGCTAAAGCCCCGTTAGGCGAAACCCTGGCTGCCGCGATATTGCTGGAAAGTGGATGGGATACCACCTCACCCTTGCTCGACCCGTTTTGTGGCTCCGGCGTTATTCCTATTGAGGCGGCGTTGCTGGCGCTGGGGCTGCCCCCGGGTCGCCATCGCCGCTTCGCTTTCATGGACTGGCCCAATTTCGACCCACAACGTTGGCAAGCCCTACAAAACCAAGCACCTTCACAGCCGTCACGCGAAATACCACTTATTTTGGCATCAGACCGTGATGCGGGTGCAATCACCATGGCCCAGCAAAACGCTGAGCGTGCGGGTGTGGCACAACATATTCAGTTTCGCTGTCAGGCGGTTTCAGCCATCAATCCGCCGGCTTTAGCGGGCTGGGTGGTGACCAATCCGCCCTACGGCGTCCGACTCAGTGCCAATAAAGACTTGCGCAATTTGTACGCGCAATTTGGCAATGTGTTGCGCGCAAAATGTATGGGATGGCACACTGCCATTTTGTGCAGTGATTTAATGTTACTTGGCCAGACGGGGATAAAACTCGATACCTCATTCGCTATGGTGACTGGCGGCCTCAAGGTGCGACTTGGGAAAGGGATAGTGAAAGCCGCCAGCGCGAAAAGTTTGCCTCGATGACTACCCGTCCCAGCAGCAAGAGGTTTGACGATAACCTATGAAAATCCCCAAAGGTCTTCAGCCACTTATTGACGACGGCATCGTTGACGGCGTGATTCGTCCGCTCAAAAGCGGCAAGGAAGCATCGGTCTATCTGGTGCAGTGCGGCAACAGCATTCGTTGTGCCAAGGTATATAAGGCCATTGAACAGCGCAGTTTTCAGAGGCTTGCCGAGTATCAGGAGGGGCGTAAAACCCGCAATAGCCGTGATAGCCGTGCGATGGGAAAACGCAGCAGACATGGCCGTGATGTGGCTCAGTCAGCGTGGAAAAATGCCGAAGTAGATGCCCTTTATCTGCTCGATGGTGCGGGCATACGGGTACCCAAGCCGCACGGCTATATTGATGGCGTGCTGTTGATGGAAGTGATCGCCGATGCGCAGGGCAACCCCGCTCCCCGGCTCAACGACGTCAGACCTTCGGCTGAAGAGGCGCGGCAGTGGCATAGTTTTTTGATCACGCAGGTGGTGCGCATGCTCTGCCTGGGGTTGATTCACGGCGATCTTTCTGAATTCAACGTGCTGGTCGGCAGCGATGGTCTGGTGATCATTGATCTGCCGCAGGCAGTAAACGCGGCGAGCAACAACAACGCCTTTAGAATGCTGGAACGCGATGTGAATAACATCCGCGCCTACTGCGGCCGTTTTGCCCCCGAGTTGCTTGATACCGAATATGCTTACGAAATCTGGGCGCTGTTCAAAAGCAATCAGTTGTATCCAGATACCGTACTCACCGGTCGGTTCGTGCATGACGAAACGGCGGCCGATGTCGATGGCGTGATGCGCCAGATCGACGAAGCCCGTGACGAAGCCATGCGCCGTCAGCGCGGCAGAGAAGAGGCACAAGCCGCTTTGGAAGAGTGAGTAGTAGGAAACTTCTTGCCAGCTTGCTTTGTGTCAAAAGCAGAATCAAAGCGAATCCAGAAAATATTGATCTGTTTGAAGGAAGGATTCCAGAATGTCAGGGCGATTTTCCAGGGGTAAGCGCTCAAGACCAAAAGCGGCGACCAGTCGATCGGAGCTCACTACGCCTTGGTTGTCCCGAAAAGCCAAAGCCACATAGGCCAAAACAGCCGTTTTGCTTTTTACTTTGAATCGATGCTCCACGACAAGAAACTTATCAGTACGACCCACAAATTGTGACGTGAGCGCGTATTTCTCAAAAATGTTCACCGAGCGACGATAAAGCAAGTGCGCGGAGGTCACCACGGGGGTCCATTTTTGCCTGAACATGGTCGGCACTATCCCCGCCGCAAGATAAAGCTGTGCCCGGGCTACGTCCATAATGGACAGATAACGGCCGTTATTGATATGGAAATTGAGATCGCAATCCCACGGCATGACGCACAGGGGTAGCGATACAGCATCGTAAGCACTGGCCGGCTTTTTATTAAAGAGCTGATAGATAACCGCATACACCATACGCAGCATGATAAACATCCAAACACCTCAGATTAAAATTCCAGGTGGGCGCATTCTAACTCAAACCATTCACAAGTTAAGAGCCAGCCGCTGCAATACCGCCTCAATCACCAATGCGGGTTGCTCCATAGGTAAAAAATGGGTGGCCTTTGAATTTGTAATCACTTGCGTCGTCGGTTGCAGCGTCAAATATTTATCTACCCCTGATTGATGGCAGGTAGAAAACGCACCGCCGTTTGCATAGACAATAGAACTGGGACAATGCAATTTTCTGATATCTTCCCAGGGCGTATCCTCCGCCACTTGAAAAGATTTTGCCTCCCATTCGGGATTGCAACTCAATTCCACACTACCGTCAGCAAGAATGCGTGAACCGCCCTCAACATAGTCCTCAATCCATGATTGTTCCCATGTTTTGAACGCCCCCCGGCCAAGATACTTTTGAATCATCTCCTGCTGAGAGGAAAACCCGGCTCGTCGCTTACGTGCGCCAATCACCATAGGATTGGTCGCCGGATTGCTTTGATCAAACAGCTGCATCATGTTTTCGGGATAAATCAAAGGTTCCGTTAGAATAAGGCCTTTCACCAAATCGGGGCGATATAACGCGCCCGCAATTGAAACCACAGACCCTACCGAATGCCCCATTAAATACAAAGGTTCATTAATAAAATCCAGCAACTGAAAAAAGTCTTTTCTGTAAACATCCCATGAGAACAACCTATCCGGATCTGCTTTAAGCGTGCTCCATCCGTGACCGCGCAAATCAGAGGCATACACATTCAGGTGTTCGGACAAAGGCTCCAGTATTTGTCGGTAGGTATAGGCATTAAACCCGGTGGCGTGCAAAAGATGAAAACTCGGCCGGCCTGGTTTTATTTCCCCGCATAGATAGGAAATGCAGCCATCACTCAGTTTTAATTCTTTACGTTCAAGTTTATAGTTCATGAGATAAATACCAAAGATTCAAATTAATAAATATAACCAGAGGGTACTTAACACAGTGAATTCATTGCTCAAACTCACCTCCCTCCTGGCTGCGACTGCGCTTTTGACCAGCAACCCATTGATGGCCAATGATATTAGTCCCGTCAGAAAACTTGAAGTCACTCTGGTTAAAGGCAAGCAACTCCCTAAATTGCTTGATCAAACGGTTGCCAATTATTCCGTTATGGCTGTAAACAATGGCCAATTACAACCCATCCCTTTCCAGTTTGATGATATTAACGTTAAAAATCTGGTCTATGTCCCCGGTGGGAAACTCAAAATTCAGGGTAAAGAAGGTGTTCTCGAAGAAAACGACGAACTGGCCTTTATGTATAAAGACATGGGCGCAAGAGCAACGGACGCCGAATTCAAAACGGTCGCTGGCTCCATGGTTTCCGAACTGGAGATATCTGAAAATGGCACTCAGCGCTACGCCTATATTTTTAAAGATAATGCCCTGCGCAGTGAAAAGCATTATGCGGTGTATGATCAAAAAACCGGGTTGGTAACGGCAGAAGGTTATTCACTGCAAGTGTCACCAAAAAACATATTGGTCTGGGAAGACTGGAAAATCAAAGGCTTCACTGGTACGCCTTCGGCACCTAACATTCTCGATACCATGAAGGTTCGCGTTAAAGCCAAACTCAGGTTTTTAAAAGCCACGCTGCATAATTCCATGATCCCCGCAGAGACGCTCGCGGTTAAAAATGGACCGGTGCGCTCCCTAGTAGAGGCAGACGCTTCTATCAGCATATTAGGCATAAACCTGGCTACCGCCGGTTTAACCACAACCTTTACAGCCCAAACTATTCAATATCCGCTGTTTGCGGTCATCCCCAAAGTGGCGGGTGCATTGAGCTCATTGAGTGTTGATATCACGCTGGACCATGTCGATTTGCAAGGTAGCCGATACAGAACCGCGTTAGGCCCCAAAGAGCCTTTAATAACGGGTAGCAAAGAAGCCGGCAAGCTCAGAGAAAAATATACCACCGATCTGGAGCATCCATGGAGCTCTATCAGCACCGATAAAAACTGGGATATGTTCTTCTTTTTCTTCACGGACAAAACCTTCAAACCAAAACTGAATGCCGTGTATGCCGATGCAGCAGCGGGTGATGATGAGAATGGCCCTGAGCGTTTTCCAGGCAGCAACTCCGAGTTTGGTCCCACGTTGACCGATATCCCTGTCGGCTTAGAGGCGACCTTGCAGTTTAACCTCTATTTTGGCCCTGATCTGTGGCAGGGAAATAATCCAGAAGCGGCGGCGGAGCAAATCATGCATCCTGCCGTCGTAAGCGTGCACTAACCGTCGTCAGAAAGAACACAGATCAAGCCTATCCATCCATCCTCTCAAGGAAAGTCCTATGCCACGAAACATTCTCGAACCGACTCGGATTCATGCCTCCATTCAAAACGTTGTGTCCAACTATCAGCACGAAATTATGGCCGAAGTGATTTCTGCCGTACAAAAACACGATATTGTGATTGTGGGCATGGCCACCAATCCACACGTAAAAAAAGCCCGTAAACTTTTAACAGCGGCCCAACTTTCCTTCACTTATCTTGAGTACGGCGGTTATCTGAGCCAATGGCGTAAACGCGGCGCCTTAAAAATGTGGACGGGTTGGCCCACTTTCCCGATGGTTTTTGTGAAGGGTATTTTGATTGGCGGCGCTTCTGATACCAAGGTGCTTATTAATAATGGCGAGCTTAAAAAAATGCTGACCGAATAGGCATCAAGAACATAGGAGCCTCCCACATGACTCTTAGGGTGGGAGGCTCCGGCCTGTATTTGGACTTTAAAACTATCCTCAGAATTTCGCTTCTGCCATCAGCCAGTATTTCGTGGTGTCCGTCACAGCGACCACATCACCGGTGCTGTAGTCGGCATATTTCGCGGTCAGCGTGTAGCGTTTGGCGAAGGTTTTGCTGAGTTGGACGTTGATCTCATCGCCGTAGTCGGCACCGTTGGCGTCGCCTTCATACTGGTGAGCAACCACGTTAAAGCCATAGCCATACACGGTCAGTGTGGCGCCGATATAGGAGTCAATCAAACCCACCGTCGGCGTGGTCTGAAACTTGTCGGCCCAACCCTGAAACTTGTGTAGTGTGGCCAGTGGCGTTTGCACGGCAACACCATTGTCTTCGCCCAGCACTTCGTAGCCGGCTTGTGTTTCCCAGCTACCCGCCTCGAAAGTGCCGCCAAACGTTAGCTCGCCCAGCATATAGGGTGCGTCGAACGATGCCGGGTTGTCTTTATAGGCAGATTGTCGAGCGTACTCTGCTGTATAACCCAGTTTGAGCTTCGAAACCGGAATTTTTCCGGCAAGGCGCACGCCGGCCGTCTGTGACGACAGCCCCGATGCCACGGTTGGGTTGTCTAAATCGAGCAGATAGTCGTAAATCACGCCGCTGAATTTTTCGCTCAGTACGTATTTCAGGTTGATCAGATGCGAATCACCTTCGAACTCCGACACGGTCGCCCCCGCGCCTGGCTGCGGTCCAAAGACGCGATTAACGCGCGAGACAAAACCGTAAGTGGCGGTAAGGCGATCAATACCTTTGTACTCGATAATTCCACCGTCGAGAGTCTGTTCGTTCTGACGCCAGGCGACACTGCCGACAAAACGTTGGTTATCGAGATTCACCTTCTGGCGACCCGCCGTTAACACCGTATTGCTGATGCCAATGTATTTGATGAGCGCCTGATTCAGATCGGCCCCCCGTGGATCAGCCACCACCGGTAACGTGGTTTCACCGTTGCGCGTGTTGTTGTAACGTTCCTCGCCGACCACACTGAGGTTATCGAGTTCGATCAGTGCCGTCATCGACTGCCATTCACCGGTCGAATAACGTAAGCGGGTACGTAGCGTGCTGGCGTTTGCGTTTTCGGTAAAGGGTTCTTGCTCAACATCCTCGAAGCGATAACGAAGCTCAAGACTGGTTTTTCCGCCGGCGATGGCGTCACCGAGCGCATCGGCGCTCGCAACGGGTGCGACAGCCACCAGCGCGATCATGGAAAGCGCAGACGACCATGCCGAACGCGAAACAGATAAATAATTAACAGGCTTCATATTGATGAATCTCCATGGGGATTGGCGTATAAACAATATTTTTCAACAGCTGGGTTTAAACAACTTGTTCTGGGAATTTGCTCCTTAACAATTCGTGGTTCAGAAATTGCGACGGGCGTTTCAGGCCGCTGGCCGCAGATGCCGCTTGTAGAGAAACTCCATCACTTGGGCCCGCAAGGCGTGGTAGTGCGGATCATTGGCCAGCGCGAGACGATCACGAGGCCGAGCAAGATCGACCTTGAGTATTTCTCCGATGGTGGCTGCTGGCCCATTGGTCATCATCACGATGCGATCAGCCAGCATCACGGCTTCGTCAACGTCGTGGGTCACCATGACCACGGTGCTGCCGGTGCGAGCAACTATGCGTAACAGCTCGTCCTGCAAATGGGCGCGGGTCAGTGCATCCAGTGCGCCAAACGGCTCGTCCAGCAGCAACACTTGCGGCTCCATGGCTAGCGCTCGGGCAATGCCGACACGCTGTTTCATGCCACCAGAAATTTCATGCGGCTTTTTGTCGATGGCGTGAGTCAGGCCCACCATCTCCAAAGCCGCTTCTGTGCGGGTTTTAAGCTGGGCTTGATTCTCCTTATGGCCAAAAACTTTCTCGACGGCGAGATGAACATTGCCATAGCAGCTTAGCCAGGGCAGCAGCGAATGGTTTTGAAATACCACCGCCCGCTCGGGGCCTGGCCCGACCACCTCGCGGTTGTTGCATAACAGAACGCCACGTGAGGGTGTGAGTAAACCGGCGATCAGGTTGAGGAGAGTGGATTTTCCGCACCCCGAGTGGCCGATTAGGGTGATAAATTCATGCTGACCCACATGCAGGTTGACGTCGCGCAGGGCAAGGAAGGGGCCTTTGCGAGTGTTGAACTCGACGTTGACATTTTCGACACTGACGTAGCGATTCATGAGGGCTCCTTTATTCGTAGCTGAAGCGTTTGGCGATAGCCATGATCATCTGCTCAAGCAGCAGACCGACGATACCGACCACGAAAATGGCGATGATGATGTGCTCGACGTTCAGGTTGTTCCATTCGTCCCAAACCCAAAAGCCGATGCCGCTGCCGCCGGTAAGCATTTCTGAAGCAACAATCACCAGCCAGGCAATGCCTAAACCCAGGCGGACGCCGGTGAGTACGTAGGGCAGGGTGGCAGGCAGCAGGATGCGAGTGACGATGCGCCATTCGGACAACTGTAATACCCTCGCCACATTGAGGTAGTCCTGAGGCACGCGTGTCACGCCGACGGCGGTATTGATAATCACCGGCCAGATCGAAGAGATAAAAATCACCCAGATCGCGGCCGGTTCGGCTTTTTGAAAAACCAGCAGACCAATCGGCAACCAAGCCAGCGGCGATACCGGCCGGAGTAGACTGATGATCGGCGCTGTCATGGCGTTAAGGGTGGCAAAGCGCCCAATCATAAAGCCCAGCGGAATGCCGATCAGCATGGCTAGCCCAAAACCCATACCGACGCGGCGCAATGAGCTGAGTAGGTTCCAGCCGATGCCGAGATCATTGGGGCCTTTATTGTAGAAAGGATCAGAGAACAGTATGACCGCCGCATCCCAGGTGACACCCGGGCTGGGCAGGGTGCCGGTTTTTGCCGACCCCACTGCCCACAGCAGGACAAACAACGCCAGGCCGACCACACCAGGCAGGGTATTGAGCACAACATAACGGGTGACCTCCCTCCCGAAATCGCCCAGGCGTTTCAGGCGGGCGGCACGGCGTGCCCCTCCATCCAATACATTGTTAGTGGACAACACAGCACTCATCTTGTTACCTCCGTCAGTCATGGGGGCGGTTACGCACGTATCTTGAAGGATGCGGCATACGCTTTCGGGTCTTTGCCGTCCCAAGTCACGCCGTCAATCAGCTTGCTTGATCGCGTATCGCTCTTGGGTAAGGGGATGCCGACTTGAGTCGCCGCTTCTTTATAGAGCTCGGTCTGATTCACTTTTTTGGCCAAGGCCAGGTAATCAGGATCGGCGGTAATCAGGCCCCAACGCTTATGCTGCGTCATAAACCACATACCATCCGACAGGTAGGGGAAGTTAACCGCACCGTCGTTGCAGAACTTCATATAATTAGGGTCTTTCCACTGTTTGCCGATGCCGTTGTCATAGTCGCCAAGGAAACGCCCGAGGATGACTTCTTCCGGTGCGTTGACGTAGGACTTATCGGCGATCAGCTTGGCCACGGCGGCGCGATTCTTCATGTCGTCGATATAGCGCGAGGCTTCGAGTACGGCCATTATCAGGGCGCGGGCCGTGTTTGGATTTTTCTGAACAAAGTCGGCCCTGCAGCCGAGTACTTTTTCTGGGTGGTCGGCCCAGATATCCTGAGTCGTAGTGACGGTAAAACCAATGCGGTCGTGGATTGCACGCGCATTCCAGGGCTCACCGACGCAAAAGCCGTCCATAGCGCCTACCCGCATGTTGGCCACCATTTGTGGTGGCGGCACCGTGATGTTCTTCACGTCACTGATCGGATTCACGCCGTTAGCGGCCAGCCAGTAGTACAGCCACATCGCGTGGGTGCCGGTGGGGAAGGTCTGGGCAAACGTATATCCACGTGGGTTGGCGAGAATTTCCTTTTTCAGCGAGCTACCATCTTTTACTCCCTTCTCACGCAACTGACTGGATAGCGTGATGGCCTGGCCGTTGTGGTTAAGGCACATCAGCACAGACATGTCTTTTTGCTGACCGCCAATACCCAGCTGTACGCCGTAAACCAGGCCATACAGCACGTGTGCGGCATGCAGTTCGCCATTCATCAGCTTGTCACGCACCCCGGCCCAGGATGCTTCTTTACTGAGGTTGATTTTGATACCGTATTTTTTGTCGAAACCCATCTGTGAGGCGACCACGACGGAAGCGCAATCGGTCAGTGGGATAAAACCGAGGTTGACCTCGGTGAGCTCGGGCTTATCGCTGCCGGCTGCCCATGCTCGGCTGCTTAGGCCGCCCAGCATGCCGACGGTAGCGCTGCTTATGGCCACCGTGCGGATAAAGTTTCGGCGGCTGGTATCTACGGCTGTACCCGTGGTATCTGCTTTTTTACCTGACATAAAAACCTCTTGCTTAGTACTCAAAATCAAACGCTCAAGGAGTACTGAGCAAGCACCATGCCAATATTATTTTTAAATTATTTATTTATTAATATCATATAATTATATGTTTTATGGTGGAGGGCTGATCAGGATTTATTGAGTCGGGTTGCGCACGGAAAGCGGGCCATATTAAATAGCTTGCGCACCATGAGGGCGCAAAAATAGCGCATTAAAAAAGCCCGGATTAGGCCGGGCTTAATTAAATGGAACGCGAGTTCGGCTTAATCAGGGACGATGTTGTTGCCGACAACTCTGACGCGCAAGCCGGTATTCAAGCCATCTGCGTTGGGTAATGTTACGGTGCGGTAGGAGCCATCATTCATACGCACAGCTACTTGGTATTCATAGATTTTCTTTATATTTTTTTCGGCTTGATGCCCTGCGTAGGCACCACCGGCGGCTCCGACGACCTTGGCCAGGGTTTTGCCTTTGCCTTCGCCCATCTGATGACCAACAACCATGCCGGCGACACCGCCTAACACGGCGCCCGCACCAGAAGCCTCACCTTTAACTTCAATCGGTTGAATTGATTGAACAACCCCGCAATCAACACACACGGGCAGGGGTCTTTCAACGATGGCGGGTTCTCTTGGAACACTAACCTGCGCTTTAGCGACGGGTTGTTCTCTGGCGACGGGTTTAGCGCGGGGCGGTTGTTGTACCGGCTTGGCTATGGCGGGGGGTGGTGCAGTTACTACTGGTACAGTTGCTGCCGGTTCGGCTACCGTCTCCAGGGCCGCTGCCGGTTTTTCTTGTGAATTTAATCGAGGTAATAGCCCGGTCATGGCGGCAACACCCACGGCACAAAGAATAATGACAGCACCCGCTGCAACTTTAACGATGGGTGCTGTGGAGTTTGATATTTCGACGGACACGATTACCTCCTAAAGGGATGAGCTTGACTGCCCATTATTATTTAATTCTGGGCAGATGGAAGCGGATTTAGACTGGTAGGCAAAATTTTCAGATGATTGGTTCCAGCAATGATAAGCCCGCTAGACGGGGGTTGAAGTCTAGCGGGCAGTTTTATGGCCAAATTTCTTACAGTGCAGGATAATCCGTGTATCCCTTAGCTCCTGGTGTATAGAACGTACTGAAATCCGGCTCATTCAGTGCCGCATTTGCATGCCAGCGTGCGGGTAGGTCCGGGTTTGCCAGGAAGGCGCGACCTACTGCAAACAAATCCCCATTACCGGCCAGTAGATCCTGTTCGGCGCGTGTTCGATCATAGCCGCCGGAAAGAATCAGCGTGCCTTTGAACAGGCGACGCATGGTTTTCTTCATGGTTTCCGGCACCGGCGGGGCACCCATTGGAGAATGATCGACGATGTGTAAATACGCCAGACCCAAGGTGTTGAGTTGCTCTGTCAGGTAGGTGTAGTCTGCCTCCATTGCAGCGTAAATTGGCATATCGTTGAACACGCCGAAAGGCGATAAGCGAATTCCCACTTTGTCCTTGCCGATAGCATTTATCACCGCTGTCGCTACTTCCAGCACAAAGCGCGCACGGTTCTGGATAGTTCCACCGTATTGATCGGTGCGAAGATTGGAGTTGGGGCGGATGAATTGCTCCAGTAAATAACCGTTGGCGCCGTGTAACTCCACGCCATCAAACCCGGCTGCGATGGCATTTTTAGCGGCTTGCACATATTCCTGTCGTGTCGATTTAATATCGGCCTCGCTCATGGCGGCTGGCACGGGGTGCGACTTTAAGCCCTCGGTGTCTGTGTATATTTCGCCAGCGGCGGCAACTGCCGAGGGTGCTAGTAGGTGTGCGCCGGCTGGCAGGTTAAGCGGGTGACCCACGCGCCCTGTGTGCATCAACTGCATAACTATTTTTGCGCCCTTGGCATGCACGGCTTTTGTCACTTTCGTCCAGCCTTCGATTTGCGGCTGCGAAAAGATACCGGGGATGCGCGCATAACCCAGCCCGTTCGGCGAAGGGGAGGTGCCTTCGGTGATGATCAAACCTGCGGAAGCCCGCTGTGCGTAGTACTCAACCATAAGCTCATTCGGTACGTTGCCAATGGCTCGGTTG
>Ga0255334_1001135_pt1 | contig 13711 bp, 17 predicted proteins | sample EtOH5_35cm_T3_12_FD_202080 | JGI IMG/M metagenome (GOLD analysis project Ga0255334, IMG submission 202080) | Sandy soil microbial communities from University of British Columbia, Vancouver, Canada - EtOH5_35cm_T3_129 | ecosystem: Engineered > Artificial ecosystem > Sand microcosm > Unclassified ...
CTTCGACGCCGGCGATACGGCCGGTGGCGGTATCGATGAACGGCTGAAAGCAGGCGAGCGGTTGCCCGTCGATCACGAGGCCTCCTTAGTAAGGTCTTGTTTTTGGATTAAACCTGATGCCGGGTAGGCGCGCAGGTTTGAACCCCCTTGATAAGGAGGTTCATCCCGGAGATGTTGCAAGAATGCAGCCAGCTAGTGGCTTCAGTGTTTGGGCGAGTTGCCTTGCAGGATCAGCTTGATCAGCGGCCCCAACGTGGTGCCTAGCCGAACCAGTCGAGTCAGGGTGCTGACGCCACCGCTCTTGGCGCCCTTGCCGGTCAAAAAGCCCAGCAGGGTCACGGCCGCTACGCCCCAGAGCGGGGCGTGCTTGATGCCGAAGCCGTCTTGCAGGTTTTGCGTCATCCCGCGCACACGTTGCAAGGGTTGCAGCAGTTGCGCGGATTCGTGACGGATTTCCTGGCGATGCATCTCCATGCGCAGACGGATCAGCGCCTTGCGCATTTCCGTGCGCGAGCTGTTGTGAGGCAGTTCAGGCAGGCTCATGGCAGCAGGCGCTCCCGATCGTTGGCCAGTTCTTCCAGGGTGCCATTGAAGGGCGAGGACTCATCGAAAATCGCTGCTCTCAAGCGCATCGCGCAGAAAATGGCCGCGAGGGTGTAGAACACGCAGAGCCCGATGATGGCGGGCAGGCGATAGGTGTCCCAAAACAGGATCAACACCAGCGTCGACAACCCCACCAGCAACAGCAAGGCAAACACCAGCGCCAGGCCTGCGAACAGCAGCAGGCTGACGGTGCGGGCTTTTTGCTCCTGCAATTCAATGCCGAACAGTTCGACATGGCTGTGCAGCAGTCCAAGGAAAGCGGCACCCAGGCGCCGCGATGAGGAGCTTGGGCCCGTCGCGGACGAGCCGGATTCACCGATTGCCATAATCAGCGCCGTGTTGCCAGCAGACCGATCAGGAAACCCACGCCGGCCGCGATCCCGACCGATTGCCATGGGTTGGCCTGAACATAGTCTTCAGTGGCGGTGACGGCGGCCTTGCCGCGTTCGCGCAGGGAGTCTTCAGTCAGTTTCAAGGTTTCGCGTGCACGCAGCAGGCTGTCGTGGATCTGTTCGCGCAACTCATCCGCCTGATCACCGGCCAATGTGGCGGTGTGCTCCAGCAACCGCTCGGTGTCGCTGACCAGAGTCTGAAAGTCGTTCATCAGGATTTCTTGAGCAGTCTTTGCCTTGATGCTGGCCATTGGTGATCTCCGTAAGTGGCTTCTGTTGCGTTCGAGTATGAGCCTTGCGCGAAGGTTCAGTACAAATGACTGGTACAACTTTTGCTATGTCGTGGTGCGTCAGCCCGCATGTTTGCGCTGTTGCTGGGCAAGAATCGAGCAAAACCTTATCTCAAATAATGAAACCTCGCGCAAAGGTTCCAACCTTGTGCGCCAAAGTGACTCATCGGGATCAATGGACTGATCCGGCGAAGTCGCAACTTGGTGCATGAATTGTCTGCGCGAACTGCTTTGGTGCTTTTTTAGCCTTCAGGTCTGCCAACTCCATGGAAAATCTGCAAAGCGCTGTGGACAGTCTGGTCCATAGCTCCAACACGTTGTTCATTCTGATCGGTGCAGTCATGGTTTTGGCCATGCATGCCGGTTTTGCCTTTCTCGAAGTCGGCACGGTTCGACAGAAGAACCAGGTCAACGCCTTGTCGAAGATCCTCAGCGACTTCGCCATTTCGACCCTTGCCTACTTCTTTATAGGCTATTGGATTTCCTACGGGGTCACCTTCATGCAACCGGCGGCGGTGATCAATGCCGATCATGGCTATGGCCTGGTGAAGTTTTTCTTTCTGCTGACGTTCGCCGCAGCCATACCGGCAATCATTTCCGGCGGCATCGCCGAGCGCGCCCGGTTCGTTCCGCAGTTGTGTGCGACGGCGTTGATCGTGGCGTTCATCTATCCCTTTTTCGAGGGCATGATCTGGAATGGCAACTTCGGCTTGCAGGCCTGGTTGCTGGCGCGCTTTGGTGCCAGCTTCCATGATTTCGCCGGTTCGGTGGTGGTCCATGCCATGGGCGGCTGGCTGGCATTGGCGGCGGTGTTGTTGCTCGGGCCGAGGCAAGGTCGCTATCGCGAGGGACGCCTGGTGGCGTTCGCACCGTCGAGCATTCCTTTCCTGGCCCTGGGCTCGTGGATTCTCATCGTGGGCTGGTTCGGTTTTAACGTGATGAGCGCGCAAACCTTGCAGGGCGTCAGCGGGTTGGTCGCGGTGAACTCGCTGATGGCCATGGTGGGCGGCACCGTGGCGGCGCTGATCGTCGGGCGCAATGACCCGGGCTTTCTGCATAACGGCCCACTGGCCGGGCTGGTGGCGATCTGCGCCGGCTCCGATCTGATGCACCCGGTCGGCGCGCTGGTGACCGGTGCCATCGCCGGGGCGTTGTTTGTCTGGTGCTTTACTGCTGCGCAAGGTAAATGGCACATCGATGACGTATTGGGTGTCTGGCCGTTGCACGGTCTGTGCGGTGTCTGGGGCGGGATCGCCTGTGGCATTTTCGGTCAGAGCGCACTGGGTGGCCTGGGTGGGGTGAGCCTGATCAGTCAGTTGATCGGAACTTCCCTCGGGGTGGTCGTGGCGCTGGTCGGCGGCTTCACCGTGTATGGCGTGATCAAGGCGTTCCATGGCCTGCGCCTGAGTCAGGAAGAAGAGTATTACGGCGCGGACCTGTCGGTGCACAAGATCGGCGCCGTGAGCCAGGACTGAGTCAGGTTTCTTCATCGTCGGCACCGGGATAAAAACCGTGCAGCAGGCGATAGCGGTCATGTCGTATCTGGTCGGCTCGCTCTTGGACCTGATGGGCGGGTATACCCAGCATGATCAGCGCGTGGGAGGCGAGCATCAGGCTCGACTCCAGCAATTCGGGCACGACTTCGCTGGCGCCGGCTGCTTTCAACTCGGCCAGTTGACTGTCGTCCCGAGTGCGTACCAGGATTGGAACGGTCGAGTTTAATCGGCGCGCCTCCTGGAGAATCAGTAACGCGATATCGGACTGGTCCACGGCAATCACCAACAGCCTGGCGCGCGCCAGTCCTACCGCCAGTAGCAGTTCACCGCGTCGTGAGTCGCCATAGTGCACACAGGTTTCACCCACGGCGGCTTCCTGGACACGCACCGGATCGGTGTCCAGCGCGATATAGGGCTGCAGCGCATTGCGCAGTGCCCGCCCGATCGACTGACCGACGCGACCATAGCCACAGATCACCACATGGCTGTGCAGTCCGGCGTTCAGCGTGCTTATTTCGTCGAGCTTGGCTTCTTCGTTGGGCTTGCGGTGCAGGCGCGTTGCGACGCGGGGCGCCGAACGCAGCAACAGTGGCGTCAGCAGCATCGAGCAGAAGGTCGCAGCCAGCAGCAGCCCGCCGAGGTCGGCGGGCATCATTTTGTTTTGTTGCATCAGGGCCATCAACGCGAAGCAGAACTCGCCGCCCTGGGCCAAAGCCAGGCCACTGCGCCAGGCGGTCTCGACATCGCTGCCGCGCCATTTGACCAACAGCGCGACCACGCAGCCTTTGATCAGCAGCAAACCGAGGGTCAGGCCGAGGATCAGCAGGCCGTGGCTGGCGAACAACTGCAGGTCGATCAACATACCGATGCTGACGAAAAATACCCCGAGCAGAATGTCGCGGAACGGACGGATATCGGCCTCGATTTGATGGCGGTAATGACTTTCCCCCAGCAGCATGCCGGCGAGAAAGGCCCCCAGGGCAGGGGAGAGACCGAGCAGGTGAGTCAACCAGGCGGTCAGCAGCACAATGACCAGTGCCAGCAGCACAAACAGCTCGGCGGAGCGGGCCGCCGCCACTTCATGGAACAGCCGCGGCAGCAACCAGCGACTGGTCAGCAACAGCCCGACGAACAGCGCAACGGTCTTGCCGAGCGTCACAGGTAACGCCCAGTACCAGGCCTGATCGCTGTTCCCGGCAAACACCGGCACCAGGGTCAGCAGCAACACCGCCACGACGTCCTGGAACAGCAACACCGCAATGGCGTTCTGGCCGTGGCTGCTGAAAATCTCGCCGAGACTGCCCAGCTCCTTGCTGACAATGGCGGTGGACGACAGCGACAGGCCGGCACCGAGCAGCAGTGCAGGGGTTACCGACATGCCGAACAACATCAGCACCCCCCCAAGCAGTGTCGCGGTGACCAGTACTTGCAGGCCGCCCAGCCGGAACACCACGTGGCGCAACGCGAGCATTTTCGTCAGGGAAAACTCCAGTCCGAGGGAGAACAGCAGGAACACCACGCCCAGTTCGGCGAGGTCGGGCAACTCCTCGCTTTCATTGACCCAGTTGAACGCGGTCGGTCCGATCATCAACCCCACGCACAAATAGCCCAGCACCGGAGGCAGGCGCAGGCGCTGGAACAGTGCAATCACCACCAGAGAGGAGGCGAGGATGATCAACAGGTTGGCGAACACAAAAAAACTCCGGTCAAGGTGCGAGTTACTCAAGCGTAGAGGCAAAAAAAGCCGCGAGCATCGCGCAAGTGACATTGCGCTTGAGTGATTTGAGTCAGGGAGTTGCCGAAAACTTTGGAAATGCGCCGTTGCCGAGGCACCTGAGTCATTGGCTCGACTGCTTCTTATAGCGGGCCTAGAATAAACGCTCACTTTACCGGGTTCTGTGCTCATGCTTCCTGAATGTAAGCTTTTCGGCACCGTTGGGTGCCATCTTTGTGAAGTGGCCGAAGCCATGCTGATGGAATTTGTCGAGCGCGGTCTGCTGGTCGAGCTGGTGGATATCGCAGAGAACGAATCATGGTTCGAAGCTTACAGTTTGCGCATTCCGGTGCTACGGCGAGTCGATACCGGCGCTGAGCTGGGTTGGCCATTCAGTGCCGACCAGGTCGTGGCGTTCCTGCGCTGACCTCGATAATTTTCTCGATTCCCATCTGTCGCTGTTCTCGTTTCAGTCATTGGCGAAATTGAGGTTATTCGGTTACTGTATGTGCATACAGTTATTCCGGTCATCTGTCGTGTTCTCTTTATTGCGGATTCAGGCAGGTGATCCCGGAAGTCAGAGGGATGAATCTTGGTCAATGTCGAACAGTTGAAGAACAGCGTGAACCGGATGTCGGTGGACGTAGTGCGTGAGGCCGTCCACGAGTTGCGTCTGGATGGCCTGGTCACGGAAGGAAAAACACCGTTCAACAAGCTGCATTTCAATACCTGTTTCGCTGAAATCGAAGCATTGTTCCAGCGCGCGGGTTATCACCGGCAGCTGGACGTCGTGGGCTATCAGGGCTTGTTGTACGCACTTTACGATCCGGGTCGCTGGGAGGCGGTCGATGTGTTGCGCTGGCTCAAGGAGTTCACTGAAGCGGCGGCGCGCACGCAGTCGATTCCGGCCTGAGGATTCTCTGCTAGGTTCGGTCCGGCCTCTGTTGGATAATGCCGCCCTGCATTGAGGGTCAGAGCTTCCGTATGTCCACTTCATCTTTTTCTGCTGCGCACAGCCAGGCCAGTACGCTCTACTTGCCGCCTGGCCCGTGGCAGACCGTACTTGAATGCCTGTGCGAGCACTTCAGTGCCATCGGTCGCGAGCAATGGCTGGACCGAATCGCCCGTGGTCGGGTCCTCGACGGGCACGGTGCGCCAATCGCCCTTGATCTTCCTTACAAGGAAGGCCTGCGGATTCACTACTTTCGGGAAGTGCCGGACGAAAAGCCGATCCCTGTGGTCGAGTCGATTCTGTACGCGGACGAGCACCTTGTGGTGGCTGACAAGCCGCATTTCCTGCCTGTGACTCCAGCAGGTGAATATGTCGAGCAGACGCTGCTACGACGGTTGATCCGTCGGCTGGATAACCCGCACCTGGTGCCGTTGCATCGCATTGATCGGCATACGGCGGGGCTGGTGCTGTTTTCAGCCAATCCTCAGAGCCGTTCCGCGTATCAGTCGTTGTTTCCAACGCGGCAGATAGAAAAGCGCTACGAGGCTATTGCCAGGGCATTGCCGGAACTGACCTTTCCCTTGGTCCACAAGAGTCGGCTCGTTGATGGCGAGCCTTTCTTTCGCATGCAAGAGGGACCGGGCGCCAGCAATACCGAGACGGCCGTCGAGGTCAGGGAGAAGAACGGCGATCTCTGGCGATATGCGCTTTACCCGGTGACAGGCAAGAAGCATCAGTTGCGGGTGCACATGACGGCTCTGGGGGCCAGCATCTGCAATGACCCGTTCTATCCGCAAGTGCTCAAGGATGTCGAAGACGACTATGCCAATCCGTTGAAGTTGCTCGCACAAGGGCTTCGGTTTGTGGACCCGGTCACGGGTGAGGAAAGAGACTTCGAAAGCGCTATCACCCTGCAATGGTGATGGCCGTTCTTCAGCCACGAAAAAGCCCGCATAAAGCGGGCTTTTCTGTATCCGGTTGGTGCCGCAAAGATTACAGCTCTTTGACGGTACGAACTTGATCCTTGTTGACGCGGGTTTGTTTGCCGTCCAACTGTTCAAATTCGTAGAAACCCGATTCCTTATCGTATTTTGGCGAGTCGACAGCCTGGATTTCGCGACCGTCATTCAAGGTGATCACTGCAGGCGATGCGCAACCGGCAAGGGTAGCGAGGCCGAGTGCGAGCATGAAAGCGGCGAGGGTCCGTTGAGTCATGAGTGTGTCTCCGAATATGAATTCTTTTGGTAACTGAGCTTGAGACGTTCGCGACACGTGCAAGTTCATTCTCGTGTCAGTCTGACACAGTGTTGTGGGCACTTAACAGTTCCGGTGTATTGAGGTTGGCCAGGCGAGGATCGTTGTCGGGGCACTGCAACGCCGTGGCGCCCAGTTTGCGCATGAGGCGCCCCGGGCTGCGTTCGCCGTCATTCCAGGCACTTTCGAACGCTTCTCGCAGGGCAACCGGAATGATGCACAGCAAGGGTTCCCAGTGTCCGTCATGGCGCAGCATCAGCGGTTTGTCCGGATGCTCGCTGGCGGTTTCGCGCATGCTGTGGAGCAGCGCGGCATCGATGCGCGGTACATCACAAGGCAATACCAGCAGATACGCATGACGAGCGGCCTTCAGGCCTGCACGCATGCCAGCCAACGGACCGGGGAAATCGCCTTCGTCGTCATGGACCAACTGGTCGGCGTAGGGCGCATACTTTTCCAGGTTCCTGTTGCAGGAGATGATCAGGTCATCGCTCAACGGACGGGTCTTGCGATGCAAATGCGCGATCAGTGGCTCGCCGTGCCACTCGATCAGCCCTTTGTCCTGGCCGCCCATGCGTTGGCCGCGCCCCCCTGCCAGGAGCAGAATGGAACAGGGTGGCAAATGTGTATTCGAGGTCATGGCAGGTCTCCATGGGGGCGGCGAAAAAAGGAGGCGCTGTGATATAACACCGGGCTGTTTCTCCTACAACTGGACGAGCCTATGAAAGCCAAGGCTGATGTACCTTTCGCACCGCTCAACATCGCGGTGCTGACTGTCAGCGATACCCGTACTCTGGAAACCGACACGTCAGGCCAGGTCTTCGTTGACCGCTTGAGCGCTGCTGGCCATAACCTGGCCTCTCGGGTTCTGCTCAAAGATGATCTCTACAAAATCCGCGCGCAAGTCGCCAACTGGATTGCCGACGATGTGGTGCAGGTTGTCCTGATCACGGGTGGTACGGGATTCACCGGGCGCGACAGCACACCCGAAGCGGTGAGCTGCCTGCTGGACAAGCAGGTCGATGGATTTGGCGAGCTTTTCCGGCAGATATCGGTGGCGGATATTGGCTCCTCCACTGTTCAGTCCCGCGCCTTGGCCGGTTTGGCCAATGGCACGCTGGTCTGCTGCTTGCCCGGCTCGACCAACGCTGTGCGAACCGGTTGGGACGGTATTCTCGCTGAGCAACTGGATTCGCGGCACCGCCCATGCAATTTCGTGCCTCATCTGAAACAGGCGCAGCCCTGTGAATCCCGTGGGTAAGCCAGGCAAGACAGGCAGCCTGATGGCTGTCGAAGTCGCACTGGCGCGCTTGCTGGAAATGGCTGAAGCCACGCCGATTCGTGAGCGTGAGCGCCTGCCCCTGGCGCAGGTTGAGGGTCGCGTTCTGGCCGATGACCTGATCTCGACGCTTGATCTTCCCCCGTGGCCCAACAGTGCAATGGATGGTTATGCGTTGCGCGCGGCCGACTGGACGGGAGAGCCGTTGGTGGTCAGCCAGAAGATTTTTGCAGGCAACGCTCCGCCGCCTTTGACGCCCGGCACCTGTGCGCGAATCTTCACCGGTGCGCCGGTTCCTGCTGGGGCCGACTGCGTCGAGATGCAGGAAAACGCCGAAATCCAGGCGGATGAACGAGTCCGTTTCACCGAAGCCCTGGCGCCAGGACAAAACATCCGGCCACAAGGCCAGGAAACTACCGTCGGTGAACTGATTCTGCCAGCCGGCACACGGCTTGGGCCAATTGAGCAGGGCCTGGCTGCTTCACTGGGATGCGCAGAGCTGGAGGTGATTCGCAAAGTTCGCGTCGCCGTTTTGTCCACCGGTGATGAATTGGTTGAACCGGGTAAGCCGCTGGGACCTGGTCAGATCTACAACAGCAATCGTGTGTTGCTCTGCAGCTGGTTGCAGCGATTGGGTTGTGAGGTGATCGACGCCGGTATTCTTCCAGATGACCTCGAGACCACTCGTGCCCGTCTTGCCAGTTTGGCAAGCGTCGATCTGATCCTCTCGACCGGTGGCGTATCGGTGGGTGAGGCGGATTTTCTGGGCATTGCCTTACGGGAGGAGGGCGAGCTGACATTGTGGAAACTCGCTATCAAACCGGGCAAACCGCTGACCTTCGGACATTTTCGTGGGGTTCCGGTCATTGGTTTACCCGGTAACCCGGCGTCGACCCTGGTGACCTTTGCCTTGTTGGCAAGGCCCTATCTATTACGCCGCCAAGGCGTAAAAGTGGTTGAACCGCTGAAATTTCAGGTGCCGGCAGGGTTTAACTGGTCCAAAGCCGGCAGTCGACGCGAGTACTTGCGTGGACGTCTGGAAAACGGCCGGGCGATCATCTACAAAAATCAGAGTTCAGGTGTACTGCGCAGCGCAGCCTGGGCCGATGGTCTGGTTGAAGTGCTGGAGGATCGCACGCTGATCGAAGGTGACAGCGTGTATTTCATCCCGCTGAGCGAAGTTCTGGGCTGATACCTGCCTCACGCTGGTCACGCAAACCCGGTTGATCGAACCGGGTTTTGCGTTGATGGCTGACGCTTAATGCGCGACGAGTGCCACGACCTGGTCGAAACGACTGTTGGCGATCCAGCCCAGAAGGCCGAGTACCACGGCAGTGCCACCGGCTGAATAGGCAAGCCGGTGTTTGATCGACTTCACGTAACTGCGGACTTCATCCATGTCTCTTCGGATGTATTCGAGGTGAGTTTCCAGTTCGACGACGCGAGGTTCCATTTCGGCTTCTCCAGTGGGTTTTGTACTTTTATTGAATTCGGCTTGCTGTTTGGCCCGTCTTTCCGCGAGTGGTGCAACCGGGATGCCCGGTAACCTGATGTCATGGCTTTGCATGGTACGTCCCTGTAATTCCTGCTGATGACTGATAAACCGCAGCCGCCAAGGTGTACCAATCAAACGGGTGGGTCAATTGAGCCGATTCCTCAGGTTTTGTAAGAAAAAATCCCGCCTTGTAGGACCTCAATCCCGGTCTCCTTGAAATAATTCGGTTTCCTGCGACTTTTATGGTGCGCATCGTGGTCAACATCTCCCATACGGAATGCAAACATGGGGGTGATCACAATGAGCGAACGCAAGGCACTGTTGATTTTGCATGGCAAGCAGGCGCTCAACGAAGAGGTTCGTGCGGCGGTCGAGGGCAAACGCGCACAAGGTTGGGAGTTGGCTGTTCGATTGACCTGGGAGGCCGGCGACGCACGGCGCCTGGTGGATGAGGCGCTGGCGGCGGGCTACAGGCATGTCATCGCCGGGGGCGGTGACGGAACGTTGCGTGATATTGCCGAGGCCATGGCTGCGCAGTCGACGCAGGCCAGTCTGGTGCTGATGCCGTTGGGAACCGCCAACGATTTTGCGCGCGCTGCCGGTGTGCCTCTGGAACCCGCCCAAGCCTTGAATCTTCTGGAAACTGAACCGTGTGCCATCGACTTGGGAGAGGTCGGCGGGCAGGTGTTTCTGAATATGGCCACGGGTGGCTTCGGCAGTCAGGTCACGGCCAACACCTCAGAGGAATTGAAGAAAGTGCTCGGAGGTGCGGCCTACCTGTTCACGGGGTTGTCACGTTTCAGCGAGTTGCATGCGGCCTATGGCGAGCTGCACGGCCCGGATTTTCAGTGGAGTGGCGAGCTGCTGGCTCTGGGCATCGGCAATGGCCGCCAGGCGGGCGGTGGTCACGTGCTGTGCCCGCAGGCGCTGGCAGATGACGGTCTGCTGGATATCAGTATTCTGCCTGCACCACAGGAAGTGGTGGGTACATTGAAAAGCTTGCTCGCCGACGGCTTCGGTATCGACAGCATGTTTGTGCGCGCCCGTCTGCCATGGGTCGAGATCAAGGTCTCGGAAGGTCTTTACATCAATCTCGATGGTGAACCACTGGAAGGCGACAGCTTGCGTTTCTCGGCGCGCCCGGCAGCACTGCGGGTGCATTTGCCCGAGGACTCGCCGCTGCTGAGCGTTCCGGCAATGATCAATCGTCCAGACTGATGATCTGCTCGCGCACGGCGAACAGCACCAGGCCTGCTACGTCGTAAATCTGCAAGCGCTTCATGATTTGCGAGCGGTGGGTTTCGACCGTCTTGATACTCAAACCCAGGCCATTGGCGATTTCCCGGGTGGATTTTCCGCGAACAATCAGCCGCAGGATTTCCAGCTGACGTGCCGTCAGGTTGTGCGAGTCCGCGGGTTCCGGCTGATGTTTCTGGTTACGGGTCAGCGCCTGGTTGATGACCGTATGGGCGATGGCCGGGCTCAGGTAGCGCTCGTTGTTGCGCAGGGCTTCCAGGGCATGTTCGAGTTCTGTGGCCGTGGTGTCCTTGAGCAGGTAACCGTGGGCGCCGGATTCCAGTGCCTGCATGATGAGCGCCGGGTCGGTGTGCATCGACAGAATCAGTACCTTGCTTTGCGGGCGTACGCGCTTGAGGCGCTGCAAGGCTTCAAGGCCACCGGTTTCCTTCATGGAGATATCCAGCAGCACGATGTCCGGGGACAGATGCTCGACCATTTCGAGCAGCTGCGAGCCGTCATTGGCCTCGCCGATGACGGCATAGCCCGGAATATCCAGCACCAGAGCGCGCACGCCAGCCCTGATAAGCGAGTGGTCATCCACCAGAAGTAAGTTACAAGTCAACGCATAACCTTATTCGTACTGGCCCGTTCGAGCGCACGTGGCGCCCAGGGGAAGAGAGCTTCGATTTGAGTACCTTTGCCCGGTTCGCTGGTGACGGTCAATGTACCGCCCAGTTGATCGATACGTTCCGACATTCCGGCCATTCCGCGCTGGCCCTCACGACCCGGATCCGTCGCCGGCGCGAAACCCAGGCCGTCGTCGCTGATCAACAGCGTCAAGCCTTGAGGCTGGCGTTGCAGGCGGACCAACAGATTTTTCGCCTCGGCGTGGCGCAGTATGTTGGTCACCGCTTCCTGGGTGATTCGAAAGGCGGCCACCGCCATTTCTTCGGGGATGCCGGTCAAGCGTGAATGGCATTCCAGGCTCCAGTTCACCGTCGTATTGCCCAGTGTCTTGAGCAAATGCGCACGCAGGCTGGCTTCCAGCCCCAGGCTGGTCAGCTGTCTGGGGTTGAGGATGGCCGATACGTCACGCACTTTGGTCAGGGTTTCTTCCAGCGTGTCGCAGAGCGCCGCGCATTGCTCTTGCAGTTCTTCGGGCATTCGGCGTCTGAGCCAATCACTTTGAAGTTTTGCCGCGGTCAATAACTGGCCAATATCGTCATGCAGTTCACGACTGAGTCGATGGCGTTCGTTCTCCTGAACCTTCAATAAACGGTCGGCGAGCTCTTGAGGCTCGAACTTTATCGACTTGCGCGACAGGCGATGCTGCACCCAGACGCACGTCAGCGCTGCAATATTGAGCGCCAGCAGACTTAGCGGCAAGCGTGTGGACAGGCCATAGATCAGCAGGCTGCCGAGCGCCGAGCAGGTACACAACAAAAGCGTGAACCGACGCGCGTTTACTCGGGAGGGGGGCCACATGGTGATTGACTTGAGGCTGGCGTACATAACGGATGGAGCCAATGGATGTTCGCTGCGGGCAGACCGGTCTAATGGACTGACGGGTCTCTGTCTGAGTCACTCTGCCATTAATTGACGTCAACTAATGGTCGGCATAATACCACTTAACATACCGTTGGTCGCGTTCGGTATATATGTCTATAGAGTCAGGAAATAAAGGTTTGGACGATGGTTCCACAATGGAAAAGTTTATCGGCAGGAAGGGAATAGTTACTTGTATCGGGCTGTCGTTGACAGGCATGAAATATTCAATTGCGACATGAGCGTGATCAAGTTACAGAGTGACATCTTGGCAATATGAATACGAACCACGGCGTTATTATCGGGTGAAATTAAGCCTGCCGTTCCGTAAAGGAAACGAGCCGGAACGGTTTGGAATTAACCGGTGGCTGAAACTGGTTTTGCCCGACCTGGTAGGCAAAGGCTTCGATCAATGAGGTTTGTTCACTCTCGTCGAGGCTGAGTTGGCCGGTGGTCTGATCGATCAGTTCGAGTTGCCAGGCCATCAATGTGAAGCAGTCTTTCAACGCATCCAGCGCCTGAGCATGCAGGTCGACGTGGTTTTGGGCATGGTTCAGCAGGCCATGAATGTGCAGCGAAAACTCCGAAACGGCGACCAGGGCGAGGGCATCGGCCTTGTTGGCCAGCTTGAGCAGGGTACTGAGCATGCATTCGATGGCGTCCTTGTCATTGCTGATCAGTTGCAAATGACTCAGGCACTCCTCGGATTTGGCCAGGAGTGTTTCAGCTTCGGCGAGAAACTCCGGGAACCGCTTGGCCCACTCTTTACGGTCGTTCGGCATGCTTATCTCCACAACGTCATGTCAAATGAGGGAATGTCGTGTGTGTCGGCGAGAATGATCTGCGCCATGGCGTTGCCGTGCCGTCGTGAGATCGCGCTCCAGCCGGGCTGTCTGCTGGCGGAGGAGTTCAAGAGGGTGGATGGCCACTGACCTGCGATCGCACACAAAAGCCTGACTCCGTTCATGCAATGAGAATGGCGTCACATTAATGGCTATTGGATATTGCGAATATCAGGTTGGGCCTGATTGTTACTAGGGGAATCCCTTACGCACGGGAACCTAATGGACGAAACAGGGTCGCGCCGCAGGGAGTGAAGCAGATGAAGTGATGGCGCCAGTAAAGCATGATGTTAATGTGACATCAATGCCTGAGGATGGCATTTTGCATCGGGGTCAAGGTCCTGAAAAAACAGCCGATAACCCTCTTTAGTGAATTCATCAGAACAAGTACCAGGAGTCATTGATGGCCGGCATTCTCGACACGGTAGACCAACGCACGCAACTGGTGGGTGAGAATCGCCTGGAAATTCTCATGTTCCGCCTGGCTGGGCGGCAATTGTTCGCGATCAACGTTTTCAAAGTGCAGGAAGTGCTGCAACTGCCGAAACTGACCCTGATGCCCCAGCGCCATCCGTTCGTCTGCGGCGTGGTCAACCTGCGTGGCCAGACG
>Ga0255334_1001136_pt1 | contig 13705 bp, 13 predicted proteins | sample EtOH5_35cm_T3_12_FD_202080 | JGI IMG/M metagenome (GOLD analysis project Ga0255334, IMG submission 202080) | Sandy soil microbial communities from University of British Columbia, Vancouver, Canada - EtOH5_35cm_T3_129 | ecosystem: Engineered > Artificial ecosystem > Sand microcosm > Unclassified ...
ATAGGTTTGCGCGTGCATCGAGGCGTAGCGGTCGAGGTCTGCTTTCAAGCTGGCCGGGCATGTGAAGGTCACCTTCGTGGACTCCAGTTTCGGGAGCGGCCCAAGCCGCAATTTTCTGCTCGTGTTCATCGGGCACCTCCGCGCTGAAGAAAGAGTGGTTGGTAGGGCCGAAGGGCGACATCCTTATTGACGATGATGCGCACCGGCAACCCCGGTCGCGCCGTCAGCGTCGGCTGGATGTTCATGTTGCGTCGGGTCATCTCCTGGCCCACCTGGTTCACGCTGTCCTGCAAGCCGTCGCGCCCGGCGATGATGATGCGGTTGCCGTCCTGCCGGTTCTCCGGCGCGGCCAGCTCGGCCCCCACGCCCAGCAGCGTGGTCAGCGCCGCGCCGGCCAGGATGCGGCCCCAGTGCCGGTCAACCTCGTCCTCCACGCCGGCATAGCCCGCCGGATCAGTGCCGACAAGGTTGTCCAGCGTCAGCGAGGACGTATCCGGCAGGATGATTCGGTTCCACACCATCTGCACACGACTCTGGCCGTAGCTGACCTGGCTGTTATATCGGCCCAGGATGCGCGATCCCTGCGGGATCAGCAGGAACTTGCCGGTGGCCGTGTCGTAGACCGGCTCCGTCACCGTGGCGATCACGTCGCCCGGCAGATCGGACTTGATGCCCGTTACCAACGCCGCAGCGATCACCGTCCCTGCCATGACCTGGTACGGTGAGGCCGGCATCTGGAGATTCCCTGAATTGCGCGTTTCCGTAGAACCGGCTTTCAGGAACGCCTCCTTCTGATCTTGCCGGTTCTGCGTGGCAGTCGGGTCGGCCGGCTGTGCCGCCGTCGAGGCCGGGCCAGCGGCCAGCGGGTCAAAGGCCGCCAAGGCGTTGCCCATGCCGGGCGCACCGGGCGTTGCCTGCACGGCCGCGCCAGCGGTCTGCCCTGGCTTGCCCGAGCGGAAGAACACCGACGAAGCCGCCGCCGCATCGGCTTCCTTGCGCAAGGCATCTTCGGGATCATGGCCCGGCGGCGCATAGGTGGGCGTCACCGGCTGCTGCGACTTCACGATAGCAGGGCCAAGATCGCCCGGCAACGGCGGCCCCAGCTCGGGCACCTTTGGCGGCAGCTTCGAGTAGTCGGCCGGCAACCCATCCAGCCCTTCGGACTTCGAGACCCGATCCACGTTGTACAGCTCGGTCTGCTCGCCCGCGCCGCGCCGGTGCGGCTGCAGTGACCAGATCGTGGCCCCGAGCACGGCGACCGAAAGGCCGCCGGTGAGGATGGCCAGCGTGCGCCGGTTCAGGCGCGTGACCGGGCGCGGCTGGGCGCGCAGCGCCACAGGATCGGGCGCCACCTTGCCCGCTTGCGGGGCAAGATCAGGAGAGTCGTCCTGGTTCATGGTCAATTCCTCCGCGCGCCATCCGTGCGCTCGATCCGCACCACGTCGCCTCCACCACTTCCTTTTCCGCCGCCCAAGCGCAGTTCTGCCGCGCCAAACAGGCGATCCACGATGTAGTACGGTGTGCGAAAGCGGTAGTTCACCAATTGCCCATCGCCCTGCGCGCCGATGACGAACAACGGCGGCAGCTCGCCCTGGGCGATGCCTTGCGGAAACTGGATATAGACCTTTTCACCGTCGTCAAAGGCGCGTAGCGGCTTCCACGGCGGATTACTGCCGCTGACTGCGTAGCGGAAGCGGATCTTGTCCAGCGACAGGCCGGTATCGACCGGCGTGGCGGCGCTGGCCGCCTGTGCCTGGCGCTGCAAGGCCAGCATCTTGTCCTTCGGATACTCCCAGGACACCGAAGCCATCCACGTTTTGTCGGTCGATGTCAACTCCAGCAGATAGGTGCGCCGGCTGGTGGTGATGACCAGATTGGTCTTCAACCCTGAGCGGATCGGTTTGACCATCACATTGACGCGCAGCGCATCGCCGCTGCCGCTCGACGTGTCTCCGACGATCCAGCGCACCGTATCGCCGGCGGCCACCGTCACCAGCTCCTCGCCCGGCTGGAGCGCGATCACGGTCACGCGGCCCACAGCCGCATAGACCTGGTACAGCGCGCCATCGGTGAAGGGCCAGACCTGGATCGCATTGACGTAGCCCTCACGCGTGGGCGCGATGCGGGCTTCGGCGTTCGCACGCGATACCCGGACTTTCTCGTCAGTGGGCTCCGGCGCTGGCTTGGCGCCCTCGCCCTCGGGCAGCGGCTTCAACTGCGCTGGAAGCGCCAGCGGCTCGGGAACCGTGACCACATCCACCGGATTGGGCGGCTCCGGCAGCGGCTGTGCCTGCACCGGCTCATCGAGCGAAATGGTCGGCGGTGGCTTGCCCTGCGTGGCGCAGCCCGAGAACAACAAGGCCGAAGCCAACAAAATCACCGGCAAAGCGGATTTACGGAAAACATCATTCATGGTTTGGCTCCTTCGTTCGCTTCCAGTTCTCGGCTCCACGACAGGCCGTTGACGTAGATGCCCAAGGGGTTCTTGCGCAGGCGCTGCTCGGTGCGCGGGGCTTGCAGCACGGTGGAAATCACCGCGTTCCAGCGCTCGGTGCGATCCAGTGCACCGTTGACAAAGCGCTGCTCCGTCCAGCGCACGTTGAACGACGTGTCGCTGGCGCGGGTCACGCTGCTGATCTGCACCGTCACCGACTCCTTGCCGATGCGCGCGAACGGGTCATTGGTGCGGGCGTACTCGTTGAGCACAGCCGCCCCCTTGTCGGTGGTGTAGTCGTAGGCATCCAGCCAGTTCTGGCGCACGACGATGGGGTCGATGGACAGCGAGCGCACCAGGCCGATGAAGCGGCCCAGGTGGTACGCGATCTGCGCATCGTTGGGTCGGTACGGCGTGGCGGCTTCGCCGACGGTCCGCACTTGGCCCGCGTTGTCCACCTCGATGACGTAAGGCGTCACGATGGACTGCGCCGAGCGCCAGACCAGGCCGCCCGTCATCAGCAACGCGAGCGCAAGACAGCCAAAAGCCATCAGCCGCCAGTTCTTGGCCTGCACGCGGGCTGAGCCAATGCGCTCATCCCAGACCTGGGCCGCGAATTGGTAGGGAGTGGCAGGCTGCGGCGTATCGGCGTAGCGCACCTGAGGTCGTTTGAATCGCATGGGAAGTTCTCCTTTCAATCGTCAGGACTACGCAGACTCGGGCCTTGACTGGAGCTACCGGCGTCGCCGCCGCGTAGCGTGTGGGCGGCGGTCGTGGCGGCATGGGTGATTTGTTGCCTGCGATGCAGGCGTTTGGCCCAAGCGGGTTGTTCGGTGGATGTGGGTGACGCTGCGGCATCGCTTGTGCCCTGGGCTGCAGCACCGGCCCCGGATGCCGTCATAGCGTCATCGGGCCGCAAGGCAGAGGCAGCACGCTCCTTGAGCGAGCGCGCTCCATCGGCCACCTTCTGCCCTGCTGCCTGCGCCCCGGTCTTGGCGACATTGCCCAGGCCAGCGGCAGCGCCCTTGAGGCCGCCACCGGCCGAAGCTGAACCAGCCTGGTATGCGGACTTGGCACTGCTGGCGTTCGATGCCATCGAACGCGCACCACTGGCTGCTGCTCTCGCGGCTGCCGGGGCCATGCGTGCCCCGGCGGCCACGGCACTACCAACGCCAGAAGCTGCGGCACCGACTGCGACAGCGGCTCCGGCCGCGCCGATGGCAGCACCGGCCATCGCGCCCGCGCCGAGCTGCGGTCCACCGGATACCAATCCGGTCGCGATGCCCGGCCCGAAGATGCCCAGGGCCAGCATGGACAGCGAGGCCAGCATGATGACCAGCGCCTGGTCGATGGAGGGCTCGGAGCCGGCCGGTATATTGAACTCGGCGAACAGTCCCGAGCCGATGCCCACGATAACGGCGAGCACCAGCACCTTGATGCCCGAAGACACCACATTACCCAAGACCTTCTCGGCAAGGAACGCCGTCTTGTTCCACAGCGCGAATGGCACCAGTACGAAGCCCGCCAGCGTAGTCAGCTTGAACTCGATCAGCGTGACGAAGAGCTGCACCGCCAACACGAAGAAACTGACGATGACCACGATCCAGGCGAGGAACAGCACAACGATGGGCGCGATGTGGATGAACACCTCCGGGAATCCCGCAAGCTCCCTAATCTGGTCGAGGATCGGCGCCCCGGCGTCGATACCGACCTTGGCCAGCCGCCCCGGTTGCAGGAAGTTGCCCATGCTCAAGGTTGAGCCGCTGGCCGTCAGGCCCAGGCCGGTGAACGAACGAAACAGGACGCCCGCCAGCGTGTTGAAATTGCCGATGATGTAGGCGAAGGCGCCGACGTAAAGCACCTTGCGGATCAGCTTCGCGATCACGTCCTCGCCCTGCCCGGTGGCATGGCCCATCGCCCAGAACAGCCCGGCGAGCGTCATGTCGATGACGATCAGCGTGGCGGTCAGGAACGCCACTTCGCCTTGCAGCAGCCCAAAGCCCGAGTCGATGTAGCGCGAGAAGACATCGAGGAAGCGGTCGATCACGGAAACGTCGTTCATGGCCCGCACCTGTCAGCGACTGTAGAAGTTCACGGGCTGCGGCGTGTACGGCGTGCCCTCGCCCAGAAAACGCTGCGTCACCTCGCGGCCACGCTCGACGGCAGCGGCCTGCCGCGCCAGCTCAAGCGAAGCCGCGCGACCCTGCGTGATCTGCAACCGCTGCGTCTGGATGGACTGCTTGGCCTGCAGGGCCAGCAACTGGTTCATGGCCTGCATCGCCTGCAGAGCACCTTCCGCTGACTGGCTCTTACTCACCAGGTCGGCCAACACGCTTTCGTCATCGCTCAAGTTCTGCGATGCCTGGGCCTGCATCTTCATCGTGGTCTGCAAGCCGTTGAGCGTGTTCTTCCAACGCTCCTGGGCGTCGCGGTACATCTGGTCGCCGCTGACGGTGGCGGCGTACTGCTCGGGGTACAGGCGCGCGAACTCGCGGTCGATGCTCGTCACGTCGTAGGCCAGGCCCTTGGCCTGCGCGATCAGCCGCTGGGTGGTCGCCAGGTTTGCGCGCAACTGACCGACCACGCTGGACGGCAGGCTGGCCAGGTTGCGCGCCTGGTTCATCAGCATCTGCGCTTCGTTCTGGAGCTGCTGGATCTGGTTGTTGATCTGCTCCAACGTACGGATGGCCGTGAGCGTGTTCTGCACGAGGTTCGTAGGATCAATCACGACCCTTTGCGCATGGACAGTGGTCGCGGTGCAAAGCATGGCCGCGACGGCGGCGGCGAGAAGACGCTTTTTCATGATGGGTTCTCCTGTGGGTGGGGGGACGGAAACGAAGGCAACAGGTCAGCAGCCCAATGCAGGCCGCGATGGCGCAGCCAGGCGGTTGCGAATGCGGCGGACTTGGAAGAAGTCGCAGCGAGCACCGCGTCCATGTCGCGCTGGTCCTGCGGCATGGAAGCGCCCGCGAAGGCCAGGGTGGCCGGCCCCAGGTCGAGGTCGAACAGCCGATTACCGAGACGCGATTGGTAGTAGTAGTCGCGCTTGGGCTGCGCGGTGGCGACGATCTCGATCTGGCGGCTGTTGAGGCCGAAGCCCTCGTAGATCGTCCTGATCTGCGGCTCGGTGGCCTGCGGGTTTGGCAGGAAGATGCGGCTCGCGCAGCTTTCGATGATCGCGGGCGCGATGCTCGAATCCTTGATGTCCGCCAGGCTCTGCGTGGCGAAGATGACGCTGACGTTCTTTTTGCGCAGTGTCTTGAGCCATTGGCGGATGCGCGCGGCAAACACCGGGTCATCGAGGAACAGCCACGCCTCATCGAGCATCAGCAGTGTCGGCGCACCATCGAAGCGTTCATCGAAGCGCGCGAACAGATAGCCCAGCACAGCCATGACGGCGGCCTTGCTGTGCATCAGCTCCTCCATCTCGAAGCACTGCACGTCGGCCATGCCCAGCCGGTCGTGGTCGGCATCCAGCAGCTTGCCGTGGGCACCGCCAAGCACATAGGGCGCGAGCGCTTGGCGAAGCGCATTCGATTGCAGCAATACCGACAAGCCAGTCATCGTGCGCTGCTCCAGCGGCGCGCCGGCGAGACTCCCCAGCGCCGACCAGATCGCGGCTTTCTCGTCCGGACCGACGGCCACGCCCTCGTGCCGTAGCCGTCCTTCGATCCACTCGGCGGCCCAGGTGCGGTAGCCCTCACGGTCGATGCGGGCGAGCGGCTGGAAGGCGATTTCGCCATCGGCCCCCAGGTCGTAGTGCTCGCCGCCCAGGCCCAGGATGGTGGCGCGCATCGAGCGCCCCATGTCGAACGCAAAGATGCGCGAGCCACGATAGCGGCGGAACTGCATCGCCAGCGTGGCGAGTAGCACCGACTTGCCCATGCCGGTCGGGCCAGCCACCAGCGTGTGCCCCACGTCGCCGATGTGCGTAACCAACCGGAACGGCGTCGCTCCCTCGGTGCGCGTGACGATCAACGGTGGGCCGTCGAGGTGGGCATTGCGCTCGGGACCCGCCCAGACAGCCGACACCGGCATCATGTGCGCCAGGTTCAGCGTCGAGACGATGGGCTGACGCACGTTCGCGTAGGCATTGCCAGGGATCGAAGACAGCCAGGCATCGACCGCGTTCAATGTCTCGGGGATCGTCACGAACCCGCGTCCTTGAATGACGCGCTCCACCATGCGCAGCTTCTCGTCGGCCACGGCCGGATCGGCATCGAGCACCGTCACCGTGGCCGTGACGTAGCCGAAGGCCACCTGATCACTGCCCAGCTCCTGCAAGGCAGCATCGGCGTCGGTGGCCTTGTTGCTGGCGTCGGTATCGACCAGCGGCGATTCCTGCTGGAAGATGGTTTCACGCAACAGCGCCACCACGTTCTTACGCTTGGCGAACCACTGGCGGCGAAGACGGGACAGCTCCTTTTCCGCATCGGCTTTGTCCAGGCAGAGAAAGCGCGTACTCCAGCGGTAGGCAAAGCCGAGGCGGTTGAGGTCGTCCAGAATCCCCGGCCAGGTCGAGGTCGGAAAGCCGCGCACCGTCGCCACGCGCAGGTGCTGGTCGCCGAGCATCGGAGCCAAGCCGCCAACCAGCGAGGAATCAGCCAGCAGCGCGTCAAGGTGAAATGGCACCTCGGGCACGCCCACGCGGTAGCGCCGAGCGGAGATGGTCGAATGCAGATAGGTCAGCGTCTGGCTGTCGTCCAGCCAGGCGATCTCCGGCATCACGCCATCGAGCAGATCGAAAATGCGATCCGTTTCCGAGAGGAAAGATTGCAGCCGCTCGCGCCAGTCCACACCTTCGGTGGGACGGTTCTCATACAGCAGGCCCGCCGCACGGGCACGGGATTCCTCAGGCGGCAGATACACCAGTGTCAGGTGATAGGCACTCTCGAAGTGGTTTCCCGAGTCCTCGAAGGCTGCGCGACGCTCCTCATCCACCAGCCAGGACAGCGGTTCCGGGAAATCCGAGTGCGGGTAATCCGCCGCCGATCGGCGCTCAGCCTCGATGAACAACGCCCAGCCAGGCCCTAGCCGGCGCAGCGCGTTGTTCAGCCGCGCCGACGTAGCGATCAGCTCGCTCTGTGTGGCGCTGTCGAGGTCGGGGCCGCGAAAGCGCGCCGTGCGCAGAAAACTGCCATCCTTGTTCAAGACGACGCCCGGTGCGACCAGCCCGGCCCAAGGCAGCCAATCGGCAAGCAAGGCTGGGCGCTGTCTGTATTCGGCAAGGTTCAGCATGGCATTCCCCTCACACGTCCAGCAGCGGCCGGTGTTCGATGTGCCGCGCAAAGACCTGCATGAACTGCGGATCGACGCGGGCACCCCAGACCGCCAACGCATGTCCGACGATCCAGAGCACCAGCCCCGGAATCCACAGTTGCAGGCCCAGCCCGACGGCAGCGGCCAGCGTACCGTTGGCAATCGCCACAGTGCGCGGCGCGCCGCCCAGCAGAATCGGCTCGGTCAGCGAACGATGCAGCGGCACTTCAAAGCCTGCGGCGAATTCCTCGGGCGCGCTCATACGACGGCCCCGCCGGAGAAGCTGAAGAACGACAGGAAGAACGAGGACGCCGCGAACGCAATGGACAGGCCGAAGACGATCTGGATCAGCTTGCGGAAACCACCGCTGGTATCGCCAAAGGCCAGCGCCAGGCCCGTGGAGATGATGATGATGACTGCCACAATCCGGGCGACCGGCCCCTGGATGGATTCGAGAATGGATTGCAGCGGGCCTTCCCACGGCATCGAGGAGCCGGCGGCCTGCGCGGTGCCGGCGAGTAACAGCGTCAGTGCAGCCAGCACCAATCCCTGCATGGCCGGGCGAGCAAGACCATCCAGCCGCGCGAGGCGGGAAAGGGGATTTGCGGAAATATGGAAAGCATCAGCGTGCGTCATGGCAGTTCTCCGGGGTGGTTGAGGGACAGGAAAGAAGCATCGGATTGCGATGGCAGCTCGGGAAACGGCACTTCCAGCGCATCCGCCAGGTGGTAGCCCACGCCGTCGAAGCCAACGACGCGGGCGATGCTCTCGATGCGGCGCTTGCGTCCGCGCCCGGCGATGTGGATCACCACGTTGACTGCCTCGGCGATCAGCGCACGGGGCGGATTCACCGCCACTTCGAGAATCAGTTGCTCCAGGCGCAGCAGCGCGCCCAGCGCGGAGCCAGCGTGGATGGTGGCGATGCCACCCGGATGGCCGGTGCCCCAGACCTTGATGAGATCCAGTGCCTCGGCGCCGCGCACTTCGCCCACGACGACACGATCTGGGCGCAGCCGCATCGTGGCGCGCACGAGTTCCTGCATGGACACGATCCCGGCGCGGGTGCGCAGCGGTACGTGGTCGCGCGCTGTGCATTGCAGCTCGATGGTGTCTTCAAGCACCAACACGCGATCGCCCGTGGCGGCGATCTCGGCCAACAAAGCATTGGCGAGCGTGGTCTTGCCGGTACTCGTTCCGCCCGCGATCAGGATGTTGTGGCGCTCGCGCACGACGCGCACAAGGAGGTCCGCCTGTGCGGCAGTCATCATCCCGTCTTCGACGTAGCGCGCCAGCGGGATGACACCGACGGCGCGCTTGCGCAAGGCGAAGGCCGGACCAGGAGCGGCCGGTGGCAAGATGCCCTCGAAACGTTCACCTGTCTCAGGCAGCTCAGCGGTCAAGAGCGGCTGACCGCGATGAACTTCAGCGCCAACGTGAGCCGCCACCAGACGGATGATCCGTTCGCCATCGGCTTCTGGTAGCTCCACGCCCATCGGCGCGCGGCCCGAGGAAAGCCGGTCGATCCACAAGGTTCGATCCGGGTTGAGCATGATTTCCACCACGTCCGGGTCTTCAAGCGCGGCGGCGATCAGCGGCCCCATTGCGGTGCGCAGCATCTGGATACGGCGATCCAGAGACGTGGCGGCCGATGAACGAGGTTCTGGCGGGAATTGAGGAACAGCGCTCATGAGGCACGCTCCTGCGCTTCGGCCAACGTCGCTGCTTCATCCATGTGCATGCCGAACTCGTGCCCCTGGGGATGCAGTTCTTCCACCACGTCGCGCACCAGGCTGCGCCCGCGCAGCAGGTGGCGACCCAACTGTTCGACGAACTGCTCGAAACGCGCCTTGCCCTGGGCGCGTGCCGCGTCCTGATGCGCTTCGGGAACCGGCGTGCTGACCGTGAGGTAGTAGCGGATGAACAGAGCCAGCGTCTCAATCTGGATGTTCTGGTCGCGCTCCAGGCGCTCGGCCTGGCGCGACAGGCGATCCAGCCGCTTGGAAATCGCTGCCTCGCGCTGGTTGGCCGCGTCCGGTGACAGCCATGATGCGAGCGCCGCCGCGACGATGCTGGACTTGGACACACCTTTCTTGGCGGCCAGCTCATCGAGCCGCTTGGCGTGTTCAGGTTGGATGAAAAGATTCAGGCGGTAGGTGGAGTGGCTGGGACTCATAGATCGATTCCGTCGTTGGGGTCGAGGGATGCCAGCCGGGCCGTGCGCTGCATGGCCGGATCGAGCTGACGCGGAAGGGGAAGCGGGACGTCGTCGTCATCAAGCAGCGACAGGTCGCTGGCCGGGTGTTCCTGTTCGGGGTTGTAGGTGACGACTTCGGACAGTTCGGGTTGCTGGCGTGGGCCGCCGTCATCGGCCGTGCCCAGGTGCTCCAAGCCATCAGCGGTTGTGGAAGCGGGCGGCGTGGGGACAAGAGGAATCGCCAGCCCGCTCCAGTCGTCAGGACGCGCGCGCGGCACGTCGGCGTAGCAATCCGCCGCGAGCGCGGGCGGCGACAGCACGCGCCGCTTGAAGTTGGCGTCCGCGTAGTAGCGCAGCTTCTTGGCCTTGATCGGCGCATGGCCGGACACCATCACCACCGATTCATCGGTGGGCAGTTGCATGACCTCGCCAGGGGTGAGCAGCGGCCGGGCCGTCTCCTGACGCGACACCATCAGATGGCCCAGCCACGGGGCGAGCCTGTGGCCCGCGTAGTTGCGCTGCGCGCGCAGCTCGGTCGCTGTGCCCAGCGTTTCAGAAATTCGCTTGGCGGTACGTTCGTCGTTGGTGGCGAACGTCACGCGCACATGGCAGTTGTCCAGGATTGAATGGTTCTGCCCATACGCCTTGTCGATCTGGTTGAGCGACTGTGCAATCAGGAAGCTCCGGATGCCATAGCCCGCCATGAAGGCCAGGGCCGTCTCGAAGAAGTCCAAGCGGCCCAGCGCGGGGAACTCATCGAGCATCAGCAGCAGCTTGTGACGGCGGGCGATGCCGTCGCTGCCGTCGAGTGATTCCGTGAGCCGCCGACCGATCTGGTTGAGGATCAACCGGATCAGCGGCTTCGTGCGGCTGATGTCCGAGGGTGGCACCACGAGGTACAGCGATACTGGATGTTCGGCGGAAATCAGGTCCGCAATGCGCCAGTCGCAGCGCGAGGTGACTTCGGCCACCGTGGGATCACGGTACAGGCCGAGGAACGACATGGCCGTGGAGAGAACGCCGGAGCGTTCGTTGTCGCTCTTGTTGAGCACTTCGCGGGCAGCGGAGGCAACGACCGGATGCGGGTCGTTGCCCAGATGCCGCGTGCTCATCATCCGGTGCAGCGTCAGCTCGAACGGACACGCCGGATCACTGAGGAAGTTCGCCACACCCCGCAGCGTCTTGTCTTCGTCGGCATAGAGCACATGCAAGATGGCACCGACCAACAGCGCGTGCGAAGTCTTCTCCCAGTGGTTTCGCTTCTCCAGCGCGCCTTCGGGATCGACCAGGATGTCTGCAATGTTCTGCACGTCGCGCACTTCATGTGCGCCGCGCCGAACTTCCAGCAGTGGGTTGTAGGCGGCCGACTTCGCATCGGTCGGGTTGAACAGCAGACAGTGCGAAAAGCGCGCGCGCCAGCCGGCGGTGATGGTCCAGTTCTCGCCCTTGATGTCATGGATGACGGCGGATGCGGGCCAGGACAGCAGTGTGGGCACCACCAGGCCAACGCCCTTGCCCGAGCGTGTGGGCGCGAAGGTCAGGACGTGTTCCGGACCTTCGTGGCGCAGGTACTCATCACCATGCCGACCGAGGAACACACCAGCGGGCTGGGTCAGCCCTGCCTTGCTAATGTCGCTGGCGTCGGCCCAGCGTGCCGAACCGTAGGTCGTGACCAGGCGCGACTGGCGCGAGCGCCAGATAGACATGCCGATGGCGACCACCACGGCAAGCAAACCGCTGCCGGCGGCAATGGCGCCGCCCACGTCGAAGATGTGGGACGCATAGGCATCGAAGAAGAACCACCACTCGAACAGCTTCCACGGGTGGTAGATCGGTGTGCCCAACAGATCGAACCAGGGCGAACCCAGGCGTAGTTGATAGCCCAGGGCCGCTGCTGTCCATTGTGTGGCGCTCCACACTCCGGCGATCACGATGCCGAATACCACGGCGATCTGACCGAACAGCACGTTCGTTCCTTGCATCTCCCGGCCTCCGATTTTTCCTGCGCGCACTCCGCTCAACGGCTGCACAACAACGTGCCGCTGGCGTCAGGATCGGTGCCGGGTCAGTGCCGGTCAAAGACTGTTATCAGAACGAAGATGATGCAAAAAACATCGATTCAAGCAAGGACGAAGACAGTAAAAGCGCCGCAAGCAAAGGCGCGTTGCGGCGTAGCGAGCAGAAAATCGAGCGATGTGTGGCTTACCGGCCACGGTTAAAAATTCGACGATTCCTTAGGCAGTGTATAAGGCACCTTGCCATTGCCGAAGAAGCGGCGGTTCGTCGCTTCGGCCACGCGGTTGCAAAGTTCGTCGCCCAACTTGGCGCGGTTCAGCTTGCACTGCTGGCGCAATTCTTTCAGCCGCTCGGGATCGGCTGCCAAGGATTCCACCGTCTCGCCTGGAGCAGAAGACTGACCGCAAGAGGCCAATAGCGTGGCTAACGACAATGAGGCGAAGATGTTGAACGGGCTCATGACCTGATTCCTCGAAGGCGTGACACTTGAGAAGCGGGTTTGGGCGTTAGGCGTCATCCGACCCCTGGGAGGCCAACCGCTCAATAAAGCGAGCCAGCGCCTGAGACGGTTCGGTATCCCGGCGCAGCAGATAGGTGGTCAGCATAGGGGAGCGCCCTGCGAGCGGGCGGCCCACTACCCCTGGTTCGCGGCTGGCAGCAATATGCGCTGTGCCCGCAAGCCCTAACGCCAAACCGGCCGACACAAGCGCCATCATCACATCAAATGTAGCGACGTGCTGAACCACCAAGGGTTCCTTTTCCTGCTTGCGCAGGATTCGGTCGATTTGGCGGGCATGGCCTTCGCAGACGGCGGGATCGCCCAGCACAAGGGGGTAACGTAGCACTTCCTCCAGCGGGATTCGCTTATAGGCCAGAGCCGGATGGCGTGCGGGCACGGCCACCATCAACTCGTCTTCCCAGGCCGACTCGACGATGATGCCGTCGCCCACTTCGTCGGCCATCGAGAAACCCGCGTCATACAGGTCATCATGCAAGCCCTTGAGTTGTTGGGCCAACGGAACCTCGAACAGTCGTATTTCTATTTCCGGGTCTTCCTCGCGGCAGTGCGCCAGCAGAGCAGGCAGGCGCGACGGCGTAATGCCATCGGATAAAGCAATGCGCAACTGCCCATGGAAGCCATTGGCGGCCGATTTCACGCTTTCGCGGGCTTGCTCCAACGCGGTAAAGACACGCGGTACATGCTTCAGGAATAGCCTACCCGCAAGTGTCAGCCGCGTGCTGCGACTGGTGCGGATGAACAACTGCACCCCCAACTCTTCCTCCAGTTCCTTGACGGTACGTGAAAGAGGCGACTGTTCTATATGAAGTTTTTCAGCCGCGCGTGCAAAATGAAGCTCTTCCGCGACCGCCAAAAAGCAGCGGAGATGACGCAATTCCATGGGGCGATGCCTCCGTGAAAGTAGGTTGCATGAATTGCGTATTCATTGTTCCGTTCATTCGTGACGAAGTGATGAGTAATCGGTTACATTTTGTTGGAAACCCTTCTTAAGGAAGTCTCTACAGAAAAATTGATCCCGATCAGTAAGTAGATAAGGTGCTGTTACGCTGGTGGAAGTTCTGTTGGCGTTAGTTATTTCTATTACGCCAGCCTGCTAGGAAATTCTAGACTGAACTTTGTTCTCCCCGCACCGGATTCAACCGTGACGCGTCCTCCGTGCGCTTGTGCGATGGCACGGGTAATTGATAGTCCGAGGCCCGCACCATCGGATTGTGGGTGGGACCGAGACGGGTCGGCACGGTAGAAGCGGTCAAAAAGGCGAGGAATGATTTGAGGGTCAATG
>Ga0255334_1001138_pt1 | contig 13691 bp, 7 predicted proteins | sample EtOH5_35cm_T3_12_FD_202080 | JGI IMG/M metagenome (GOLD analysis project Ga0255334, IMG submission 202080) | Sandy soil microbial communities from University of British Columbia, Vancouver, Canada - EtOH5_35cm_T3_129 | ecosystem: Engineered > Artificial ecosystem > Sand microcosm > Unclassified ...
GTGGCGCCGAACATGGCGCGCCGGATCCGCCGTACCGCCGGGCGCACGCTCTTCGCGTTGTTGGTGCTGCTGATCGCCCTCTATACGGTGTTCCCCTTTTATTGGGCCGTGGTGTCCTCGCTGAAGTCTGGCAGCGCCCTGTACCAGGTGGAGTTCTGGCCACGAGACCCGCAATGGTCGAACTACCCGGCGGTATTCCAGGAACAGCCCTTTGGCCGCAACATCCTCAATTCGGTGATCGTCGCGGTCGCGGTGGTTTCGGTGTCGCTGGCGCTGGCGATGTCGGCCGCCTTCGCGCTCGGCCGCATCGCCTTCCGCGGACGCAGCACGCTGCTGCTGGTCATTCTCGGCGTCTCGATGTTCCCGCAGGTCGCGGTGCTGTCGGGGCTGTTCGAGCTGATCCAGACACTCGGCCTCTACAACAGCCTGGGCGGGCTGGTGCTGTCCTATCTCATCTTCACCCTGCCCTTCACGGTCTGGGTGCTGACCACCTTCATGCGGGAATTGCCGGTGGAGCTGGAAGAAGCCGCGGTTGTCGATGGTGCCACCCCCTGGGTGGTGCTGACCCGCATCTTCTTGCCGCTTCTGGGGCCGGCGATGGCGACCACGGGGCTGCTCGCCTTCATCGCCGCCTGGAACGAGTTCCTGTTCGCCCTGACCTTCACCCTGACCGACGACATGCGCACGGTGCCGGTCGCGATCGGGCTGATCAGCGGGTCCAGCCGGTTCGAACTCCCCTGGGGCCGGATCATGGCGGCCTCGGTCATCGTCACAGTGCCGCTGATCCTGCTGGTGCTGGTGTTCCAGCGTCGGATCGTCTCCGGACTGACGGCGGGCGCGGTGAAGGGCTGAGCGGAAAAGCGTTCGTTCGTTCATCATCCCCTATTCTGCCGCGTCGCGGATCCCCGGCATCTGCCGCTGCACCAGCCGTGCATAGGCCCCGCCGCGCGCCAGCAACCCGGCGTGGTCGCCCGCTTCCACCACACGCCCGGCCTGCATGACCAGGATCAGATTGGCATCGCGGATCGTCGAAAGCCGATGCGCGATGACAAAGGTGGTGCGGTCCCGCATCAGCGCGTCCAGGGCACCGCGCACCTGCGCCTCGCTGATGGTGTCGAGATGCGAGGTGGCTTCGTCCAGCACGAGCACCGGCGCATCCTTGAGGAAGGCGCGGGCGATCGCGATGCGCTGGCGCTGCCCACCCGAAAGCTGGGCGCCGCGCTCGCCGACCGGTGTCGCCAGCCCCTCCGGCAGGCTCGCCACGAAGCCCGCGAGGGCAGCGCGATCGATCGCCTGGGCCAGCTCCGCGGCGGTCGCATCCGGCCGGGCAAGGCGGATGTTCGCCTCCAGCGTGTCATTGAACAGATAGGTGTCCTGGGCGACCAGGGCGACATGCCGGCGTAGCCCTTCCAGGGTCAGCGCCGGCAGTGCCACGCCATCCAGGGTCACGCTGCCCTCGTCCGGATCCCAGAAGCGCAGCAGGAGGTTTGCGATAGTCGATTTGCCCGCCCCTGACGGCCCGACCAGCGCAACCGTGGCCCCCGCCGGCACCGCGATGTCCAGCCCGTCGAGCGCCGGGCGCACCCGGCCCGGGTAGACGAAGCGCACACCGTGGAAGGCGATCGCCGAGCCGCCCGGCAGCCGGCGCGGCTCCAGCGCGCCGCCGACCACGCTCGGCACCTCGCGCTCCACCACGCGCAGCCGTCGGGTGGAGGCGATGGTATCGGCAAGCTGTCGCCCGACCTGGGCGATCTCCGACACCGGCAGGAAGGCGGCGACGGAGAGCAGGATAAGCAGCGGCAGCAAACCCGCCTCCAACCGGCCCGCCGCGACCAGCAAGGCCCCCATCGCCGCAACCGCGAGCCCGCCAAGCCCGGTTGCGACCTCCAGCCCCGCGGCCCCCCGCGACAGATCGTCCAACAGCGCCAGCCGGCGCTCCCGATACGAAGCGAGCAGGGCCATGAACCCCGCCCGCCGCCGGCCGATCGCCCGGAACGCCTGCAGATCGGCCAAGCCCTGGATGGTCTCGGTGACCTGCGCACCAAGCTGCCCCAGCCTCGCACGCGCCTCGGACCCCAACCGATCCACCCGCCTCCGTCCGCGCAGCGGCGACAGCGCGGCATGCAGCAGGAAAGGCAGCAGCACCAGCGCCAGCGGCCACGCAACCACAGCCAGCACACCGATCACCGTTGCCGGCACCAGCAGCGCGACGGCGGCGGGGGCAACGGTATGGGCGTAGAAATACTCCACCGTCTCGACGTCCTGGGTGGCCAGCGCGACCAGGTCGCCGGCCCGACGCCGCATCAGATAGGCCGGGCCAAGCGCGTCCAGGCGGTCGAACAGGGCGATCCGCATCTCAGCCAGCAACCGATAGGCAATGTCATGCGCCAGCCAGGATTCCAGCCAATGCAGAAGCCCCGCAAGCGGCGCCACCACCAGCAGCGCCAGGGACAGCGTCGTCACATCCTCGCCGGTCCGCACCGCGGCGATCAACAGCGCCCCGATCGCACCCACGCCGATGAAGGCCGCGACCCGCCCGATGCCGAGCAGCACGGTGACCGCCAGCCGGAACCGCCAGGGGCGGATGTAGCGGGCGAGGCTGGCCAGCGTCTCCCGCCAGCCAATCGCGGCGGCATCGGCATCGAGGTCGCGCAGCACGGCGCCGGCCTCGCTTGGTGCTTCGGCCACGGGCGCTGCCTCGGCAAGGCGCGCCATGGGCTCGGCGCCGCCGGCGGCCTGTTCGCCCATCAACTGGCGGTAGATGCCTCTCTGGCGCATCAGGGCCTCATGGGTGCCGGACTCGACCACGCGGCCCTGGTCCAGCACCAAGATGCGGTCAGCACCGATCACGCTGGACAGGCGATGCGCCAGAATCAGCGTGGTACGCCCCTGCATCAGCCGGTCCAGCGCCTGTTGGATCAGCGCCTCGTTCTCGGCATCGACGGCCGAGAGCGCCTCGTCCAGCACCAGGATCGGCGCGTCGCGCAGCAGCGCCCGGGCGATGGCGATGCGCTGCCGCTGGCCACCGGACAGCATCACCCCGCGCTCCCCGATCATCGCGTCATAGCCGCCAGGCAATGCCTGGATGAAGTCATGCGCATGGGCGGCGCGAGCCGCGGCCTCGACTTCCGCGCGGCTGGCATCGGGGCGGCCGAGACGCAGGTTTTCCTCCACCGTGCCGTGGAACAGCACGCTGTCCTGCGCGACGATGGCGATCTGCGAACGCAGGCTGTCGGGGTCGAGCCCGCGCAGGTCGTGGCCGCCGATGCTGACCTGCCCCGACTGCGGATCATATTGCCGCAGCAGCAGCCGCAGGATGGAGGATTTTCCGGCGCCGCTGGCCCCGACGATCCCGACGCGCTCGCCGGGGGCGATACGAAAATCCAGCCCGGCATGCGCCGGTGCCCGCCCGCCCGGATAGGCGAAGCGCACATGGTCGAAGCTGATCGCCGGGGCGGCATCGGCGGGCAGCGCAGCACCGCCCGGCAACACCCCCGGCCGCGCCGCCAGCAGATCGGCAATGCCCGCCGCGGCGGATTGGCCGATCATGCCCTGGTGCAGCACCGAACGCAGGTCGCGCAAGGGCCGGAAAATCTCGGTGCCCGCCATCAGCACGACCAGCAACGCGTCGAGACTCATCTCCCCGGCCATCACCCGCTGCGCCCCGAGCAGCAGCGCCAGCGCGGCACCCAGCGCCATGCCGCAGTCGGTGATGCCCCGCGTGACCACGCTGAGTGCCAGCACCCAGAAGGTGCTCTTGTACAGGGCGCGGGCACGATCGGCGAGGCGATCACGCCAAGGCCGGCTCTGGCCAAAGGCCTGCAGGGTCGGCAGCCCCTGTACGGCATCCAGAAACTCGGCGCCGAAGCTCTTGAAGGCCTGCTGCCGCGCGATCGAGGCGCGCCGGTCCCAGCGGTGGACCAGTGCCGGCAGGATGAGGGTCAACAGGGCGGCGGCCAGCAGCACGCTGGCGACCGGGACGTCCCACCAGGCGATAAAGGCGAAAATCGCAACCGGCGCGCAGGCGGCGATGGCCAGCTGCGGCAGATACTGGCCAAAGAAGGTCTGCAGTTGCTCGACGCCATCGATCATCGACAGCATCACGCCGCCGGTCCTTTCGCCGGCGAACCAGGCGGGACCAAGGGCGGCGATGCGGTCGAATAGCGCGCCGCGCAGCCGGCCCTGGACCTCGGCGGCGGTACGGTTGGCGATCGCGTCCCGCGCGAGGTCGAGACCCGCCCGCGCCAGCACGGCAACCACGGCGGCTGCCAGCGGCCAGGCAACCTGCGCAAACGGGGCGCCGCGAAAGACCTGTCCCAGGGCAAGCCCCAGGAAGGCGAAGCGGGCGATGCCGAAACCCAGCGCCAATAGCCCCAGCAGCACGCCCGCGCCCATCAGCCCACGTAGCCCCTGGGTCATCCGCCACAGCGTCAGATCGAAATACATTGCGCGCTCCGCTCGTCCGGCACGGAAACTGTGCGGGCGGCCCGATTCGCGCAAACGCTGGTTTTTCACGCGGTGTTGAGCTAAATCGAACGCCGATGAGTGCTCGTATTCCCTCCCTGGCGGCGCTGCGCGCTTTCGCCGCCGTTGCCCGGCACGGCAGTTTCTCCCGAGCGGCCGAGGCGCTGCATATCAGCACCAGCGCCGTGAGCCATCAGATCCGCGGGGTCGAGGCGGAACTCGGCACGCCTTTGCTGACCCGCGCCGCCAATGGCGCCGGCGCCACCCGCACCGCGCCGACGGCCGCCGGGGCGCTGCTGCTGGACGGGGTGGAGGCGGCCTTCGCCCAGCTTGCCGCGAGCTGCGAGGCGGTACGCGGCATCGCCAGCGAAGCGCGACCCTTGCTGACGATTTCCGCGAATGGCTCGCTCGGCTCGCTCTGGCTGGCGCCGCGCCTCGCCGCCTTTGCTGCCCGGCATCCCAGCGTCGCCTGGCATATGCGCGCGATCGAGGAGGAGCCGGACCTGCGGCGAGAAGGTCTTGACCTCGCCATCGGCCGCGCGCGGCCGTACCAGATCCAGCCGCCCGACGAACTGCTGTTCGCCGAAACGATCTTTCCCGTATGCAGCCCGTCGCTCGGCCTGAAGGGCCTCCCCGCCGAATTGCTGCAGCACGGGCTGCTGGAGGAGGAGCACGAGGACAGCCCCGAAAAGGACTGGCGGAGCTGGCTCGCGGCGCTGGGCCTGCCCGGAGCGCGTGGCACCATCATCCGGTTCAGCAACTTCAATCACACCATCGGCGCGGCCATCGCCGGGGCAGGTATCGCGCTCGGGCGTAGCCCCATGGTCGATGCGGATCTGGCGGCCGGGCGGCTGGTGCGCCTGTTTTCGCCGCTTGCCATGCCTGGGTCGTGGCAGTTCGTGCTGCGCAGCCGGCCGGGGGCTGCACGTGATCCGCATGTGACCCAACTGCGTGAGTTCCTGCTGGACGCAGCCCGACAACCGCGCGCCGGATAGCGCACGGCGTCTGTTCCACCCGCCACCGCTGATGCTCCGCGCGTTGCCGGCCCAGCACGTTTTTTTTGGGCGCACCCTAGTGACCTCTTCCGATGCGCTGCGTTGAGAGTGTCTCCGACACTGCGATCCCTTCCAGCACGAAAGGAGCGACGCGATGCCTCCAGATCAGCACCAGACCGGCCTGGACCGGAGGAGCGTCCTGGCCACCGGGGCGGCCGGCCTGGTGGTTCCGCCGCGCGCGGCCCCGGCCCCGGCGGCATCCCCCAGCGCGTCCGCCGAGGAAACCGTTCCCGTACAGTTTGTGGTCAATGCCCGGGATGTCGCGCTGAGACTTGATCCCCGCGTGACTTTGCTTGATGCACTGCGGGAGCACCTGCGCCTGACCGGCACCAAGAAGGGCTGTGACCACGGCCAGTGCGGGGCCTGCACGGTCATCGTCAACGGCCGGCGGATCAACAGCTGCCTGACCTTGGCGGTGATGCATGATGGCGACAGCATCATCACGATCGAGGGCCTCGGCCGGCCCGACGGCTTGCACGTCATGCAGGCCGCCTTTGTCGAACATGATGGCTATCAATGCGGCTACTGCACGCCCGGCCAGATCTGCTCGGCCGTCGCCATGCTGGAGGAGGTGGGTCGCAACATGCCCAGCCACGTCACCGATGACCTGAACGGACCCGTCGTGGTCAGCGATGAGGAAATCCGTGAACGCATGAGCGGCAATATCTGTCGCTGCGCGGGCTATCCCAACATCGTTGCGGCCATCCGCGCGGCGGGAGGGCTGCCGGCGTGAAGGCCTTCACCTTCGAACGCGCCGTGTCGCCGGATGCGGCCGCGGCCGCCGCCAGGGGCCTCGACAGGAAATTCATCGCGGGGGGCACCAATCTCCTCGATCTCATGAAACTCGGCGTCGAAACGCCGGCGCATGTCATCGACGTCAACCGCACCGGGATGGATGAGATCGAGACGACGCCCCATGGGGGGCTGCGCATCGGCGCCTTGGTGCGGAACGCGGACCTCGCGGCCGATCCCCGCGTGCGGCGTGACTTTGCGGTGCTGGCGCGGGCCCTGCTTTCCGGCGCAAGTCCGCAGCTGCGAAACCGGGCGACGACCGCGGGCAATCTGTTGCAACGCACGCGCTGCTACTACTTCACCGACACGACCAAGCCATGCAACAAGCGCCAACCGGGCGCCGGTTGCGCGGCGCTGCACGGCTTCAATCGCATCCACGCCATCCTGGGTACCAGCGAGACCTGCATCGCCACTCACCCGTCCGACATGGCGGTGGCCATGCGGTTGCTGGATGCGACCGTCGAGGTCATTGCCCCCGACGGCCTCCGGCGTGACATTCCCATCGCCGAGTTCCACCGCCTGCCGGGCGACCGGGCGGACGCCGAAACCACGCTGCAGCCGGGCGAGTTGATTGTCGCCGTGCGGTTGCCGCCGCCGCTGGCCGGCATGCACCTGTACCGGAAGGTGCGGGACCGCGCCTCCTATGCTTTCGCGCTGGTCTCGCTTGCTGCGGTGATCGAGGTGGAGGCGGGGCGCATCCGTGCGGCACGGCTGGCCTTTGGCGGGGTGGCGCCGAAACCATGGCGGGTCGAAGCCGCCGAGCATCTGCTGACCGGCACGGATGGCGGACCGGCGGCGCGAAAAGCCGCGGCCGATGCCGTGCTCGCGCAGGCGCGCGGCCATGGTGACAATGATTTCAAGATCCCGCTGCTGCGCCGCGTCTTGGACGCGGCGGTGCTCCAGGCATTGCGCAGCTGAAGGAGTCGGTCATGAAGTTCGACAGTCCCACGGGGGAAAATCCGATCGACCGGCAGCAGGTGGTGGGGCTTGGCCTCGCGCGGATCGAGGGGCCGCTCAAGGTCAGCGGCCGCGTCCCTTACGCCTACGAATATCACGATGCCGCGCCCAATGCCGCCTATGGTTGGATCCGGCTGGCCGGCATCGGCAAAGGCCGCATTGTCGCGATCGACACCGCCGCCGCAGAGGCGGCCCCCGGCGTGTTGCTGGTCTATACGTACCGGAACGTACCGAAGAAGGGGCCTCGCGAAGGCCGCGCGGGCAGCAACCTGATCTCCCAGCTCGACGGGCCGGAGGTTCATCACCACGGCCAGGCCGTCGGTTTTGTCGTTGCCGAAACCTTGGAGCAGGCGCGCGTGGCCGCGGCCCTGATCGACATCCGCTACGCGGTTGCACCCGGCCGTTTCGACCTCGCGGCGGAACGGTTCAAGGCGGCGAAACCAGCGGACTCGCACGGGCCGGCAGACACCGCCGTCGGCAATTTCGATGCCGCCTTCGCCGCATCCCCGATGCGGCTGGACGCCACCTACACCACGCCCGACCAAAGCCATGCGATGATGGAGCCACAGGCCTCCACCGCGGTCTGGCACGACGGGAAGCTGACGCTCTATTGCGCCCACCAGATGGCGAACTGGGCCGTCGGCGACATCGCGGCGATGTTGGAGATTCCGGAAGACGATGTGCGCATCGTTGCCGCCTACGTCGGTGGCGGATTCGGCTCCAAGCTGCGCACCTACGCCGATGCCCCGCTTTCCGCCATGGCGGCGCGAGCTTTGGGACGCCCGGTGAAGACGGCGCTGACGCGGCAGCAGGTGCCCAACCACACCACACATCGCGGCGCCACCATCCAACGCGTGCGTATTGGCGCCGAACGCGACGGCCGCATCACCGCCATCGGGCACGAAACCTGGACCGGCAATCTGGAAGGCCGCGCGACCTACGAGGAAGCCTCGCGCCAGACCCGGCTCATGTACGCCGGCGCCAATCGCATGACGGCGCATCGTCTGGCCGCAATGGACATGCCCGAATCCTCCTCCATGCGCGCGCCCGGAGAAGCCGCGGGCATGCTCGCGCTGGAAATAGCCATGGACGAATTGGCCGAGGCGGTCGGGATCGATCCGGTCGAATTGCGCATCCGCAATGATACCCCTCACGACCCGGAAAGGGGACCGGACCGTCCCTTCTCCACCCGCCAGCTCGTCGCTTGTCTGCGTGAGGGCGCGGCGCGCTTCGGCTGGGACGCGCGCCCGGCCCGACCGGGGCAGTGGCGCGAGGGCCGTTGGCTGGTCGGCATGGGCGTTGCTGGCGCCATCCGCGGCAATCCACTGATGCCTGCCAAGGCAAGGCTGCAGCTGCAAGCCGACGGCCGGCTCACCATCCAGACCTCGATGACCGATATCGGCACCGGCACCTACACGATTCTCGCCCAGGTGGCGGCCGAGGCGCTGGGGGTTCCGGTCGACGCCATCGCGGTGGAGTTGGGCGACACTGCCTTTCCTGCGGGGCCTGGTTCCGGCGGCTCCTTCGGTGCCAGCAGCACCGGGAGCGCGGTCTTTGACGCCAGCATGGTGCTGCGGGCGGAGCTTGCGCGTCGCGGCGGCTTCGATCCCGCGACGGCGGCTTTCCAGGATGGTCGTATCTTCGACGGCAACCGCTCGCACAGCCTCGGGGATCTGGCCGGTGCTGCCGGGCTGGAGGCGACGGGCACGCTTGAACCCGGCGACCTCGAAGAACGTTTTGCGCAGGCCGCCTTCGGCGCGCATTTCTGCGAAGTCGGCGTCGATATCGAGACCGGCGAGACCCGTGTCCGCCGTATGCTTGGCGTCTTCGCGGCCGGTCGTGTGCTGAACGCCAAGACCGCGCGCAGCCAGGCGATCGGCGGCATGGTCTTCGGCATCGGCGCCGCGCTGACCGAGGAACTCGTTCCCGACCGCCATCATGGTTATTTCGTGAACCACGACATGGCCGAATACCACGTGCCGGTCCATGCCGATGTGCCGGCGATCGAGACGATCTTCCTGCCTGAAGCGGATGACAAGGCAAATCCCCTGAAAAGCAAGGGCATCGGCGAACTCGGCATCTGCGGTGCTGGCGCAGCGATCGCCAATGCCATCCACAACGCGACGGGAATCCGTCTGCGGGACTATCCGATGACGCTCGACAAACTGCTGCCCGCTCTGCCGAGCCTCGCCTGACCCAGCGCAATGGAAGGACACGCGTCATGGCAACGACGGTTGGCGACTTCGTGTGGCAACGCCTGCAGGACTGGGGCGTCAAGCGCGTCTTCGGCTATCCGGGCGACGGCATCAACGGGCTGGTCGGGGCATTGGACCGAACCCAGGGCCGGATAGAATTCGTCCAGGCCCGACATGAGGAAATGGCGGCCTTCATGGCTGCGGCGCATGCGAAATTCACCGGCGAGGTCGGGGTCTGCATCGCAACCTCCGGCCCCGGCGCGATCCATCTGCTCAACGGTCTTTATGACGCGCGGATGGATCATATGCCGGTACTGGCGATCGTCGGGCAACAGGCCCGAGCCGCGCTCGGTGGACATTACCAACAGGAAGTGGACCTCGCGACATTGTTCAAGGATGTCGCCGGCGCCTTCGTGCAGCAGGCAAGCGTGCCGGAACAGGTCCGGCATCTGATCGATCGCGCCATGCGCGTCGCTCAGGCCGATCGCCGCGTTACCTGCATCATTCTGCCCAACGATCTGCAGGAGATGCCGGCCGTGGAAACGCCACCGCATGTCCACGGCACCTTGCTCTCCGGTATTGGCTATGACGCGCCGGTCGTTGTCCCGGATGAGGCAGCGCTGCGCCGCGCGGCCGGGGTGCTGAATTCGGGACGCCAGGTCGCGCTGCTGGTGGGTGCCGGCGCGCTGCGGGCCACCGAGGAAGTCATCGCCGTCGCCGACCGCCTCGGCGCCGGCATCGCCAAGGCGTTGCTGGGCAAGGCCGCGGTTCCGGACGACCTGCCTTATGTCACCGGCGCCATTGGTCTGCTTGGCACCAAGCCGAGCTGGGACATGATGCAGCATTGTGACACGCTGCTGATGATCGGCAGCGGATTTCCCTATGCCGAGTTCCTGCCGAAGGAAGGGCGGGCCCGCGGCGTGCAGATCGATCTCGACCCCGGCATGTTGAGCCTGCGCTATCCGATGGAGGTAAATCTCGTCGGTGATGCCGCGGCGACCCTGCGCGCGCTGTTGCCGATGCTGGAGGAGAAGCGCCACGACCGCTGGCGCCAACGCGTTCAGGGCTGGGTGCAGGAGTGGTGGAAGGTCCTGGAATCGCGCGCCATGCACGAGGCCGAGCCGCTGAACCCGCAGCGCGTGTTCTGGGAACTGTCCCCGCGCCTGCCGCAGGATGTCATCATCGCCGGTGATTCCGGATCCCACACCAACTGGTATGCGCGCGATGTAAAGCTTCGCCGCGGAATGATGGCCTCACTTTCGGGTGGGCTTGCGTCGATGGGGTCGGGGATGCCCTATGCGATCGCCGCCAAATTCGCCCATCCCGATCGGCCCGTGCTCGCGATCTGCGGCGATGGCGCGATGCAGATGAACGGCCTTGCCGAGTTGATCACCGTCCAGAAGTACTGGCGGCAATGGAGCGATCCGCGCTTCATCGTGCTGGTGCTGAACAACCGCGACCTCAACCAAGTCACCTGGGAACAGCGCGTGCTTGGCGGCGATCCGAAGTTCGTCGGATCGCAAAGCCTGCCCGACATCCGCTACGCTCGATTTGCCGAGATGCTGGGCCTGCGCGGCATTTTCGTGGACAGCCCGGACCGCGTCGGGTCCGCCTGGGAGGAAGCCTTCGCGGCACGGGAACCGCTGGTCGTGGAATTCTTCACCGATCCGAACGTGCCGCCCCTGCCGCCGCATATCACGCTCAAACAGGCGCGTGCCTTCGCCGCCAGCCTTGTCGGCGAACCGGAACGGCGCAGCGTACTGGCCAACACCGCGAGGGAGGTCGTGAGCACGCTCCTGCCGGGGCGCTGATCCTCTCCCCGCGCCCTCGTGGTGGCGTTGCCGCTTCCGGGATTTGTCCGGGAGGTCGAGACGATCGGTAAGAGTCCCTGGCCGTCGCAGGCATCGCCGTCCCGGTCGAGATTTTGCCCCAGCCGGCGCAACCTTTGCCGTCACCTCGCTTTAGCCTCTGTGTCGAGTCCGAATGGCCCCCCGGTCGGGCCCTGCGCGGGGCTCGCCGCGGGCCACCATGTGTGAGAAGCAAGGGGGTGTTTATGACAGTGCGGGGGCTGCCGCCACCGGATACGACGAAGGGGTGAGCGGGCGGTGCCGCAGCTCTTCAGCCGCGCCGCCGACACCGGCTTTCGCGCTCTGCTGCTTGGTCTCGTGCTGTCGGTCGCGGCCGCTTTGGGTCTGCTCCTGCTTCTGCCCTTCACCGCCCACGTAACGGGCCAGGGCGGTGCCCCGGCCCAGCCGGTGCAGTTCAGCCACGCGCATCATGCGGGTGAACTCGGGATCGATTGCCGCTACTGCCATACGGGGGTCGAGCACAGCAGTTTCGCGGGTGTGCCGCCGACCGAAACCTGCATGACCTGCCATTCCCAGCTCTGGACCAACGCCGAAATGTTGGCGCCGGTGCGTCGCAGCCTGGCCGAGGACACGCCTTTGCATTGGGTGCGGGTCCATCGGCTGCCCAACTATGTCTATTTCGATCACAGCATCCATCTCGCCACGGGCGTCGGCTGCAGCACCTGCCACGGCCCGGTGCAGCAGATGCAGCAGATCCGCCAGGCGGCACCGCTGACCATGGGCTGGTGCCTCGCCTGCCACCGCGACCCGACGCCTTTCCTGCGGCCCGAGGCGGCGATCTTCGACACAAGCTGGACACCACCCCCGGACCAGGCCGAACGCGGCCGGGCCTTGCTCGCCCACTACGGGATCGAGACCGAACATCTGACGGATTGCTCGCGATGCCACCGTTAGCGCCAACGGCGCTCAGCCGCCGGCAGGCCGGGCTGGCGCTGCTGGCCAGCGCCTTCAGCCTCGCCGCCTGCGACAAGCCGGAGGAGGAGATCCTGCCCTACGTGCATCAGCCCGAGGGGCTGCTGCCGGGGGTGGCCCAGCGCTATGCGACCAGCCTGCCGTTTGGCGGCGAGGCCCGCGGTGTGGTCGCGATCTGCCGCGAGGGCCGCCCCGTGAAGCTTGAGGGCAATCCCCTGCATCCGGCGAGCCTCGGCGCCACTGATGCCTTTACCGAGGCGGCCCTGGCCGGGCTCTATGACCCCGACCGGTCGCGGGCACCGCGCCGCAACGGCAGCATCGCCAGCGAGCAAGCAGCCCTGGCCGAATTGCTGCCTCGGCTCGAAGCCTTGCAGCAACGCGGCGGCGAGGGGCTGCGGTTGCTGACCGGCAACGTCACCTCGCCCACGTGGCGGCGGCTGATCGAAGAGGCCCGGACCCGCTACCCCGGCCTGCGCTGGCATGCGCATGAGCCGGTGGAGGAGGCTTTCGCGCTGGAGGGCGCGCGCCTGGCCTTTGGCCGCCCCTTGCGGGCCGCGCCCGACATGCGCCGCGCCCGCGTCGTGCTGGCGCTCGACGCGGACCCGCTGGGGCCCGGCCCCTGGCAGATCGCGCATACGCAGGGCTTTGCCGCGGCGCGGGGGGAAGGACTGCGACTATACTCGGCTGGGCCGGTGATGGATCAGACCGCCGCCATGGCCGACCATCGGCTGGCTTTGGCCCCCTCGGCGCGCCGTGACCTGCTGGTGGCGCTGGCCGCGCGACTGGGGGCCTGGACAATGGCGCCGGAACTGATGACGCCGGACGCAGCCCGTTTCGTCGCGGCCTTGGCCGAGGATCTGCGCGCCCACCCCGGTGCCGGCCTGGTGCTGCCCGGTCCCTGGCTGCCGCCGGCCGAACAGGCGCTGGTGCATTGGATCAATGGCCGGCTGGAAGCCCCGATCGCCTGGCGCGATCCTTTGCCTCCGGCCGAACCGCTGGCGCCCTTGGCCGAGGACCTTCACGCGGGACGGGTCCATACCCTGCTGATCGTCGGAACCAACCCCGCTTATGACGCGCCGGGCGACCTGGACATGGCCGGCGCGCTGCGGGAGGGCGCCGCCTTCACCTTGCAAATGGGCCCTTGGCGGGACGAGACCGCTGCCGCCTGTCGCTGGCATCTGCCGGAAAGCCACCCCTTGGAAGACTGGGGCGATCTTCTGGCGCCCGACGGCACCGCCTCGATCGCCCAACCGCTGATCCGGCCGCTGTACCGAACCCGCAGCGCGGCCTGGCTGCTTGGCCTGCTGCAGGGCCGGCAGGATTTGCGGGCTTATACCAACTCCCACGGATCAGAACCCATGCGCCCAGTTGCGCAGGCCGATGGACATGATGCGCCAGGGCTGATCGACGAGGCGATTCCAGTGGTGGCAACAGTGACCGACGATGTC
>Ga0255334_1001139_pt1 | contig 13690 bp, 13 predicted proteins | sample EtOH5_35cm_T3_12_FD_202080 | JGI IMG/M metagenome (GOLD analysis project Ga0255334, IMG submission 202080) | Sandy soil microbial communities from University of British Columbia, Vancouver, Canada - EtOH5_35cm_T3_129 | ecosystem: Engineered > Artificial ecosystem > Sand microcosm > Unclassified ...
TCGCCGGGGAACCGGCTCGGCAGGTACCAGCCGGCGGACAGGTCGTCCTGGACGAGCAGCCCGTCGTAGGACTGGTCGCCGGTACGCGGAGCGCGAGCGGGCACGCGCCGAGTCTAGCCATCCCGAACCTTCATATCGGATAGTTGCGAGAACCTGTGGTGGTGTCGTAGTCTCAGATATCTGCAATTACCCGCGTGTCGTGCGTGGGACCGGCCGGAGGGGGACCGCGTGACCGACACCGCCATGCGGGTCGAGTACCTGAACCGTGCCGAGGCCGCCGAGCGGTGCCGGGTGCCGGTATCGACCTTCGACAAGCTGCGTCGCGACGGCCTGGTGCCCGAGCCCGACGCCCGCATGGGCAAGCACCTGCTGTGGCGGGTCGACACCATCGACGAGCTGCTGGCTCACGGCGGGACGGAAGGCTGATGGCCGGGCGCCCCGGCAAGGACTCCCCGGCACGGATCGACCCGCGCACGGGCCGCCCGCTGCCGGAGGGCATCCGCTGGCGCGCGGACCGCCAGCGCTACCAGATCCGCGTCGTCGGCCCGAGCGTCGAGGGCGGCGCCGCGGAGCGCTCCCGGATGTTCCTCACGCTGGCCGAGGCCAAGCGCGAGCTGGCCAAGGTGGTGGCCGGACGCAACCCCAACGGGTCGATGACCCTGGACCAGTGGCACGAACGGTACTGGCCCGTCATCGAGTCCTCGGTACGCCCGGCGACCGCACGCTGCTACGACGTCGGCTGGCGGCTGCGGGTCAAGCCGAGCCTCGGACGGCACCGGCTGGAGGACATCGCCTCGCCGATGATCGAGGCGGCGATGGTCGCCTGGCCCGGTGGCGCGTCGGCGAAGAACGACGCACTGGCGATCTTGTCCCGGTTGCTGGACGGTGCGCGCCGCGCGCGGTTCATCGACCACAACGTGGCGCGCGAGGTCAAGCGGCCGGGCACGCGCGAGTCCGTGTCGCCGATCTCGCGCGCCCTGACCATCGAGCAGGTGGCCGTCCTGCTCGCCCTCGTGCCCGAGGGTGTCTACCGCCGCTACGTCGCCGCCCTGGCCTACACCGGCATGCGCGCCGGCGAGGTGACCGCGCTGCGCGTCATCGACGTGGACTTCACGAGGGGGGTCATCCGCGTCAGTCGGTCCCTGAGCCCGGGCAAGCACGGCGAGCTGGTCGAGCAGTCGCCCAAGAGCCACAAGTCCCGCGAGGTGCCGCTCATCGCGGCCCTGCGCCCCTACGCCGAGGACGCCGCCCGCGGCAAGCGGCCGGACGAGCTGCTGTTCGCCGGACCGGATGGTGGGCGGCTCACCAACCACAACCTGCGCCGCGCAGTGGACTGGGGCGCGCTGCGCGTCGCGATCGGCCGACCCGACCTTCGTGTGCACGACCTGCGGCACATCTTCGCCACCATCCTGTTCGACGCCGGCGCCAGCGCCCCGGACGTGCAGGCGACCCTCGGGCACTCCAGCCTCCAGGTCACCGAGCGCTACTCCCGCGCCCGCGAAGGCGTCGCGCTGCGCGCCGGCGCCGCGCTCGACCAGGCCCTCGGCAGCAAGACCGGCAAGGGCGCCGGGGCCAGGCGACGGGGCGTCTCCGCCCGGGGTAATGGCCCAAGAATGGCCCGCGCTCAGCGAGGCAGGGGACGAGGCGGCCTCTGAAACGAAAGAACCCCCTGGTCACCAGGGGGTTCTTCGAGGTGGCTCCGACCGGCGTCGATCCGGTGACCTCACGATTTTCAGTCGTGCGCTCTACCAACTGAGCTACAGAGCCCGGGCGATCTTGTCGATCGAGCGACCCCGACGGGACTTGAACCCGCGACCTCCGCCGTGACAGGGCGGCGCGCTAACCAGCTGCGCTACGGGGCCTCGTGATGAGACCTTTGCACGAGTCCGTACCCCCAACGGGATTCGAACCCGTGCTACCGCCGTGAAAGGGCGGGGTCCTGGGCCGCTAGACGATGGGGGCTCACGCCCCTGACGACGAGGCGTCGGAAGACCGGTGACGATCATACGGGTCAGCCCCCGAACCGCCAAAGCGGGATGATGGCGACGTGGTCGAGATGAGCCGGGAGGACTTCGAGGACGCGGTCCGGGACGCGCTCGACGAGATCCCGGACGAGCTCGCCGCCCTGATGGACGACGTCGTCGTGCTCGTCGAGGACGAGGCGCCGCGGGACGAGCCGGAGCTGCTCGGTCTCTACGAGGGAACCCCGTTGACGGAACGGACGAGCTGGTGGGCGGCCGGCTCGCTGCCGGACCGCATCACGATCTTCCGGATCCCCACCCTTGCCGTGTGCGAGGACCGCGACGAGGTGGTCGAGGAGGTCGCGGTGACCGTGGTCCACGAGATCGCACACCACTTCGGCATCGACGACGACCGCCTGGACGAGCTCGGCTGGTCGTAGGACATGATCGACGCATGACCCACGAGCACCGGCCCACAACCGCGGCGCACGAGCATCGCAGCAGGCTGGCGTGGGTGCTGGCGATCACCGGGACCGTGCTGGTGGTCGAGGTGGTCGGCGGAGTCCTGTCCGGCTCGTTCGCCCTGCTGGCCGACGCCGGGCACATGCTGACCGACTGCGCGGGCCTGCTGCTCGCCCTCGGCGCGACCAGGCTGGCCGCCCGGCCGGCCACCGCGCGGCGCACCTTCGGCTGGCAGCGCGCCGAGGTGCTCGCGGCGATGGTCAACGGGATGGTGGTCGCGGGCGTCGGGGTGGTGGTGCTCGTCGAGGGGATCGGGCGGATCGCGGACCCGCAGCCCGTCCAGGCGAGGCTGATGTTGGGCGTTGCGGCGGTCGGCCTCGCCGCCAACGCCGTGGGCCTGGCGCTGCTCCGGCGCGGCCAGGGCGAGTCGCTCAACGTGCGGGGCGCCTACCTCGAGGTGCTGGGGGACATGCTCGGCTCGGTGGCGGTGGTCGGCGCCGCGCTCGTCGTGCTGACCACCGGCTACGAGCGCGCCGACGGCATCGCCTCCGTGCTGATCGCCCTGTTCATCCTGCCGCGCGCGGTGGTGCTGCTGCGGCAGGTGGCCGCCGTGCTGCTGGAGGCGACGCCCGAGGGCGTGGACCTCGAGGCCGTGCGCACGCACATCGTCGGAGTGAGGGGCGTCGCCGACGTCCACGACCTGCACGCGTGGACCATCACGTCCGGCGTGCCGGTGCTCTCGGCCCACGTCGTCGTGCAGGATGCCGTGATCGCCGCCGGCGAGACCGGCGGCGTGCTCGACGCGCTGGGCGAGTGCCTGGCCGGCCATTTCGACGTGGAGCACTGCACGTTCCAGATCGAGCCGCTCGCGCACGCCGCGCACGAGGCCGGGACGCACGCGTAGGGAGATCGATGATCGGGGTCGTCATCCTGCCGCAGGAGCGGTGGGCCACGGCGCGGGAGCAGTGGGTCGAGGCCGAGCGCCTCGGCTTCGACCACGCGTGGACCTACGACCACCTGGCGTGGCGCTCGTTGGCCGACGAGCCGTGGTTCGCCACCGTCCCGCTGCTGGCGGCCGCGGCGGCGGTGACGAGCCGGATCAGGCTCGGTACCTGGGTCGCATCCCCCAACTACCGGCACCCGGTCCCGTTCGCCAAGGACGTCATGGGCCTGGACGACGTCTCGGGCGGGCGGTTCGTGCTCGGCGTCGGCGCGGGCGGCGAGGGGTTCGACGCGCGGGTGCTCGGCCCCGCGCCGACGAGGGGTGAGCGCACGGCCCGCTTCGCGGAGTTCCTCGCGCTGCTCGACGAGCTGCTCACCCACCCGGTGACCGAGAGCGACGGCGAGTGGTACCAGGCCCATGGTGCGCGGATGGTCCCCGGCACGCTGGCACGGCCGCGCCCGCCGTTCGTCGTCGCCGCCAACGGGCCCAAGGCGATGGCCCTCGCCGCGCGGTACGGCGACTGCTGGACCACGACCGGACCGGCCGTCGCGAGCTGCGGCGAGGGCGACGCGGCGGAGGAGGAGCGGTGGTGGGCCGGCGTCGCCGGGCTGGCGGAGCGGTTCGACGAGGTCGTGGTCCACCGGCCTCGCTCGTCGGGCATCTATGCCGGAAGCCTGGACGCCTACCTGGCGCTCGCGGAACGCCTGCCGGAGCTGCGCTCGCTCTAGTGAGCCGAGCGGGCCTGCCAGGCGGAGGTCACCATGTCCGCCAGCGAGTGCCGCATCGCCCAGTCGAGGTCGCGCGCGGCCAGCTCGCCGGACGCGACGATCCGGGCCGGGTCGCCGGCGCGGCGCGGGCCCACCGCGGGCGTGAAGTCGATCTGCGTCACCTTCGCGACGGTGTCCATGATCTGCCGCACCGACACGCCGTCGCCGGAGCCGAGGTTGTAGACCGGCGCGAGCGGCCGGTCGGCAGCCAGGGCCTGCGCGGCCGCGACGTGGGCGGCGGCGAGGTCGGTGACGTGGATGTAGTCGCGCACGCACGTGCCGTCCGGCGTCGGGTAGTCGTCGCCGTTGATGCGCGGCGTGCGGCCGGCGAGCAGCGCCTCGAACACCACGGGGAAGAGGTTGTGCGGCGAGGTGTCGTACAGCGCGGGGCTGCCGGAGCCCACCACGTTGAAGTACCGCAACGACGTGTGGCGCAGGCCGGTGGCGCGGGCCTGGTCCGCGAGCATCCACTCGTCGATCAGCTTGGAGCGGCCGTAGGGCGACTCGGGGCCGGTGGGCGTCGCCTCGGTGACGAGCTCGACGTCCGGCGTGCCGTACACCGCGGCCGACGAGGAGAACACGATCCGGTCGACCCCCTCGGCCGCCATCGCCTGGAGCAGGCGGCCGGTGCCGGTGACGTTCTGCTCGTACGTGTGCAGCGGCCGGTCCACGGAGACGCCCGCGTACTTGAACCCCGCCAGGTGCACCACGCCCTCGACCGCGTGCTCGGCGAGCGCCGTGCGCACCAGCTCGGTGTCGACCACGGAACCGTCGACGAAGGGCACGTCCGGCGGGACGAACTCGCGGTGCCCGCTGGAGAGGTCGTCGAGCACGACGACGTCCAGGCCGACCTGCCTGAACGCGAGTGCCACGTGCGACCCGACGTACCCCGCCCCGCCGGTCACCAGCCACGTCACGGCGCGACCCTACCGTGGCCGGCTAGGGTGGAAGGGTGCCTTCCCGCCACGTGGTGGTCATGGGAGTCTCGGGCGCGGGCAAGTCCACCGTCGCCGCGGCCCTCGCGGACAGGCTGGGCCTGCCGTTCGCGGAGGGTGACGAGTTCCACGGCCCCACCAGCCGGGCGAAGATGGCCGCCGGTGTCCCGTTGGACGACGACGACCGATGGGAGTGGCTCGCCGCCCTGCGCGACTGGATGACCGCCCACTGCGGCGAAGGGTCGGTGGTGGCGTGCTCCGCGCTGCGCCGCGGCCACCGCGACGTGCTGGCAGGCGCCGCCGGCGACGTCCTGTTCGTGCTGCTCGACGTGCCGGCCGACGAGCTGCGCTCGCGGATGGCGGCGCGCGAAGGTCACTTCATGCCCGCGTCGCTCCTCGACTCGCAGCTGGCCACGCTGGAGCCGCTGGCGGACGAGGAGCCGGGGTTCACGGTCCCGGCGACGGGTGCCCCCGACCTCGTCGTGGAGCGAGTCCTGGCGCTCCTCGCCCCCGCCCCACCACGGGTCTCGTGAGACCCGGGTCGCCGCGCCTCACAGTCCTCGGTCGGAGGCGGGCGCGCGGAGGCTAGGAGACCGGGGTGGCCGCCGTCAGGGTGCGCCACGCCTCGCGGCGCGCGGCCTGCTCGGCCGGGTCCGGGACCGGGAGCGACGCCAGGAGACGCTGCGTGTACGGGTCCCGCGGGTCGGCCAGCACCTGCTCGGCCCGCCCCTCCTCGGCGAGCCTGCCGTGGTGGAGCACCGCGATGCGGTCGGCCAGCAGGTCCACCACCGCCAGGTCGTGGCTGATGAACAGGCACGCGAACTTCAGCTCCGCCTGGAGCAGCGCGAACAGGTCGAGGACCTTGGCCTGCACCGAGACGTCGAGGGCGGACGTGGGCTCGTCGGCGATCAGCAGCTCCGGGTCGAGCGCGAGCGCGCGGGCGAGGCTGGCGCGCTGGCGCTGGCCACCGGACAGCTCGTGCGGGAACCGGTCGCCGTAGGAACTCGTCAGCTGCACGGCCTCGAGCAGCTCGTCGACGCGGCCCCGCGCCTCGCGCGCGTCGCCGGCCACGCCGTGGACGATCAGCGGCTCGGCGACGCACTGCGCGATGGTCAGCAGCGGGTTGAAGCTCGTCGCCGGGTCCTGGAACACGAACCCGATCCGCTTGCGGACGGGCCGGAACCTCCGCTCGCGCACGCCGAGCATCTCCACGCCGAGCACGCGCAGCGAGCCGTCCGTCACGGGCGTCAGTCCCGCGATGGCGCGGCCGATCGTCGTCTTGCCGGAGCCGGACTCGCCGACGAGGCCGAGCATCTCGCCGGGCCTGATCACCAGGTCGACGCCGTCGACCGCGGTGAACCCGGGGCGGCGGAACCGGCCGGGGTAGCGCACCACGAGCCCGCGCGCCTCGACCACCGGCTGGCCGACCCTGTGCTCGTCTCCCGCGAACTCCTCGCGCAGCTCCTCGACCGCCTCCGCGACCTCGGCGGGCATCCGCACCCGGTCGCGCAGCCTGCCGCTGCCGATCCGCGGCACGGCCTCGAGCAGTCTCCGTGTGTAGGGGTGCTGCGGGGCGCCGAACAGCGTGCGCACGTCCGCCTGCTCGACGATCTCGCCCTCGTACATCACCGCGACGCGGTCGGCGAGGTCGGCGACGACCCCCATGTTGTGCGTGATGAGCAGGATCGCCGAGCCGAACTCGTCGCGGCACGTGCGCAGCAGGTCGAGGATCTCGGCCTGCACGGTGACGTCGAGCGCGGTGGTGGGCTCGTCGGCGATGATCAGGCGCGGGTCGAGCACGAGCGCCATCGCGATGACGATGCGCTGCTTCTGCCCGCCGGAGAACTGGTGCGGGTAGTGGTCCACGCGGTGCTCGGGGTCGGGGATGCCGACGCGCCGCATCACCTCGATCGCCTCGGCGTGCGCCCGCTTGCGGTCGATGTGGCGGTGCGCGCGCAGCCCCTCGGCGATCTGCCAGCCCACCGGGTACACCGGGTTGAGGGCGGTGGACGGCTCCTGGAACACCATCGCGGCGTCGCGGCCGCGCACGGCGCGCAGCGCTCCCTTGCCCAGGGTGAGGACATCGGCGGTGTCGGTGTCCGTGTTGTTGCGCAGCAGGATCGCGCCGCTCGTCGTCGCCGTCTCCGGGAGCAGGCGGAGGATCGAGCGCGCGGTGACCGTCTTGCCCGAGCCGGACTCGCCGACGATCGCGAGCACCTCGCCGGGCGCCACCCTCAGGTCGACGCCGCGCACGGCGCGCACGTCGCCGCCGTCGGTGGCGAACGTGATCGCCAGGTCCTGGATGTCGACGACCTCACTCACGCGGCCACCTCCTCGGGTACGCCGGCCGCCGCGCCGGCGGCCCGCCGGCCGCGCAGCCGCGGGTCGGCCAGGTCGTTGAGGGACTCGCCGACGAGCGTCAGGCCGAGCACCACGAGCACGATCGCCGTGCCCGGGAAGATCGACGTCCACCAGATGCCGCTCGTCACGTCGGACAGCGACCGGTTCAGGTCGAAGCCCCACTCCGCGCCCGAGCTCTGCTCGATGCCGAAGCCGAGGAAGCCGAGGCCGGCCAGGGTGAGGATCGCCTCGGACGCGTTGAGCGTGAAGATCAGCGGAAGGCTGCGCGTCGCGTTGCGCAGCACGTGCCGGAACATGATCCGCGCCGTCGAGGTGCCGAGCACCTTGGCGGACTCGACGTAGGCCTCGGCCTTGATCCGGATGGTCTCGGCGCGGATGACGCGGAAGTACTGCGGCACGAACACCACGGTGATCGCGATCGCCGCGGAGACCACCCCGGACCACATGTCCGACTGCCCGCCGGATACCGCGATCGACACGACGATCGCCAGCAGCAGGGACGGGAACGCGTAGATCGCGTCCGCGACGACGACGAGCACGCGGTCGAGCCAGCCGCCGAGGTAGCCCGAGACCAGGCCGAGCAGCACGCCGAGGAACAGCGAGGCGACCACGGCGATGACGATGACGAGCACCGCCGTGCGCGCACCGAAGATCACCCGGCTCAGCACGTCGAACCCGCCGACGGTGGTGCCGAGGGGGTGCGCGGCCGAGGGGCGCTGGTGGGCGCCGAACAGCCCGTTCTCGTCGCGCAGGTCGGCGAACCCGTAGGGCGCGAGGACCGGGGCGAGCAGGGCGGTCAGCAGGAAGATCCCCGTCAGCACCAGGCCGGCGATCAGCATGCCCCGCTGGAGGCCGACGCTCTGCCGCAGCTGGTGGACGACCGGCACGCGGTCGAGCCAGGAGCGCCTGGCGGTTCTTGCCATGTCAGTACCTCACCCTCGGGTCGATGAGGGCGGCGACGATGTCGACGACGAAGTTGGTGATCGCGACGATCACGGCGAGCAGCGCCACGATGCCCTGCACCGCGACGAAGTCCCGCGCCGACAGGTACTCCGCGAGCATGAAGCCCAGCCCGCGCCACTCGAACGTCGTCTCGGTGAGCACGGCGCCGCCGAGCATCATCGCGATCTGCATGCCCATGACGGTGACGATCGGGATCAGCGCGGGCCGCAGCGCGTGGCGGCTCACCAGCCGCAGCTCGCCCACCCCGCGCGACCGGGCGGAGGTGACGTAGTCGGCGCCGAGCGTGCCGATGATGTTGGTGCGCACCAGCCGCAGGAACACCCCGGCGGTGAGCAGCCCGAGCACCAGCGCCGGCTGGATCGCATGCTCCAGCACGTCGGCGAGCACCGCGGGGTCGCCGGTGCGGAGCGCGTCGATGAAGTAGATGCCCGTGGGGTCGTCCAGCGTCTGGAGGGCGATCTGTGGTCGCGAGCTCGCCCGCCCCGAGACCGGCAGCCACCCCAGCCACACGGAGAACACCAGCTTGGAGACGATGCCGGCGAAGAACACGGGGGTCGCGTAGAAGAGGATCGCCAGCACGCGCAGCGCGGCGTCCTGGCCCCGGTCGCGGAAGTAGCCGGCGACGAGGCCGAGCGGGATCCCGACGACGAAGGCGACGACGAGCGCGTAGACGACCAGCTCGAGAGTCGCCGTGCCGTGCGTGGTGAGCACCTCGGTCACCAGGCGGTTGTCCGAGATCGTGCGGCCGAAGTCGCCGCGGGCGATGTCGCCCAGGAACTCCAGGTACTGGACCGGCAGCGGCCGGTCGTAGCCCGCCTCGTGGATCCGTTCCGCCAGCTGGTCCGGGGGGAGCCGGCCGCCGAGCGCGGCGGTGATCGGGTCGCCCGTGGTGCGCATGACGAAGAACACCATCGTGACCAGGATGAACACGGTCGGGATGATGAGCAGGGCGCGGACGAGGATGTAGCGCCCGAGGCCCCCGCCGGGGGCGCGCCGTCGCGCCGGCCGGCCCGCGTCAGCCGGGGGCGCGCCGGCGGAGGGGGCGTCGATCGTGGTGGCCATCGGTACCAATCGTGTGTCGGACGGGATGGTCCACCCTGTTCGAAGGGTGGACCATCCCGTCCCAGTCTGCCGTCAGTGAGGTGCCGGTGTGACCGGCTTCGTCACTTGGACAGGGCCGCGAGGCGGAACTTGAACGACGCGTCGAGCGTGGTGTCCGCGCCCTCGACGCCCTTGGCCACGACGGCGACCTGAGCGCCCTGGAGGTAGGGGACCGTCGACAGCTGCTCGGCGACCTTCGACTGGATCTCCTCGATGATCCCGGTGCGCTCGCCGACGTCCACCGTCGACGCCTGCTTGAGGATCAGCTCGTCCACCGCCGGATCGGCGAAGTGGTTCACCAGGAAGTTGTCCGTGAGGAAGAACGGCGCCAGGTAGTTGTCGGCGTCCGAGTAGTCCGGGAACCAGCCGAGCTGGTAGGCCGGGTACACGTCCGACGTGCGGTCCTTCGCGTACTGCACCCACTCGGTGGTCTGCAGGTTCACGGTGAACAGACCGCTGTCCTCCAGCTGGTTCTTGATCAGCGCGTACTCGTCGCCCGACGACGGGCCGTAGTGGTCGTTCGAGTACTGGAGGTTGAGCTCGACCGGGGTGTCGACGCCCGCGTCCTCGAGCACGGCCGCGGCCTTGTCCGCGTCCGGCCCGCCCTCGCCGTCGCCGTACAGCTCCTTGAGCGGCTCGATCGCACCCGCGAACCCGGTGGGGACGTAGGAGTACAGCGGCGTGTACGTGCCCTGGTACACCTGCTCGGAGAGCGCTGCGCGGTCGAGCAGGTGGGCCACCGCCTGGCGGACGGCGAGCGCCTTGTCGGCGTCGGCGTCGGCCGTCGTGGCGCCGTAGGGCTGCGTGTCGAAGTTGAAGACGATGTAGCGGATCTCGCCACCGGGGCCGAGGACCACCTCGACGTCGTCGTTCGACTCGAGGTCGGTGATGTCCTGCGGCGACAGGCTGCGGTGCGCCACGTCGACGTCACCCTCCTGCACGGCGAGCTTGAGGTTCGACGCCTCGGCGTAGTACTGCAGCGAGACCTCGTCGGTCTTCGCCTCGGGCAGCAGACCCTTGTAGTTCGGGTTCTTGGTCAGCTGGATCAGCTGGTTGAAGTTGTACGACGAGATGGCGTAGGGGCCGCCGAACGCGTTGCCGTCGACGATCTCGTCGTCCGGGGTCACCGCGGTGGCCGAGAAGACCTCCTCGTCGACGATGGCGCCGGGGAAGCTCGTCAGGATCAGCGGGAACACCTGGTCGTACTCGGCCTTGAGCTTGAACACGACGGTGGTGTCGTCCGGCGTCTCGACCGAGTCGAGGTTGTAGAGCAGCGACGAGGGCCCGTTCGGGTCCGCGATCGCCAGCTGGCGGTCGAACGTGAACTTGACGTCCGACGAGGTCAGGTCGTGGCCGTTGGCCCACTTCAGGCCGGCCGGCAGCGTGACCGTGTACTCGGTGGGCGAGGTGAACTCGGCCGACTCCGCGAGGTCGGGCTCCACGTCCGTCTTCTGGTAGTCCGTGCCCACCAGGTACGGGAACACGTTGACCTGCACCTGGAGCGAGCCGTTGTCGTACGAGCCGGCAGGGTCGAGCGTCGTCACCTTGTCGGTGGTGCCGACGATGATCGACTCACCTCCGCCGCCGCCGTCGTTGCCGCAGGCGGCGACGAGAAGGGTCGTCATCGCCACACCTGCCGTGATCGCCAGCGTGCGCCGGCGCGTAGTCGCGGAGAGCATCCGCCACCTCATTCCGTCAGTCGTGTCACTCGGGGTGTCACTGGTGGTGCCATCCGGGCGGTCCGCAGGGATCTGGGCCGAACGGGTGGTGCGCGCTTCGCGCGCGTGCTGAACCAGCAGATCACAACGGGTTTACTCGCGAGTAACCGTACGGTCACGATGCGGTCTCGGTTCCGGGATCCGGCACCCTGTGTCTCACCATCCGGGTGCAGTGCACCCTGGCGATTCCCCCACGGGCGGACGCGCGGTGCACGGCGACCTGCGCTCGCGCGGCCTGGTCTCGGAGCCGGAGGACCAGCAGGCGGGTCAGCGGATCATCGGCGGGCAGCAGCCGCCGGCGAGCCCTCGAGGGCGAGCAGCCGGCGCTTGCGGTCGAGGCCGCCCGCGTAGCCGGTGAGCGACCCGCCCGCGCCGAGCACGCGGTGGCAGGGCACGACGACGGTGAGCGGGTTGCGGCCCACGGCCGCGCCCACCGCGCGCGTGGCGGTCGGGCGGCCGAGGGCGGCCGCCAGCTGCGTGTACGTGGTGGTCTCGCCGTAGGGGATCGCCGCGATCTCGTCCCAGACGGCGCGCTGGAACTCGGTGCCGGCCGGGCGGACCGGGACGGTGAACTCCACGCGCCTGCCGGCGAAGTAGTCGGCGAGCTCGCCGGCGGCGGCGACCAGGGTGGCGTCCCCCGCGGGCGCGGGGTCGCCGAACCGCTCGTCGGCCGGGCGGTGCGCCTGACCGGCCATGTAGACGCCGACGAGCGCGTCGCCGTCGGCGACGAGCGTCAGCGGGCCGAGGGGGGAGTCGACGGTCGTGTGCCTCATGCGGAGACCTCCAGGGGGAGCTGGTTGACGGGGTGGGTGCCGGTGGCCCACAGGTGCTGCACGGCGTAGGCGCGCCACGGCGCCCATGCGCGGGAGGCGCGTTCGAGGCCGGCCGGTGACGCGGGCAGGCCCAGCCGGTCGGCGGCGAGCCGCACGCCGAGGTCGCCGGCGACGAAGGCGTCGGGATCGCCCAGCGCCCGCATCGCGATCGTCTCGAGCGTCCACGGGCCGATGCCCGGCAGGGCGGCGAGCGCGGCGCGGGCCTCACCGCGGTCCGCGCCGGCGTCGAGCGTCACGCGGCCGTCCGCCAGCGCGCGGGCGAGGGCGAACAGGGTGGCCCGGCGCGAGGCGGGCATGGCGAGGACGGCGGTGGTCGCGGCCTCGTCGGCCAGCAGGTCCTCGGGCCTGGGGAACAGGTGGGTGAGCCCGCCGTCCGGGTCGTCGACGGGCGTGCCGAGGGCGACGACGAGCCGCGCGGCGTGGGTACGCGCCGCGGCCGTCGAGACCTGCTGGCCGATCACGGCGCGCAGCGCCATCGCCGCCGGGTCGCCGGTGCGCGGCACGCGCCGGCCGGGCGCGCGCTCGACGAGCGGTCGCAGGTACGGGTCGCGGCCCAGCGCCTCGTCGACGGCGACGGGGTCGGCGTCGAGGTCGAGCATCCGCCGGGTGCGGCTCACCGCGGCCGCGAGGTCCCGCACGTCGGCCAGGCGCAGCGTGACGGGGAACGCGCCCGCGACGGGTGGATGCACGGTGGCGATGCCCCACGCGTGCGGCAGGCGCAACGTGGTGCGGTAGGCGCCGCCGCGGTACTCCTCGACGCCGGGCACGGCGGTGGCGACGAGGTGGCCCAGCAGGTTGGAGGGGTCGAGCGGGCGGCGGTACGCCAGCCGCAGCGAGACGATCCCGGGCCGCGGGGCGGCGCGGCGGACCGCCCGCGCGCGCAGCTCGGTGGGGGTCAGCGCGTACGTGGCCAGCACGGCGTCGTTGAACGCGCGGACCGACGCGTAGCCGGCGGCGTAGGCCACCTCGGTGATCGTCATGGCGGTCTGCTCGACGAGCGTGCGGGCGGTCTGGGCGCGGCGGGCGCGCGCGAGGGCGAGGGGCCCCGCGCCGAGCTCGTCGTGCAGCAGGCGCTCGAGCTGCCGCGTGCTGTAGCCGAGCGCCGCGGCGAGCGCGGGCACGCCGCCGCGGTCGACGAGCCCGTCGTCGATCAGCCGCATCGCACGGGCGACCACGTCGCCGCGCACGTCCCACGCCGGCGAGCCGGGGCTCGCGTCGGGGCGGCAGCGCAGGCAGGCGCGGAACCCGGCGGACTGGGCGGCCGCGGCGGACGGGTAGAACCGCATCCGGTCGTCCCGCGGCGTGCGCGCGGGGCAGGACGGCCGGCAGTAGATGCGGGTCGACGTCACCGCGAGGACGAACCAGCCGTCGAACCGCGCGTCGCGCGAGCGCACGGCGGTGCGGCACGTGGCTTCGTCGGGCAGAGCACGGGGCACGGGGACGATCCTGCGCCCCTGAGTGGGCCGTGGCTAGCGAGAAAACGACATCGCAGTGGTCCGACGTCCGAGTCAGACCCCAGGGTCGGAACCGAGATTCGCAGCGTGGCGTCGCTGTGGTTCTTCCGGAATCGCTCGAGCACGCTGGACTTGCCCGTCCCGTAGCGCCCGCTGAGGGCGATGTTGCGGTTCTTCGGGTTCTGGACCGCC
>Ga0255334_1001140_pt1 | contig 13686 bp, 13 predicted proteins | sample EtOH5_35cm_T3_12_FD_202080 | JGI IMG/M metagenome (GOLD analysis project Ga0255334, IMG submission 202080) | Sandy soil microbial communities from University of British Columbia, Vancouver, Canada - EtOH5_35cm_T3_129 | ecosystem: Engineered > Artificial ecosystem > Sand microcosm > Unclassified ...
GATCAAGGAATACGGCATCTCCATTCCAGCCCGTGGACAGGGTGTCCAGGACTAGGACACAACTGACTCCAAAGCGTTTCTGCGCGCACGCCTCCACTTCCCATAATAGACATTGAATACATCTACTTGCGGACCATTTTGGGAATTGTTCCCGATTTGGCACCCAGCGTGCCTCTACCCATGGCATGAGCACAACAGCCAATCTCCTCACGACCACCAGCGCGGCCCAGATCCGCGAAGTGATGAAGACGAACCGCATCCTCTGCATGCAAGCCCTGGTTCTTTGCCGGGACGAGGTCATCTCCCGCTGGCTGGCTCGCGCCCTGTTCGACCTGGGCCTCGTGCCCCAATTCTTCGAAGAAGCCGAGGCCGCCCTGGAGGCCTTGAGCGCCAACCGCTTCGACCTGGTGGTGGTGGACTGCGACGATGTGGAAGGAGGCATAGCGCTCCTGCAAATGGTCCGCCGGACGGCCTCCAACAAGACGGCTACGGTCCTGGCCCTGGTCAATCAGCGAACCAACATGCAGGCTGCCTTCCAGATCGGCGCCACGCTGACTTTACAGAAGCCCTTTTCCGCCAGCCTACTGGGCATGATTCTCCGTGCTTCGCAGGGCAACATTCTGCGCGAGCGGCGCCGCAGCTTCCGTCATCCCGTGGAGATTCCCGTTTCCCTGAGCGTGGACTGCGGGCCGGAGCTGCGCGCCACCGCCATCAACCTGAGCGAGGACGGCATGGCTCTGCAGATGCAGAATCTCCTCCCCGCTGATCAACCCGTCCGAGTGCGCTTCGACCTGCCCGGTACTCGGATTTCGGTGGAGGCCGAGGGCGCCATCGCCTGGTCGGACCGCGACGGCAGGGTGGGCATCCGGTTCCTGAACATGCAGCAGTTCGTGCGGAGGCACCTCGAGAAGTGGCTGCAAAGCCAGTTCGAGCAGTTGCTCGCGGATCAGAAGAGGGAAAACGCCAGCCCGGTCCCGAGCGGACTGCTGGTGACCATGAACCGGCCCCAACCCGCACAGGTTTGAGGCTGCCAAAAGGAGGCATTCCGTGCTTTACGCAGAAGAAATGATGGCGATTCTAAAGTACTTGCTGGCGATGATCATCGCCATCAACGCGCTCTTCCTGGTCCTGGTGTTCTCCCGCCGCATCTGGCGCGGCCGCTACTTCAGGATCTATGACGCGGCGCGCCGACGCTACTCCCCCACGGTGGACGCCTTTGCCTGGGACAAGCTTCCCTTCGCCAGCGCCCGGGAAATTCTCTGCCAGGCGGACTGCCGCCCGGCCCAGGACGCGGTGCACAAGCTGCTGCTCGAGGCGCTGGACGACAGCAATCGCAGCCGCATCTCCGAGCTGCTGCTCTCGCTCGGCTATGTCCGCCGCTGGGCGGTCGCCGCCTTCGGCGAGCAGCGTGCCGTTCACATCCTCGAAAGCTCCGCGAAAAAGATCCCCCCGAGCGCGCCGCCGGCAAAGAACCCGGTTCTCGCTCTTGCTCTCCGGCTTCGGTTCCTTGCGGTCGGGCGCGCCATTGCGGTCTTCAAGCTGGGCCAACTGGCGCCGGACTTCGCTTTCTTCTTTGCCCAAGAAGCCCTCCGCGACCCCTCCTTCCAGGTCCGGAGCCTCGCCATCGTCGCCATCGGGCGCAGCCGCCATCCTGCCGGCGTCGCTTTGCTGGTAGGAGAGCTGCACGGCGCGGTGGCCGCGAACAACGAGATGTCGCCACGCTACATCAAGGCTGCCCTCCTGCACTACCAGATGGCAGACCTGGCCCTTTTCCAGCCGTTCCTCTCCCACTGCCAGCCCCGGGTGCGGTTCTTCCTGGTGGATGCCATCCGGGAGATCTGTGATCGGGCCGCCAGCCGGGCTCCGCTCCATCTCGTGGATTTCCCCCTGCGGTTCTCCCGGACGTTCCTGGAGGACCTGGTGCGAGATACCTTCGCGGATGTGCGCGCCCGCAGCGCATGCGTGGTCAAGCATTTCCAGATTCCGCAGGCCACAGCCGCATTAGGTTCGTTGTTGCGGGACCCGAACGAGTACGTTCGCATGTTTGCCTGCCGCTCCGTCCGCCAGGACTCCTATGCCAGCCTGATTCCCGACTTGCTGCCCCGACTAGCAGATGTCTCCTGGCGGGTGCGCGAGGACGCGGTGAATTCCCTGGTCGCGTTCGGCCCGCGGGGCATGCGCGCCCTGTACACGTACTTTGAGAGCTGTACCGATCTCCTCGCCTGCGAGCAGGTGGCGGAGGCCATCCAGCGCTTCGGACTCGTGCCGGAGTTGCTGGCCATGTTCTCCTCCGGCGCAGAGGACGCCGTCTTGGCCGAGGCGGTCTGCCGTCAGATGGCTCTGCTGGGAATGACCTCCAGCTTCCAGTCCGTTCTCGCGCCGGGCGTCCCCGCCCACGTTCGCTCCCGCTTGCGCGAGCTGCTGGCCGAGGCGCCCCGCCAGAGGCTGCACCTTTCGCCGAGGGAGAAGTTTGAGTTTCTTCCCTTCCCAACCCCCAACAACGTTTGGAACACCCCGGCGATCACCTACGCCGTGGCCAGAGGAGACTAGCCATGCACAACGTTTTCCTGCAGTGGATCGAATACCTCAACCAGGTCATTCTGCTCTACTTCGTGGGTATCAACCTGGTCTACACGGTGCTGATGTGCCTGGCCCTGTATGCCGTGACCTTCCACTCCAGGCTGGCCGCGGGTACGGCTTCCGTCGAGCCCGCCAGCCTGGCAGTGCGCCCGCCGGTGGCGCTCATCGTCCCGGCCTTCAACGAAGAGAGCGGGATCGTGCAAACCGTCCTGTCGCTGATGCAGTTGAATTACCCGGAGAAGGAAATCATCGTCGTCGATGATGGCTCCACCGATCACACCGTGGAGCAGCTGGTCCAACACTTCCAACTGGCCCCCATGGAGCTCATCTACCGCGAGTCGCTTCCCGCCAAGCCGCCGTGCGCCTTTTACGCCAGTCCGCGCCACCCCGGCCTGGTGGTCCTTTCCAAGGAGAACGGCGGCAAGGCGGACGCCCTGAACGCCGGCCTGAACATGGCGCGCAGCCCGTACTTCTGCATGGTCGATGCGGACACCATCATCGACCCCGATGGACTGCTACGGCTCATGGCGCCCATTGTCGAGTCGCAGGTCCACACCGTGGTCAGCGCCGGCATCGTGCGCGTGGCCAACGGTTCCCTCATCCAGAACGGCCGCGTCGTGCAGCCCCGCCTGCCCAAGTCCTGGCTGGAGCGCTGCCAGGTGGTCGAATACATCCGCACTTTCCTCTTCGGCCGGCCCGCGTGGAACCTGTTGAATTCCACGTTCATCTGCTCCGGAGCGTTTTGCCTTATGCACCGGGAGACGGTGGTGCAGGCGGGCGGATTCGGCACCGACACGGTGACCGAAGACACGGAGATGATTGCCAAGTTACATCGCCACATGCTCGACAAGGGCTGGAAGTACCGTATGGTCTTCACGCCCGCCCCCGTCTGCTGGACCGAAGTGCCGCATACGGTCTCCATGCTGGCCAAGCAGCGGCGGCGCTGGCAGCTCGGCCTGCTGCAGACCGTGGGCAAACATGACCGCATGATTGCCAACCCCCGCTATCGTCACATGGGTCTTTTTACCGTGCCCTTCCACGCCTTTCTGGAGGGCACAGGCGCTTTCATCGAAGCCATCGGCACCTTGCTCGTGCCCGTCTCCTTCGCGCTGGGCATCATTCCCCTTTCCATGTTCCTGCTCTTCCTGGCGCTGGCCGTAGGCTACGGCACCATGCTCTCCGTGGCGTCCATCCTGCTGCATGAGCGGACCCAGCACCGCTACTCCAGTCTGCGGGACGTTTTCACCTTGATCCTGTTCGCCTTCATCGAGAACCTCGGATACCGGCAGATGGTGGCTTTGTTCCGCGCCCAGGGCGTGCTGCAGTACTTTTTCGGCCAGAAGCGATGGGAGGCGGTCGTCCATGTGGGGCACGGCAGGGCCGTCAGCGCAGCCTAGGTCCAGGAAGAAACGAAGCCGGAACTCGGTTCGGCTTCTCGGATTCGATTGAAGTTCTGCGGAAGCCCCACCCGGGACGGCCCGTCAAAGGCCGGGCGGAAAAGGGGGCCGCCCCCCCCGGCCAACAACGTATACTCGCGCCATCCACGGATCTTGCCCGAAGAGATACGGCCATGCCAGACCAGGACTGGATCAAGACACTTCCAGACGGCAGAAGAGTCAAGTTCATCTACCAGGAACTGCCGGGCAGCGGCGCATTCCTCAGCGCGCAGGTGGAAGGAAATGAAGTCGTCTATTCGATCATATTGGCCAAAGTGAGAAACCTGCTGAGTCGTGAGGATGTTGAAAGGCGCTTCGAGGCAGAGCTTTCGAAGAGCTAACCACACTCGATGGGGAGACTCTGTCCAGGCCTTTCCAGCGCACGGCCACGAATCGCCTCCCCGGCCCGTACAATAGCCCCGTGAAGCAGACCGTCTTCGTGGTCGAGGACGACCGGGACATCGCCCAGCTGGTCCGCCATCATCTGGAGGGCGCCGGCTTCGGGGTGCGCGTCTTCCCTGCCGCCAACAGCGTGATCGCCGAGGCGGAGAAGCATCCGCCCGCGCTCTTCCTGCTGGACGTGATGGTCCCGGGCGGCGACGGCTTTGCGCTATGCAGCCGCATCCGCGAGCGCCAGTCGCTGGCGGGGACGCCGGTCATCTTCCTCACCGCGCGCACTTCGGAAGCCGACCGCGTGGCGGGACTGGAGCTGGGCGCCGACGACTACGTCACAAAACCGTTCAGCCCGCGCGAACTGGTGGCCCGCGTCCGGGCCGTGCTGCGGCGCTTCGAAAAGCCCCTGGGGCCGGCCCGGATCAAGGCCGGCGACCTGGAAATCGACGGCGGCGCCATGAGCCTGACCGTGCGGGGCAAGCCCGCGGCCACCACCGCCACCGAGTTCCGCCTCATCCACTACCTGGCCTCGCATCCCGGAAAGGTCTTCAGCCGCGAGCAACTGCTGGACGCGGTGTGGCGCGACGTCGCCTTCGTCACCCCGCGCTCGGTGGATGTGTACGTCCGCCGCCTGCGGGAGAAGATCGAGCGCGAGCCGGAAAGTCCCGTGTACCTGCGCACGGTGCGCGGCGCCGGCTACAAGTTCGAGGTCCCCAAGTGACGCGCCGCATCTTCTTCAAGCTGCTGGGAGCGTTCCTGCTGGTGATCCTGGCGGGGACGGTGACGCTCGACTTCGCCATCCGCCGCGCCTGGGAGGCCTCCCTGCACCAGGAAATCGAGCGCGCCCTGGTGGAGAAGACGCGGCTGTTCGCTGGCCGCGTCCAGAGCGACAAGTCGCACACCATGCAGGAAGTGGCGGATGACGCCGGGCGCCAGGCGCAGGCGCGCGCCACCATCATTGATTCCAGCGGCCGGGTGCTGGCCGATTCCGAGGCCGATCCTGCCGGCATGGAGAACCACGCCACCCGCCCCGAGTTTGCGGCGGCGCTCAAGGGCGAGGTGGGCAGTTCGGTGCGGCTGAGCCACACCGTCCACGTCAATCTTCTCTATGTCGCCGTGCCCATCCCCGGAGGCGCGGTGCGGCTGGCGTATCCGCTGGCGGCCATCGAGCAGACCACGGCCCAGGTGCGGAGCGCGCTGCTCCAGGGCTCGGTGCTGGCGCTGGCGGTGGCCCTGCTGTTGGCCAGCCTGGCCGCGCTCTCCGTCTCGCGCCGGCTGAACCGCATCGTTGGGTTCGCCGAGCGCGTGGCCGCGGGCGACCTTTCCGCGCGCATCGCCGAGGGCTCGCTCGACGAGATCGGCCAGGTGGCGGCGGCGCTCGACCGCACCGCCCGCCGCCTGGAAGACGCCTTCCATGAGGTCGAGACTCGCCGCCAGCAGATGGAGACCCTGCTCAACAGCATGCATGAACCGGTGATCGCCGTCTCCAGCGAGCGCACGGTGCAGTGGGCCAACGGGGCCATGGAGCGGCTGGCTGCCGGCCGCGCCCGGGCCCAGGCGCCGGTGGTGGAGGCGGTGCGCGACCCCGACTTCCTGGCTGCAATCACGGCAGCGCTGGAGAAGCGCGAGATCTCGACCGCGCGGGTGCGCTCCGCCGTTCCCGGCCGCGTCTTCGACGTAACCGCCGCGCCCATGTCCGGGGGCGCGGTGGCCGTGCTCCACGACCTCACCGAGATCGAGCGCGTGGAGAAGACCCGCCGCGACTTCATCGCCAACGTCTCGCACGAATTGCGCACCCCGCTCACCTCCATCCAGGGCTACGCCGAGACCTTGTACGAGACGCTCCAGAATGGCAGCGGCGCTCGCGAGTTCGTGGAGGTCATCCGCAAGAACGCGGAGCGCATGGCGCGGCTCACGGAGGACCTGCTTACGCTGGCGCGGGTGGAATCCGGCGAGCAGAAGCTGGAGTTCGCGGCTGTCCCCGCGCGCGAGCTGCTGGAGGACGCCGCGCGCGACCTGCGCGAAACCGCCCGCAACCGCGGCCTCGAGCTCAGCATCGCCGAGTCTTCGGACACGGCGGTACGCGCCGACCCCGACGCCATCCACCAGGTGCTGGCCAACCTGATCGACAACGCCGGCAAGTACGCCGCCGCGGGCGGCCGCATCGAGCTGGGCGCGCGCGCTGCCGGAGCGGCGGTGGAGTTCTACGTCCGCGACTTCGGCCCCGGCATCGCCTCCGACCACCTGCCCCGCCTTTTTGAGCGCTTCTACCGCGTGGACAAGGCGCGCTCGGTCGAAGCCGGCGGCACCGGCTTGGGACTGGCCATCGTCAAGCACATCGTGCTCAACCACGGCGGCGCCGTCCACGCCGAGAGCGAACTGGGGCACGGCTGCACTTTCTCTTTCTCCCTCCCTGTTGCTGCGATCCCGGCGGCCATCCCCAAACCGTCTTAACAGTCCTTTAACAATCCTCTGTTAGGGTTCCAGCAGCCCCCAAATGAGCCCGCACCTGGTTGTTCCTGGAAACCCGGCCCGCCCCGGGCCCCGGCGGGAGGAAACTGCCGCCCCGTCCCGGCCCAGGGGCGCTCCGACCAAGCCCCGCGGGCTGAGCGCCGGCCAGCTTGCCGACCGCCTCTTCCGCTACGCCATGCTGGCCTGCGGGCTGAGCGTCATCGCCATCGTGGTGCTGATCGTCTTCGAACTCTTCCAGGGCTCGCGCCTGGCCATCAATGAGTTCGGCCTCAAGTTCTTCATCGGGACCGACTGGGACCCGGTCTCTGGCGAGTTTGGCGCTCTGCCCTTCCTCTACGGCACCGTGGTCTCCTCGCTGCTGGCGCTGGTGCTGGCGGTGCCGCTGGCGCTGGGCGTGGCCGTGTTCGTCACTGAGATCTGCCCGCGGCCGCTGCGCGCCGCTGTTTCTTTTGCCAGCGAACTGCTGGCGGCCATCCCCAGCGTCATCTACGGACTGTGGGCCATCTTCGTGCTGGTGCCGTTGCTACGGCAGGACGTGGAGCCCTGGCTGCAGTCCCACCTGGGCTGGAGCGGATTGTTCGAAGGGCCTCCCTACGGCATCGGCATGCTGGCGGCGGGGGTGATCCTGGCCATCATGATTGTGCCCATCATCTCTTCCATCACCCGCGAGGTGATGGTGGCGGTGCCGCGCCAGCAGCGGGAAGCGGCGCTGGCGCTGGGCGCCACGCGCTGGGAGATGATCCGCATGAGCGTGCTGCGCAACGCGCGCGCCGGCATCGTGGGCGCCATCATCCTGGGACTGGGCCGCGCCCTGGGCGAGACCATGGCCGTCACCATGGTGATTGGCAACCGCCCGGAGATCGCCAAGTCCCTGCTCGCTCCCGGCTACACCCTGGCCAGCGTCATCGCCAACGAATTCAGCGAGGCCACCGGCGACCTCTACCTCAGCGCGCTGTTCGAGATCGGACTGGCGCTCTTCCTGGTCACCATCGTCGTGAACGCGCTGGCGCGACTGCTGGTGTGGTCGGTCACGCGTGGCACCCCCGCGAGGGCCCATGCCCAATAGCGCCTCGGCTTACGGAAGCGACTACGTGCGCTGGCGGCGCCGCCTCACCGACCATGCGGCCACCGCCGCCGCCGCACTCACCACGATCCTCGTCCTGGCGCCGCTGCTGGCCATCTTCGGCTACCTGATCTATCGCGGCGCGGGCACGCTGAGCTGGGCCTTCCTCACCCGGACTCCCGCGCCGGTGGGCGAGGTGGGCGGCGGTATGGCGAACGCCATCGTCGGCTCCGGTACCATCCTAGCCATCGCCTGCGCCCTGGGAGTGCCGCTGGGCGTGGGCTCGGGCATCTACCTGGCGGAGTACGGGCGCAACCGCTTGGGCAACCTCATCCGCTTCACCGCCGACGTTCTGAACGGAGTCCCTTCCATCGTGGTGGGGATCGCCGTGTACGCTCTCATCGTCCTGCGGCAGAAGCATTTCTCCGCCTTCTCCGGTGGTGTGGCGCTGGGCATCATGCTGATCCCCACGGTCACCCGCGCCACCGAGGAGATGCTGCTCATGGTGCCGCACTCCATCCGCGAGGCCGCACTGGGCTTGGGCGTGCCGGAGTGGCGCACCACGCTCTCCATCACCCTGCGCACGGCGCTGCCGGGAGTGATCACCGCGGTGATGCTGGGCTTCGGCCGCATCGCCGGCGAGACCGCGCCGCTGCTGTTCACCGCCTTCGGCAACCAGTTCTGGAACCTGCGCCCCGACCAGCCCACCGCCGCCCTGCCGCTGCAGATCTTCGCCTACGCCATCTCTCCCTACGACGAATGGCATCGCCAGGCCTGGGCGGGAGCGCTGGTGCTGATCCTGCTGATCGTGGGGACGGTCGCCGCCGTGCGGCTGATCGCGGCCCGCGGCACGGTGAAGGGAGCGGCCTGAGATGGGAGTCGGCATCGAAGTCGGCCAGCTCTCCGCCTGGTTCGGACGGACGCAGGCGCTGTTCGGCGTTTCGCTCAACGCCGCCGCTAATCACGCTACCGCCATCATCGGCCCCTCGGGCTGCGGCAAGTCCACCTTCATCCGCTGCCTCAACCGCATGCACGAGACCAACCTGGAAGCCCGGGTGGAGGGCCAGGTGCGCATCGGTGGCCAGGAGATTTACGGCAGCGGCACCAACCCGGTGGAGTTGCGCCGCCGCGTGGGCATGGTGTTCCAGAAGGCCAATCCTTTCCCCACCATGTCCATCTACGACAACGTGGCCGCGGGTCTGAAGCTCAACGGGGTGCGCAACCGCCGCCGGCTGGATGAGGTGGTGGAGCGTTCGCTGCGCAGCGCCGCGCTCTGGGACGAGGTCAAAGATTCCCTCAAGAAGAAGTCGGGCGCCAGCCTCTCCGGCGGACAGCAACAGCGCCTGTGCATCGCGCGCGCCCTGGCGGTGGAGCCCGAGGTCCTGCTCATGGACGAGCCCGCCTCCGCTCTCGACCCCATCGCCACCGCCAAGATTGAGGACTTGATCTTCGAGCTCAAGCAGCGCTACACGGTGGTCATCGTCACCCACAACATGCAGCAGGCAGCGCGGGTGGCGGAGTTCACCGCTTTCTTCCTCATGGGACGGCTCATCGAGTTCGATCAGACGCAGAAGATCTTCACCAACCCCTCCGACAAACAGACGGAGGACTACATCACAGGCAGGTTCGGATGACGCGCATCAAGTTCCACGAAGGACTGGAAGAATTAAAGCAGAGGCTGCTGGAAATGGCGGGCATGGCCGAGCAGGCGGTGGACCGCGCCATCGAGGCCTACCGCAAACGCGATGCCGCCCTCTGCCACCGGGTGTTGGAGGACGAGCCGGCCATCAACCGCGCCGAGCGCGAGATCGATGAGCTGGCGCTCGACCTGCTCGCCATGCAGCAGCCCATGGCCGTGGACCTGCGCTTCATCCTGGCGATCATCAAGATCAACGCCGACCTGGAGCGGGTGGGCGATCAGGCGGTGAACATCGCCGAGCGCGTGATGGACCTGAGCAGCCATCCCGCCGCCGACCTGCCGGTGGACATCCCGCGCATGGCTTCCACCACCGCCGGCATGGTCAAGCGCGCCCTCGAGGCCTTCATCCAGGGCGACGCCGACCTGGCCCAGGCGGTGCTGGAGATGGATGACATCGTGGACCGCATGAACCGCGACGCCTTCATCACGCTTTCCAAACTCATGAGGAAATCCCCGGAGTCGAGCGGTGCTGCCCTGGATGCCCTGCTCATCGCGCGCAACCTGGAGCGGGTGGCCGATCACGCCACCAACATCGCCGAGGACGTCATCTTCTGGGTGCGCGGCGCCGACGTGCGCCACGGGGCGGGCGCGGAGGAGCCTCCCGCGCAAGGCTGATGCCGCGCGCCAACCACCATCAGGAGCCCGGGAGACCCAGCCCTTCCCTCTCGACCAGTTCCTTCACCCGCGAGCGGATGTCGTCGCGGATGCGGCGCACTTCTTCCGCGGGCTTTCCCTTGGGATCGTCCAGCGCCCAATCTTCCACCCGCAGTCCCGGCACGTAAGGACAGTTCTCGCCGCAGCCCATGGTGACCATCAAGCTCGCGTCCGCGGCCAGCTCCGCGGTCAGCTTCTGCGGTCGCGCGCCGCTGAGGTCGAAGCCCGCTTCGCCCATCGCTGCCACCACTTCCGGATGCAGGCGCTGGGCAGGCTCGGTCCCGGCCGCGACCGCACGCGCTTCCCGCGAATCGGCCTGGGCGTTGAAGAACGCTGCCGCCATCTGCGAGCGCCCGGCGCTGTGCGTGCAGGCGAAGATCACTTTCTTCATCTGGCCTCCAACGCCTCAGGCTGCGGCGGCTCTGGCGCCGGGAACCAGTGTCGCGTGCGGTTGCACACCTTGCACACTGACAGCATCACCGGCACCTCGACCAGCACGCCGACCACCGTGGCCAGCGCCGCACCCGAGCCCGGGCCGAAGAGCGCGATGGCCGTGGCCACCGCCAGCTCGAAGAAGTTGCTGGCGCCGATCAGCGCGCCGGGCGCGGCCACGGAGTGCTCCACCTTCAGCAGCCGCATCAGGCCGTAGGCCAGGCTGGAGTTGAAATACACCTGGATCAGGATGGGGATGGCGATCAGCAGGACGTGCCAGTAGCGTCCCGTGATGTTCTCCGACTGGAAAGCGAAGATGAAGACCAAAGTCACCAGCAAGGCCAGGATGGTGACCGGGCTGAATCTCGGCAGAAAATCCCGTTCGAACCATTCCTTCCCGCGGGCGCGCGTGAGCCAGGCGCGTAGGGCCATGCCGATGGCCAGCGGGATCACGATGAACGCAATCACGGAATAGAGCAGCACAGCAAAAGGAACGGACAGGGAGGAGGCGCCGCTCACCAGGAAGCGCACGATGGGGGCGAACAGGAAAAGCATGATCAGGTCATTCACCGAAACCTGCACCAGGGTGTAGGCGGGGTCGCCATCGGTGAGGTGGCTCCACACGAAGACCATGGCGGTGCAGGGCGCGGCCGCCAGGATGATGACCCCGGCGATGTACTGGTCGGCCTCCGCCGGGCTGATCCAGGCGGAGAAGATGTGCCGGAAGAAAACCCATCCGATCAGCGCCATGGAGAAGGGCTTCACCATCCAGTTGACGAAGAGGGTGACCAGCAGTCCGCGAGGCTTCTGGCGCACGTCGAGGATGGCGCCGAAATCCACCTTCATCATCATGGGGATGATCATCAGCCAGATGAGCACGGCGATGGGAACGTTGACCTGGCTGCCGCGCCCGAACTCCATCCCGCGCAAGGCCTCGACCAGCCCGGGCGCCAGCCGGCCCAGCGCCAGCCCGGCCACCATGCACAGCCCCACCCAGACCGTCAGGTAGCGCTCGAAGAGATTCAGGCGTTTGGCGGGAAGCGGGCGGCGGGTTGTTTCCACGGCGGTAACCATCTCACGTACATATTGCACGAGAGCAAGCCCTCCTGCGTGAGATTCATCAGAAATTCACACTGCTTTGACACTCCTGAAAAATCTCTCTCGTTCAATACGGGCAGGAGGTAGAACCATGAGCGCAGCCCGAGCCATCCCCAGCACTGAGGTTCCGGAGAACAGCTACGTCCTGGCCTTGACCTTCCGCGCCCGTCAGATCGCGGCCGCCGCGGCCAACAGCGCCGCCGACGTCTTGTCCTGCGGCCAGCCTGCTGCTGTTCGGCTGGCGCGGCCACCGCTCCTGACCTTTAATCGGATTTTCATTTTGCGTTCATGCTCCTTTAACACGCCACGCCGAGAATCGAGGCATGCCAAAACAGTGCTTCCAAGGAGAACGGCCTTGAAACAAATCCTGGCTCTCGTCTGCTTCCTGATGCTGCTCACCAGCGCGGCCGCCGCGCAGACCAATTTGAACGCCGCCGGTGCGACCTTTCCCTACCCCATCTATTCCAAGTGGTTCAACGAGTACCACAAGAAGCATCCCAACATTCAGATCAACTACCAGTCCATCGGCTCGGGCGGCGGCATCCGTCAGGTGCTGGCGGGGACGGTGGACTTCGGCGCCAGCGACGGCCCCATGACAGACGACCAGCTCTCCCAGGCCAAGACCAAGATCCTGCACATTCCCACCGTGCTGGGCGCCGACGTTCCTGCTTACAATGTGCCCGGGGTGAAGGGCGAGCTCAAGTTCACGCCCGATGTGCTGGCGGACATCTTCCTGGGCAAGATCACCAGCTGGAACGACCCGCGGATCGCCAAAGCCAACCCGGGAGTCAACCTGCCCGGCCAGGCGATCATCGTCGTGCACCGTTCCGACGGCAGCGGCACCACCTACATCTGGACCGACTATCTCTCCAAAGTCAGCAGCGAGTGGAAGAACTCCGTGGGCAAGGGCACTTCGGTGAAGTGGCCGGTGGGCCTGGGCGCCAAGGGGAACGAAGGAGTGGCCGGCATGGTGCGGCAGATGGAAGGCTCCATCGGCTACGTGGAGCTCATCTACGCCCTGCAGACCAACATCTCCTACGGGTCGGTGAAGAACGCGGCGGGAGAGTTCGTGCGGGCCAGCCTGGAGAGCACCACGGCGGCGGCGGCTTCGGCGCAGATGCCGGCGGACTTCCGGGTCTCCATCACCAACCCGCCCGGCAAGGGCGCCTATCCCATCGCCAGCTTCACCTGGCTGCTGATCCCGGTGCAGGCCAAGGACGCGCAGCGCGGGCAGATCATCAAGGACTTCCTCCACTGGATGGTGGAGGACGGCCAGACCATGGTGACCCAGCTCAGTTACGCTCCGCTTCCCAAAGAGGTGGCGGCCAAAGTCAAAGCCTCCATCGCGCAGGTGCGATGAGGCGATCGGGGCGTCCAGGGGGACGCCCCGGGATCCCTTTGTGGTATCAATTTCCAGCCCAACGCGAAAAGGAGAAGCGATGAGAAGCGCCCTGAAGGTCTGTGTCGTGCTCCTGTTTTCTGCCGTAGTGGTGGCGCAGGCCGCGCCCGCCAGCAAGAAGAGCGGCAGTTCCGTGACTGCCCAGGATGTGCGTGAGCTGCGCCAGGCGCTGGCCGCGCAGCAGCAGCAGATCCAGCAGATGCAGGAGGAGATGCGCCGCCGCGACCAGTTGCTGCAGCAGATGCAGCAGGCCCTGGCCCAGGCGCAGAGCAATGCTTCGACCGCGCAGGAGAAGGCAGCGGCGGCGGAGTCCCTGGCCAGCCAGCAGGGCGAATCCGTCAGCAAGATCCAGGGCGACCTGGCGGACGTGAAGCTCAACCAGACCAACGCCGCCGAGACCACGCAAGTGGACCAGAAGCGCGTCTCCGCCCTGGAGGGCCTGGTGGGCCGCTTCCGCTTC
>Ga0255334_1001141_pt1 | contig 13684 bp, 14 predicted proteins | sample EtOH5_35cm_T3_12_FD_202080 | JGI IMG/M metagenome (GOLD analysis project Ga0255334, IMG submission 202080) | Sandy soil microbial communities from University of British Columbia, Vancouver, Canada - EtOH5_35cm_T3_129 | ecosystem: Engineered > Artificial ecosystem > Sand microcosm > Unclassified ...
ATCAATGGGCACAGGCAGTGGGTTTGCGGGCGCAGGCAGCGCGGGCATTGGATTCTGGACATGGTTTCAAGCCTGATTGAGCTGCGCCTTGAGCAGGTCGCGGAAGGTCTGGATCAACGGTTCGCGGCTGCGGCCCCGGCGCATGATCATCGAGAACGGCGCCTGGTAACCGAATGTCGCCGGCAGCAACACGCGCAAATCACCCTTGTCGGCCCAGGCCTGGGCGTAATGCTCCGGCAGGTAACCGATGTAGGCGCCGGACAGCACCAGAATCAACTGCGCCTCCATACTTTCCACGGTCGCGGCACTGTGCTTGAAGCCGTGGCGCGCCAGTTCGGCCTGGCTCCAATAGCCGCGGCCGACCATGCGCTGCTGGGTGATGACCTGTTCGGGAATGCGCCGCTCGGTGAACAGCGGATGACGGCTGCTGCAATACAGCCAGTGTTGCTCGCGGTACAACGGCATGTAGACCAGCCCGCTCATGCGCGTGGAAAACGCACCGATGGCCAGGTCGAGGCGGTTGTCCTGCACGCCGAGTTGCAGCTCGTACGGGCTCATCACCGACAGGTGCAAATGCACGGCCGGGTGTTCCTGGCTGTAGGCGCCGATGGCTTCGGCGAACGGCAAGGCCTTGTCGCTGACGGTGGAGTCGATGACGCCGAGGTTCAGCGTACCGCGCAATTCGCCCTTCAGCGCCGCCGCGTATTGCTCGAAGCCTTCAAGTTCGCCGAGCAGGCGCAGGGTTTCCTGATGGAACAGCTCGCCTTTGCTGGTCAGGCTGAAACCGCCGCGCCCGCGATGGCACAGCACCAGGCCGAGGGCCGCTTCGAGCTGGCTCATGTAGGTGCTGATCGCCGAGGTAGAGAGGTTGAGCTCTTGCTGGGCGTTGGCAAACCCCTGATGGCGGACCACGCTGACGAAGATGCGTAATAGTTTCAGGTCGGGTAAAGCGTTGGCCATGGGGGCTCCGTAGCGTGTATCGGTGAGTCCGCGTTGTTTGACGGCGGTTGCTGCGCAACCGATCGCCAGCAAGCTGGCTCCTACAGGTCGGCGCCGATTTCGAGACACATACAAATCCTGTAGGAGCGAGGCTTGCCCGCAAAGAGGACCTCCGGGCAGACGAGAAGTCTATCCCCCCTCCCGCCATTAGTTTAGAAAAATCTGAACTAAGTATTTGTCCGTAGCGATTCTTCACAGCCACTACATTTCGCAGAATCGGCCCCTAACGGTGCCCGAGCCTCCCCGGTGCGGTGCAACCGACATAAATAAAACAACGACGATGAGGCCTTACCCGTGGACAAGATTCTTCACCAACCACTGGGCGGCAACGAAATGCCGCGCTTCGGCGGCATCGCCACCATGCTCCGACTCCCCCATGTACCTACCGCTGCCGGCCTGGACGCTGCCTTTATCGGCATCCCACTGGACATCGGTACTTCCCTGCGCCCTGGCACCCGTTTCGGGCCGCGTGAAATCCGCGCCGAATCGGTCATGATCCGCCCGTACAACATGGCCACCGGCGCGGCACCGTTCGACTCGCTGTCGGTTGCCGACATCGGCGACATCGCGATCAACACCTTCAACCTGCTCGACGCCGTGCGGATCATCGAAGAGTCCTACGACAACATCCTTGAACACGATGTGATCCCGCTGACCCTCGGCGGCGACCACACCATCACCCTGCCGATCCTGCGTGCCATCCACAAAAAGCACGGCAAGGTCGGCCTGGTGCACATCGACGCTCACGCCGATGTGAACGATCACATGTTCGGCGAGAAAATCGCCCACGGCACCACCTTCCGTCGCGCCGTCGAAGAAGGTCTTCTGGATTGCGACCGTGTAGTGCAAATTGGCCTGCGCGCTCAGGGCTACACCGCCGATGACTTCAACTGGAGCCGCAATCAGGGTTTCCGTGTGGTTCAGGCCGAAGAATGCTGGCACAAATCCCTGGCCCCCCTGATGGCCGAAGTTCGCGAGAAAGTCGGCGGCGGTCCGGTGTACCTGAGCTTCGATATCGACGGTATCGACCCGGCCTGGGCACCTGGCACCGGCACTCCGGAAATCGGCGGCCTGACCACCATTCAGGCAATCGAGATCGTTCGTGGCTGCCAAGGTCTCGACCTGGTCGGTTGCGACCTGGTAGAAGTCTCGCCCGCTTATGACACCACCGGCAACACCTCGCTGCTGGGCGCCAACCTGCTGTACGAAATGCTCTGCGTACTGCCTGGCGTGGCCCATCGCTGAGGATTGGTCATGAACGAACGTGATCAGGTTCTGCACGCTGCCGCCGATCTGGTGGCAGCCTTTGCCCGTAACGATCGCGAAGCCTACTTCGGCGCCTTCAGCTTTGACGCCAGCTTCGTCTTCTACACCCTCGAGCAGCCTCTGCTGTCGCGCGATGCCTATCAGGCATTGTGGGACACCTGGCGTGCCGAGGATGGCTTCGAGGTGCTGTCGTGCACCTCGAGCAACGCTTTCGTCAGCCTGCAGGGTGACGTCGCGATTTTCATCCATGACGTGGCCACCGAGCTGCGCATGCAAGGGGAGCAACACTTCAGCCAGGAGCGCGAGACGATTGTTTTCAAAAAACAAGCGTCTGGCCGACAACAACAAGGCCTATGGCTGGCCTGCCACGAACATTTGTCCGCGATGCCGGAAGGGCTGCCACCCCCTTAGCCAAACAGGCGACGCTCACACACGATGAGCGCGCCTTTATGATCGGAGCTGATCATGAATAACAACAACAAAGACCAAAGCCTTACGCACATTGAAACCTACGGGGTCGAACAGATCCCGGACAGTGAACGCACCGCAGGCCCGACGGATTTGTTCCGGATGATCTTCGGTGGTTCCAATACTTTTGCCACCGCCGTGCTCGGCAGTTTCCCGGTCCTGTTCGGCCTGTCTTTTCAGGCGGGCGTCTGGGCGATTGTGCTGGGCGTGTTGCTGGGCTCGCTGATCCTTGCGCCAATGGGTCTGTTCGGTCCAATCAATGGCACCAATAACGCCGTGTCTTCCGGTGCGCATTTCGGCGTGCACGGGCGGATCGTCGGTTCGTTTCTGTCGCTGTTGACCGCCATCGCCTTCTTCTCGCTCTCGGTGTGGAGTTCGGGTGATGCGCTGATTGGTGGCGCCAAGCGCTTGATCGGTCTTCCGGAAACCGACCTGACCCTGGGCCTGGCCTACGGTCTGTTCGCGATCCTGGTGCTGACCGTTTGCATCTACGGCTTCCGCTTCCTGCTGTGGGTCAACAAGATCGCGGTATGGAGCGCCAGCCTGTTGTTCCTGCTGGGCATCTTCGCTTTCGTCGGTCCGTTTGATGTGAACTACGCCGGCACCGTCAGCATGGGCCAACCCGGTTTCTGGGCCGCCTTCATCGGCGCGGCGCTGGTGGCGATGAGCAACCCGATTTCCTTCGGCGCGTTCCTCGGTGACTGGTCGCGTTACATCCCGCGTGACACCTCCAAGCGCCGGATCATGGCTGCCGTGGTGATCTCGCAGATCGCAACCTTCATCCCGTTCCTGTTTGGCCTCGCCACCGCCACCATCGTAGCGATCAAGGCGCCGGACTACATCGCGGCCAACAACTACGTCGGCGGCCTGCTGGCGGTTTCACCGAGCTGGTTCTTCCTGCCGGTGTGCCTGATCGCGGTGATCGGCGGCATGTCCACCGGCACCACCTCGCTCTACGGCACCGGGCTGGACATGTCCAGCGTGTTCCCACGGGTACTGTCGCGGGTCAAGGCCACGCTGCTGATCGGTGTGATGTCGATTGCCTTCATCTTCATCGGCCGCTTTGCAGCGAACCTGGTGCAGAGCGTATCGACCTTCGCCGTGCTGATCATCACCTGCACCACCCCGTGGATGGTGATCATGATCATCGGTCTGCTGGTGCGTCGCGGTTTCTACTGCCCGGATGACCTGCAAGTGTTCACCCGCGGCGAGAAAGGTGGTCGTTACTGGTTCACGCACGGCTGGAACTGGCGTGGTCTGGGTGCCTGGATTCCAAGTGCCGCGGTGGGCTTGTGCTTTGTGAACCTGCCTGGGCAGTTCGTGGGTCCGCTCGGTGAACTGGCCGGCGGCATCGACATCAGCCTGCCGGTCACCCTTGGCCTGGCGTCGCTGGTGTACCTGACGCTGTTGAGCCTGTTCCCGGAATCGGCCGCGGTGTTTGGTCCAAACGATGCACGCAGCAAGGGCGCACGCACCATGGCAAAGCCTGAACTCCGTCAGCCCGCCTGACACTGATCCACCTATGGGAGCGAGACCGGCTTGCCGGCGATGACGGCGGCACATCCAACATTGATGTGACTGCAAGACCGCTATCGCGAGCAGGCTCACTCCCACAGGGGGATGCCCCACAGAAATATTTTTGTTTCACCATAAAAAAGACAATCGGAGACACGCCATCATGGCATTGGATTTATTCGTCGTACTCATCTACGCCGCCGCGATGCTGATACTCGGCTACTACGGCATGCGCAAGGCCAAGACCAACGAAGACTTTCTGGTCGCCGGTCGTAACCTCGGCCCAAGCCTGTACATGGGCACCATGGCTGCCACCGTCCTGGGCGGCGCGTCCACCGTCGGCACCGTACGCCTGGGCTATGTCCATGGTATCTCTGGTTTCTGGTTATGCGCCGCCCTCGGTTGCGGAATCGTGGCGCTGAACCTGTTCCTCGCCAAACCGCTGCTGAAACTGAAGATCTACACCGTTACCCAGGTGCTGGAAAAACGCTACAACCCGATGGCCCGCTCGGCGAGCGCGGTGATCATGCTGGCGTATGCGCTGATGATCGGCGTGGTCTCGATCCTGGCCATTGGCACCGTGCTGCAAGTGCTGTTCGACCTGCCGTTCTGGTTGTCGGTACTGGTCGGCGGTGGTGTGGTGGTGATTTATTCAGCGATCGGCGGCATGTGGTCCCTGACCCTGACCGACATCGTCCAGTTCGTGATCAAGACCGTGGGCCTGATGTTCATCCTGTTGCCAATCTGCCTGTACCGCGTCGGTGGTTGGGATGAGTTGGTGTTGAAACTGCCCGCAACCGCCTTCAGCTTCACCACGATTGGCTGGGACACCATCATCACCTACTTCATGATCTACTTCTTCGGGATCCTGATCGGCCAAGACATCTGGCAGCGTGTGTTCACCGTCAAGAGCGCCAAAGTGGCTCAGGTCGCCGGTACATTCGCAGGCTTCTACTGCATCCTTTACGGACTGGCCTGCGCCCTGATCGGCATGGCTGCTCATGTGCTGATCCCGGACCTGGACAACGTCAACAACGCCTTCGCCGCCATCGTCAAACTGTCCCTGCCGGACGGTATCCGTGGCCTGGTGATCGCCGCAGCCCTGGCGGCCATGATGTCCACCGCCAGCGCCGGCCTGCTCGCCGCCGCCACCACCCTGACCGAAGACCTGCTGCCGAAACTGCGCGGCGGCAAACAGTCGACTCTGGGCATCAACCGCCTGTTTACCCTGTTGACCGGCATCGTCGTACTCGGCATCGCTCTGGTCGTGAATGACGTGATCAGCGCCCTGACCCTGGCGTACAACCTGCTGGTGGGCGGCATGCTGATCCCGCTGATCGGTGCGATTTTCTGGAAACGTGCAAACACCGCCGGCGCTATCGCCAGCATGGGCATGGGATTCGCCACAGCGTTGGTGTTCATGTTCAAAGACGGTCTGGATGCCAACACCCCGATCTACTACAGCCTCGGTGTGGGTCTGGTGAGTTTCGTGGTGGTCAGTTTGCTGTCCCCTCGTCCAGCAGCAGTGGCCAGCCCTGCCTAAGCTGAACATAACGACTTGATGCTTTCTTCGACGGGTGTGGCGTCGGTTGCCACACCCGTTTTTTTTCGTCTGGAGAAAACCTTTGATGAAGATTGTTTCTCGCGATCAGTGGTTTGAAGTGAAACAGCTCAGTGACGGTATTCGCCTGATTCACGAGCCTTACATCCGCCCCTTCTATCGCTGCAACCTCTGGCACATTCAGGGCCGCGACAAGGACTTGCTGCTCGACAGCGGTTCCGGGCTGGTCAGCCTGCGCGAGCAATTGCCGTGGATCACCGAACGGCCGCTGGTCGCCGTGGCCAGCCATTGCCATTTCGACCACATCGCCGGGCATCACGAATTCCCCGAACGGCTGGTGCACCCGGCCGAAGCACAGATCCTCGCGTCACCGGACGGCGAGAACACGCTGAGCACGGCGTTTGTCGGCGACGAAATGTTCGAAGCGCACCCGGATTGCCCGTTGTGCTACGCCGAGTATCGGGTCAAAGCTGCCCCAGCCACCGGCCTGATCGAAGAAGGCGACGTGCTCGATCTGGGTGACCGCACGCTGCAAGTGCTGCACACACCGGGGCATTCACCCGGCGGTATCAGCCTGTACGAAGCGGCGACCGAGACCCTGTTCAGCGGCGACATCATCTACGACGGGCCGCTGATCGAAGATGCCTACCATTCCAACCTCGACGACTACGCCCGCAGCCTGCAGCGTTTGCGCGAGTTGCCGATCCGCACGGTGCATGGCGGGCATTTCGGGAGTTTTTCCGGGGAGCATTTGCGCACGATGATTGACGAGTGGCAACGCTTGCACGCCTGAGGCCTGCTGTACTCAGCCGACAACGCGAGCCTGGCGCAATTGGGATTGGACAAAGGAGATATCGAAGAGCTGATCTTCCATCTGGAAGATCAGCTGGGTTTGACGGCGTTTACGGCGGAGGAAGATCAGATGCTCAAGACCGCCAGGACGGCGAATGACTTGAGGCGGTTTTTGATCGAGATTGGGCGGCATTGAGACGGGTTGCCAACTACGGACTATTTGGCATCCGAAAACCTGTGGCGAGGGGATTTATCCCCGTTCGGCTGCGGAGCAGCCCCAAGACCATTCAACCGGGTTGTATCTGGCTGACCGCGTCAAGCTATTTACGACTGCTTCGCAGCCGAACGGGGATAAATCCCCTCGCCACAACAAGCCCGCTCGCCACAGACCTCGTGTCGGTAGTTACCGGCGACGCTGCTGGCGTCGGCGTTGTTCGTCGTCAGTGCGAATAGGCACAGGTTGCAGAGGCGGTTCGATCAAACCGAGTGCAACCCCCAGGTCGTGCAGCCAGTTTTGGATTTTCTCTTTCATGGTGCCCCCTTCAGGGTAGTGCCGAGTAGCCAAAAATTCTGTAGCCACTTCGCACTGATAATAGTCCGAAGTCCTACGCAATGCTCGCCCAAAGTCGCAATGATCTGTTACTGAATTGATCAAAATACCTGACCGATAGTTCAAGCCATCTCCCGAGCCTGACTCGGCGCCGATGGATAGACCAATTGTTGCTGTTCAAGCCAGGCGTTCAAGTTCGCCCCGACCATGCCTTTGCGCCACATCAGCCACGTGGTGGCACTGGCAAAAGGCTCGGCCAACGGATGCACCGCCACGCTTTCGCGGCCCGGCAGACTGGCAAGCATCGACTCCGACATCAGCGCCACGCCTGAGCCGGCGATCACGCAGGCAAGCATCCCTGGATAAGACTCGATTTCCATCGCCCGGCCCATGGCCGCGTGGTAATGAGAGAACCAGGCTTCCAGGCGCATGCGGTAGGAACAACCCTGCCGAAACGTGAACACGGAGCGCCCTTCCACATCCAGTGCGCTGAGGATCGGCGGGTGATCGGCTTCGCTGATCAGCACCAGCCGTTCGTCGCACAACGGCACGCCGTCGAGCCCGGCCAGCTCCAGTGGTCCGTCCACCAGCGCCGCATCGAGACGCCCGGTGAGCAAACCTTCAAGCAATTCGCCGCTTGGGCCGGACTGCACTTGCAGGTTCACCGCCGGATAAGTGCGGTGATAACGCGCCAACAACCCCGGCAGATGAATCGCCGCCGTGCTGTACATGGTGCCGAGCACGAAGTCCCCGGCCGGTTGCCCGCCCTGCACCGCCGCCTGAGCTTCATCGCGCAGATTGAACAGCTTGGCGGTGTAGTCCAACAGGACTTTTCCTGCAGGCGACAACTGCAAACGCTGACGTTCACGCACGAACAGTTCTACACCAAGTTGCTCTTCCAGCTGTTTAAGCCGGGTCGACAGGTTCGAGGGCACCCGGTGCAGGCGTTCGGCAGCGCGGGTGATGGAACCCTCCTGCGCTACTGCCTGGAAAATCCGCAATTGGCTGAATTCCACGCCATTCTCCAAATCAGAACAAGTTACTCACTATTATTCATTTTAAAAGAAAGTCAATCAGTCCTAGCCTGACGGTCATTGATCCTCTGCTGGAATTCAGACCATGTCCCCTCTGATTCGCTTACTCGCCAGTTTCATCGCCCTGATGATGGCCATGGGCATCGGGCGTTTCGCCCTCACGCCGCAGTTGCCGCACCTGCTCAGCGAAGGTCAGATCGACCTGACTGCCGCCGGTCTGATTGCCGCGGCCAACTACCTCGGCTACTTCGTCGGTGCGGTGGACGCGATGTTCTCTCGCCGCCCCGAGCAAGTGCGCCGGCGTTTGCTGGGCGGTTTATGGCTCTGTGTATTGCTGACGTTGGCCTCGTTCTGGGCAAACGGGTTTTGGTCCCATCTGGTGCTGCGGTTCGGCACCGGCGTGGCCAGCGCCTGGGTGTTGGTGATGATCACTGCGTTGAGCCAGCCACTGGCCGCGGCGGCCGGTCGCCCACGGCTTGGCGCCCTGGTATTTGCCGGACCGGGTCTGGGGATTTTTCTGACGGGCTTGTTGGCCTTGGGATCGAACCTGCTGGGGCAGACTTCTGCAGCCTTGTGGCTGGTGTATGCCGGCGTCGGGCTGGCGATGCTGCTGGGGATTCTGCCGTTCCTGCCGCAACCGGCCACGACCGTGGCCGCCGCCCCCAGCGTCGCTGGCTCGGGCAATCATGGCATCAGCCGTTTAGGTGTGGTCTATGGGTTGTACGGTTTAGGCTACATCATTCCGGCCACTTTCCTCTCGCAAATGGCCAACGCGCAGTTCCATGGCCAATGGCAGGCCGATCTGTTCTGGCCTTGCTTCGGACTTGCTTCGGCCATCGGGGTGGTGCTGGTGAGTCTGCGTCGACAACACCCGCATGGCACTCGTTATTGGCTGATGGCGACGTTGTGGCTGCAAGCCGCCGGGGTCTTCGCCTGCTTGTTGGGCAGTGGCCCAGGACTGGCCTTGGGCGTGATCCTTTGCGGCACGCCGTTCCTGGCCTGCATGCAGCTGGTGATGCAACGCTCCCGGGAACTGGCGCCCCACGCCACCCAGCGCAACGCCGGGATGCTGACGGCATGCTTTGCCGTGGGCCAGCTCAGCGGGCCGTTGCTCGCGGCGTTGAGCAGCCATTTCAGCGGGGGTTTGCAGCCCGCGCTGGTGTTCGCCGGCAGTGGTTTGATTGTCGCTGGCGGTCTGTTATTGCGCCCGGTCAGCTCTGTCCAAGGGCTTTGCGCAAGCGACGGCGCACCCACTGCTCAGCGCTGACAAAGGTGATGCCCAACAACACCAGCACCGCGCCGACAACGAAGTTGAAGCTCAGCTTTTCGCCCAGCAGCAGCACACCGAACGTGACGCCGAACAGCGGCGTCATGAACGAAAACACCGCCAGGTTCGCCGCCAGGTAACGGCGCAACAGCCAGAACCAGGTCAGGTAACTGAAGAACGACACCACCAATCCCTGGAACAACACACTGGCCACCGCCACGGTGGTCAGGCTGACGTGGGTGACCTGGCCGCTGAGGATCGCAATCAGCAACAGGCCAACGAAACCGACAATCAATTGATAGAACAGCGTTAGCGTCACCGGCGCTTCCGACAGGCGCGAAGCGCGCACCACCACCGTGGTCGCCCCCCATGACGCGCCGGCCAGCACGCCCAGCGCATCGCCCATCAACATACGGTGATCGAGGTTGTCCCACGAGACCCCACCGGCAAAGGCAATGGCAATCCCGACGAAGGCGAGGAAAATCCCCAACCACTGGACCGGCCTTAAACGCTCACTCGGCAACAACCAATGAACGCCCAATGCGGTGAAGATCGGCGCGGTGTAAAGGAACACCGACATGTGCGCGGCCGTAGTCAGTTGCAGGCCTTCGGAAATGAAGAAGAACTCCAGGCCAAAAAGCGCGCCGGCCAGTAGTCCACCGCGCCAAGTGTTGCCCACTTGATCCCAGCCGCCCTTCCAGCAGATCAACAATCCTACGAGCAACGCGGAAATACCCGAGCGCCCGGCGGCCTGCATGACCGGCGCAATGTCTGGCGCCGCCCACTTGATCATCACCTGTTGAATACCCCAGATCAGGCACAGCCCAATCATCACTTGCAGGGCAAACCCATCGGCGCTGCGCCGGGTGGCGCTCACCGTGATACCTCGACAACACAATCCATGGCAGAAACTCGGCAGCTGCTACAAGAGTTTGACCGGTATTACGCTCAGCTCAGCTCAGTTCAATGCGATCGGCGTGAATGACGATCTGGCCGTTCTTGTACAACGCACCAATGGCCTTTTTGAAGTTGCCCTTGCTCACGCCAAACATACTGCTGATCACCGTTGGGTCGCTCTTGTCGCTGACCGGCAGGCTGCCATTGTTGTCGCGCAACTTGGCGAGAATCTTCGAGTTCAGGCTGGTGGCGGCTTCTTCGCCTACCGGTTGCAGGCTCAGACTGATCTTGCCGTCGGCACGGACTTCTTTGATAAAGCCCTTCTCTTCTTTACCGGCGCGCATGAACTTGAAGATTTCGTTCTTGTGGATCAGGCCCCAATGCTTGTTGTTGATGATCGCCTTGAAGCCCATATCGGTGGCTTCGGCAACCAGCAAATCAACTTCCTGGCCAGGGGTGTAGTTGGCCGGGGTCTTGTCGAGGTAGCGGTCCAGACGCGCCGTCGCGGTGATGCGGCGGGTGTGCTTGTCCAGGTAGACGTGTACCACGACATACTCGCCGGCGGTCATCTGACGCTTTTCTTCGGAGTACGGCAGCAACAGATCCTTCGGCAAACCCCAATCCAGGAAAACACCGATGCTGTTGACTTCAACGACTTTTAAACTGGCGAATTCACCGACTTGAACTTTCGGTTTTTCGGTAGTTGCGATGAGTTTGTCATCGCTGTCCAGATAAACAAAAACGTTGAGCCAATCTTCATCTTCGCTGGGAATATCTTTGGGAATATAACGATTAGGCAGGAGGATTTCGCCATCCGCGCCACCGTCCAGATATAAACCGAAGTTAGTGTGTTTAACCACTTGCAAACTGTTGTAGCGCCCGACTAAAGCCATTTCCAATACCCTCATTGCGTGGGCGGCATTCTACCCGGTTTTGCGGGCCGCGTTCGCTGGCCAGCCCGGTGGCGCAAGAAAATCCTCTGAAGGGCTTAATTTTCCTGGGCTTTACCGCACACGCCAGGCCGCTCGTCAGGCCGTTCTGGAGGTTTTCGCACCTGTCCGCCAAGCAAAAAACTGTGATTTTTCAGGATCGTTCTTAGTTAAAACAGCAGCTTAGGGACCAATTCAGAATAATAACTTGTGATTAATTCTTCATCTGCCCTGTGTATTTCGGGGGGATATTTACCAAGCAATTGTCAAGTATTTCCTGTACGATGCCTGGCCAAGTTAATTTTCTATAGGTTAATGGCCGCCATGCGTGTAAAAGCATCCAACAGCAAAGCAAAGCCAGCTCCAGCCGTTGAAACCAGCGAATCGATCAACAACCAGATTGCTGCGTTCCTCAAGTCCGGCGGAGAGATCCAGCAAATTGCCAAAGGCGTCAGCGGCCAGACGTTCGGCCCGTCCAAGCAGATCACTCTGGGCAAGAAGTAACTTCCCCAAGATCCGCCGCGTCACCTGGTCCCTAAGCGCTTTGAGCTTCGAAGCGCTTGGACTGGAACCCTCCTCGCAACACCCCCGAAAACACACCAATATTTCAAAAATCGACGAACGGCCCTCGATGCCGATCATTCGCCGGTATGCTTACACACGTCTAGATCAAGCGTTTCAGTAGGTTTTTAGTGCCTGCACCTCGCTGTCATGGAGTGACGCATGCTCAAACCCTCCCATTTACTGCTCGGCACCCTGCTGTCGTGTTCAGTCGTCAATGCGCAAACCTTTCAGGGTGAACTGGGCGACTTCGATCTCAAACTCGGCACCACCCCCAGCCGCAGCATGGCCCAAGGGCTGGTCAAACCTTCCAGCACCGGCTCGTTCCACGGTGGTCTCGACCTGAGTCACGACAGCGGTTTTTACGTGGGCCAATGGGCACCGAGCATGGGTTTAACGCCAGGGGCCAACCTTGAAGTCGACTCCTACATGGGCTTTAAACAGCCTTTCGATAATACCCTCGGGTACGAAGTCGGCATGATCCGTTACAGCTACCCGAAAGTGGACACCCTCGACAGCCAGGAGCTTTTCGGTGGCCTGACCTTTCTGGGCAGCCGTTTCGGCGCAGCCTTCAGCAACGACCCCGACAAACAGAACAGCACCGTATTCGCCGACCTCGGTGGCAATCAGCCGTTTGGCATCGGGATCAGCATGAAATACACCACCCACCAGCTCAACGCGCCGGTGTCCGTCGACGGTGGGTATGTAGGCAGTTTCACCGACTGGTCAGTGAAACTTTCCCGTCCGTTCATGGGCGTCGATCTGGACCTGATCTACAGTGACTCCAGCTTGAGCGGCAACAGTTGTTCCGCCTATTCCGGGCACAACAGCCAATGCGACGGGTTGGTCACCCTCAAGGCCGAACGCGCCTTTTACTGATCGGCTGAACTGCGAGGCTCATCCTGCGTTCACATAAAGAAGCCCATTAAAAAAGCCAGGCCTTCGCAAAGGATTCGCCCATGTCGCGCTGGTTGAAGTGTCTCGCCGTCATTATCACCCTCAGTCTCGCCCTCGGTGCGTGCAGCCGCGTGGGCCTGGCCTATCGCAACCTCGACGTTATCATTCCGTGGACGCTCAGCGACTACCTGAACATGAACGGCGAACAAAAAGATTGGTTTAATGAGCGCCTCAAAGAGCACCTGAGCTGGCACTGCACCACGCAATTGCCGGGCTACCTAGACTGGCTGGATCGCTTGAAAGTCATGGTCGAGACCAACCAGGTCACCGACGCCGCACTGCAAACCCGCACCCAGGAAGCCAAACAGGCCATCGCCCAGACCGCAAAGGAAATCACCCCATCGGTCATTGAGCTGTTACAGGGGCTGGATGACAAGCAAGTCGCGGAAATGAACGAGGCCTTCGCCAAGGACCAGCGCAAACGCCAGGAGCAATACCTCAAACCGTCTCTCGATCAACAGATCAAGGCGCGCAGCCAGCGCATGGAAAAACGTCTGAATGATTGGCTCGGCCCGCTAAGCGCAACTCAGCAGCTGCGTGTTGTCGCGTGGTCAAACGCCTTGGGTGACCAGAACTCGCAATGGATCGCCAACCGCGTCCATTGGCAGAAACAGTTCAGTGCGGCAGTTGCGCAGCGCCAGAGTCCAGAATTCCCACAGCAAATCGAGACACTTCTGGTCAATCGCGAGAGTTTGTGGACGTCTGACTATCGCCAGGCCTACGCCAACACCGAAGCCCAGGCCCGCGCATTATTTGTGGACTTGATGGCCGAAAGCACGCCGGAACAGCGCCAGCGGTTGCTGAAGAAAATCGAAGGGGTGCGCAAGGACTTCAACGATTTGAAGTGCCTGAAAGCAGTCAAACAAAGTTAAGCACTACACAACTCCC
>Ga0255334_1001142_pt1 | contig 13667 bp, 12 predicted proteins | sample EtOH5_35cm_T3_12_FD_202080 | JGI IMG/M metagenome (GOLD analysis project Ga0255334, IMG submission 202080) | Sandy soil microbial communities from University of British Columbia, Vancouver, Canada - EtOH5_35cm_T3_129 | ecosystem: Engineered > Artificial ecosystem > Sand microcosm > Unclassified ...
CGCGGACCCGCAGAAGCACCGGACGGGCGCGGGCCCGGCCGAGGTGACGCTGGCACTCGGCTGGGGCGCGGCGAGCCGGATCGACCTCGAGCCGGCCGGCTGCGGCGACCCCGACTGCGAGGCGGATCACGGCCTGACCGGCACCATGACGCCGGACGACGTGGTCGTAAGGGTGTCTGCCGCCGCCGAGGGCAAGGACGCCGTGCGGGCCGCGGTCGCGTTCGCGCGGCAGCTGTCCGCGGCAACCGTCACGCGATGAGCGCGTTCGGGATCCTGCCCGCCTTCACCGGCGTCGCCGTCCACGACGCCTACGCCGCCTACGACTCGACCGCCCTGGCCCCCGGCGACGGCGGGGCCGGGTTCCGGCACGCCTTGTGCATCCAGCACGTCCAGCGTGAGCTGCGCGGCGTCGCCGAGTACGACCCCACAGCCGCCGCCGACGGGTGGGCGGCAGCGTTGGACCTGCACATCGGGGACCTGTTCCGGTGGCGCGAGGCCTGGATCGGCCAGGGCGACAGGCGGCTGCCGGAGTTCAAGCACGCCAAAGCCCTCGCCCGGTGGGACCAGCTCACGGCCCAAGGTCTGGCCGCCCACCCCCACCAGGTGGGCCGCCCCGGCGGACAGACCCACGCCCGCCGCCTCGCCGTGCGCCTGACCGAGCGCCGTGAGGACTACCTGGGCTGGCTGGGCGACTTCACCATCCCCGCGACGAACAACCAGGCCGAGCGCTCGGTGCGGATGATCAAGTCCAAGACCAAGGTCTCCGGCGGATTCCGCACCCTGACGGGACTCCAAGCCTTCCTCGCGATCCGCGGATACCTCGACACCCTCCGCAAGAACGGCCACGACCTCATCACCGGACTACGCGACGCGCTCGACGGCCACGCCTGGGCACCCGGCTAGGACACCTGAACAGTCACGACTGATGATCGAGCAGGACCCGGATGATCTCTTGGGGGACGTCGCGGTTGATCAGGCGACAGGCGAACGTATGGCGCCACTGGTGAGGGGTCAGGTGAACCGGATGGCCGTGCTCGTCGCGGACCTCGCAGAGCGTCAGCCAGGAGTTGAGCATCCCGCGGTAGCTGTAGTAGCTCAACGGACGCTGTCCACCGGCGTTGCCGTTGAGCTGGGGGAACAGGTGTGGATGCTGCTCAGGCCACCGGTGGGCGACGCGCTGCTGCTGGGTGCGGATCTCGGCCTCGAGGGCCTCGTCGATCGGGACGGCGGCCTCGCGGCGCATCTTGTGGTTGAAGTAGCGCAGGTAGGGGGCGCCCTGGCCATCGTGGAGGAGACAGTCGAAGGCCAACGTGCACGCGTCAGTGGCGCGTAGCCCGGCCTGGATCAAGATCATCGTGACCAGGCGTCCCTCGGGGTTGGCCCAACGGTCCAGGTTGGCCGGTGCCTCGACCTGGGCCATGACATGTTCGGCGAGGTGTCGGGTGACTCTGCTCGGCCGGGGTGGCAGGTCGCCGGCGAAGAAGACGGCCGTGGTCGGCAGGCTCGGTTCCCAGTCGTGCTGACGCAGAGCCTGGAAGAACATGCCCAGACAGGTCACGGCGTCCTCCCTGGCGCCGTGTCCCAGCCCGGCGGTGGCCAGCCACGCGAGGTAACGTTCCAGCAGCGCACGGTTCAGGCCCGCGAATGCGTCCGCCTCGGGGGCGGCCTCGGTGAGGAACGCGCTGAACCGCCTCAGCGCCTTGACGTCGGAGGCGACGGTGCCCACGCCCAGTCCGGAAGACAGCCGTAGCCGGGACCAGCGTTTGACCGGTTCCCGGAGCCAGGACTGGGTGATCTGGTCGAAGCGCAGCCGGTCCCGCGAAGGGGCCTTGCCGGGGTTGGCGGTCAGGCCGGACAGCCGCTCCAGTCGCCAGATGTCACGGGGATACTCCACCTCCCAGCCGGTGCCCTCGTGCAGCATCTCCACGACATCACGCGCGAACGCAAGGAACGCCGGGTAGCTGCTCGTCTTCGGCCCGGCCCGGTCGGCCCACCGCTGGGCTGGGTCGTCCAGCAGCGAGGACACCCCTGCCTCCTGTGCCTGCCGGATGGTCCAGGCCACGACCGGGGCCGGCAGCGTGATCGTCGCCTGGTCGACGCGGCACTGGACCGCATACTGCAGCTCGAGCTTGAGCTGAGGTCCGAGTCGGGAGAAGTCGATGCGGTCCCGTCCGGTCAGCAGACAACGACTGACGAACGCCTCCGCTTCCGGTCGGCCCTGCATACGCCAGCGGGTCTCGTGCGCCTTGCAGAACAGGTTCCGCTCGCTCTCGATCCACAACGAACAGAACGGCAACAGACACACGGTCCGAGCCGCCGGACCAGCCACGAGCGCGGTCGCGGCCCAGGCCGCGGGATCGGGATCACCGCTGGTGGTCCACGCGCTGCGGTGCCGCATGCAGAGCCCGAAACCGCTGCTTCCGAAACGACAGCCGGAAACGGTGCAACCGGTGAGGTCTCGACGCCCGTTCAGCACTGGCCCGGGATCGGTGAGGAACCCAGCAAGGTCGGGCCGCCCACGGTCGATCCAGCGCTTCTGGTGAGGGGAGCACAACCTGTTCCCTGAGGGTGACCTGTAGACGACGACGCTCGAGTCATCGGCGCGGGTGCACGACGCATCGGCGGTTTGCGGCCCTCGCAAGAACGAAGCGCAAAGTCGCGCCAATCAGGGTGAACGGGGCGACGGCGACGAGGGGAGGGCGAGTCGGTGGGTGTCAGGGGATGGCTCGGGCTGAGACGATGCCGCCGGGCCGGGCGGGGACCTCAACGGCCAGGCCGGCCTCACGGGCGATGACGGCTCCGGCGGCCCAATCGTGCTCAGCCAGGTCCGACTCGATGAAGGCGTCTAGCGTGCCGTCGGCGACCAGGCAGAGGTCGAGGGCGGCGGATCCTAGCCGCCGCACGTCGCTGAAGTCGGCCATCAGCGCCGGCAGGGCGGCGAGCTGCTCGGCACGTACGGACTCGCTGTACGACAGTCCCATGCCGAGCAGGGCGGTCGTCGCGGTGAGGCGCGGGCCGTGCAGCTGCTGCACGGCCCCGGCGGTCTCCCGCCACGCGCCCTGCCCGCGCGCCGCCCAGTACCGCCGGCCAAGGGCCGGCGCATCGACAGCCCCGACGAGCCACACATCCTCAACCGCGTCGTACGCGGCCACGGAGGTGCAGTAGAACGGGATCGACCGCGTGAAGTTCGTGGTGCCATCCAACGGGTCGATGCTCCACCGGATCCGACTTCCAGCGCCGGTTGTGGCCAGTTCCTCGCCGGAGACGGTGTCCTGCGGGCGGCGCTGCTCGAGGACCTCGCGGGCGGCGCGCTCCGCGGCAAGGTCCGCTTCGGTCACCACGTTGCCGAACTCGCCCTTGACCTGCGCCGTGACGGTTGCCGCGGAGTAGCGGCCGAGGGTAGACGCCCCGGCTGCCGAAGCAGCCCGGGCGTCTACGAGCAGAGCGGTCAGCTCCTCGTCCGTCACCGGCATCACAGGCTCGCGCGGAACTCGCGTGCTGCCGTCATGAGCTCCACCGTCCGTGTCAGGTCGGCCTCGTTCTCGAAGCGGCCGTCCTTCTTGAAGTACGTGCCCACGATGGCACCGTCGGCCAGCGTGAGCTGGTCGCCGACGTTGTTGGCGCGTACCCCGGTGTTGACGAAGACGGGCACGTTGCCGGCGGCAGCTTTGACGGTGGACAGTGTCTGGAGGTCGGTGGGCGCGCCGGCGGTGAGGCCGGAGACGCACAGTGCGTCCGGCGCCGTAGCGAACACGGTGCTTCGGGTCAGCGCGGTCAAGTCGCGGTCCACGAGGTACGCGGCTGACTCGGGCACGATGTTGAACAGCAGCTTGACGTCGGCGCCGCCGATGCGCTGCCGGTGGCGGGCCGCCGCCCCCACGTTGGTGTTCCACAGACCGAAGTCACTGGCGTAGACGCCGGTGAAGATCTCCCGGACGTAGCGTGCGCCTGTTGCCACGGCCAGGTCGATGGACGCCTTGCCGTCCCACAGCACGTTGACTCCGTAGGGCACCTCTATCGACGGCAACAGCTCACCGATGACGCGCGCCATCGAGATGGCTGTGATCGGCTCGGTCCGGGTCAGGTAAGGGATGCTGAACTCGTTGGAGATCAGGACCCCATCGACGCCACCCTCCTGCAGGACGCCGAGCTCGCGCTTGGCGCGCTCCACGATGGCCTTCACCCCCGCCCGGGAGTCGAATCCCGGGTCACCCGGCAGCGCCGCGAGGTGCAGCATCGCCACGACGGGCTTCCGCACGCCAAAGGCATCGTCAAGCCAGGTATCCATTAGAACCGCCTCACTCTCTCACTGCTTCATGTTCGGAGAACGTATGTTCATGTGACTATCTCACAGCCTGGCCTCCGAAGCGTCACCGTTACACAGCCGCAACGTGTGCCGGTGTGAAAAATGCGCACAGTGGGTCTACGCTGTGAAGCATGCCCATGCCCGTCGACGAGCGCCGCGCAGCGCTGGAACAGCGCATCCTCACAAGCGGGGAGATCGAGTTCGCCGCGATGGCCGAGGAGTTCGGCGTCTCGGAGATGACGATCCGCCGCGACGTGGAGGCACTCGAGCGCAAGGGTGTAGCCCGCCGCATCATGGGCGGGGCGATCGCCTTCACGGGGAAGTCCGAGGAGCCCCCGTTCGAGTCCCGCGCTGCGGAGGCTTCGGCCAGCAAGGCGCACATCGCCAGCGCCGTGGTGGATCTGCTGCAGCAGCACGAGACTGTTCTGCTGGACAGCGGCAGTTCCGCGCTCGCGGTCGCCTGGAGCATCCGCGGGCAAGGCCTGGGACTCACAGTGGTCACTCCGAGCATCGCCGTGGCGGTCGCGCTGGCCGACGAGCCCGACACGACGGTTCTCCTCGCGGGAGGCCGGGTCCGCCCAGGCGAACTGAGCCTCATCGGCGCGGAGACGGAAGCCTCGTTCGCCCTCTACAACTGTGACACCTACGTCATGGGCATCGCCGGCATCGCCGCCCTCGGTGTCACGGACTACCACCGTGAAGAGAGCAGCGTGAAGCGTGCCGCCCTCCGCGCCGCCGACCGGATCATCGTTGTCGCCGACAGCAGCAAGCTCGGCCGTGTACGTCTGATGAACATCGCCCCTCTCAGTGCCCTGTCGGTGCTGGTCACCGACGGGCCGGGCGACGACCCGACTGTCCTCGCTGCCCGGGAGGCGGGCGTCGAGGTGGTCTGTGTCGCCACACCGAGCAAGGCCGAGGAGACCGCATGAAGCCTTACCTGATCGGCATCGACATCGGCACCACGGGCACCAAGACGATCGTCCTGCACGTTGAGCGGGGCATCGTCGCCCAGGCGTCGCGCGCGTCGGCACTGCACTCCGACGGCCCTGGCTTTGCCGAGGCAGACCCGTCGGCCTGGTACGGCAACGTGGTCGGGTCGATCCGTGAGGTCGTCGCCGCTGCGGGCATCTCCGCCCGCGAGGTCGGTGCGATCGCGACGTCGGGCATGGTCCCCGCGGTGATCCCCGTAGATGCCACAGGGCAGCCTTTGCGCCGCGCGATGCTGCAGAACGACGCACGCGCCAACGCAGAGATCCAGCACGTAGCTGGCGCGGTTGCCGGGGATGACGTCGTGTCCATCACCGGCTCGGGGGTCACTCAGCAGTCGGTCGGTCCCAAGGCCCTGTGGTTGCGTCGCAACGAGCCGGAGGTATGGGCGCGCACCGCGTACCTGGTTGGTTCGTACGACTGGGTGCTCATGGCCCTTGGTGCGGCACCGCACGTGGAGTTGAACTGGGCCGTGGAGTCCGGCCTGTTCACACTGGACGGTGGTTTGTTTGAGCCTGCGCTGCAGGCCAGCGACCTCAAAGCCTCACAGCTGCCCCCCGTGCTCGCGCCGGGCACCCGCGCCGGGGAGTTGAGTACCGAGGCTGCTGAGGCGACGGGCCTGGTCGCTGGCATCCCGCTCGTCGTCGGCGGTGCGGACCACGTCCTCTCCGCCTTCGCGGCGGGCGTCGAGTCCGAGGGCGACTGGCTGATCAAGTTGGGCGGTGCTGGCGACATACTCGTCGCCAGCGGCACGGCGCGCGTTGACCCGCGTCTCTACCTCGACGCCCACCCGGTCCCGGACCTGTGGCTGCCCAACGGGTGCATGGCCACCAGCGGGAGTCTGATCCGCTGGTATCAGTCGTTGATCGGCGGGCCGGGCCTAGGTCAACTCGATGTCGAGGCGGCCGAGCGCCCCCCGGCGGAGGTGCTGTGCCTGCCCTACTTCCTCGGAGAGAAGAGTCCCCTTCACGACGTGGACCTGCGCGGGGCTTTCGTTGGTCTCCACCTCGGGCACACCCGGACGGATGTGTACCGGTCGGTACTCGAGGGCATTGCTTTCGGGTTCCGGCATCACGCCGAGATCTTCCGGGAGATCGGCGTCTCCCTCACCACCGCGATGGTCACGAACGGCGGATCGAAGTCCACGCTGTGGAAGCAGATCCACGCGGACGTCCTGGACACGGAGCTGCACCCCGTGGTGGACCATCCCGGAGCATCGCTCGGCGCCGCCTTGGTGGCGGGCGTCGGCACCGGTGCACTGGAGAGCTGGAGCGACGCCAAGCGGTTCCTCGTCCTGGGGGATCCGGTGGTCCCCGACCCGGCGCTGCGTGAGCGCTACGACCACGCCTATCAGCAGTGGCGCGCCCTCGGCGACGCCGTCACGCCCATCTCGCACGCGCTCGCACGGAGGAGAGAGTCATGAAGACCGTAGTGATCACCGGAGGCGGCTCCGGCATCGGCGCCGCCATCGCCAGGAAGCTTGCCGAGCGCGGCTGGCAGGTTGTAGTGACCGACATCGACCTGGCAGCCGCCGAGCGCATCGCCACCTCGCTGGACAGTAGCCAGGGTCAGCAGCACGAGGCCCAGACGCTCGATGTCGTCTCCCCTGACGACGCCGCGCGCATCGCTGTTGACGTCGCGGACCGGCTCGGCCTCGACGGCTGGGTCAACAACGCGGGCGTGTCCTTCATGCAGAAGTTCCTCGACCTGACCGAGCAGGACTACGACAAGACGCTCGACGTCAACCTCAAGGGGGTCTTCGTCAGCGCCCAGGCGGCGGCCCGGGAGATGATCCGCACCGGCAGGAAGGGCGCGATCGTCAACACCGCTTCCATGGCCGGCAAGCAGGGCCGGGTGTCCTTCCTTGCCGACTACGTCGCCTCGAAGTTCGGCGTAGTCGGCCTGACCCAGGCCATGGCCATGGAGCTCGCCGAGCACGGCATTCGCGTGAACAGTGTGTGCCCCGGCTACGTGGCCACCCCGATGCAGGAGCGGGAGCTCGAGTGGGAGGCGTCGCTGCGCGGGATCACACCCGCGGACGTCAAAGAGATGATGCTTCAGGACACGCCTCTGCGCCGCCTCGAGCAGCCGGAAGACGTGGCTCTGGCCACCGCCTTCCTTCTCTCCGACGATGCCCGGTTCATCACCGGTGAGGCCCTCGCCGTCAACGGCGGGGCCTACATGGACTGACGTCCCCCGCGTCAGCCGCTAAACACAAGAGACGAATGAGGATCACCATGTCACTAGCAAGAAGCAGGCCCCGCCGCCTGGTCGCCGCGGCCGCGGTCGTCAGCGCCACGACCCTGCTCACCGCGTGCGCCGGCTCCGGCGGGACGACCGCTGCCGAGGACACGTCTGACGCCTCGGGCGAAGTCTCTTCGGATACCGAGGGCACCGTGCGGATTCTCATGGAGGAGGTGCCGGACACGGACATCGTCCAGGACCTCCTCCCTCAGTTCAACGAGGCATACCCGGACATCACCATCGACATCGAGAGCCTCACGTTCGACCAGATGCGAGACAAGCTCGTCGCGTCGTTCCAATCCTCGGAGCCGGCCTACGACCTGATAGTCGTGGACAACCCCTGGATGGTGGACTTCGCGAACGCAGGCTTCTTGGCGCCGCTGGACAGTCGCATCGAGTCGACACCTGACTACGAACCGGACGACTTCTTCGACCCGCTGGTGGACATCACCACGGTGGACGACACCCGGTACGGCGTGCCGTTCTACAACTACGCACTGGGCTACATCTACCGGGAGGACCTGTACGAAGAGGCAGGGCTGGGCGAGCCGACCACGCTCGACGAACTTGTCTCGAACGTGCAGGCGCTCAAGGACGGTGACCGCGCGGGCATCGCCATGCAGCCGCAGCGCGGCTACAAGATCTTCGAGGAGTGGGCAAACTGGTTGTTCGCGGCTGGCGGCTCCATCTACGACCAGGACGGCAACGTCACGCTCGACACCCCTGAGGCCGCTAGGGCCCTGGAGGCCTACATCGAGGCCTACGAGACGGCGGCGCCTCCGAACAGCCTCAACTGGGCGTTCGACGAGGCGCAGCGGTCGGTCGCCAGCGACGGTGCCGCCTCGATGGTCGGCTACAACTGGAATTTGCCGACTCTCAACGACCCGACGGGGCCCGCGGGTGACCTGGCTGGCTCGTTCAAGCTGGCGCCCATGCCGGGCGGCAAGCAGGTCCTGGGCAGCTGGAGCTGGGCCATCCCAGCCAACTCCGACAGCCCTGATGCCGCCTGGGCATTCGTGTCATGGATCACGTCCAAGGACGTCGAGGTCGAGCGGGTCAAGGCTGGTGGCGCCTCGATTCGGGAGAGCGCGTTGGAGGACGAGTCCGTGCTGGCCGAAGGGTTCGGCGAGGACTACTACGCCGCGGTGGAGCAGATTCTCTCCGATGCGGCGCCGCTCACCAACGGCGCGAGCGGCGAGGAAATGATCCAGGCCGTCGGGACCGAGCTCAACGAGGCGGTCGCGGGCTCCAAGAGCGTCGCCGACGCCCTGGCGGCCGCGCAGGAAGCCGCCGAGCGCATCCAGGAGTAGGGGGACAGCGGAGGACCGGCTGCCACGAGAGAGGCAATACTGTGAGATTCAGATACGGAATGCTGGCGCCGTTGCTGGCAGTCCTCGCCGTGGCAGTCGGGTTCCCGCTCGTCTACGCGATCTACTTGAGCGTTACGGACTACCGGCTCACCGATCAAGGCGCGCCGAACTTCGTCGGTGCGCAGAACTTTATCGACGCATTCGCCAATGGTGCGTTTTGGAACAGCTTCCTGACGACGGGAACCTACGTTGTGGTGTCCGTCGGGCTCGAGTTGCTCATCGGGCTGGCCATCGCGCTGTCGCTGCAGAAGCAGAAGTGGTTCCGGGATGCCACCCGAGCGTTCTTGCTGGCACCGATGTTCATCACCCCGATCGCCGTGGGCCTGACCTTCAGGTTCTTGCTCAACGACCAGATCGGGGCCATCCCGGCGATCCTGGACACCTTTGGAATTAGCTACAACTTCTTCGGACCCGGCAAGGCGCTGTTCACGCTCGCGTTAATCGACGTCTGGCAGTGGACGCCGTTCATGGTGCTCTTGCTGCTGGCTGGACTGGAGTCGATCCCCAAGCCGCCACTGGAGGCGGCCAAGGTGGACGGCGCGAGCGCTTGGTACCGGTTCCGGCGGATCGTCCTGCCGATGCTGTCACCGATCCTCGTCGTCGCGATCCTGCTGCGCGCACTCGACGCCCTGCGCGTCTTCGAGTACGTCTTCGCCACCACCCGGGGCGGACCCGGAACCGAGACCCAGACACTGCAGTACTTCATGTACCAGACCGGTATCCAGTTCTTCCGGCTGGCTTCAGCGAGCGCGATGGCGTTCATCGTGCTGCTCGTGGTGCTCGGACTGGTCGTTCTCACCTTCCGGCGCATCGAAAGGAGCAAGGCCTGATGCGAGGCTCGAACGTCCTGGGGATCGCACGGATCGCGTTGCTCTGGCTCGCGGCGATCTTCGTCCTCTTCCCCATGGTGTGGATCGCGCTGAACAGCTTCAAGACGTCGGGGCAGATGAACGACCCCCTGCTGCTCAGCTTCAAGCCGACCCTCGCGAACTGGGAGAACGTCATCTCCTCAGGGATCCTCGCCGCCGCGGGAAGGTCGGCGATCACCGCCTCGGTCACGGTTGCGATCAGTGTCGTGGTGGGCAGCATGGGCGCGTACGCCATCGCCACGTTCCGGGCCGGCGGCCAGCTGACCCGATTCGGCATTCTGGCCTCTCAGGTCTTGCCTCCAGCGGTTCTGGTCTTCCCGTTCTTGACCATGGCCTATGCGCTCCGCGTGAACGACACCCTGGTCCCTGTGATCTTCGCGCACCTGACTTTTGTGCTCCCGGTGGTCACCTGGTTCCTCATCGGGTTCTTCGAGGCGGTCCCCCGGTCTCTTGAGGAGCAGGCGCGTGTGGATGGCTTCACCCGGTTCCAGGCGTTCCGGCTGGTTGTCCTTCCCCAGGTCTATCCAGGGATTGGCGCGGCGGCAATCTTCGGCTTCACGTTGTCGTGGAACGATATGTTCTATGGCTTGATCCTCGCGCCCGGTAAAGCCGCGATCCTTCCAGTGGCGATCGCAGGGTTTAACACGTTCCGAGGGGTGGAGCTGGGCTCGATGAGCGCGGCCATTCTCATCGCTGTGGTTCCTGTAACCATCGCGAGTTTCTTCATCCAACGCCGGTTCGTCCAAGGCATCAGCGGCGGCGCGGTCAAATTTTAGCAACTAGCAAGGGCACAGCCGCTCACACGCGCTGCCTTGGAGGTCACAGAGATGGCGATTGTCAGATTCGCGGGCGTCACGAAGACGTTCGGGACGACGCAGGTAGTGAAGAACCTGGAACTAGAACTCCCCGAAGGGTCGTTCACCGTGCTGGTGGGCCCCTCCGGCTGCGGCAAGACCACGTGCCTGCGGATGCTCGCCGGCTTGGAGTCGGTGAGCTCGGGGGAGATCTACATCGGCGACCGGCGGGTTACGCATCTGGACCCGCGGGAGCGCAACGCGGCTATGGTCTTTCAAAATTACGCGCTGTACCCGCACCTCAACGTGCGGGAGAACATCGCGTTCCCGCTGCGGGCCACCAAGGTACCCAGGGCCAAGGCGCTACGCCGGGCTGAGGAGGTTGCCGGTCCGCTGGGCCTGCACGGCCTGCTCGACCGCAAGCCCAAGGAACTTAGCGGCGGCCAGCAGCAACGCGTGGCGATCGGGCGGGCCATCATTCGGGAGCCGGCGGTCTTCCTCTTCGACGAGCCGCTGAGCAACCTCGACGCCAAGTTGCGCGTGGAGACCCGCACGGAACTGCTGCAGATCCAGCGCCAACTGGGCATCACCTCCCTGTACGTGACGCACGACCAGGAGGAGGCGATGACTCTTTCGGACCGGATGGTCGTGATGGAGGACGGGCGCATAGCCCAGGCTGGGCCGCCCAACGAGGTGTACACCAAGCCGGTGAACACCTTTGTCGCGGCTTTTGTGGGCAGCCCGAAAATGAACCTCCTTGAGGGCACTCTGGCTGCCGGGACGTTCCACTCGAGGGGGCTCCGCCTCCAGGTGGACGACGAGGGGGAAGGCGAGGTCACCTTAGGCGTCCGGCCGGACGACCTGATGCTGAGCCCGGCGGCGAACGGGCAGGCCAAGGTCACGCTGATCGAGCTGCTCGGTCCGCGGGCGATCATCACGCTCGAGGCACAGGGCGTACACCTGACCAGCGTGGTGAACGCGAGTGAGCTCGTGTCCATCTCGGTCGGCAGCTGCGTCGACCTGGTGATCCGAAACGGTGGTGCTCACCTGTTCGAAACCGCGACGGGGGACCGTCGCGAACAGGGCTGAGGCGCCGTCGCACGGGCGTCCGTGCCCAGTGCCCCTCGGAGATAAGCACCGGTGAACGCAAGCCTGCCTCGACGACGTCCCCGAACTGGTGCTGGCCCGCCGTAGAGGCGCCCGCCTGCTGCATTCGGGTCGCGTCCTAACCGCGGTGCAAATGGCGACGGACGTAGGTTCCTTCTAGAGCTACCAACTCAGCGAAGGAAGGAGGGTTATTCAGAACTCCCCAAGGACGAACTAAAATTGCATAGCGATGAGGCGTGTCGATCGGTGAGCGACGGCCTGTTCTCCGAGAGAATTGGGTTACCACACACCATTCCGGAAGAACAGGCCGTCGCATGTATCATACTACCGGGTTCAGCAAGGACGAGATCGTCACGTTGTGCGCGATGATCACCGACAAGCATGGGCAAGGCAATAGGGTCGGACGCAAGCCAGCTCTTGGACTTTTCAAGTCCGTCGCCGTGACCTTGACTTACCTGCGCCGCAACCACGTCCAGCAGGAACTGGCCGAACTCCATGGTCGCTCCCAGCCCAGGGCCCCGGCAAAGTCGTGTTTCAGCAGGTCAAGAGGAGTTCGACGGGTCGGGCGGCGTTGCGGGCGTGATGTCGGGTGGCTGCGGCGATGCTGCTGGTCCCGCTCAGGGGTAGGACGCTGATCGCGGTGGAGCGCAAGGTCGCCATGACGCGTGGCCCCTGGCCGGTGCGCACGGTGGAGCGGTCTTCGTCGAAGACGACGTCGCGGACCCGGTGCAGCCGGTTCTCGATGGCCCAGTGGCCCTGGACCCACGCGGCGATGTGCGCGGGTGAGGCTTGGGTGGAGGTCATCGAGGTGATGACGTAGACGACTTCGACGCTCTTCTTGCCCGCCAGGGTGCGGGTGCGGCGGATCTGGGCGACCTGGACCGCGCCGGTGAAGTCCAGCAGGACGGGTGCGGCGGCAACCTTGATCGTGCGCCGCACCCGACGACCATGACCACGATCCAGGACGGAGGTGGAGCGGATGTCCGCCCACGGCAGTGCCTTGCACCGGGCGAACAGAGCGCGCTGGTTGGCCTTGACGGTGAAGACGTAGTGACCGCCCCGTCCGGTGATGTAGGCCGCGGTCGTGGTCTGGGTGTGCATCGCGTCGGCGGTGATCACGGCCCCTACCAGGTCAAAGACCTCCAGCAGGGTTCGCAGCGCGGGGATCTCGTTGCTCTTGGCCGCGACCTGCACCTGCCCCAGGACGACCCCGAGCGTGTGGTCCAGGGCCGCGACCAGATGCGGGGCGACCTTGCCTGCGGCCCGGGCGCCGCGGACCGTCTTGCCGTCGATCGCGATCACCCGCCGCCCGCCGATCAGACCCACGCGCGTGCGCATCCACGCCCCCACGACGGCGTCGAGCAGTTCGCCGTCGACCCGGGTCAACACCCGAGGAGTCGTCGCCTCGCACGGTCGCCGAGCGCCGCTGATTCCCAGCCGCGCCAGCACACCGGCGTCCGTGTCAGCGACCCACTCACCGATCGCGGTGAACGAGCGGGCACCGGCCAAGACCGCTGCCAACGCCACGGCCAGCACCGGCGCCAACCGATGCCGCACCCCACGGCGAGCGCGCGGATCGGTGACGTGCTCGAAGAGCTCCAGCAGGCCCGGGCCAGACAGCGCCCCGGGCTCGACGGAAACGGTGGTAGCAGGCGAAGATGACATGGCGGGCGCGGTGCTCCGGTGCGAATGGGTGTGTGAGAACTTCCATCCTCACCTCCAGCACCTCGCCCGCACCGCACCCCACCCGGCGTGTCACACCACAAACCCGCAGGTCACAGCCCCTCACATAGGACTTTGCCGGGACCCTGGGGTCTACACCAGGGCCTCTGCAAAGTCGCGGTTGGTGCGTGTCTGCGCGGTGACGCGCCGGGGTGGGTGTAGAAGCCGGGCGGGCACGGCGCCTGGGTGGACGGTGAGGGGTGTCTAGGCCGTTCACTGACCTTTGGAGGTCGCCGTGCCCGCGTTCGTATCCTCGTTCATCCCGGCC
>Ga0255334_1001143_pt1 | contig 13654 bp, 6 predicted proteins | sample EtOH5_35cm_T3_12_FD_202080 | JGI IMG/M metagenome (GOLD analysis project Ga0255334, IMG submission 202080) | Sandy soil microbial communities from University of British Columbia, Vancouver, Canada - EtOH5_35cm_T3_129 | ecosystem: Engineered > Artificial ecosystem > Sand microcosm > Unclassified ...
AGGAACCCCGACACCCAACCAGGCTACCGACTAGTGCCCCGAAACCGCCCGACCCGGACCTCTGACCTGCACCGACACCCCAACCAGCCGCGGACCTGTGCAAGTCAGGCCGGATGATCTTCGCGAGTGGCCGCCACAAGCGCTCAGCGTGCCGAGACAGGGGGACCGCGCGCAACCGACACGCGGCGCGCAGACGGATCCCGAACGCTTACTTGCTGGTCCAGGCTGCCGCTCCGACGCGATCGCCCGGCGCGGCGATCTCGGCCCGCCACAGTTGGTGTGCAATGGCCTCGCCCAGTTCGAGAGGGACGGCGTTGCCGATCTGGCAGGCGATCTGGACCTTTGTGCCCGCCCATAGGTAGTTGAGCGGGAAGCCCTGGAGCACCGCGGCCTCGAGGTGGGTCAACGCGCGGTGGGCGTGGGGATGGAGGTAGCGGCCCTTCTCGGGTTTGAAGAACTCTGTGCGGATCGTGACCGACGGCCGGTCCCAGTGGAGCCTGCCCATGACATCTGCCGAGCCCGTGGTGTGTTCGCGCCAGCAACGGGACAGCAGGCGGTCAGGGATCTGAAATCGGTTGCCGCCCTCCCTGACGTAGCCGATCCGCTCAAGCGACCTGACCTCGTAGTGACGGCCGACGTGCAACTCCGAGGTCAGGAAGGGCCCCGGGACGGTCTTGCCCGGCACCAACGTCGGCTTGTCCGGCAAGTCGATGTAGTCCCAGTCCTCCGGGATACCGGTGAGGGCCTCCCGCACGGTGCGGAAGTTCTCCTTGGACCGCGTCCACTCCGGCCAACCGGGAAACGGCAACTGCTTCGCGTGCCCAATGAGCACGGTCCGTTTACGAGCCTGGAAGGACCCGTACTCGGCAGCGTTGAGCGTACCGACCTCGTACGAGTAGCCCTCGAGCCGCCCGCCCGGAAGGAACTCACCCACGAGCAACTTGAACTGAGGCGACCGCTGGAACGCGGCAACATTCTCGACGACAAAGTACGTCGGCCTGACCTTGACGATCGCCTCGACATACTCGTTCCAGAGCTCATTGCGCTCCGGCTGGACGTCGCTCCGGTTCAGCGTCGAGAAACCTTGGCACGGCGGCCCGCCGATAACGATGTCCACATGACGAGGTTCGTCGGATTTTAGCCAGTCCTGAATCGAACCGGCGAAGACTCTGGCATCGGGGTGATTCAGCTCGAAGGTCTTTGCCGCCGCCGGGTCGAACTCGACAGCCTGAACGGTGCGGAAATGCCCCGTCCTCTCAAACCCGGCGCTGAACCCCCCGGCTCCCGCGAACAGATCGAGAACCTCGAGTTGCCTCGTGTCTTCCGCTTGCTGGGCGCCCGGCCCCGATCGTCGCGCACCCATACCACCGAACAGTAGCCGGCGGCACCGACACGCCGCCAGGCCGGCGCGCCGGTGAACAATGAGCAGGTGGTCGCCACCCTGACACCGGCGCCTTCGTCTCTCGGCGTCTCCGACCGGATGTCGCGTCAACGCACGCGCGACACCGTCCCGGAACTGGAGCTGCGCCGTGCCCTCCATGCGCGCGGCGTCCGGTACCGCGTCGACTACCCCTTGCCCGGCATGCCACGGCGACGGGCGGACGTGGTCTTCACGAGAGTCCGGCTTGCTGTCTTCGTCGACGGATGCTTCTGGCACTGCTGTCCTGAACACGCATCGTACCCACGTGCCAACAGCGGGTGGTGGCGCGCCAAGCTGGCGCGCAACGTCGAGCGGGACCGCGAGACCGACGGCGCGCTGCTCGCGGCCGGTTGGACGGTGCTGCGCTTCTGGGGGCACGACGACATGCACGCGGCCGCGTCGGCGGTCGTCGCCAAGTGGGCGGAGCTCCGCGGGTGAACCGCCAGAAGCGAGGTTTGGCCGCGTCAAGTCCCGTCGTCCGTCCGCCGATCGCACCTGCGTGTCTGTCATCGCTTCTACGATGACGGCCGGTGCCGACCACGGCATAGCGATCTCGGAAGGAACCCCCAGGTGACGACGCCCCGCAAGCTCATCGAGGTGTCTCTCCCGCTGGAGGAGACCAACCGGGAGTCGGCGCGGGAGAAGTCGATCCGGCACGGGCACCCGTCGACGGTGCACCTGTGGTGGGCTCGTCGGCCGCTGGCCGCGGCTCGGGCGGTGCTGTTCGCGCAGCTGGTCGACGACCCGTCCGCACACCCGGAGAAGTTCCCGACGGTCGAGGCGCAGGCCGTCGAGCGCGAGCGGCTGCACCAGATCATCCGGGAGCTGGTGGTCTGGGAGAACGTGAACGACGAGGCCCTGCTCAAGCGCGCCCACGCCGAGATCGTCGCCTCCGCCCCCGGCGGGGTGCCGCCGGCGATCCTGGACCCGTTCGCCGGTGGCGGCACCATCCCGCTGGAGGCCCAGCGCCTGGGCCTGGAGGCTCACGCCAGCGACCTCAACCCGGTCGCGGTGCTGATCAACAAGGCGCTCATCGAGATCCCGCCGAAGTTCGCCGGCCGTCCGCCGGTGTTCCCCGGCGCCGCCGACTCCCGGATGGGCGCCTGGCCGCGGGCGACCGGCCTGGCGGAGGACGTACGCCGCTACGGGGCGTGGATGCGCGACCGGGCCGCCGAGCGCATCGGCCACCTGTACCCGGAGGCCACGCTGCCCGACGGGTCGAAGGCCACCGTCATCGCTTGGATCTGGGCCCGCACCGTCACCTGCCCCAACCCGGCGTGCGGCATCGAGATGCCCCTGGTGCGCTCCTGGTGGCTCGGCAAGAAGAAGGGCAAGGAGGCCTACGTCGTCCCCACGGTGGTGCCCGACGAGGCCGCGCCTGCCGGGAGGCGCATCGAGTTCACCATCGGGCACGGGGCCGCGGGGGCGCCCAAGGGGGACGACTACGGGACGGTGAACCGGACCGGCGCGACGTGCATCGCATGCGGGTCGGCCGTTGACCTCGCATACGAGCGTGCCGAGGGACGCGCGGGTCGGATGGGCGCGCAACTCATGGCCGTCGTCGCTGAGGGCGCACGACAACGTATGTATCTGCCCGCGACGAGCGAGCACATCACCGCCGCCCAGGTGGCGAGGCCCGACGATGTGCCTGACGGCGACGTGGCGGTGAATCCACGATGGTTCTCGACGCCCGCATTCGGGATGACGAAGTTCGCCGACCTGTTCACGAACCGGCAGCTCGTCGCGCTCACGACGTTCAGCGACCTGGTCGCCGAGGCCCGCACCCAGGTCCTCAAGGACGCCCTCGCCACCGGCCTCCCCGAAGGCGCCCCCTTGTCAGACGGCGGCACCGGCGCCACCGCCTACGCCGACGCCGTCGCCACCTACCTCGGGATCACCATCAGCCGGCTCACCGACTATCAGTCCAGTATCACGACTTGGGCGAGCAACCCCCAGATGGAGATCCTGCGCAACGTCTTCGCACGTCAGGCCATCCCCATGGCGTGGGACTTCGCCGAAGGGAACCCTTTCGGGCCGTCATCGGGAACGATCGACATCATGCTCGCGGCCGTATCCAGAGCGATCGACTTCCTGCCAGCGTCGGCACCAGGTGAAGCACGCCAGGCCGACGCAGCTACCCGCGTCTACGGGCCCGCTCTCGTCTCGACCGACCCGCCGTACTACGACAACATCGGCTACTCCGACCTCTCGGACTTCTTCTATGTCTGGCTTCGCCGCTCGCTGCGTGCTGTCCATCCGGGTCTGTTCGCGACGATGCTGGTGCCGAAGGCCGAGGAACTCGTCGCCAATCCCTATCGGCACGGCGGTGCCGAGGGCGCGTCGGCCTTCTTCCAGCAGGGCTTCGAGCACGTCTTCGCGCGAGCTCGGGAGTCTGCGAGCGATGACTACCCGATCGCTGTCTATTACGCCTTCAAGCAGGCGGAGCTCGAGTCCGAGGGCGTTGTCAGCACCGGTTGGGCCACGATGCTCGAGGGCATGATCCGTGCCGGGTGGGCGATCACGGCGACGTGGCCGGTGCGTACCGAGCGCACGGGGCGGATGATCGCCGTCGGCACAAACGCGCTCGCTTCGTCGATCGTCCTGACGCTGCGTCCACGTCACGCCGCCGCCGAGACGACCACCCGCAACGGTTTCCTCCGTGCGCTGCGGGCGGAGCTGCCCGAGCGGATCGCCACGATGCGCGAGGCGGCGATCGCCCCGGTCGATCTAGAGCAGGCGACTCTCGGACCGGGCATGGCGGTCTTCTCCCGCTATGCCCAGGTCATCGAGTCGGACGGGACGGCAATGTCCGTGCGTACCGCCCTCGGGCTGATCAACCAGGTCCTCGACGAGGTGCTGACGGAGAACGGTGACGACCTCGATCCGGACACGCGCTTCTGCGTGGCCTGGTACCAGCAGTACGGCTGGAAGCGCGGGCCGTTCGGGGTCGCCGAGCAGCTCGTCTCACGGTTCAACCGGTCGGTCGAGGGGATAGAACGTGGGGGTGTGCTCACGGCGCGCGACGGGTGGGTGACGTTGACGAGACCGGCGGATCTGGACCCCCGATGGGATCCGGTCCGGGACGACAGGGTCAGTGTGTGGGAGGTGACGTGCCAGGTGGCGCGTGCGCTCTCGACGGAGGGCGAGAACGCGGCAGCACTGTTGCTCGCCGGTTCGCTGACGCGGCCGGGAATCGACGCGGACGCCGTCCATGCGCTCGCATACCGGTTGTACGAGCTGGCGAAGAAGAGCCACCCGGAGGACGCCGGCCTGTTCAACGCGCTCGCGTCGGAGTGGCCGCAGCTCGTGAGCGCCGCCGGCCGCGTCGGGGCCGCCGGTCAGCAGGGCGGCCTCGACCTGGCAGGACTCTGATGCGGCGACGCGTCTCGAGGGGGAGGAACGACTGATGGTCAGCAATGTCGACCGCGTGGGTCAGGGACTCGACCTGCTGGCTGAGGGGCTCGAGCCATACGTCGCCCGGTGGCTGAACCCGCTGGTGCCTGGGGGCCGCGACTGGCCAGCGCTGCTCGCGGCGAAGGACGCGGTCAACGGCGCCGGTGGCGGCACGTACTCGTCGTCGGACCCACAGAACCTGCTCCGCGTGCTCACCGAGCGCCTGGGTGACCTCGGCTTCCCGTTCAAGGACCTGGCGCGGGCCGAGCAGAACCTCGCCGGTGAGCTGCGGGAGGTTCGGGACAGGTGGGCCCATCGCAACCCCTTCAACGCCGAGGACGCCTACCGGGCGCTCGACACGATGGAACGGCTGCTGCGCGCCGTCGGGGCCACCCAGGAGGCCGACCGCATCAAGGCTCTTCGCCAGGAGGTCCAGCGCGGCGCCGTCGAGCAGGAGACGCGCCGGGTAGTTCGCGCCGCCAGCAGCACCGAAACCGCCGACGCCGAGCTGCCCTCGTGGCGGGACGTGCTGCGTCCTCGGCGCGACGTGCGGGACGGCACCTACGCCGCCTCCGAATTCTCCGCCGACCTGTTCGCGGTTGCGCTCGGCGACCAGCCGGTGGCCGAGGAGTACGGCGACCCACTGGCGTTCTTCTCCCGCACGTCGATGACGGGCGGCCTCCAGGACCTGCTGAGGCGCTCGGCGGCGCGCGTCGCAGGCGACATGAGTGCCAACCCGGTGATCAACCTCCAGGACCGGTTCGGCGGCGGCAAGACGCACTCGATGCTGGCCGTGTGGCACCTGTTCGGCGGCCGACCGCTCGTCGACCTCCCTCAGAAGGTGCAGGACCTGTTCCTGGGCATTGACCTCACGCCGGGGGTGCGGCGCGTGGCGCTCGTCGGCAACGAGATGCACCCCGGGCAGCGGAACGACAAGGGGGGCCGGCCCGGAATCGGCACGATGTGGGGCGAGCTCGCGTGGCAGCTCGGCGGTGCCGACGCCTACGCGCTCGTCGCGGACGCGGACCGCAGCGGCACCAACCCGGGAGCGATCCTGCGGGACCTCCTCGAGCGGTACGCGCCGGTGGTCGTGCTCATCGATGAGTGGGTGGCGTACGCCCGTCAGCTCTTCGGCCGCGACGACCTGCCGGCCGGCACGTTCGAGACGCAGTTCTCCTTCGCCCAATCGCTGACCCAGGCCGTGGCGGCGGTGCCCGGCGCATTGCTGCTCGTCTCGGTGCCGGCCAGCGACGCGCGCCTCAGGGAGCGTGACCCGGTCAGTCGCGATGCCGCAGTGTCCGACCTGGAGGTTGGCGGCGACTACGGTCGTGAGGCCCTGGCACGCCTCGACTCGGTCGTGCGCCGCGTCGCGCACCCCTGGGACCCGGCGACCCCGGCGGAATCGTTCGAGATCGTTCGACTGCGGCTGTTCGAGGAGCCCGACGGTGCCGCGAGCTCGACCGCCACGGCGGTAGCGCAGCGCTTCATCGACTACTACCGGCGCCACCCGGCAGAACTTCCCTCCGGCGTGACGGAGCAGGCGTACGCGCAGCGGATCCATGCCTCGTACCCGATCCACCCGGAGCTGCTGGACCGGCTCTACTCCGACTGGTCCACGCTGGAACGGTTCCAACGCACCCGCGGCGCCCTCAACGTCATGAGCGCGGTGGTGCACCACCTGTGGCAGCGCAACGACCCGTCGCCGCTGATCCTCCCCGGCACGGTGCCGCTCGACGCCACCGGCGCACGCAGCCAGGTGGTCCAGTACGTCGCCGCCAAGTGGGCCGAGATCATCGAGACGGACGTCGACGGCGAGAACGCCGCGCCCGTGCAGGTGGTCAAGGGTCGGCCGATGCTGGCGTCCCGTTCGCTCGCCCTTCGAACGGCACGCACGGTGTTCTTCGACTCCGCCCCGACCCTCGAAGAGGCACGCAAGGGCGTCGACCGCAAGCGGATCGTCCTCGGGACGGTGATGCCCGGCGACGTCGTCGGCAACGTCTCCTCGGCGCTCGACGGCCTGGTGAACTCGTCGTCGTACCTGTTCCACGACGGCGACCGCTACTGGTACGACACTCAGCCCTCGCTCAACCGTGTCGCCGCCGAGCGCGCCCGAGCGCTGCCCGACGACAAGGTCGTTGAGGAGGTGGTCACCCGGCTGCGGAAGCTCGTCTCGGGGCCTTCGGGCGAGTTCGTCGGCGTGGTGGCCCTCCCGGAGTCGACTGCCGAGATCCCCGACGACGACATCGGCACCCGGCTCGTCGTGCTGCGGCCCGACGTGCGCCACAACGGCAAGGACCGGGACAGCTCCGCCATGCGGTGGACGCTGGACGCGGTGCAGCACCGTGGCACTGCACCGCGCGTGCACGCCAACGGCATCGTCGCGCTCGCGGCGGACGACTCCCGGTGGCGCGATCTGGAGGCAAGCGTGCGGGCGCACCTCGCCTGGCGCTCCATCCTCAACGAGAAGGCGCGCCTCGACCTGACCGTTCAGGCGATCGATCAGTCCGAGCACAAGGTCGAGGAGACGAGCCGGACGGTCGACGACCAGCTGCCCGCCACGTGGATCTGGGCACTGCACGCCACGCAGGACGATCCGACCCGGAACCCCGAGCGCGCCGAGGTCGCGGTAGGCCAGGTCAGGTGTGACGGTGGCGAGAGGCGACTGCTCGCGCGAGTGGGCGCCAAGCTCGTCGACGCCGACGTGCTGCGCACGCGGCTCGCCCCCGCGACGCTCCATGTCGACCTCGTAGGGCCGTTGAAGGCCCGCTGGAACCGAGGCCACGTCTCTGTCGCCGAGCTGTGGGACTTCTACACGCGATACCCGTACCTGGTCCGGCTGCGTGACCGTCGCGTGCTGACCGCGTCGTTGCCGGACGTGCTGTTCGACGTCGCGTGGGAGCAGCACGGCTTCGCCCTCGCGACCGGGTACGACGAGAAGACCGGCGTCTACAGCGGCTTGGCGGTGCCGCTCGAGGACCACAGCTTCTTCGTCGACGCCGACACGACGCTCCTGGTGCGCCCCGAGCTGGCCAGGGCCCAGCGGTCCGGCGAGCCGGAGCCGGCTGCCGGCGGCGACGCCGGCGGAGCAGCCGCGGGCGGTGACGGTGGCACGGCCATCGGCGCCGTGAGCGGCGCCGATGTCACGGCCGACGGCGCCGTCAGTGGAGGCAGTGCCCGCCCGGGGCCGACTCGGGTCAACGTGCGCTGGACCGGCAGGTTCGAGGTCGATCCCGAGTCGGACGCTACTGCTGCGCTGACGAAGATCGGGCGCGAGGTTGTCGACCTGCTGCGTTCTGCCGATGCCGAGGCCATGGACATCAGCGTCGAGATCAGCGCCGAACGCTACGACGGTTTCGACGGGGGGACCGTCCGCGCTGTCCGCGAGAACGCCCGCACGCTCGGAGCCGTCAAGTCGAAGTTCGAGGATGCCAGATGAGCGACGGCCGCCCCGAGCCGGTCACAGTGAGGCGGGTCGACCCCGACCCGGCCATCACCTCCGCGATCGGGCGACATCACTCCATTCCCACGGCCATCGCGGATCTCGTGGACAACAGCATCAGCGCGGACGCGACCCGCGTGCTGATCCGGTTCGTGCTCCGGGGCGAGCGGGCGGTCGGGCTGCTCGTCGTCGACGACGGCAACGGCATGGACTCGGCGACCATCGACGACGCCATGGCCTACGCCCACCGGTGGGACTACGACCCGGGCAGCCTGGGGCACTTCGGCGTCGGAATGAAGGCGGCGTCCCTCAGCCAGGCGGAGACCCTGTGGGTGTGGTCGCGGGCGTACGGCTGCCCGGCGGTGGGCCGCGGTCTGGAGCGCTCGACCCTCGACACCGGACCGATGGTGCAGGAATTCTCGTCGGACGAAGCCGCGGCTCGGCTCGCCGCCGTGGCAGGGTCACCCGTCGAGGTTGGGACGGTGATCGAGTGGCGCGACGTCACGGGGTTCCTGCAGTCGCCCGACGAGGACGAGCAGCGCCAGTGGCTCGACGCGACCGTCGAGTCGGTCCGATCCCACCTGGGCCTGGTGCTGCACCGCATCCTTGCCGACGGACGCATCCGCATCGAGATCGACCAGTGGGATCAGGACTTTGGTGCCGGGGTGTCCCGGCGGGTCAGTCCGCTCGACCCGTTGGGCTATCACGCGACGGGCCGGTCGGGGTACCCCCGACAGTTCGAGTTCTCGCTGGGCGGCAGCGTCGGGGTTGTACAGATGCACGTCTGGCCGCATGCGCCCGGCTCACCGGAATGGCAGCTCGGCGGGCGGCCGGCATCCGAGACCCAAGGCCTCTACGTGTACCGCCACGATCGGCTGCTCCAGGCCGGCGGATGGGACGGCCTGACCGCTCCCTCCCGCGATCTCAACCCGGCCCGAGTGGTGGTCGACATCGACACGGCGATGGAGGGCCACGTCCGGATCAACCCCGAGAAGACCGGCGTGGTGCTCGACGCGGACCTCGTGAGGGCCTGGAACTCCGGCAAGCGCGCCGGTGGCGGAACACTCCTCGACTATCTCGCCGACGTGCGCACGGCCGCCACGGCCGCACGCTCCCGCCAGCGTCAACCCGTGACCACCGCGGAACCCCGCCGGGGATTCGCCGCCCCCGTCCTCGAGGCATTCGAGGACAACGCCACGTGGCTCGAGGACGGCAGCCCGGTGGACCTGCGATGGCGCGGGCTGATGGACGACGAGGTCTTCCGGGTCGACGCAGAGCACCACACCGTCTGGCTCAACACCCGCTATCGCGCCGCGCTCGGCGGCGTCACGGGTCTCGCGAACGACGACGCCCAGGTGACCAAGGCGCTGCTGCACGTTCTCGTCGGTCAGCATGCTGCTGGCTCCTTCGTCGGGCCCAAGGCCAAGCAGGACATGCAGGCGTGGAACGCGATCCTGCTCGCCGCCGTGCAGGACGCCGAGCGTCGCCACGCCCGCCCGCCCGGGCGGCCAGCCAGTCCCATCACGGTCACGGAGGACGACGAGTGAGCAACGACGCGCCCATCGCACAGCTGACCACCGATTCGCTGGAGCAGTACTTCGCCAGTGGCGTCGCCACCACGCACGTGCTGTCCGACTCGCCGCGCTGCGAGCTGGAGATCGACCCCGGCCTCAGCCGGTACGAGTTGCGCACACCCGCCGACGGGCCGACGCCGGACGTCACCGGGATGCAGCGGGTCTCGGTCGAGACGGTCGACGAGGCCGAAGGGCCCTGGTTCGTGCTGCGCATCGATGCGCGCGACATCCGGTTCGAGGCGTACGGCCTCATCGTGTCCATCGTCCAGGCGGTGCGCGGCGGGGCGGGATTCGCCGCAGCGACTGCCGCGGCGCTCGTGCACCTCAGGGCGATCCTTGCGTCGCGCAGTCGGCTCAGCACGGAACAGCAAGTCGGCCTGCTCGGGGAACTCCTCGTGGTTCGGCGGCTGCTCTCGGTGCGAGATGAGGAGGAGACGATCGACTGGTGGCTCGGCCCCGACGCCGAGCAGCATGACCTCGCACTACCCGACATGGACGTCGAGGTGAAGACGACGACCTCGGAGGCCCGCGTCCACGTAATCCACGGCGTCGGCCAACTCGAGCCCAACCCGGGCCGGGCGCTGTGGCTCCTGTCGATTCAGGTGACGCGCGCCGGAGGAGCTCGAGGCGTGTCACTCGCCGGGCTGGTGGCCGAGGTCTCGGCGACCCTGACGAACCGCCGGCCGCGGTTCGTCGAGCACCTCGCCGGACTCGGATGGCGCGAGGACGACGCCGACCTGTACCGCGACCGGTACCTGCTGCGCTCAACCCCTCAGGCGTACCTCGTGGACGACGACTTCCCCGCGCTGACCGGAGCGAGGCTGGCGGACGTCGTCCCGCACCCCGAGCTTGTCAGTGCCGTCTCCTACCGTGTCGACGTGACTTCGCGAACCCCCGCCGACCCCGGCCACCCGTTGCGTGCCTTCCTCGACGACCCTGGCGTGAACCAGTGACCGACCCCGTCGCGACCGCCATCCAGAGGGCCATCGACAACCTCAAGGGGTACGGACCCGAGCCACTGCTCGATGAGGTCAACCATCGACTCGGGAAGAGCTCCGAGCCGATCGACGAGACGACACTCATCGCCGCCGTCACCGATCCCGACGTGAACGACCCGCTCCGGATCTCGTTTCACATCCTCCTGTCGCGCTGGGACAGCGCCGACGATGTCGACTGGACGGTCACCGAGGACGGGGAACCAACCCAACCCGGCACACCCGAACGGCGGGCCTTGGTCCTGGCAGCCCTCGGCCTGTCGCCCGACGCGGTCGCGCGCGTGGAGGACTTCTTCCCGGTGCACGGGAGCGATACGGTCGTCATCGCCGAGGAGTCTCCCGAGTGGACCCCCTGGTACACGCCCGAGAGGGCGAAGGAACGCACCTTCTACTGGCACGCCTACCGCGGCGTGCTTGAGGCCGACCACTGGGACCCGTACGCGATCGACCGGCTCGACTTCGCCACCGACCAAGTGGTGCGTCGGCTCGCCGACCCGTCGGGCGCTCGGCCCTACCAGTCCAAGGGGCTCGTCGTCGGGCACGTCCAGAGCGGGAAGACCGCGAACTTCGCCGGCGTGATCGCCAAGGCCATCGACGCCGGGTACCGGCTGATCATCGTCCTCACCGGCACCGTCGAGCTGCTCCGCAGCCAGACGCAGCGCCGACTCGACAGGCAGCTGGTCGGCGTCGAGAACATCCTCGGTGGCGTCGACCCGAACGACGCCGATCTCGTGGCCGCGATCGACTACGTCGGCACCGGCGACCGGGACTGGAAGGATGGCAAGTTCGTCACGCTCGGCGTCCAGCCGCGAGACATCGGAGTCCCGGCGATCCGGCGGCTCTCGACGTTGAGCGGCGACTACAGGGCCCTCAAGGCGGGGCTGGCGACCCTTGACTTCGCCGCCGGCAACGAGCTGAAGAACCCCCGCCTACCCGTCTGGGACCCTGCGAACCTCCATGCCACGGACGTGCGGCTCGCGGTCGTCAAGAAGAACAAGGACGTGCTGACCAAGCTGGTCAACGACCTGCGCCAGATCCACGCGAAGCTCGGCGACATCCCGACCCTCATCATCGACGACGAGGCCGACGAGGCTTCCGTCAACACCGTGAACCCGAAGAAGTCGACTGCCGAACAGGTCGAGCGCAGCGCGATCAACAAGCTCCTGTCGGACCTGCTCCACCGACTCCGGCGCGCCCAGTACGTCGGCTACACCGCGACCCCGTTCGCCAACGTGTTCGTCAACCCCGACGACATCGAGGACATCTACCCGCGCGACTTCATCATCAGCCTCGAGACCCCCGAGGGGTACATGGGCGGTCGCGACTTCCACGATCTCGACGGTGTGGATCCGGACGACATCACCTGGGCCACGTCGAACGAGAAGGCATACGTGCGGGACCTCCGCGCCGGCGTCGCCGACGACGCGGCGCGCCGCAAGGAGATCCAGGACGCCCTCGACGCCTTCGTACTCTCCGGGGCCATCAAGCTGTGGCGCGCCGACCGGACCGGCGTCCCCAGACGGTTCCGGCATCACACGATGCTCGTCCACGAGTCCGTCAGGCAGAGCGAGCACGACGACCTCGCCCGTCTCGTCCTCGACGTCGTCCGCAATGCCGGCTACAGCTCGCCGGCGGGGCTGCGGCGACTCCACGACCTGTGGCGTGACGACTTCCTGCCCGTGAGTGAGGCCCGGTCCGACGGCGACCCGGTGCCGGACGACTGGCACGGGCTCCAGCCGTTCATCGGCGCGGCGCTCGACAAGATCCACGACGGTGCCAGCCCGGTCGTCGTCATCAACGGCAACAAGGACTCCGACTACGCTCAGCCGGATCTCGACTTCCAGACGCGCGACGTGTGGAAGATCCTGGTCGGCGGCACGAAGCTGAGCCGGGGCTTCACGGTCGAAGGGCTCACGGTCTCCTACTACACGCGCAGGACGACTTCCGCCTCAACGCTCATGCAGATGGGCCGGTGGTTCGGATATCGCGCCGGCTACCGCGACCTCGTTCGGCTCTACATCGGCCGCGAGGTACCGGGGCCGCGACGCGGCACCACCGTTGACCTCTACGACACCTTCGAGACGATCGTCCGCGACGAGGAAGACTTCCGCGAGGAGCTCCGCACGTTCCAGGGTCTCAACGACGACGGCACGCCGAAGGTACGGCCGATCGACGTGCCCCCGATGGTGTTCCAGTCGTTGCCGTGGCTGAAGCCGACCGGCGCCAACAAGATGTACAACGCCGTGCTGACGTTCAGGGGCGAGGGCGGGCGGGTCCTTGACTTCAACCAGCAGCCGGCGCGGAGCGACGCCGTCAACAGCGACCATTTCCGTGCAGTGGAGCCACTGTTGCGTCTGCTCGCCGCTACCGGCACATTCGTCAGTGACACGGGCGGAGTGTGGTCCGGCCGTTACGGCATCGCATCGGCGCTCGAAGTCGAACAAGCGCTGCGGCAGTTCCACTGGGCCGACGGTTTCGACTTCGCGCCGACGCTGGCGTTCATGACCGAGGCCGAGGGTCGCGGAACTCTCACCGACTGGTTCGTCGTCCTGCCCCTCCTCGCCGGCAAGGACGTCGCAACGCGAACCATCGCCGGCCGCGCCGGGCTCCCGGTGCTGAAGCGGACGCGGCGCGAGGGCCAGGGCCGCGCCGGGTTCTCGGGAAGCTCGCCGCGTCAACGGCTCGCGATGCGCATCGTGACCGGAGGCATCGACCCGTCGGCGGGCGAACTTCCGGCCGGTGTTCGGGCGGCGCTCGACTCGAACCCGACGGCGAGCGGCCTGCATACGCCCACACGCGGCGCTCTACTGCTGACGTTCGCCGCCGACGCCAG
>Ga0255334_1001144_pt1 | contig 13643 bp, 9 predicted proteins | sample EtOH5_35cm_T3_12_FD_202080 | JGI IMG/M metagenome (GOLD analysis project Ga0255334, IMG submission 202080) | Sandy soil microbial communities from University of British Columbia, Vancouver, Canada - EtOH5_35cm_T3_129 | ecosystem: Engineered > Artificial ecosystem > Sand microcosm > Unclassified ...
GTAAAGCAAAGCCGTTTATAGAGGAAGGACTCGTGGAACACTCGCTCTTAGTTTGGTTGTTGCCGACTCTTGCCCTGGTTGTGGGTGTCGCCATTGGATTCCTGATCGCTCGCCTGGTGCCGAACGCCGCGCCGAGCAGCACCCAACGTCAGCTGGATGACATTCAGGAACGTTTTGACAGTTATCAGAACGAGGTGGTTACCCACTTCAACAGCACTGCAAACCTGGTCAAGAAACTGACTCAGAGCTATCAGGAAGTGCAGGATCACCTCGCCGAGGGTGCCAACCGCCTGGCCCTGGACGAGCAAACCCGCCAACGCCTGCTGGCTTCGCTGCACGCCGACGCGGCAGCGGCCCCACGGGAACGCCTGACGCCACCGCGCAATCAGGAGCCGCCTCGCGACTACGCCCCCAAAGCCCCGAACGCGCCGGGCATGCTTGATGAGCATTACGGCCTGAAGAAGTAATCAGGTTTCGCGCGATACACAAAAGCCCTCGGACGAGTGATTGTCCGGGGGCTTTTTTGTTGTTGATCCAATACCCTTGGTGCCGACTCGGCCCCTTCGCAGGCAAGCCCGCGAAGGGGCCAGAACTGGCGACACCAAAAAACCGCCCGATCTGTTTAGGATCGGGCGGTTTTTTTTACGCCTGGGGTTCAGTCAGGTGGGTAAAGGGGCTGCGTTTACTGCTGTGGATACTCTTGACCCGGAATCGCCTTGAGGTTGACCTCGACGCGACGGTTCTGTGCCCGGCCATTGGCATCGGCATTGCTGGCAACCGGGCTATCCGGGCCGGCGCCACGCGCCGACAGGTTGGCACCACTGACACCTTGGGACGTCAGGTAAGTCGCCACGCTCTGCGCACGACGCTGGGACAGGTCCATGTTGTGCTGACGGCTGCCGGTGCTGTCGGTGTAGCCAACGATTTCGATCTGGTTCTGGTTGAACTCTTTGAGCGACCCGGCCAGGTTGTTCAGTGGCTGATAGAAGCTGGAAGCGATGTTCGCCGAATCGGTGGCGAACGTGATGTTGCCCGGCATGATCAGCTTGATCTGATCGCCCTGGCGCTGCACTTCAACACCGGTGTTGGCCATGCTGGCGCGCAGCTTTTTCTCTTGCTGGTCGGCGTAGTAACCGTAACCGGCTGCCGAAGCACCCACTACGGCGGCGCCGATCAGCGCACCCTTGCCACGGTTATCGTGGTTGATGGCGGCACCGGCCAACGCCCCCGCCAGAGCGCCGAGGCCGCCGTACTTGGCGGTTTTGCTCATGCCCGTGGAACCACCGTCGGCCTGCCCCTGGCTGCTGTCATATGGGTTGGGCGAGGCGCAGCCTGACAGCAAGGCCACAGCTGTAGCGACAATAATCAAACGCTGCTTGGTGAACATGAAGAGCTCCTACTTTTTGCATTCTGGGATGCAACGGGACTTAGGCATTGGTTCTTTGCGGGCGTTGGATCATTTCGGGCGCAGAAAATTCCGTCGCCCCCCTTAAGCCCGCACAAAAGGGTTGTCGCGCATTTCATCACCCAGACGCGTATCCGGACCATGACCGGTCACCACCGTTGCGTCCTCATCAAGGGTGTACAGGCGCTGTTTGATCGACCGCACGATGGTCGCCTGATCGCCACCCCACAAATCCGTGCGCCCTACCCCGCGACGAAACAACGTGTCACCGGCAATCAGCAGCTTAGCCTCTGAAAACCAAAAGCTCATGGAACCCGGCGTATGACCTGGCGTGTGCAACGCCACGCCGCAACCGCAGGCGAGTTCTTCATCGTCGGCCAACCAGCGATCCGGCGATGGAACCGGCGTGTACGGCACACCGAACATCTGGCATTGCATCTCCAGATTGTCCCAGAGGAACTGATCCTCTTTGTGCAAGTGCAGGGTCGCGCCGGTTTTCTCCTTCAACTGACCGGAGGCCAGGAAGTGATCGAGGTGCGCATGGGTATGGATGATGCTGACAACCTTCAGGCCCAGGGCATCGAGCCGGGCGAGGATCAATTCGTGATTGCCGCCCGGATCGACCACGATGGCCTTCTTCGTCACCGGATCGCCGATGATCGTGCAGTTGCACTGCAACGGGCCTACGGGGAAGGTTTCGCGGATGAGGGTCGGTTGTTGGGACATCGGGGCATGCTCGATAAAAACGGGGACGGGGGATTTTCGCACACAATTGCGTCCAGCCATTGACCGCCTGTGTATCGTCACACTACGTCAGCCCAACACTCCCAATGCCTTGGCCCTCGCCACCGCCTGCGTGCGCCGCTCAACCCCGAGCTTGCTGTTGATGTGGCTGGCGTGGGTTTTCACCGTGTGCAGGGAAATGAACAGCTGATCGCTGATTTCCTGGTTCGAGCAGCCTTGGGCAATGAGTTTCAGAACCGACAGTTCGCGGGAACTGAGTTGCTCGCAGGCTTGTGAGGGCTCTGGAGCAAGGCGTGCAGCGATAACGGGGAGTCGCTCCGACAGGCTCTGCGATACCGTCGCTTTCGCGCAGTTCTGCAGTTGCTCGCGAAGCCAGTCAGGGCATTTGTTCAACAAGCCATCAAAAGGCTGCAGCGCGCCGCCACTGGCCGCTTCAAGGGCCTGAGCGAAGGACTGCCGGGCTTCAGGCTCGCGGTTGTGCGCAAGGAGCAGTTCGGTTTTTTGTGTCAGCGCCATCACACTGAGCAACTGCCGACCGGTTTGCTGACCATGCTCGAGTAACGCATTCAATCGCCCTTCGGCCAGCATCGGCTGCGCCTGAATGACCTCAAGCAAGGCCTGCTGCAACTCGATATGCAGTGGCAGTTGCGGATGGAATTCCGGCGGTGCCGCAGGCGTTTCGCCGTTGTAGGTCTGGCCCAGTCGTGCGAGCCAGGCTTCCGCCAGATCGGTGCGTCCCTGGGCCAGCCAGAGTTCGCATTTGACCAGGGTGATCATCGCCAGGTAGTAAATCGGCGGGACGTCCCAGATGTGCATCAACCGTTCGGCTTCGGCGAGTTCGGCAAAGGCCTTGGCGAACTCGCCGCTGCTGCCTTCGAGCCGGGCGATCACGCAGTGGCCTATCAGGACACTGATGTCGCGACAGGCGCGGGCCTCAGTCAAGCCGGCCTGCAAACGCAGCCGCGCAGTCTGTGGTTGCAGGCGCAGGGCCAGCAGAAATCCTTCGTACAAGGTCAATCGAGCGCGCACAGCATACAGCCGTTGCGGCGACAACCCTTGCAGGCGTTGCAGTCCCTGACGGACTTCGTCCAGCGAACGCAGGATTTCCCCTCGCGCCTGCAACACGCGCGCCCGGTCGTAATGGGCCAGCGCTTCGAACAACGGATTACCCACCCGTTGCGCCAGTTCAAGCGAGTCGCGGTTCAAACCACGGGCACGCCACAAGTCGCCGTCGGCAATGGCCAGGTTGGAAAGGGTCGAGAGACACATCAGGCGCTGGCCGTAACGTTTCGATGGCAGGCTTTCCAGCGCTTCGGTGCAATACAGCAGCGTCAATTCGCGGTTGCCGCGCCCGCGGGCAATGATCCCGCTCAAGGCCAGCCATTGCGCCAGCATGGATTTCTGCGCTGTGGCCGACGGCGCCGGCAGGAAGCGGCTCAGATGATTGGCCAACTCTTCGGCGGCGTCGAGCTGACAGGCCAGCCCCAGGGCCCAGCTATACAGCACGATCAACCGTGGCGTGCTGATCAGCAGGCTGTCGGGCAAGTCCATTTTCCAGCGCAGCAACATGCCGACATTCTGTTCCGCCAGCAATTGCTCTTCCGAAAGGTTCTGCACCAGGTTGGCCGCGACATCCAGATGCCCGGCGCGCAACGCCTGCTCCACCGCCTCATCGAGCAGGCCCTGGGCATTGAACCAGCGACACGCGCGCAGATGCAGGCTGGCCGCCGGCACCATCGCCTGTGAGGTTGGCCGGGTGCGCAGCAAGTCGGAAAACAGATGGTGATAGCGGTACCAGTGGCCATGCTCGTCCAACGGTACGAGGAACACTTGGTGCGCAAGCAGAAAACGCAGGATCTCGGCACTGTCATGCGCTTCGCGAACGGCATCGCACAGCTCGCTGCAAAAACGCTCTTGAGGGGCCGTGTCATAAAGGAACGACTGCACCTCGGCGGGCAGACAATCGATGACTTCTTCGAGCAGGTAATCGCGAATCAGCCCTTCCCCACCGTGCAAGGACTGGGGTAATGCACCGTCGGCCCCCGCTTCGGAAGCCGCCAGCAACCAGAAACGCAAGCCGGCAACCCAGCCTTCACTGCGCTGGATCAGGTTTTCCAGTGCCTCGCCACGCAACGAACTGCTGTGCCGATCGAGCAGGGTCAAGGCTTCGTCGTGGGTCAGGCGCAGATCCTGCTCATGCAACTCAAGCAATTGTCGCGACAACCGCAGCCGTGCCAGATGCCAGTCCGGACGCTGGCGACTGGTGACCATCACCAGCAAGCCGTCTGGAAGGTGATTGAGGAAAAACTGCAGGCAACGATCGAGCACCGGACCCTGGGCCAGATGATAGTCATCGAGGACCAGCAGCAATGGCGCTGTCGGCAACAGGTGCACGGCCAACTCATCGAGCAAACCGTCCAGCCATTCTTCAAAAGCAAACGGCTGATGCCGCTGACGCATTTTCAGCAGCCCCAGAGACTGGCGGCCCAACTGCGGAAAAAAGTCCTGAAGGCCTTCGAGCAATCGCTCCAGAAAACGGCCTGGATCGTTGTCCCGCGGACTCAAGCCCAGCCAGAGACTTTGCCAATGCGCCGGCAGCCCCTGACAGAACTCCACAGCCAATGAGCTCTTGCCAAACCCCGCCGGTGCGCTGACCAGCAGCAGCCGGCCACCGAGACCGGCACTGAGGCGCTCGCATAAACGAGGCCGCAGCACATGGCCGTCGGGCAGCGGAGGCCGATAAAAACGCCCGTCCAATGTTGCGACGGTAACGCTTGCATGGCCCGGGAGTGGGGACAGATCAGTCATGGCCGGCTCTTGTTTGAAATGCTGTTGGCGGCGTTGCAGATGTCCGCAGACTAGCGGTAAACGAAGAGGTAATGAAGGTTATTGCTACAAATGGCTACAAAAAGTCTACGAACAAAAAAAGCCCCGAACCAGTCGGGGCTTCTTTCGAGGATGCGGCCTCTGTTCAGTTCAGGTTAACGAACCCCGGTCTGACGCAATGCCGCCGGTGTAAAGTCGCTGGTGGTGGCAGTGAAACCGAAGTTATACGCCGATTTCTCTTCGTTCTTCATACCCAGTGCCAGGTAACGGCCGGACTGCAGGTCGTACAGGGTTTCCAGGGTGTACCACGGCACTTGAACGTTGTAGTAGTTCTGGGAGTGAGCTTCCGCCACACGCCAGAGTTGATTGCGACCGTCGTAGTGATCGATCACCGCGGCTTGCCAGGTGTCTTCGTCGATGTAGAAGTCACGCTTGGCGTAGATGTGACGCTGACCTTCCTTCAGGGTTGCGACCACATGCCAGACCCGGCGCAGCTCGTAACGAGCCAGGTCCTGGTTGATGTGACCGGCCTTGATGATGTCGGCGTACTTCAGCTTCGGATCGTCGAGCTTGTAGCTGTCGGAGGCGATGTACATCTCTTTCTTGCCTTCGAGCTTCCAGTCGTAACGATCCGGTGCACCGTTGTACATGTCCAGGTTGTCGGAGGTGCGCAGGCCGTCCGCCGCGGTACCCGGCCCGTCATAAGACACTTGCGGAGCACGACGCACACGACGCTGACCGGCGTTGTAGACCCACGCCGAACGTGGTTCCGCCACCTGATCGAGGGTTTCGTGCACCAGCAGCACACCACCGGCCAGACGTGCAGGCGCGGTCACTTCCTGCTTGAAGTAGAACAGGATGTTGCCCGGGTTCGCCGGATCGAAATCCTTCATCTTGTCGCGAAATACGAACTGATCCTGGAAGTACACCAGGCTGTACGAGCCATTCGGCTGCGGAGTGGCCTGGGTCACCAGACGAGTCACGCTGCCACCGCGATAACGGGTGATGTGGTTCCAGATAACCTCAACGCCGCTCTTTGGAATTGGGAACGGTACGGCTGTCTCGAAGTTTTTCAGCCCGTTGCCGCCGGACACCAGCTCAGTGGCGGTGGCGTTTTTCTTGATGGAAGCGAACACGTCATCCGGCACGGTCGCGCCGCGATGGGACGGGTAAACCGGCATCTTGAAGGTTTCCGGGTAACGCTTGAACATCGCGTACTGGCCTGGAGCAAGCTTGTCCTTGTACTGATCGACGTTCTGCGCCGTGATGGTGAACAGCGGTTTTTCACTGGCGAACGGGTCGGACAGGAAACCTTTGGCATCGGCGGTGCCGGCGTTCTTCGCCATCGGCTTCCAGGCTGGAATCGAACCGTCAGCATTGCCCGCCATCTCGGCGCCCATTGGCGTCAGGCTCTTGCCCAGCTTGTCCGCTTCGGCCGCAGGGACCGCTGCCATCACGCTGGTCGCCAGCAGCGTAAGCCCCAGAAATCCGGCGTGGAACAGACTCTTTGTTGTTTTCATAGGTGTGTTCGTCCTGAAAATGCAGTGCTTAGAAGTTCACGCCGAAGCTGAGCGCAACGAAATCGCGGTCATCCACGGTGGTGTACTTGCCGTCAAAGAAGTTGGTGTAGGCCAGGGACGCGGTGTAGGTGTTCTGGTACTCGGCATCGAGACCCAGGCTGACCGCTTTGCGACCTTCCTCGAAGTTGCCGCCAGGGCCAGGCGAGTAACCGTCGACGTCATGGGACCAGGCGATGTTCGGCTTGAAGTTCACACCGGCGATGACGTCGTTGTATTCCCAGATGGCACGAGCGCGATAACCCCAGGAGTCTGTGGTGGTGAAACCATCGTTTTCGCAGTAGCGGTTGACGTTGTTTTGCGGACCGCCTGCCAGGGTCGAAGCGTTCAATGCCTGGCACTGACCGTTTGGCAATGGACCTGGGCCGTAGCTCGGGTCACGCCCGTAACGGGCTTTCGAAGTGCTTTCCAGGCCGCCGACGTGAGTCCAGCCAACCTCGCCCACCAACGTCAGTCGCTCGGCACCCATCACCTGATCGAAGAAGTGAGTGAAGGTTGTCTGCAGTTGAGACACTTCCTTGCGACGATAGCCATGCTGATCCGCACCAGGCTGCCCTTGCAGCACGGAAACGCTAGGGTTCAGTGGCGTCAGGCCGGAAAAGAGGATGTCGGTGGTGTTGAGCTGTACCGGTGCGTTCGGACGGTAGCTGAACTCGCCACTCCAGGCGGTGCCGGTAGGCAACGTGGTGGAGAAGCTCAGGCCATAAAGCCGAATGTCTTCCGGGTATTCGATGAAGTAGCTGGAGTTACCCGCCACCACCAATGGCAGGGTTTGCGCCGCCAGTCCGTTCGCGCCCCCCACGATGCCAGCTGCGGTTCCCAGCGGAATACCTGTGCCAACCAGTGCGCCAGTCAGAGCGCCACCCAGTGCCTGTGCGTTATAGGCGCTCGCCGGAGCCCCCTTGCCGCTGAAAATCGGCGCACGGCTGTGGTAGTTCATCATGTAGGCACCGAATTCGGTGTCCAGCGGCTCGAACATGTACTTGAAGGACACGCCGAACTGGCCACTGTCACGCGCATCGCGATCCGGACCACGACGAACGATCGCGCCTTCGTCCGGGTTACCCCAGTTCACGCCCCTGGCAGCCAGCGTGTTGAGGACCGCGTTGCGCGAGGCGGCTGGCAAACGAGCGGCCGCCAACGAGTTGTTGAGCCCGTTACGGGTCCGCAGCACGGCCAGGTTGTTATCGCAGCCATCGGAAATCACGTCCGGTTGCGAGAAGAACGTACCGCAGTTGTCGGTAACGGTCTGGTCCCATTCCAGTTGATAGAACGCTTCCGTGGAAAGGTTCTCGGTCAGGCTCTGGGACACGTAGAACATGTTGACCGGGATCAGGCCTTCCTTGATCTCGGCACCTGGACGGCGGAACGCGGAAACGTCGATCGGGTTGATCGAGTTGATGCCGCCGCCGATGAACGTACTCTCGCCCCAGCTGACCACTTGTTTGCCCAGACGCACGGAACCCGGCTGATCGGCAACCGAGTAGTTGTGGTAGACGAAGGCGTCGAGAATTTGCCCGCCGGAGGACTTGGCGCCTTCCTTGCGGTTGTTGTCGCTGATGTCCTTGAACGGACGGTCTTCGTCCTTGAGTTCGAAGTCATACCAGTATTTGCCCCGGACGAAGATGCCGGTGTCGCCGTATTTCAATTCAAGGTCATGGATGCCTTTGAAGATCTTCGAGAAGGTTTCCCCGCTCTTGAAGTTCAAGTGGCCGTCATCGGAGGTCTGGGACAGGCCACGGCCACCGTTGTTGACGCCGATGAGGTTCTTGTTGGCACTCTCGGTAGACCAACTGGCACCAATCGACAGGGATGAGTCGAACTGACCTTCGATTTCACCAACGTTGAAACTGACGCCGAATGCGGGCCCGGCGAGCGAAGAGGCAAGACTGACAGCCAGAGGCAGTTTTGCCCGGCGCCAGAACTGGTTTACTGATGTCATCGACGCTACTCCATGTGCATTATTGTTATGGCATTGAGTACTTTTAAAAACGCTGTGGTTGACCGGAAGCCAAGGCATTCCGAATTCACTCCAAAGTTGCATCGCCCCGTTTTGTGCGTGTGCCCCGTTCTTAAAAATCCTTGAGCGGACTATAGCCAGCAGGTAGTACTGCTTGATCCCTCTAAAGTGTGATTTGCAGCTGCCGGCCACTCTGGAACAGTCCTTTCGCCAAGCCGACACCTGTCGGCACGGCAAGGATGGCTGAAAATTCGGATTTCACAAGCCAAGCGCTTGCTTGGTGGGGCTGGCGTGCCATTTCGGGCACGCCGGAAGACGCTTAAAGCGTCGAGAGGAAGGTGCTGTTGTTGGCTTGCCACTCAGTGATGTCGAGGCGAATCCGCTTCTTGTCGAGTTTGCCGACACTGGTCTTGGGAATTTCAGTAACAAGGGCGATCTGGCTCGGGATGGCCCACTTGCTCAGGTGCCCCAGTTCCACAAATGGCTTGAGGTGCTCCTTGAGTTCCCTGGCCCCGATTACATGGCCCTCGCGGATCACCAGCAAGGCAAACGGGCGCTCGCCCCACTGCGGATCGGCAATGCCCACCACTGCTACTTCGCGTACCGCTGCATGGCGACTGATCAGGTCTTCCAGGTCCAGGGAGGAAATCCATTCGCCGCCGGTCTTGATCACGTCCTTGATCCGGTCGCGAATGTCGATCACGCCCATGCTGTCCAGCGTCGCCACATCACCGGTGTGCAGCCAGCCACCGGCCCAGAGCTCGGCTCCCTTTTGCGGCTCATTGAAATAGCCTTCGGTGAGCCACGGCGCACGCAGCACCAGTTCACCCTGGGTCTCGCCATCGGCGGGCAGGAAGTTACCGTCGGTGTCGACAATGGCCGCTTCCACCAAAGGCCCCGGCACGCCGGCCTTGATCCGGTACGTGGTGCGTTCGTCTTCGGTGCCCGCCATCAGCTCATCGTTGAGGTGCGCGCAGGAAACCAGCGGGCCGGTTTCCGACATGCCGTACGCGGCGGTCAACTGAATGCCTTTGGCTTTGGCGGCTTCGTACAACGCACGATTCAATGCACTGCCGCCGATCACGATTTTCCAGCCGCCGAAGTCGGTGCCTTGCGCTGCCTTGGCGTTGAGAACCATCTGCAGGATGGTCGGTACGCAATGCGAGAAGGTGACCTTTTCCTTGCGCCACAGCTCCACCAGGTATTCGGGATCGTAGCGCCCCGGATAAACCTGTTTGAGCCCGAGCATGGTCGCCACATACGGCAAGCCCCAGGCGTGCACATGGAACATCGGGGTGATCGGCATGTACACGTCGTTGGTGCCCAACAGCCGCACGCTGTCGATGGCACCCATGATGGTCGACACGCCCATGGTGTGCAGCACCAGCTGCCGATGGGTGAAGTACACGCCTTTGGGATTGCCGGTGGTGCCGGTGGTATAGAAGGTGGTCGCGACCGAGTTTTCGTCGAAATCCTGGAAGTCGTACTGCGTGCTTGCGGCCGCCAGCAACTGCTCGTATTCACCGACAAGGTTCGGCAGGTCGGCGGTTTTTTCCGGCAAGTCGGTCAGCAGCAGGGTTTTCTCGACGGTGGTCAGGTGCCCGGCAATCGCGTTGTACAGCCCGACGAATTCGCTGTTGACCAGCACGAAGCGGTCCTCGGCGTGATTCATGGTGTAGAGGATCTGTTCCGGCGACAGGCGCACGTTGATGGTGTGGATCACCGCGCCGATCATCGGAATGGCAAACATGCATTCCAGATAACGATGGCTGTCCCAGTCCATCACCGCCACGGTATCGCCGGCCTTGACGCCGGCCGCCGTCAGCACGTTGGCCAGGCGTGCGACCCGTTCGATCAGGGTCGGATAGCTGTAGCGCAATTGATCGCGGTAAATGATCTCGCGGGTTTTCTCATAGCGCGCGCCGGACATCAGCAGCCGTTTGATCAGCAGCGGATACTGGTAAGCGCCTTCGGCTGGGGGGATAACGCGAGTCTGCAACATAAGAATCCCTTTTCTGACTGCACGGTCGTGGCTGAAAGTAAGCACTCTAGTGCCCTTCCATGACAACCAAATCAGCCGAAGGAATGATTTGCAACATTCAGCAAATGCTAGCGTTGCGCCAGCATTTAACAGCTATCCAGACCTGTAGGAGCCGGCTTGCTGGCGATGGTCTTGCAGGCGCCGCAACCTTTCCAGAATAGATGCGTCATCGTTAAAGACCTTCGCCGGCAAGCTGGCTCCTACAAGATCAATGCATCTCGGTAAACGCGAGTTTCACACCGATGGCAATCAGCACGGCGCCCATGGTCCGGTCGAACCAGTGGCCCATGCGGGCGAAACCGGCACGTACGCGCTGCTGGCTGAACAGCATCGCCACCAGACAGAACCAGAAAGCCGTCGCCGCCGCCAGGTAAACCCCGTAACCGGCCTGCACCGCCAATGGCGTATGCGGATTGATCACCACGGTGAACAACGACAGGAAGAACAGCGTGGCTTTCGGGTTCAGACCGTTGGTCACGAAACCCGAGGTGAAGGCGCCGCGAGCGGTGCGCTCACCCGCCTCCTTGTGCAGATCGTCAGTCACCGGTTTGGCCGGTTGCGCGCGCAGGGCCTTGAAACCGATGTACAGCAGATACGCGGCGGCCGCCCATTTCAAGGCGTTGAACAGCACGATCGACTGGGACACGATCAGGCCGATACCGAGCAGCGAATAGCCAACGTGCAGGAAAATCGCCGTACCGACACCCATCGCCGTCCAGGTGCCGGCGCGACGACCGTGGGTCACGCTCTCACGCACCACCACGGCGAAATCCGGGCCGGGGCTGGCGACGGCCAGCAAGTGAATCAGGGCAACGGTCAAGAACTCTGTCCAGTACATGGGGGCTCCTCTGGTGGCTGAACGGTCGAATTATCACTTCCAGGCTGACATCGCCCCTGTGGGAGCGGGCTTGCTCGCGAAGGCGGGGAGTCAGACAACATCAATGTCGACTGACACAACGCCTTCGCGAGCAAGCCCGCTCCCACAAGGTTCGGCGCAGACCTGGCATTGCGTAACGATTTGTTTCATCTGGTAGGCTCGGCAGATTACGCCTTCAGTTCAATGCACAAAAGGTACAGTTGATGACGAACTCTCGCCGCGCCGTTTTCCTCGACCATCCCTCGCTGGACCTCGGCGATCTCGACCTCAGTCCATTGCGCGCCTGCTTCGATGATTTGCAACTGTTTGCGCAGACCACGCAGGATCAAGTGATCGAACGCCTCAAGGGCGCCACCGTCGCCATCAGCAACAAAATCCTGATCGACGCCGCCGCCATCGCCGCCAGCCCCGAGTTGAAGCTGATCCTGATCACCGCCACCGGCACCAATAACGTCGATCTCGCCGCCGCCCGCGCCCATGGCGTGACCGTCTGCAACTGCCAGGGTTACGGCACGCCATCGGTGGCGCAGCACACAATCATGCTGCTGCTGAACCTGGCGACGCGCCTCGCCGATTATCAGAAAGCCGTCGGTGAAGGTCGCTGGCAACAGGCGAAACAGTTCTGCCTGCTGGACTACCCGATCGTCGAACTGGAAGGCAAAACCCTCGGTTTGCTCGGTCATGGCGAACTGGGCGGCGCAGTCGCACGACTGGCCGAAGCCTTTGGCATGCGCGTGCTGCTCGGACAGATTCCGGGGCGCCCCGCCCGACCGGACCGTTTGCCGCTGGATGAACTGCTGCCGCAAATCGACGCGCTGACATTGCACTGCCCGCTCAACGAACACACTCGCCACTTCATCGGTGCCCGCGAACTGTCCTCGATGAAACCCGGCGCTTTTGTGGTCAACACCGCCCGTGGCGGCCTGATTGATGAACAGGCGCTGGCCGACGCCTTGCGTAGCGGCCACCTCGGCGGTGCGGCCACCGACGTGTTGAGCGTCGAACCGCCGAGCGCCGGCAACCCGTTGCTCGCCGCCGACATTCCACGCCTGATCGTTACGCCGCACAACGCCTGGGGCAGTCGCGAGGCGCGGCAGCGGATCGTTGGCCAATTGACCGAAAACGCGCTGGGATACTTCAGCGGTAAGGCGCTGCGGGTCGTCAGTTGATAAACTGCGGCACTTTTTTTCAAGGAGCAGAGTATGGATCCGCGCAGTGAAGTACTGCTTCGTCAGGCCGAGTTATTCCAGGGCTCGGTGCTGCTGGCCGGTTTGCCCGCCGATGATTTGCTCGGGCGCCTGCCCGACGCCCACGGCTGGTGCTGGCACGCCGGCGATCAGGCCGCGCTGGATGCCCGCTTCACCGAGCGCAGCCATTTTGGCGTGACTGCGCCCGAGCGCGAATTCGACACCGCCGTGGTGTTTCTGCCCAAATCCAAGGACCTCACCGATTACATCCTCAACGCCCTCGCCTCGCGCCTGGCCGGACGCGAGTTGTACCTGGTAGGTGAAAAACGCAGCGGCATCGAAGGCGCGGCCAAACAACTGAACCCGTTTGGCAAACCGCGCAAGCTCGACAGTGCGCGTCATTGCCAGCTGTGGATGGTCACCGTAGCCGATGCGCCGCAAGCCAAATCCCTGGAAAGCCTAGCCCAGACCTACGAATTGCCGCTGGCCGAAGGGCCACTGAAAGTCATCAGCCTGCCGGGGGTTTTCAGCCACGGTCGGCTGGATCGCGGCAGCGCGCTGTTGCTGGAGCACCTGGACAAATTGCCAAGCGGCCATTTGCTGGACTTCGGTTGCGGCGCCGGTGTTTTGGGCGCGGCGGTCAAACGTCGTTATCCGCACAATCAGGTCACGCTGCTCGACGTGGATGCGTTTGCCGCCGCCAGCAGTCGCTTGACCCTGGCTGCCAACGGTCTGGAAGCCGAGGTGATTACCGGTGACGGCATCGATGCCGCGCCGATGGGTTTGAGCGCGATTCTGAGCAACCCGCCGTTCCATGTCGGCGTGCACACCGATTACTTCGCCACAGAGAACTTGTTGCGAAAAGCTGCCAAACATCTGAAAAACGGTGGCGAACTGCGGCTGGTCGCGAACAGCTTCCTGAAGTACCAGCCGCTGATCGAAGAGCACCTCGGCGTCTGCGCGATCAAGGCTGAAGGTCAGGGTTTCCGAATCTACCGGGCCAAACGCGGTTAGCAATTTGTACTT
>Ga0255334_1001145_pt1 | contig 13639 bp, 9 predicted proteins | sample EtOH5_35cm_T3_12_FD_202080 | JGI IMG/M metagenome (GOLD analysis project Ga0255334, IMG submission 202080) | Sandy soil microbial communities from University of British Columbia, Vancouver, Canada - EtOH5_35cm_T3_129 | ecosystem: Engineered > Artificial ecosystem > Sand microcosm > Unclassified ...
CGCGCATCATTGACGTAGCGGTTGTTGGAACAGCCGATCGTCAGCCCGAAGCCCTGCGGATAGCCGGCCTCGGCCAGCAGCCGGCGGGCGGCCGGCAGGTCCGGGCGGGGTGCGGGCAGATCGGGGTCCCAGGCGCCAAAGCCTTCCGGCACCAGCTGGCCGGTCGGGACCGCCTGCCCGTCCATGGCCCGCGACACCAGCGCGTTGCGGTCCAGCGCCAGGGACAGCGCCTGCCGCACCTTCAGCTCGCGCAGCGGGTTGCGGTCCAGCGGCTGGCCATCGGTATCGGTCAGCAGCGCCACGCGCTCCGGCCCGACCAGCGGCAGCAGGAACATGATGCGGTCGGAGGTGTGCTTGAACACCGAGACCCGGTCGTCATGTTCCAGCCGCCCGGCATCGGCGGGGGAGACATCCTCGACCAGATCGACATCGCCCGACAGCAAGGCGGCGAGGCGGGAGGCGTCGTTGGACATCACCTTGACCTCGACCCGTTCCCAGGGGGCGCGGCCGCCGTGCCAGCTCTCGTTGCGGGCCAAGGTCATGCCCTCGGCGCCGCGATAGGCGACGAGGCGGAAGGGACCGGTGCCGATGGCGGCGCGGCCGGCGTTGAAATCGGCGGTGGTGGCACCCTCCGCGGCCTTGGCCGAGACGATGAAGACGTTGGTCAGTTGTCCCGGCAGCGTCGGGTTGGGCCCGTCGGTGGTCAGGCGGATGGTGTAGGGGTCCACGACCTCGACGCCGGTGATGGTGCGCAGGTTCGGTGTATAGGGGCCGGGGTTGTTCGGCACATTCGGGATGCGGGCGAGCGAGAAGGCGACATCGGCGGCGGTGAAGGGGCTGCCGTCCTGGAACACGACGTTATGCGCCAGATGCAGGACCCAGGCGTGGTCGCCATCGGCTTCCCAGGATTCGGCCAGACCCGGCACCCAGCGGCTTTCCGGATCGCGGCCGATCAGGCTGTCGTAGATGTGCCGCGCGGCGGCCATGTTGGGCCCAAGGAACAGGAAATGCGGATCGACGCCGAAGGTCGACTGCATCGCCATCGTCAGCGTCTGGGCGGCGGCGAGCTGCGGCAGCAAGCCTAGGACAAGAACAAGGATTCGCAGCAGGCGCATGCAATCATCTCCGGTGCCCGGGCAAGCTCCGGTGCGGGCGGAAGGCTGTCAACCGGTCCCCAGGCAACCAGGCCTCAGGGACGGCAGAGCTCCTGGGGCGCGGTTTCGGGGCGCGGCAGCCATCCCTCTGCCCCCGGCGCAAAGATCGGGGTGGCGAAGGCGGCGCAGACCGGGATGTCCTCCGGCCAAGCCGCACGCCAGCGGTCGCCCTGGATCATCGCGACATTCAGCGCGACCGGCCGCACCCCCACCGCCGCCAGCAGCGCGACGCCGGCCGCGGCCGAGGTCCCGGTCGAAAGCACGTCATCGACCAGCAGCACCCGCCGCCCCGCCAGCCGCGGCAGCAGGTTCGGATCCAGCCACATGGCGCGCGAGGCCGGGCTGGTGGAGGAGGCGGCGGGCACCGACAGCGCCTCCTCGTACCAGGTTTTCCGCGACCAGCCGGGCGCCACCCAGTTGGTGTGGCCAAGGCCTTCGGCGACCAGCGGCGCCAGGGTCTGGCCGAGGGTGGGCAGCCCGACCACCACCTCGGCCGCATGGCGGCGGGCGACCGCGGTCATCCAGCCGGACAGGGCGCGGACCACGGCAAAGGAGGCCTGGTTCACCAGCAACCCGGCGACGGCATGGTCCCGCCGGTCACGCAGCGGCAGGTCCAGCCAGGACCCGTCCGGCATCGGCGCGGGGTAGACACCGCGATAACCCGCCCCGGCCGGGGCGGCATGAGAGAAGCTCTGCCAGGGGATGCTCATGCCCGAGGATAGGCATGCGGTGCCGGCGGCGACAGCCACCCCCCTCCCAATCGCTCCCCGCCCATGTCAAACAGGGGGGCCATGCTGACCATCCCCGCCTCCCGCCTCAACGCCTATACTGGCAGCCCGATCGATCGCGTCAGCAACCGGCGCGACGATGCGGATTTCGTCGCGGCGGCGCTCGTCGACCCGGCTGCGCTCTATGCGCCGGTCTGGCGCAGCCGCAGCCTGATGCGCGGCGTTGCCGAGGGCGCGCCCGAGGCACTGTTCCTGTCGTCGGCGGCCGCCGAGGCGCTGCGCCTGGCGGGCGGGCCCTGGGCGCTGCTCGGGCTCTGGGACGGGCGGCCGGTCTTCGCTATCGATTGTTCGGCGGCCGAGGATCCGCTGCCGCTGCTGCCGGATTCGATCGGCAGCTTCACCGATCTGCGCACCGTCGCCGGCGCGCTGCCGGCCGGCGAGGCCGCGGTGCTGGCCCATGCCCGCGGGCTGATGCATTGGCGCACGCGGCACCGGTTCTGCGGGGCCTGCGGCAGCGTCTGCGAACCGCGCAACGCCGGAAACGCCATGACCTGCACCGGCTGCGGGGCCCAGCATTTTCCGCGCACCGATCCTGCCGTCATCATGCTGGTGGTGCGCGGCGACCGCTGTCTGCTCGGCCATTCGCCGCGCTTCCCCAATGTCGCAATGTATTCGACGCTGGCCGGCTTCGTGGAGCCGGGCGAAAGCCTGGAAGAAGCGGTGCGCCGGGAAGTCGGCGAGGAAGCCGGCATCGAGGTCGGCGCCGTCCATTACCATTCGAGCCAGCCCTGGCCTTTCCCGGCCAGCATCATGCTGGGTTTTTACGCGCAGGGGCTCTCCGACACCGTGACCATCGATCCCGAGGAACTGCTGGATGCGCGCTGGTTCTCCCGCGCCGAACTCGCCGATCCGGAAGCGCATGGCTTCAGCCTGCCGCGGGTGGACAGCATCGCCCGGCGTCTCATCGAGGATTGGTTGGCCACATCATGATGCGCGCGACCATTCTCGTCGGCCTGGGGCTTCTTGCCGGTTGCAGCTCTGCCCCGCCCGCTCGCCCCGATCCGCCGGGCTGGGGGCCCTGCCGGGCAGAGGCGCGGAATGATCCGGCCGTCCTGGCGCTGCGCCAGCAGTGGAACCCGAACAATGTAAACAACGAGGCGAGGATCCGGCGCGAAGCCGCCGAGGCGGAAAACCGCGCCCTTCGCGCCTGTCTGCAACGCGAGGGCATTTCGAACTCGGGCGGGGTGGAGCCGGTGCGCCGCCCCCGCTTGCTCGGGTACTGATCCGCCACCGAGCTTGCGCCGGGGGCGGCGGGCGCAAAGGATGGGGCAACCGATCTGGGGAGCAACCGTCATGCCCGACGCCGATAGCGGAACCCGCGCGGAGTTGTTCCGGGCCGCCGAACAGGCGCTGACCCGGCTCGCCCCCGACCTGCCCGCCGATGCCGCGCTGCTGCTGCGCCGGCTCTACGCCTCCGTCCCAACGGCCGAGCTGGCGCAGCTGCCGCCTGACCAGCCGGCGGCGGCCGCCGCCTCGCTCTATGCCTTTGCCGCCGAACGCCCGCCGGGCGGGGCCGCGCGGGTGCGGCTGCTGGCACCCGGGGCCGGTCGCGGCGCCTCGGCGGTGGCCGAGATTGTCGCCGATGACATGCCCTTCCTGGTCGACAGCACGCTGGGCGCGCTGACCCGGCAGGGGCGGGTGGTGCGCCGGCTGCTGCATCCGGTGCTGGGTGCCAGCCGCGACGCCGAGGGGCGGCTGCTGGCCCTCGGCGCGCCAGAAGCCCCGCACGAAAGCATGATGCGGATCGAGATCGCCCCCTCCGGCCGCACCGACTGGGCGGAGACCGAGGCGGCGCTGGTCCGCGCCCTGGCCGATGTCCGGCTCGCGGTCGCCGATTTCCCCGCCACCCTCGCCCTGTTGCGCGGGGCCGCGGCGGAGATCCGCGCTGCGCCCCAGGACGCCGATGAAGCGACCGCCATGCTGGACTGGCTGGCCGAGGAGAATTTCGTGCTGATCGGCCACCGCCGGCTGGAGCTTGGCGCCGATGGCAGCATCACCACGGCCGAGCCGGGGCTCGGCCTGTTGCGCGACCCTGGCGTGCCGGTCTTCGATGCGCTGCGTGACCTTTCGGCGGTGCCGCCCGCGGTGGTGGCGGGCTTCGCGGCCCCGGTGCCGCTGACAGTGGCCAAGGCCAATCTGCGTTCCACCGTGCATCGGCCGCAGCACGCCGATGTCGTCACCACGCGGATCTTCGGCCCGGATGGGCGGGTGGTGGCGGTCAGGCTCTTCGTCGGGCTCTTCGCCGCCGATGCCTATAACCGCAACCCGCGCTCGATCCCGCTGCTGCGGCGCAAGGTCGAACGCATCCTGGAAATGGCGGGTGTCGAGCCGGGCAGCCACGATGGGCGGGCGCTGCGCAACATCCTCGACACCTGGCCGCGCGACGAGCTGGTGCAGGCCACGGCGGCCGAGGTGCTGGAAGGCGCGCGGGTGGCGCTCGACCTCGGCATCCGCCCGCGCACCGCGATCCATGTCCGCCGCGACCCCTTCGGCCGCTTCGCCACCGTCATCGCCTGGTTCCCGCGCGAATCCTTCGATACCCGCACTCGCGAAAGGGTCGGACGGCTGATCGCCGGCGCCTACCAGGGGCGGCTCTCGGCCTCCTATATCGCGCTCGGCGACACGCCGCTGGCGCGCGTCCACTACGTCATCGGCACCGACCCCGAGCATCGCGCCGAGGTCGACCCGGCGGTGCTGGAGGCCGCCGTGGTGCAATCCGCCCGTGGCTTCTCCGAACACCTGGCCGAGGCGCTGGCCACCGAACAGGGCGAGGCCGCCGCCGCCGGGCTGATGCTGCGCTGGCAGGATGCCTTCCCCCCCGCCTATCGCGAAAGCGTGGCCGGCGGCCGCGCCGTCGCCGACATCGCCCTGGCCGAACGTGCGCTGGCCGAGGGCCGTTCGGCCGCCGCCCTGGAACGCAGCCCCGGCGCGCCGGCCCGCCGCCTGACCCTGACCCTGGTCAACCCGGGCGAGGCGCTGCCGCTGGCGGATATGCTGCCGCTGTTCGAAAGCCTGGACCTGCGCGCCATCGAGGAACAGGGCTGGCGCCTGGCCCCGCAGGGCGCGGGCCCGGTGGCGCTGCACCGCTTCCAACTGGAGGTGGTGGCGGCGGAGGCACCGTCCGACCGCTTCCCCGTGTTGCTGGAGGCGCTGGCCGCTCTGCTGGATGGCCGCAGCGAGGCCGATGGCTTCAACCGGCTGGTGCTGCGCGCGGGGCTCGACTGGCGCGAGGCCTGGCTGCTGCGGACCATGGCGCGCTGGCTGAAGCAGGTCGGTTTTGGCGTGGAACAGGCCAGCATCGAGGCGGCGCTGGCGCTGCATCCGATCTGCGCCGATCTGCTGGTGCGCCGCTTCCGCATGCGGCTGGACCCCGCCCTGTCCGGGGACAGCACTGAGTTGGACGCCGAATGGGCCGCGGCGCTGGAGGCGGTGACCGACCCCGATGCCGACCGCATCCTGCAGCGGCTGTCGGTGCTGATCGATGCAGTGCTGCGCACCAACTTCTTCGATGCCAAGCCCTATCTCGCGATCAAGATCGACAGTGCGCTGGCCGGCGAGATGCCGCTGCCGCGCCCCTGGCGGGAGATCTTCATCCATGCGCCGGGCATCGAATGCTGTCATCTGCGTGCCGGCCCGGTCGCGCGCGGCGGCATCCGCTGGTCCGACCGGCGCGAGGATTTCCGCACCGAAATTCTGGGATTGATGAAGGCGCAGCGGCTGAAGAACGTCGTCATCGTGCCGACCGGGGCGAAGGGCGGCTTCGTGCTGAAGGCCCCGCCCGCCGATCGCGCGGCGTTCCAGGCCGCCGGGGTCGCGGCCTATCGCGTGCTGATCAACGGGATGCTGGATCTGACCGACAACATCGGCGAACAGGGCGTCATTCCCGCCTCAGGCAGCCGCAGGCGCGATGGCGACGATCCCTATATCGTCGCCGCCGCCGACAAGGGCACCGCGAGCTTCAGCGACATCGCCAATGGCATCGCGCTGGAGCGCGGCTTCTGGCTCGGCGATGCCTTCGCCTCCGGCGGCAGCCAGGGCTATGATCACAAGGTCATGGGCATCACCGCCAAGGGCGCCTGGGTGATGGTCGCCCGGCACTTTGCCGAGACGGGCCACGACATCCAGGCCATGCCCTTCACCTGCGCCGGCGTCGGCGACATGTCGGGCGATGTGTTCGGCAATGGGCTGCTGGTGTCGCGGCAGACGCGGCTGGTCGCGGCCTTCGACCACCGCCACATCTTTATCGACCCCGACCCCGATCCGGCGACCTCCTACGAGGAACGGGCGCGGCTCTTCGCGCTGCCGCGCTCGTCCTGGACCGATTACGACGCGATGCTGCTCTCGTCGGGTGGCGCCATCCTGCCGCGCAGTGCCAAGACCCTGCCGCTGTCGCCCGAGGCCCAGGTGCTGCTCGGCATCGACGCCGATCGCGCCACGCCCACCGAGATCATGCGGAAAATCCTGCGGCTGCCGGTGGACCTGCTCTATTTTGGCGGCATCGGCACCTATGTGAAAGCCGCGACCGAGACCCAGGCCGAGGCCGGCGACCGCGCCAATGACGCGATCCGCGCCGATGGCCGCGACATCCGCGCCAAGGTGATCGGGGAGGGCGCCAATCTCGGCATCACCCAGGCCGGGCGGATCGAGGCGGCGCGGGCCGGCGCCCGACTCAATTCCGATGCGCTGGACAATTCCGCCGGCGTCTCGACCAGCGATCATGAGGTCAACATCAAGATCGCCTTGGCCGATGCCATCCGCGCCGGCAGCCTGACCGAACGCCAGCGCGAGGATCTTCTGCGCGCCATGACCGATGACGTTGCCCGGCTGGTGCTGCGCGACAATGCGCAGCAGGGGCTGGCGGTCACCCTGGAGGCCATGGGCGGCGCCGAGGCGATGCCGGCCCAGGCCGGGCTGATGCTGCGGCTGGAGGCCGCGGGGCTGCTCGACCGCGCCACCGCCGGGCTGCCGGGGCCGGATGCGCTTTCCGCCCGCAGCATGGCCGGCGATCCGCTGACCAGGCCGGAGATCGCGGCCCTGCTGCCGCATGAAAAACTGTGGCTGAGCGAGGCGATCGAAGCCTCCGCCCTGCCGGATGATCCGGCGCTGGAAGCCTTGCTGCTGGATTACTTCCCGCCGGCGCTGCGAGAACGCTTCGGGACCGAGGCGCGCCGGCACCGGCTGCGGCGCGAATTGCTCGCCACCATCCTGTCCAACGAGGTCGCCAACCGGCTCGGCTGTGCCGGCTTCGCGCGGCTGGCGACGGATTCCGATCCGGCGCGCGCGGCGCGGGCCGCGGTGCTGGCCGAGATGCTGTTCGGCATCGGCGCCGCCGCCGATGCCGCCGACGCCGCCCATGCGCCGCCGGAGGTGCGGCACGAGGTGCTGCTGGTGCTGCGCCGGCTGCACGAGGCCTCGGCCCGGGTGCTGCTGTCGCTGCCCGAGACCGGCCTGCCGCTGGAGGAAGCCCGCGCCATCTTCGCCCCCGGCATCCGGCAATTGTTCGTCGAGGATCTGCCGGCGGGCTTCGCCTGGATCGCCGCCGGCATCCCGGCCGAGGTCGCGCATCTGGCCGCCAATGCCGATGCGCTGGCCGATGCGCCGGGCATCGTGCGCCTGGCTGGCGAGGCGGGCGTGTCGCCCGAGGCCGCCGCCACCGCCTGGGCCGAGATCGGCGAGGCCTTTGCCCTGACCCCGCTGCGTGCGGCCATCGCCATCGCCCGCGCCCCCGGCGCCTTCGGCACCCGGGCGAAATCCGCACTGCTGGATGATCTGATGGCGATGCGCAGCAGGCTTGCCGCCGCCCGGCTGCAGGGCAGCGATCCGGCCGCGGCGCCGGGTGTGGGCAGTGCGATGCGCCTGGCCCAGGAAGCGGCGGCGAGCGGGGAGTTGGCTGCCTTCACGGTGGCGCTGCGGGCGCTGGCGCGGCTCGCGGCGTGACCCGCAAGGCCTGGGCCTGGGCACTTTACGACTGGGCCAACAGCGCGTTTCCGACGGTGGTCTCGACCTTCGTCATCGCCGCCTATTTCGCGCAAGGCATCGCGCCCGATCCGGCGACCGGCCAGGCGCAATGGGGGGTCATGCAGACCATCGCCGGGCTGGTGCTGGCGGTGACCTGCCCGGTGCTGGGGGCGGTCGCCGATGCGGGCGGGCGCAGGCGGCTGATGCTGCTGGTCTGCACCATCGTGACCGCGGTCGCGACGGGGCTGGTCTGGTTCGCGACGCCTTCGGTGGACTCCACGCTCTGGGCGCTGGTCTGCGTCGGCGTGGCGACGGTGGGGTTCGAACTCGGCACCGTCTTCTACAATGCCATGCTGCCGCAGGTGGCGCCGCCGGAGCGGCTGGGGCGCGTGTCGGGCCTGGCCTGGGGGTTGGGTTATGCGGGGGGGCTCGCGTGCCTGGCCCTCGCGCTGTTCCTGCTGGTGCGGCCGAACCCGTCGCTGTTCGGGCTGGACCGGTCGCAGGCCGAACATGTCCGCGCCACCGCGGTGCTGGTCGCTGCCTGGATGCTGGTCTTCGGCTGGCCCGTGCTGGTCGCGCTGCCGGATCCGGCCGGGCGGCGCCTGGGCTGGGGGGCGGCGGCACGGCGGGGGCTGGCGGAGATCGTCACGGTGCTGCGCCGCCTGCCCGCCGATCCCGCTTTGTCGCGGTTTCTGGTCGCGCGGCTGTTCTACACCGACGGGCTGAACACGCTGTTCGCCTTCGGGGCGATCTATGTCGCCGGCGTCTTCGGCATGAAGCTGGAACAGATCCTGCTGTTCGGCATTGCGCTGAATGTCACCGCCGGGCTGGGCGCGGCGGGCTTCGGATTGGTCGAGGATCGCATCGGGTCGCGCCGCACAGTGCTGATCTCGCTCGGCGCGCTGATGCTCTGCGGTACCGGGCTGTTGGTCGTCACCTCCCTGACCGGCTTCTGGGTGCTGGCGCTGACCCTCGGCCTCTTCATCGGCCCGGCGCAGGCCGCCAGCCGGGCGCTGATGGCGCGCATGGCGCCGCCCGGGGAGGCGGCGGCCTATTTCGGCCTGTTTGCCCTGTCCGGCCGCGTCACCGGTTTTCTCGGCCCCGCGGTGCTGGCCGCGGTCACTGCGGCGACCGGCAGCCAGCGGGCGGGGATGGCGACCGTCGTGGTGTTCCTGGCCGCGGGGGCGGCGATCCTGCTGACGGTGCGTTTCGAGGGCCGGGCGGCGACGGCGTCGCCCTGACCCTCTCGCTCGGCCTCAATCCAGGCCGAGCGTGCCGCGCAGCCGCGAAAGATCCTCGGCCAAAGCGGTGATCGGCGCCTGCAGCGCGTTGCGGTCGGCCGGCGTCAGGGTTTCGTAGTTCTGGAAGCCTTGCGGCGTGCGGTAGCGGGCCAGGATGGTGTTCACCTTCTGGAAATTCCCATCGATTTGCCCGAGCAGCGTGCTGTCCGCCCGGGTCAGCAAGGGGCGCAGCAGATCGACGATCTTCTTGGCGCCATCGACATTGGCCTGGAAATCGGAAAGATCGGTGCCGCTGTAACGGTTTTCCTCGCCCGAGATCTTGGTCGCGGCGACTTCCTCGATCAGCGCAGCGGCCCCGCCCACCACCTTTTCGGGGGGCGTGGTCAGGTCGCGGATGCGCGTCTGCAGATCGCGCACATCGGCCAGCAGCTTGTCGGCGAAGGGCGCCAGGCCTTCCGTGCTCCTTTGTGCGAACAGCCCGTATTCCAGGCGGTGGAAGCCGGTGAAGCCGGGGTCGCTCTCGCCCTGGGCATGATCGTCGACGCGGGAATCGATGGCGGTGTCGAGGTCGCTGAACAGCTCCGCCAGCGGCTCGATGCGTTCGTAGTGCACCCGCGTCGGCGCGTAGAGCGCCTGCGCCCGGGCCAGGTCGCCGGCTTTTATCGCCGTGGTGAACAGCTGCGTCTGTTCGACGAGCTGCCGCACCTCGCCGATGACATAGAGCTTGTACTGGGCGATCGGCCCGGCGAGCTCCAGAGGCGACACCGCGGCTGCCATCGCGCGGCCCGAAGGCAGCACGGCAGGGGCGAAGGTGAGAACCGCCAGGCTCGCGCCCAGCAGGAGGCGTCGGCGCATCATGATGTCCTTCTCGAAAACGGTCGGGTAAACGCGATGCCGGGTCATGCCGCGAGCAGACCCTGGCCAAGATGACCATCGCCATCCCGCACGCCGGGCAGGACGAAGAAATAACCGCCGCCGGTCGGCTTGATGTATTCCTCCAGCGGTTCGCCGTTCAGCCGCTCCTGCACGGTGATGAAGCCGGCGGCGAGATCTGCCTGGAAGCAGATGAACAGAAGCCCCATGTCGAGCTGCCCCGAACGGGTGACGCCGCGGCTGTAGTTGAACGGACGGCGCAGGATGCGGCTGCCGGCAGTCTCGGCGGTGCGCGGATTGGCCAGGCGGATATGGGCATCGAGGCGGATGCGCGCGCCATCAGGATCGGCGGCGTAATCGAAGGCCTCGTGCTCCTCGCTGCCGCCCACGGGGGCGCCCGTGTCCTTGACTCGGCCGAAGATCGCCTCCTGTTCCCGCAACGGCGTGCGGTCCCAGCGTTCGACGAAATTGCGGATGATGCGCACCGCCTGGTAGCTGCCGCCGCGCGCCCAGGCGGGTTCGTCATGGCTCTCGCCGACCCAGATCTGCGTGTCCATCAGCTCGGCGTCGGTCGGGTCCAGGTTGGCGGTGCCGTCCTTGAAGCCGAGCAGGTTGCGCGGCGTCTCGGCCGTGGCATCGCCCTCTGCCGGGGGCAGGAAGCCGTCCAGCTTCCATTTCAGGCGGAGCAGGGCAGGGGTGTTCTTGAGGATGTCGCGCAGCGCGTGCAGCGTCGCCGCCGGGGTATTGGCGCAGATTTGCAACAGCAGGTCGCCATGGCACCAGTCGCGGTCCAGCGCGTCATTGGGGAAGCGCGCCATCGGGACCAGATGGCGCGGCTTGCGCGCCGCCAGCCCGTAGCGATCGTCGAACAGCGAAGCGCCCACGGCGACGGTCACGGTCAGCCCGTCGGGGACGATCACCGGCCCCAATATGCCCGAGTCGGCGGGCGGAAAGCGTGGGTCGGCGGCGGGTGGGGTGCCGCCGGCCATCAGGAAGGCGATCCGCGCGGTCAGCGTCTGGAACAGCCGCGCCAACTCCTCGCGCGAGGTCGCGAGCACGTCGAAGGATGCGACCAGCCCGGCGGCGGGCGGGTGGTTGGTGACGCCGGCTTGGTGCGGGCCATGGAAGCGGATCGCCTCGCCCGCGGCCGCGGCATCGCGCCCCGGCGGGGTCTGCATCAGGTTCGATCGCGCATCCGAGGCCTCGCCGGAGGGCGTCGCCGCCGAGACCAGGCCCGGCAGGCCCAGGGCGGCGCCACCGCCGGCCAGGCCAAGCAGCACATGCCGCCGGCCGGCGCCGGATTGGCCGTGTCCGGCCTGGAAGGGGCAGCGGCCGGGCCGCAGGGTCTTGTCCGTCATGCCATGCCTCGTTTCAGGTAAGCCCGAGCGTGTCGCGCAGCCCGGTGATGGAATCCGCCAAGGCAGTGAGCGCGGCGCGGCGCGTGGCCAGGTCGCCGGTCGCCACGGCCTGCCCCGCCGCCGTCAGATCGGAGGTGAGGCGCGCCGCCCCGGCGGCGTTCAGCCGCTGGGAGGGCGGGCCGAGCAGCCGCGCGACCTTCGCCGCCCCCGCCAGCATCGCCCCCGCCAGGACGGGGTCGGTGGTCTCGGCGGCCTCGCGTGCCTGCAGCGCCGCGCCAGCCAGCATGCGGTCGGGCGGCACCACGGCCGCGTCCAGCCGGGCCAGCAGGCTGGTCACATCGGCCTGCAGCCGCCGCGCCACCGCGGGAGCGCTGCCATTCGCGGCCTGAAGCGCGAGCGCAAGGCGGCGAAATCCAGTGAAACCGGCGTCCTCGCCACCCTTGGCGTAATCCGTGGGGCGGGCATCGATCGCAGCGTCGAGCGTGGCCTGCACCATCCGGGCGGCGGGGCGCAGGCGCTGGTAGGCGGCATGCGCCTCGGCCAGGGCCGCGGCCTCCCCATGCCCCGCCGCGACGGCATCGGTGAGCCGCGCGGTCGCCTCGGCGAGCAGCGCGCCTTCCAGTGTCAGATAGACCTTGTATTCGGCCATGGGGCCGATCAGCTCGCGCAGATCGGGCGCCGCCGGTGCGGCGTCCGCCGGGGCCGGCAGCACGACCAGCCGTCCGCGCGGATTGCTCAGCAGGCCGCAGGTGATGGCGTATTCGCCGGGCGCCAGCCGGGCGACCAGCCGCGCGCTGAGGCCGGGGGCGATGTTCTCGCGTTCCTCCAGCACCATGACGCCGTCGAGAATCTCCCATTCCAGCACGCGCGCACTGCGGTTGATGATACGAAAGCTCACCCTGCCTGCCGGGACGGTCAGGCTATCGGGTTCGCAGGCGCGGTCGGACACTGCGACGGTCACATCGGCATCCTCGGCCACGCGGGCGCCGCCCCGCTGATGCTTCTGCCAGTCCAGCACGCCAAGCCCGCCGACCCCCAGGGCCAGGAGCACGACCACCCCATAGCCGAGACGGATGATCTGCGGGAGCGTGAGGTTCTTCACCCGGCGGCCCTCGCGGCCGCACGCGGCTTGGCCAGGAAGACCGGCAGCGTCACCAGCAGGAAGAGCAGATAGACCGCCACCTCGCCCAGGCTCGGCTGGTCGACATAGCCGAGCAGCCCGGACAGGATGGTGCCGAGCACGCTGTCCATCGGCAGGCTGTGGCTGAGGTCGAAGGGGACCTGCTGCAGCCGGTTCCACAGCCCGGCCTCATGCAGCGCGCGCAATGCGCTGGCCGCGAGCCCGGCCGCGACCGCCAGGATCACCACCCCGGTCCAGCGGAAGAAGCGGCCGAGGTTGAGCCGAACACCGCCCCAGGCGATGGCGACACCGGCCAGCGCCGCCACCACGAGCCCGAGCAGCGCGCCCAGGGGCACCGCCCAGGCCTCGCTCTGCTGCACGAGGGCGAGCAGGAAGAAGACCGACTCCAGCCCCTCGCGCGCCACGGCGAGGAAGACCATGCCGATCAGCGCAATGCCGGATCCGGTGCCCATGGCCTGCTGCACCTGGTCCTGCAACCGATGCTTCATGGAACGGCCGGCGCGCCGCATCCAGAAGGCCATGGCGGTCAGCATGGCCGCGGCGGTGATGCCGACCACGGCCTCGAACAGCTCCTGCTGCCGCTGCGGGAATTCCGCGCTCAGCAGGTCCAGCGCCAGCCCGACGCCGAGGCAGATGAGGGCGGCGCTGGCGGCGCCGATCCAGACGAGCGGCATCCAGTCGGAGCGACCGTGCCACCGCAGATAGCCTGCGATGATGCCGACGATGAGGGACGCCTCAAGCCCCTCACGCAGCATGATCAGGAAAGCGACCAGCACAGCCCGACTCCCGTATGTTGTCCCGTATCGCCGCCGATGCGGGCCGGACGGCGCCTGCCTGCTGTCGGGTGATCCGCCAGCAGCCGCACGGTGCCGAATGCACCCCGGCGAGACAGTGCCAATGGCAGAGCCTTAATTGATAATCATTCGCATGTCACGGATGAGCGTCATGAAACCGCTGTCATGCGGTCGGAGGGCACGAGGCGGCGCATGGGGCCGGGCTGCCTAGCAGGCTGCTGAAAAGCGGTTCCAGAAAGCGGCCGGATGGGCTGGGTGACAGGCTTTCAGCGTTGGCGTCGCCTGAGCATGCCGCTTTTCGGTAGGTTTTTGGCGGCGGGGGTGGGCTCGGG